>JAALOO010000112.1_pt1 | contig 67787 bp, 50 predicted proteins | sample 7257641 | NCBI WGS metagenome assembly JAALOO01 (sample SAMN14085613, study PRJNA598686) | mite metagenome | biome: ENVO:01001000; feature: ENVO:01001002; material: ENVO:01001226; isolation source: single female mite from University of Michigan culture on fish food culture... ...
CTCTCTCTCTCTCTCTCTCTCTCTCTCTCTCTCTCTCTCTCTCTCTCTTTCCCATTGAAGTTGCTTCACTAGAACGGCAGTTCAGCAGCAGCAGTTCTTTTTTCACAACAGCAGAAGCAGCAAGTGTCCTCCACATCTGCTAATGGAGTTTCGCGTTCTTCGCCAGTTACTCATCCTCATCTCCTAACTGTCGCTAACTAGCTTTCCCTGTTTACCAGAGCCATTAAGTTTTTTCCCCTGAACTTCAGTTCACTGCGAAATACTGTTCAGTAGGGAATGGCTGGCCGTTGGGGAAAGCGGAGGTTGCATCGGGACGCTGGATTTGTGTCACCCCCTCTACATGTGTCACCCCGCCGTAAGCAGTGGATAAACGAATAGAAGGCCAAAAGAAAGACTCACTTACACACAAATCCACTCTAAAAAAGGAAGAAAAAGACCACCAGGAGCACTTTTTGATATGTTTAAAGAAAGTGGTGTAAAAGATAAAGAGAGAATAAAAAGGGAAATAATGTTAGTGGTGTTGGTAGTGTTGAGAAGACAGATTGTTCCGCTTCTGGTGGAGTTTGTTTTATAATACACAAGCTGATCGGGAGATGAAAAAGGAGGGAGGAATATGAATAAAAGTGATGGTGGTGCTGGTAGCCTCTCAATTAGGCATCGGACGGCTGGTAGTGGTGGTTCAGTCGGCGGTGGTGGCAGTTGTGCTGCTCAAAGTAGCCCGGGTTGGTCAGCGGCTCATAGAGGATCGCCTCCATCTGCTCGATAAAGTCCAGGCCGCCACCGTGCTCATAGCCGGCGTAGAAGGCCGCCGAGTCGGAAAGGGTCGCCAGCAGCTCGGCGCGGTTCTTCTGCTGGTGCTGGTGATGGCTGATGGCCTCGAAGTTCTCCTCCTTCTTCTTCTCCTTCTCAGTCTCAGTCTCGGCTGCAGCAGTGGACACAGGCAAAGGCGATGGCTTTGGAGGTGGAGGTGGCTGCTGCTGTTGCTGAGGTTGTTGTTGTTGTTGAGGTTGCTGAGGTTGCTGCTGCTGCTGCTGCTGGTGAAAGGTGTTCTCCGAGAAGAGCTGCTGTGGAAGGCCGAAACCCGATGAAATTCCGCCGCCGCCAGCGGCATACGAGGAAGAGGAGTAGGCAGAGTAGCAGCCACTCTTCGAGCCGGTTGAAGAACCGGAAGAGGAGGAAGCTGAAGAGGTGGAGGAGGACTTGTTGTACTCGCGACTCGTCTCAATGATCGGACTGAGCTTGGCGGTGATGCCGGTCACAAAGTTCGGGTGCGACTGCAGCCGAGTGACGGTCATGTTTGTGGGGCGTTTAAAGGAGGCGCCCGCAGCCGCTGCCGCCGCCCCTCGCTCTGCGCAGGGCGTCGAGGAAGCGCCCGACCGCCGCAACAGGTCGTCCTCCTTGAAGGTCATCGTGGTGGTGGTCATCGTCGCGAAGGTCACCTCGTTGCCATTGCCAATGCCATTATTCTCATCACCCACTTCCATCATCGTCGATTCCTGGTGCTGGTGCTGCTGCTGCTGCTGATTGTTCACTTCATTTTGCCCCTCTCTTTCAATGTCGAGATTGGGAGCGGTACTATCGGGAGATTCGTAGGCTTCTGCCGCAGCAGAGTTTGCCGCCATCATCGTCTCCGAGAAGATGGCAAAGGACTTGTGCAGCGCCGCCGGCGGTGAGGCGTTTTTGGTGGTGTTGGTGCTAGTGGCTTTGGCCTCACCAGCTTCCGCCATTGTTTGCTGCAGTGTGGCGTTGGTTAGCCCTGCCCCGGCGCTCTCATTAAAAGAGCTGCTGTTGAGCGTGCCGTTGTAGAAGTCGCGCACGATGGAGGTCGCCCCGTGGGTGACCATGGTGGTGGCGCCGTCGGTGCTCGAGTCGCACAGTGACTGCAGCTGCCGGGAGCTGTGCTCCTCCTGAATGATGACCGAGGTCTGCTGCTGCTGTTGCTGCTGTTGTTGCTGCTGTTGAAGCTGAAGCTGTCTCTGCTTCGCCTGCTGCCGCTCCAGCCACCTCGGGTACCAGAGCTCCTCAAAGGAGAACTCAGTAGTGGCCCCCGGTGGGTAGATCTGCGCTCGCAGGCTGCTCCACACGTACTTGCTCATCGCCTCCTCGTCCTCGAACTTCGCCACGGCAATGGGCTTCTCAGCAGCGGCTGTGGGCGGCGGTGGCTTCTGTTGACTGGTAGAAACTTTTCTCGCCGAGGACAACTGCTCGGCGGCGGCGGGGGCGTTGTTGTCCTCGAGAATCGCAAAGGCCGGCGTCGTTGAAGAGGAAGTGGAGGACAGCGGCGCTCGCTTTCGCATGCCCTTGATGTTCAGCTTGTTCTCGCTCCACTTGCCCGGCTCTCGCTCGTTCTCCTTGTTGTCCTTCACCAGGGGCACCGGAGGTGGTGGTACTGCCACTCCTTCAGCTGGTGCCAAAGATGAAGAGCTGCTGCTCCGGCTGCTGATACTGCTGGTGGCCAGCGGCGTTCGAGGCACCGGCGGAACGGGAGCCTCGATGATCAGATTCTCGTCGCTGAGAATGCGCAGCTGCTCGTTCGACTTTGAGGCGGAAGCCGGAGGAGGATTTCCGGGAACTGTGGCCGCGGCTCTCAAACCGCCGCCATTGCCGGCGAGAGCGGCGTGGCCGACCCGCCTGACGGGCGCCTCGGCGACGCCGTGCCGGTCCACCTTGGCCTTCAGCCCGGTGAGCGCCTTCCGGTTCGATTTGCTTGCCGACTGCTGCTCCATTGTCTCCGGGTGGGCGACCATCTGCCGCACCGTGCGCACCTGCAGGTCGGCCAGGGCGGAGGTCAGCTCCGACTGCGGCTCCGCCCGCTCTTGAAGGCCCTTCTTCAGGGCGTCCACCGCCTTGCGGGTCTCACCCGCCATCTCGTACGAGTAGGCGAAGGTGACGTAGAACTGGGCGAACTGCCGGAAGAAGCCCTCCTTGCAGAAGATCTTGAACAGCTGCAGCTGAAGCGGGTGCTCGCTGAAGCTGATGTACTTGAGGAAGATGGAGAGCAGCTTCTCGCTGTCCTTGAAGCTGGGCTTGAGCTGGTCCTGGTCCTTGTACTGGTCGGCCTTCTGCTTGTAGTATAGAATGCACTCCTTCAGCGTCGGCTTGAGCGTCTTCTCGCCCTCGGGGTAATTTTGCTCGATCCAGCGGACGTAGTTGACGTAGACGTCCAGCTTCTCGTCGTCGTCGGTGGTGCTCGCCAGTTTGGCTTCGAATTCACTTGAAGAAGAGAAGGAAGGAAGAAAAGAGATAACGGTGGTTAAAGTCTCAAAAGGTGATTGAAGCCAAAAAACTTACGCCTTTGTCTCGTCGCGCCGCTTCGTCTCATTCAGGTCCATGCTGAGCGCCGCCCGCAGACTCTCGATCTTGCGACCGCACTTCAGCGGCTGGACGTTCTCCTTGGTCAGCTCTATCTGCTCCATGCTGGGGGTGGTGGGGTGAACCACAAAGATCAGAGGTGACAGAGGATCAAGGTTTTAGAAATTGTCGATGAAAGAACTTGAAACAAAGTCGTGACCGTTTCACTTCGCGGCAGTCAACAGAACAGCAGAAAGCAGAAAACACAACAAACACAGCAGCGCCAACGGCGAAACGGCATTCAAACGGTCGCTGCTTTCGTGATTGGCTGCCGCAGCGTAGCGACATCTACGGACGGCGCCAGCGGCCGCGGCGGCGTCTGCAAAACGTATTTCGAAATCATCAGGTATTTTTTGCTTTGCATCTGTTTTGAATCAGAGTTTCTGGATCTTCATCGCCGCCGCCGCCAAAAGATGAACACTGTCAACGAGCTGAAGAAGCTCCTTAATTTGGACGTCGAGAAGATTCGCGCCAACCTGCTGGAGGCGTCTACCCTGGAGTCGCTCAACAGGCAGTCGGAGGCGCTGAATCAGCTGGTGCTGTCAGGTGGTGACACTGATCAAGACGACACTGATTGCGAAATCGTCTTTGAAGGAGGAGGAGGAAGTGCCAAGGAAGCGGGAAGCAGTGCAAGTCATCATCATCATCAGAAGCAGCAGGATGGGCTGGAAATCAGTCCAGGTGTGGACGGCACTCGCGTGAAGACGTTTGAAGATCTGGTCAAGCTTAAGCTGCAGCAAGGAGAACAGCAACAACAGCAGCAACAACCGATTCAACAACTGCGACAGCGTAATCCCTTCAAGGTTCAGTCCGCTGAGAAGAGACCTTTTCTTCGAAGAGGCGAAGGCTTGCGGCGATTCAGTAAAGGAGGAGGAGAAATCACCAGTCCAAAGGACGGTAAAAAGACGGCGGCATCACCAAAGACGGCAAAGTCTTCCTTGGAGCGTCCTCCTCAGGACAACACTACTGCCATCATCATCGAAAAGGCGCCTAGACCAAAGACCAATGTCAAGCCTAAGAATTGTGAAGTGATCACTGAAAGCCTTGCCGGAAAGGCACAGCCTCAGTTGAGACGAGAAGACGTGGCCACTGAGAAGGTCACCAAAAAGCGAGTTGACTTTGCGCGAAAGGTGCTGCCAATCTCGAGGACTCTTTCTCAGCAGCAGATGACCGAAAACGGCATCACCAGTAGTTCGACAGGTATCTTTGTTATGTTTGTGATTTCGATTTTGTTACCAAATGTTTCTACTTTACAGAAACTGCTCCTCCGAGTCTCAGCACAGTGGAGGTCGTCCGGCAGATTGCCCACCTCGAGAAGCGCCTGCTCGACTTGATGACCCTGAAAGGGCAGCTGACCGAGGAGCGAATCTTTGAACTGCGAGACACAGGCGAAAGCGACGCCACAACGGACCACAGCGCCACGGAACATTTGGCCTCCTCCATTGAGCTGATTAGAGGGGAGATCGCCGCGCTGAACACTAAAGTGTCCTCACTGGCGACCACTGGTAAAAACGGTGCCGGTGGTGGTGAAGAAGTAGAAGAAGAGGAGGAAGATAAAAACTCACGCCACTTGGAAGATGCTGCTGAAGACGCTTCGAGAACGGCAGCCACTGCCCCCAGTGCTTCAGAATCAGCGCCCGAAAGCTGCATTTCAACGACGTCTTTATCGAATGGTGATAAGATTGCCTTTGCCAGTGATCAATCAATTGTAAGTGCAACACCAACCAAAATCAGCTCTCAACTTTCAGTTGTTCCCCGTTTCATGGTTCACTTCTGGTTGAGTGTTGTTGTGTTTTGCAATAGCTGCAATGCTCATTCTTGCTATCTTCTTTTCCTCTTCTCTCTTTCGTTTGACAACACACTTGAACACACATTTAGACCTACGTACACGGCAACGGCACCTCACAGACGCTATATCGGGACGGGTTGAGGGTGATTCGATTTCCCAAGTAAGTAACCTGATGCCAGAAGTGAGAAGGCATTGATAATGTCAAGCACTAGTGTACCTAAGCCTAATCACTTACTCCTCGATTTTCAAACATCACAGTGGTCAAGTTGAGCGGCTCCACCCTGACGGCAGCAAGGAGATCACCTTCGCCGACGGCCAGCCAGTTCAAAGGCGGCTGGTGATCAAGAGAAAAAATGGTGGTCAAGAGGATAATGAGGAGATTATCCACCTTGCCGATGGGACCGTCCACTCGACGACCTCCGCCGACGGTTGCGAGCGAATAATCTACCCAAATGGCGACGTCGAGTGGCGGACGGAGGACTACACGGTGGGTACAAGGGTTATGGTGTTGATCGTGGTGCTTGTCATGGTCGAGCTGCTGATAAACACAGTTTTACTGCATGTGTTTACTAATCATCTCTATCACTTCTCTCTTCTTTCCCCCTCCTATCAGAGGCGGCACTTCAGCAGCGGCCACATCAAGACGCAGTACGGCAACGGCTGCAGCGAGACTATATTTAGCAATGGTCGCGTTCGGCTGAAGGATCGCCAGGGCAATGTACTATTTGATCGGCGGCCGTAGAAGACGGACGACAACGAAATAGCCCCTCAAGGCAGTAACTTTCACTCTAGCAGGCAGTGATCAACAAAAGGGAAACTTCGAAACTAGGAAAAAACTCTTCGCTAAAAACGTAAACAACAACACACACCGCAACACTTTGATGATGCCTCAGCGGAAGTACTCGGCGGATTCGGCCGCCGAATTTGCTGCCACCACTTCTTGCCAGAACTCCAGCACTACTTCTTCAGAGTACATTCCCCTCAGTCGGAAGATTGCTCAGCACGTGGCCGCCGGCGGTGACACTCCGTTCTTTTCGGTGGAGTTTTTCCCTCCCAAAAGCAAAGCGGCTGCCGTCAACCTGATTGCCCGCTTTGACGCCTTTCGCGCGCTGGGCCCCCTCTTTGCGGACATTACCTGGCATGCAGCGGGCAACCCCGAGGGCGAATGTGAGACGAGCTCCATCACCATCGCCGGCTGTGCGCTGAACTACTGCGGCCTGAACACCATGCTGCACATTACCTGCATCGGCATGAGCCGGGAGCGACTGGCCGGCTGCCTGGAGCGGGCGAAGGCCATCGGCATACGGAACATTCTGGCGCTGAGGGGCGACAAGAATCAGAGTGAGAAGGCGACCGATTTTACCTACGCCGCGGACCTGGTGCGGTACATTCGCGAGCAGTACGGCGACTACTTTACGATCGCCGTGGCCGGTTACCCGACGACTCACCCTGAATCGGCGAGTCGAGCCTCGGACCTAGCTTTTCTGAAGGAGAAGGTGGACGCCGGAGCGGACTTTATCATCACGCAGCTCTTCTTTGAGGTGGAGGTTTTCGCGCGCTTCGTGGCCGACTGCCGCGCCCTCGGGATCACCGTGCCCATCCTCCCCGGGGTGATGCCCATCCAGAACTACGACTCGCTGGAGAAGATTGCCCGCGTCAGCGGGCTGGTCATTCCGGAGCGCATCCTCGCGGACATTGCCCCGCTGAAGAACAATGACGAGGCGGTGCGGGCGTACGGCGTTGAGTGGACCGTGGAGCTGTGTCGACAGCTGCTGGCCGTTCCTGGATTGACCCCGGGAATTCACTTTTACACGCTCAATCGGGAGCAGGCGACGGTGAGCATTGTGAAGGCGCTGGGGTTGGGCGCCGTTGGATGTTCGAAGCGGAAGGTGCAGAAGCCGCTGCCGTGGCTGCCGCCAGCGAACCATCGGCGCTGTAAGGAGACGGTGCGCCCCATCTTTTGGTCGTCGAGGCCGAAAAGGTAAGTGAAAAAATATTCAACTTAATCGAAATTTATTTTACTAACTTTTCTTTTTTCAGCTACGTCTGCCGCACCAAAACCTGGGACGAGTTCCCCAACGGCCGCTGGGGCCACGTCGACTCGCCCGCTTTCGGGAACCTCAACGACTACTACCTCTTCCTGGAGCCGAAGAAGGGGCGGGAGGCGTTGCTGGCGATGTGGGGCTACGAGCTGACGGCGGAGGCGGACGTCTGGGAGGTCTTTCACTGCTACATTAGCGGGACGGCCAACCGCTACGGCCACCCGGTGCCGGCCATTCCCTGGAACGAGGAGGCCGATTTGAGGTCGGAGACGTCGGTCATTCTCGATCGGCTCTCGGCTTGCAACCAGGCGGGCATCCTCACCATCAACTCGCAGCCCAATGTCAACGGGGCCCCCTCTACTGATCCGGTCTTTGGCTGGGGCTCAGAGGGTGGCTATGTTTATCAGAAGGTAAGTTGGGGATTGAGGTGTTTTTTAATTTGGAGATCTAATCCTTGGTACTTTCTAGGCCTACGTCGAGTTCTTCCTCAGCCGAGCCCTCACCGACCAGCTGCTGGCCGTCCTGGAGGACTACCCCAATGTCAACTACCAGGTAGTGAACCGCAGCGGCGACCACTTTGTGACCAACTGCTCGGAGAGCGAGCCGATCGCCGTCACCTGGGGCGTCTTTCCCGGGAAGGAGATCATCCAGCCGACCATTGTCGACATTGTTAGCTTTCAAGTGTGGAAGGTGAGTGAACGAAGGATAATCATTTTTTTTTTGGTTTGGACTCTAAATATCTCTTTTTGCTTTAGGACGAGGCCTTCAGCCTGTGGATGGACAAGTGGGCGCCGATCTACCCGGAGGAGAGCGCCTCGCGTGCCATTCTAAAGGACATTACCGAGAACTACTGTCTGGTGAATTTGGTTGATAATGACTACCCACGGGAGACGGTTCTGTGGGAGGTGCTCGAGGAGACGCTGAGACGGCAGAAGGAGCAGCAGAAGGAACAAAAGCAGCAGCAACAGCAGCAATGACACTTGTTACATTCTCAACAACTGTGATCTATGAGAGAGAGATCAGTAAAGGCTAATGGTCAACTCTGAGTCTTTGGTTCTATTTTGTTTCAACTGGAGCTCAAAAACAGGTCATCACTACTATTTTTCACTTTGTTGTTCTGCCCAAGTGTTCAATTTAGTGATCACTTCGAACTACTTTCTATCATGTGAGATGGGGCAAAATCGAAAAACTGCTATCGCAAAGGCTGAAGATAGACACTGCTCGTCAGATGAGATGCTTGTGTAATAAGTAGTTGAGAGAGTCCTTATCAGCTTGTGCGCGAGTGTGTGGGCGCCTCTTTTTGTTCGGTGCCTCCATTTGATCCTGGTGCGAAATTTACTTCGACTGCCGCTGCTGCTGCTGCTGATAATGATAACTGGCGCCCACTTAGCACAGGACCAGGCCGCTCTGTACAGCAGTGAACCTCAGTAACGTCACCCACTGATAAGGGGGAGCAGAATTTCGACTTTGAAATCAGTGCCAGTCTTGTCAGTTGTGGTGAACTGAACAGTTAAGACTGAGTACATGGTACACCAGTTTTTTTGGGTGGTGCTGCTGCAGTTAACCTCGATTTTCCAATCTTCTCTTCTTATTTTTACCACTGCTACTCGAGATTTGAGCCATTGATGAAAACGAGTGAAAAAGCTCACTTCGGTGTCAAACTGTTAGTTACTCTGATTGACTCGATGTCAGTTCAGTTGATTAAACCAGTTGGTCAAGAGTAAATGTTTGCAAACTCCACTGCACCTCTTCTCAAAAATCATTTCAGCTAATTGTGAAGTAATCACCGTCATCATCATCATCATCATCATCAACTGCCACTGATTGACACCGCCTGCCACTTCTTTTCATTCAACCTCACCAAAACATTTTCGCTGACTATCTTATCAAACTTTAGTTTATCCAGACATTTGTTTATGCTACTACAGCCCACCACCACCACCACTACTACGACGGTGATGAAGACGTGAGGTGAATGAAGACGGTGCGTTCTTCTGAAGATCTTCAAATATCTTCTCAGACAGAAACATCACTTAGGATTTTCATCAATTAAAAGAGAAATACTAGTCAGCTCTGACAAAGCCAAAAACCTAATCATCACCTCACAATTCAGATCGCCGGATTCCAATCATCAAACACACAAATAGCTTTCTAAAATGCACTGAAGCCAAACAACATTTTTGTGTGCTAGTTCACTTTCACCCTCATCACTACCTTTTTTCCCATCTTCTCTTTCATCACTCTCGTGACCTTATTACCTCAGCATCATCACCACTTTCACCCTATCACCACAACCACCTCATCACCATCCACCACTATGACCAGAATGAAGCTGTCAGACATGTGGTCACTGAAGCGGTACATCATCGCCTGGCTGACGCCGGTCATCTGGTCACCACTGCTCTTCTCCGGCCACCACCATGACTTCCACAATGTAAGTGGACATTATAACTAGGAGATATTATCTTCTCATACCTTCTTCACCACCAACAGAACTTTGAGCAGCAGTACCGCTGCGCCTACATCGTCCTGGTGATGGTCACCTACTGGTTCACGGAGACGATACCGATCTCGGTGACGGCGCTCATTCCCGTGGTACTTTTCCCGGTGATGGGCATCGTCTCCTCGGAGGCGATCTGCAAGACCTACTTTAACGGGACGATCATGGTCTTCCTGGGCAGCCTGATAGCGGCCACCGCCGTGGAGAAGTCCAATCTGCATGAGCGGGTGGCGCTCAAGGTGATTCTCCTCTCGGGGACGTCGCCCAAAAGGTATGGAAACTTTTTAAGGGTAATTTTAATAACAGCTTTTTTCCTTTGTAGACTACTGCTCGGCTTCATGTTCACCACTGCCTTTCTCTCGATGTGGATCAGGTGAGTAAATGGTAAAAAATGTAATTTTTTAATTATCAAAAATACTTTTGTGCTTACAGCAATCTCGCCTCGGTGGCGCTGATGATTCCCATCGTCAATGCGGCGCTCGACCAGCTGACCAGACGAAAGTCGGTCTCCTACGGAACCTGTCACCAGGAGATGTCCGGCGGGGTGATTGGAGCTGGTGGAACTGGTTCTAGAGCTGGAGAAGATGGAAATGCTGATCACGGTAAGACTTCTTGTGAAAACCGTTTCTTTCAATTAAATTCACTTTTTCCCCCTTTTTAGCGTACATCACCGTGGATGAGAAGATGCGGCGGAAGAATTCGCTTCGTACGGTGACGCAGATTACGAGGTAAACAAAAGCATTGAAATGTTTTAAAATCTGTTCTTATCGCATTTTTTTCTGTACAGTGTCGGCCTAACGAAGAAGGCCTCTCGTAAGCTGAAGAAGGGTATCCTCCTTGGGATCTGCTACGCGGCGAACATCGGCGGCACTGGTACGCTAACGGGCAGCAGCACCAATCTGGTGCTCAATGCCATCTACAAAGAGTAGGCGCTACTTACTACCTCGAAACCTTTTTAGAACTTCTTTTTGACCTTTCCGTTTTCAACATTTTCTAACACACATTTTATCCTTTTCCCTTTTAGACACCCGATCTCCTTCTCCCACTGGTTCTTCTTCAACGTACCGGGGCTGCTGATCAGCCTCGCCCTCACCTGGTCCTTTCTCACCATCTTCTTCGTCAACAACAAGAAAAGGTGAGCATGAAATAGAGTTTTTGATTGTTCACAATTTTTTCATGATTTCTTCTGGTGGACAGTCGAGCAAACACCAAACAAAGTGAGGAGCAAGTCTACGAGACGATTAAGATTCAGTACGAACAGCTGGGCAGCTTTCGGTAGGTGGTGGTGATGGATAACTTGGGGCTTTTCTAGAAACCTTGATTAAAATCTCTTTTTCAGCTTTCAAGAGGTGGCCGTCCTGGTGCTCTTTCTGCTGATGCTCTTTCTCTGGTTTTTCCGCTCGCCCGATTTCATGCGCGGCTGGACGACGCTCTTTACGTGGAATTCTAAGTAAGTGACTGATTGCCTGATCACTTATTACTTATCAATGCCTGATAAATAATAACTGACTAAGGATCGGGAGACTATTTCCGGCTGTCCTTATATCAACCAAACTTTTGCTGATAACTGCTGTTTTTCTCCTTCTTCAACCAGCGACATCAACGACTCTGTGCCGGCCATCCTCGTCGTCGTCCTCTTCTTCCTCATCCCCGCCGAGCCCTCGAACCTGAAGACCTCTCCAATGCTCCTCGACTGGAAGAGCACCCAGGAGCGGGTCAGTTGGGGCGTGATCCTCCTTCTTGGGGGCGGCTTCGCCATGGCCAAGGGCTGCGAGCGGTCCGGCCTGTCGGTGGCAATTGGCAATCGTCTGGCCACGCTGAGCAGCCTTCCGCAGCCGCTGATAACGGTCATAATGTGCGCCATTACGCTGGTCATGACGGAGCTGACTTCGAATACGGCCACTTGTACCATTCTATTGCCGGTTATTAAGACAATGGTAAGCGGTGGATAAGAGTTTGATAAGGTTTGATAACTTCTTTTGTTCTTTAGACGACAGCTATGGGCGTCAACCCTCTTTCCATTATGCTGCCCGTTACCGTCAGCTGCTCCTACGCCTTCATGTTGCCCGTCTCCTCGGGCACCAACGCCATCATTTTTGAGGTGGGGCGGATGAAGAATAAGGACATGGTAAGCGGTGGTAGTGAAGAAAATGAACTTTTCTGATGTCTTTTCTTTTTTTCCATTTCTTTCTAGCTTCTGCCCGGTTTCTTCGTAAAGATAATCTGCCTGGCGGTGCTCCTCGTGATGACCAACACCTGGGGCGAGATTATCTTTGACATTACAACGGCGCCGGTTAAAGCGGCCACCACCGCCAGCATTATCAGGTCAACGCTGAATGTGACCACTGCCATGAGTCTCTAGTTTGGCCAATTTTTGTACAGAAAACAATCGTTATCAATGTTCAGCATCTTTATTTCATCAAGCTTCATCTACATTTTTTTTGTTATTAAAAAAACTTGACAAATCTTTTGCCGCCAAAGTCTGCGATCTGCTGAGGTGCTTTTAGCAACTGAAAAAAAATTCAAATGACCTGGTTAAAATAGTCGATTCTTCAGCAGCTGCTGCTGATGCTGAGAATTTTTTTGCTTTTTATTGTTTTGTTTTTGCTCTCAATTCTCTATCTATCTCTGTGCGCTTCGCCTCACTGCTTCCTGGTTCTGATTCTGGTGCCGACGACTGATGCGGCGCGGCGACGGCCACAGTATGACTTAACCGGGGTGCAACTTCTTCTTCTTCTTCTTCAGAGCTCTCAGAATCTCACCTCAATGATGAATCTCCTCGCCCCTAGAATCTAGAATTCGCCCGGTGACCGGTGTGTCACCTTCACTTCAGTGCCTGCTCTGGCGCTGTTCTATTTCTCGCCTCTCTTCTCATCACCACCACCTACCGAACATGAATTACGAAATTCTAATCAGCGTCAGCCTGGGCGACAACCTCCCGCTGCAGGAGGAGTTCCTCTCGCGTGCCTGCAAGACGACCGCCATCCTCGAGGCGAAGTTCAACGAGGAGGTGCTGCAGAGCGACCCGATTCTAATTGACTCGGTCAATCCGGAGCTGGCCACCGAGCTCGGCTTCCGCCTCAACAAGAAGGACTTTCAGCAGTTCCGCATCGAGCGCAAGTCCATCAAGTTGCAGTGCTTCGTCGAATACTCAACGAGGCCGGCAGCCGAGGAGCGCCACTTTATCGGCTACGTCGTCCTGCAGATTCGCGACATCCAGGAGTACAGCCCGGGGACGGCTGAGCCGAAGTACCGGTGGCACGTGCTGCTCAACCCAAAGTACAAGGGCAGCTCGACGAAGCGGCCCCAGCTCTATCTCGCCTTCATGGTCAACAAGCTGAACGAGGCAGCCTCGGATGATCTGATGTCCAGCTCGATGACCTCGCAAACTTCTCTTGGAGGAGGTGGAAATTGTGGAGGTTTATCGTTAAGTGAAAGCCACCACGAGTACCTCGAGAGCGCCTTCATTCGGCCGCTGCTGCGCAAGGAGCCGGCGCCGGCGATGTCCAGCTCGGTGCACTGTTTTCCCACCTCCTCTTCCTCATATTCAGCAACTCACGAATTTGACTCTAATCTAAAGGTGAAGCTAAAAAGTCGAACCTTTTACGTCTGGGACGAGAACCGCTGCCGGGAGGCGGACTGCACGCAGATGTACCTCATTCAGATTCAGATTGACCGGCCGCGGAATCTGGCCAACCTGCTCGGTGAGAAGAAAGGCAAAAGTGAAGATGAGGATAAGAGCACCGAGTACCACTTCAAGTACACCATGTTGGGCAAGCAGATTCGCAGCGCCAGCTTCTTCGACTTGGCGACGGCCGCCGACTTCCGCCGCCACCGCTTTCTTTTTCCCATTTTAACATTTGATGGCCCCATGCTGCAGGAGTACTTTGAGGCGTACCCGACGGTGGAGATTCGCCTGTGCAGTGTTCGAAATTCAGTGGTCATCGGTTTCGTCACCACCAACCTACTGCGCCTCTTTGAGAACAGCTCGGCGGCGATTGAGGGCGACTACATGGTAAGGAGAGATGGGTTTGTGTTTGTTTTGATTCTAACTTTCGTTACTTTAGATTGTCCCCGAAGACGAGTCCGTCTACGTAAAGGAGCCCTTTCCCGTTGTGCAGCTGAAGTTGGCCATCTCGCGAATGGATCACCACCAACAACCTACTCAAATGGTAAACACGCCTCGAACTCCGGTGCTCAGTGGGCGAAAAGAATGGGAGGAAGAAGAGAAGGTCAATGATCAACTGCAAAGGTCGACGCCAACGCCCACTCCCACCGAAATGCCATTTCCGCCACCAAAGACAACTAAAGACAGCCATCATCAACAACAAAAGCCACCGATTGCACCTTCAGCACATCATCAAAGCCCAAAGCCTTCATTATCTCCACCTTTACCAGCAGCAGCATCAGCAGCAGCCACTCAACAGCCTGTGAATCACTACTACATTTCCATTGACCTGCGAACCATTCGACTGACGACGGCTGCTGAGCAAAACTCCACGTCCACTTCTTCCCCAACAAACAGCAGCACCTGCCAGCAGACGGTGCTCTTTCAGCCCTTCTACCTGCAATTTTCCTACGCCTTCTTCGGCATCAGCGACTACATCAAGACCTATCCGGCGATTCGCTTCGCTGCCGCCCACCCGCTGGAGGCCATTACTGTGCCACACGGCTTCTGTGGCTTCAACTTTGCCACCACGCGGGAGAAGCTGGTGTACACTTTCTCCACGGTTCCGTTTATCGTAACGCTTCATCTAGAGGCGGATGACACATTGCTCGGTACGGCAGAGCTCGACCTGAGCTGTCTGCTGAAGAAGAAGAAGAAGAAAGAAGATCGAAGAGATCAGGGAACAGCTGGCTTCCGAAACCAACTGGGCGACGACCAGTTCGTCAACACGACCGTCCCCGTGGAGGACGAGCTGAACGACCAGATCTGCGAGATGCAGGTGGTGATGTTCCTCCAGGAGATGACCAACCTCAGCTACTGTGCTGATGAGCCTAATCGGGTGGAGGTGGCCAGTCGGCGACGGTCCATTGTCCCCTCGATGGTGGCGGATGAAAATGAGGAAGTGGGCGTTTCCGAGCAGCTCAACCTGGTCAACCAAAGCCTCAACGACATGATCATCGAGACGGCGCACGACATTGAGCTGTGGAAGGAGGAGCAGATGAGGATCTTCAAGAGTCGCCTGAAGTTGAAGGAGCAGCAGCTGCTGGGCAGCAGCATACAGAAGGCGGAGCTGGAGGCTCGCCTGCAGAATGTTGCCGAACGAGAACGCCTGCTCGCGGAGCGAGAAGCTGAGGTGGTCAGCAGGCAGCAGGAGCTTGATGGCCGACTTCGCCGCCTGACCGCCGAAATTGAGTCGGCGACGGCGGAAGTTCGCCTCGCCTACGAGGAGAAAGCCGCCGCCCAGAGGACGCAGCTGAAGGCCGCCGAGGCGGAGAAGGGCCGGCTCCAGGAACGGCTCTACCTGCTGGAGCGGCGGCTCAAGGAGCGCGAGATGAAGATTCGGGAGCTGGAGGCTTCAGGTAAAGGTCAAGCTCCGCCGCCGAGACGGGCTCTCAGCGCTCAGCGGACGTCTTCGCTGACTCGAAGTGCCATCAGCAGCACTGGAACTGGCGGTACTGGAAACACTGGGAACACTGGAACTCGTCGCATCGTGATCACCAGAGACACTAGTACGCCGTAAGTGAATTCTTTATTTCTTGATTAGGACATTATTTAATATCCTCTTTTCATTTGTAGGCCACTCTCCAAGAGCATGATTGAGCCCAGCAGTGGTGGTGGCAAGCCTGTTTTCGAAACGGGCACTCGAATCGGCTCGCCGGCGAGCCACCACCGCAGCACTAGTGCAAAGCCGCCGCCACCGCTGAAGACGACGGTCAAAGCAGCTAACCATCGACCCATTTCTACAGGACAAACGATGATTCCCGACCCTCCTCTTCCGCTTCTGAAAAACACAACCACCGATCCACCACAGCCGCTGATCATCGAGAAGATCAAGAAGGAGCGGCAGGAGCTGCTGAAGCGCGGCGTCTCCCTCAAAGACCCGCTCATTGTGGAGATTGACAAACGGATCAGAAACTACCGACCGGTCAATGTAAAGCGAATCTAGCGAAAAAAGCCTTTGTTTTCGCAAGTTTGGCCACTGCTCTTCATACTAATAATTCAAATTAATGAAACGCTCTAGTCATAGGAGATAAATTCTTTCTGTAAACAAAACTTTTAAAAAATTAAAAAATTTTCAAAATATGAACAGCTGTTTCTGTGTCTTTTGTAGAGGGCGCCACAGAAGACCACGCTGCCGCGCTGCTGCTGCTACGCTTCACGTGCGTTTTACGTTGGCTCGGTTTTGTTTTGATTAATTTCTGAGGATTCTTGTTTATCAGAATCTTAATTACCGAGTTACGATGAGGCCGCGACCCAAGACGACGATGCAAGTCCTCGGACGGTCGCTGATCAAGTCAAAGAAGCGACGGCCGACGGCTGATCAGCTGAGTGAGGTAGGTGTTTTGGTTTGGTTGTTGTTGTTTCCATTTTCTGACCATTTTCTAAATGATCTTCACTCCTCATTAGCGTCACACCGTCCACGATGACCCCTCCAATGCGAAGAGCATCACCGAGAACACCTCCCTCGATGACTTTCTCTCCACGGCGGAGATGTCCAACAAGCAGTTTGTTGCTGGTGAGATGAGAGTTTCAGGAGATTCCAATCAAAACACCTGAACTAACCTCTTTTCTCTTTTTTAGAACGTCAAAACATCAAGATCATCGAGTCGGCGGCCGTCTCCCAGCCCTCCACCTTGGCGGTGGTAGATGAAAGCCTCGAGCAGGAGCTGCTCATCCCTCGACGACCCTCTTGGGATCGAAACACCACGCCGGAGGAGCTGCACCAGGCGGAAAACGAAAGCTACCTAAAGTGGCGTCGGCGACTGGCGCAGCTTCAGGAACGCGATGACCTCGTCCTGACGCCCTTCGAGAAGAACCTCGACTTCTGGCGGCAGCTGTGGCGCGTCGTCGAGCGCAGCGACGTCCTCGTGCAGATCCTCGACGCCCGCAATCCGCTCCTGTTCTTCTGCGAGGACCTCGACGTGTACATCAAGGAGGTGGGCGGCGAGCGGAAGCTGCCCGTCATCCTCCTCAACAAGTCGGACTACCTGACGGAGCGCCAACGGCGGCACTGGTTCGACTACTTTACCTCCATTGGAAAGGTGGTGGTCTTCTTCTCCGCCCTCGAGCAGCAGCCCACGACAATTGTTGAAGAAGAAGTTGAAGAGAAAGAGGCTGAAAGCTCTGAAGAAGAAGAGGACGAGGAAGAGGACGAGGCTGTAGAAACAAAGCTCGAATCACTTAACATTCAAAAAGAAACAGAAGCGGAAGACTCCGAAGCTCGAAAGCGCCTCTACACGCCCCTCAGCTACAGCGAGCTGATTGCCTACTTCAAGTCGCTTCGCAGCCGCCTTCCGGAGGACGTCGCTTTTGAGTCACCTCTCACCGTCGGCCTGATCGGCTACCCAAATGTCGGCAAGTCCTCCACCATCAACGCCCTCCTCCGCTCGAAGGCCGTCTCCGTCTCGGCGATGCCCGGCAAGACGAAGCACTTTCAGACGATCCTCCTCGACGACCAACTGACCATCTGCGACTGCCCCGGTCTGGTCTTCCCCAATGTGGTGAGCAGCAAGTCGGAGATGATCATCAACGGCATCCTCCCCATCGACCAGATGAAGGAGGCGGCGCCGCCCATTGCCGCCATAGCCGCCCGCATTCCCGGCCACGTCTTTGAGACTCGGTACGGGCTGATGCTGCCCAGGCGGTCTGAAGACGACTTTGGAACCCAAGAAGAGGACGAGGAAAATCGAAAGGCGACCGCCCTCGAGCTGCTCAGCGCCTACGGCTACGCCAAGGGCTTCATGACGGCCCGTGGCCTCCCCGACACCTCCCGCGCCGCCCGCTACCTCCTCAAGGACTTTGTCTGTGGACGGCTCCTCTTCTGCTACGCGCCGCCCACCGTTCCCCAGCAGGAGTTTCACCGCTACCCGAGAAGCTCCAAGGCGCTGGCGAAGGAGGCCTCCGCCACGGCGAATGCCATCACCGACCGCCGTCTCCTCAAAGCCTACGAGGGCCAGGCCCTCCTTAAAAAGCGTAACTTCAACGAGGAGTACTTTGCCGGGCTGGGTAGTGCCGCCCATACGAAGGGCAGCCGGGGCATTGCCGTCCACTCGCGGGAGTTTATTCAGCAGGGTGGGGAGGCTTTTGGAGAAGGTGGTGCTGCTGCTGCTGTGGAGGGAAAGCCCTGGAAGCGCCATCATAACCGCAAGAAGAAGGAGAAGCTGCGCAAGGTGTACGCCCACTTGGATGAGTGAGAGTGAAGAGAAGTTTTGCTTTGTTTATTTTGCCTGTATAACTCATGCTTTATTTGTTAATATTATAATAAATGGACTTTCTCTGTTTGCACAAGGGGGGGTAAATGAAGAGAAGGAAAGATGGGGGAGGGGGAGGTGAATTAAAAGAATAAGGAACGCAGTTTTTAACAACAATAACAAGAAGAAAAGGAAACGGTAGCATTTGAGTACAGTGAGAAGGAGGAAAAAGAAGAAGTTGCAGTATCAGTGAAGAAGAATAAGGAGAGGAGAAGTGTGAGTTGTGTTCTGATGTGAGTGGAGGTGATGGTGAAAAAGAAGGTGAGGATTCGCAGGGTGAACAAAAGTATGCCGTAATTGCCGTAATTAGTGAGTTGTGAGTTGATCAGTTCGATCCAGTGATTCGATTCTACTGAAAGGCTATCGTGTGCAACAGCGGCCGGTTGATGTCCGTCTCGAACTCCTGCAGCAGCTCGTCAATCTCATTGTCCAGGTCCTCGGCCGCCGCCAGCGAGGTGGCCATCTTCACGATGAGAAAGGCCCCCAGCGTCGCCTCCTCGGCGTTGTCCTGCACGTCGATGTTGATGATGTGCACGGTGCTGTTGTCCAGCGGCGTCCGCCCGCAGAGGTCCTCCACCACCTGGTCGTAGACCCGTTCCTCGCAGGTGAAGATCACGTCGAACTTCTCCGGGCAGTCCTGGAAGCGCTCCGGACTGGTCTTGATGCGCCGGTTGCGGTCCAGCATGTGCAGGATGCCGTTCTGGGTGTACCTGTGTAGTAGAAGTGGAGTTGTTTTGGGTTGTTTTAGAACCACAGCAACGCAAAAGCGAAAAAGGAAAGTGTTTGTCAGAAAAAAAGTTAGCTCTCAAACAAAGCACACTGCAATGCAAAAGAAGAAGTGCACACTGCAACACAGCTTTTTTTGTGGAGTTTTTTTTGGGGTTCTTACAAATTTTTGTCTTTATTTAGCAAATCACTGTACATGACTTCGTAGGGCGTGCCAAATTCGTAGATGTTCGGCCTGTCCTGCGACGGTCCGGGCAGCTTTACTTGGTTTCCTGGGTGGTGGTGAAAGAGTGGAGGTAAGTTAACCTTGACTGAAGTAAGCAAACAAATAAAAGAACTGAACTGACCTGATCCAAAGGAGCGGACATTGAAGCCTTTTTTGCTGTGTAGTGGTGGTCAAGTGGAAAATGGAATTGGAAAAGAAAGTTTCAAGGACAAGTTACAAACACACGTTTGAAAAGTTAGAGATGCTGCGGCTCACCTAAGAAAGTTGTGCGCCTCCATTGACCGGTTCTGGTTGCTGGAGCAGACCACGGCAATCTTCAGATGATCAACCATGTCGAGGGGAGAGAGATCACGAGAACAGGATTTAGGGAATCCTGAAGGGAGGAAAGGTGAATGGTGGCAAGATCACAGGACAGTTTACTGGCAAATTAATTAGGTGATCATTAAGAAGTTCCTTTCCCCTTTGGGTAAGATTCAGATGTCAGAACAAAACAAGCAAAAATGTGCAGCAGCAGCAGATTTGTTCCAATTTTTGGCGCGCTCACAGAGGACGGGACCTGTGCTGCTTGAATTTCGTCATGCAGTGAAACAGCAGAGCTTGGAAGCTCGGCCGCCAAAAAGAATGGCCAAAAAAGACTCAACTTCAACATTGTCAATCACCTCAAGCAACCTCACTTTCCGAAAGGAAAACAAGGTAAAAACTACTCATAAAATGTCTATTTCTATTCGGTTCAAAAAAACTACTTCTCAAAAATTATTAATCTCAATTTAGCATTTCGCAAATCGAGCCCAATCGAACTGAATGTTAGCGCAAAACAAAGCGGTGCGCCAAGTTAAAGATGAAGAATTGCCGTCCTGGTTTCGTTTGATCATCCACCACCTCTCTTTCTTTCTCTCAATTTTCCCTCCATTTTCTTTTCCTTCTTCTTCACACTTGAAGTGATGTGAACATCAACAACGACAATAACAGCAGCAGCAACATGTGAGGGAGAAGCAATCAAATCGGCAGCAGCAGCAGCAGCAGCTACCGCTTCTTGGGCGCTAAACTGTGTGAATATGATGGTGGGGGACTTCGATTGACTGGCTGACTCTTCAGAGCGAAGACCGTGCCCTACAATAACAACAACGGCAGCAGAAACAGCAGCAACAACAGCTTCAGCAAAACATGTTGCCCGAAACTTGACAGACAAGACAGAAGGAAGGAAAAGAAGGTGAGGGAGAAGAAATAGAAGAAGAAGAAGTCGATCAGCCGCTGATCGACTAACGGTGCAGTGGCTGCCACTGCTGCTGCTGCTGCTGGCACTGCCTTCCCACTCTCTTGAAGTGATGGTCAGCCCCAACGATATACATCGAAGGAGGAGAAGCGGAGAGTTCAGTTCAGCAGGTGAACTGAAACCGTTGTTGTTGCTGCTGTTGCTGCTGGACAATCTGTCAACTTTGCTGCTCCACAAAAACAGCGGTGATGTCAGCCAACACAGAAAACCTGAATGAATGAATGCGAACAGCCTGAGCGGCGAATTCGATCATCGACTGCCTGTCTAGCCTAGCCTGCCTGTCCAGAGCTGCCCGAGCTAAAGCTAAAAATCTAGCGTCAAAACCTGTTTCGGTCTGCTCGATGCTCCTTCAGGCGACTACGGCTGCTGCTGCTGCTGCTGCTGCTGTTGCAATTACTCGCCATTAACGGCGCCGACTGTCTCTGACTGGCCATATTATCGCTGCTGCTGCTGCAGTATTCCGATTCAACACAGCCTCCTCAGGGGATGATGAAGGCGAAGAAGCGGACGGGAGGATGATGATGATGATGATGAAAAAGACGACGTTGTTGATGCTGCTGAAGCTGATGATGATGAAGATGATTGGCCAAGTGGAGTAGTAGTAGTGGTGGCCAATAGAGCACCAACACCGGTCTCTCCCTCTCTCCCTCTCATTTCCTCTTTATCATCGTCCACTTCTGAGCCCACTTCTAAAAGTACTTCTAAAGTGTGTTCTTCTGACTTGCAGTCAGTCTTGGCGGCGTCCACTTGGCGTCCACTGACCACCACTGACCACCACCAACACAAAGCGGGCGCCACACAGGCTACTCAACACAACTCGACTTGCCTGCTCGCTTTCTTCTTCTCCCTCTCTCCACTTTAAGCTGCTCAACTATCTTTTCTGCATCTCCTGCCGCACAATCTACCTCTTTCTTTCTTCCTTTTGACGTGAACACTGAACAAGTGAACAGGCAGTGCACATGAAAACATGCAAAACAGACTAGAAATGAACGACAACCACAACCACAACACAGTGCAGAAATGATCGCCATTCCTGACGCCAAACAGTTTCAATACACCCACCGCCGTCGTGTGAGTGTACCGAACTCTTTTTCTTCTGCTTTAGTTTCCACAAAAACAACACCTGATCACCAACTTCATCAAAACAACAACAACAAAGAACAGAATGGCCCAAGAGAAGGAGGCGGAAGAAGGAGCATCCTCTGCTTCGGTTCGAAAACAGACCACCACCACCTCCACTTCCTCCTCATCTCTGGGCGGCAAGAATAAACTCCGCGTCCTCGGTCGCGACCATCTGAAACTGAGTAGTCTCAGGTAGGTGATCCCTTTTTTTATTTGAACTACTTTTTGCCCTGAACTGCACCAAAGATTAACACGTTGCACATTGTTATACGAGAGAGAAAGAGATGTTACGCACACTTTTCAACTTTCTATTGCGACTTTTCTATTCATCATTTGTTTTATTGCCGCCTCGTGTGACCAACATTCTATTTCTTTCACCTAATTTTAATTGTCTTCTACCGCTCTTCGCTCTCACCATCATCATTACCGTCGGCTTTTAATTCGTCGGTAATTAGACTTCACGCGTTGAGCTTTTCTTCTTCTTCTTCTCCTTCTTCTAACTGCCTAACACTTGCCATCATCATCAACACCTGTTGTCCTTGTGTGTCCTTGTCATCGTAGAGTTGAGCTGAGGTGAAGTCAAAGTTGTAAAGGGAGGAGGGGGTGACCATCATCGTCGTCCTCTTCCTCATCATCGTTTAATCTAATTACCTGCTAATTTACTGCGGCTGCCTTTCACTCACACACACTCCTATGCTATTTTAAATGCGCTGCGCATACCTCAAAAGGAAAGGCAATAGAAAAAGAAGAAGAAGAAGAAGAAGAAGAGCAAAAGATGATTGAAATGTTTAGCACCTTGCAACAAGAGCAAAAGCAAAAGAAGCAGCCACACAGGCAAGAACAGTGAAAAAAATGGTACTTTGACTGGTGCTCTTTGCCCGTTTTTGGAAATAGAAAGAAGAAGAGGAAGAAGAGGGGTCTAAAGAGCAGATCGATTGTCTGTGCCTGTGTCTGCCTGCGTCTATTGGGCCACTAATGATCTCCCCACTGCCACGGCCAGAACAGAACAGCAAAAAGTGCCTAACAGTGAGTCAGGCTTTTCTCATTCTCCTTCTTCTTCATCTTCTCCTTCTTCTTCGATGCCCTATGACCACCGTCGCCTGGGGGCACTTTTAATTTGCGCGCACTGAAGTTAAAGAAAGAGAGAAAGAGAAGCCCAAAAGCGCCAGGCTATCCAGCTTAGTAATTATGGTAGCAAAACTGATGACTGCTGCTGCTGCTGCAAGCAAAGGAAAAGGCAAAGGAGAAGGGGCACATCATCATCGTCGTCGTTTCGTCCTCATCGTCGTTGACTCACGCGAGGCAACACTTTTACATAGTCAGGCAGCCATCCTCAGTGACTCTCGTTAGCTAGTTAGCTTAACTGAAAAAATCACAGTCTCAGTCAGTCAGCTTTAGGTGCTCATGCAGCTTGGCAGTAGCCGTCGACTTTTTCTTCTTTTTCGATCTTTTTGATCAGTCTCAGTCGTGCCATGGATTCGGTGGTAGTCGGAGCTCCTGCTCATCACCCTCATCGATTGAATTCAGCGGCAACTATTGACCTGGACAACATTGCCAGCAGTTTGCAGCGACGACAGCAGCAGCAGCAACAACCACCGATACACTATGCAACACTACCACATCCACAGCAACATCAACCTCGATATTCGAACACTCTGGCGCAGTGTCCAGGTGCTCCTCCTGAAACAAAACCTCCCTTAAAATCTGACAAAAATGGACCAAGGTGGCCCAAAAGTGGATCATCATCCGCAGCAAGTTTGAGCTTGACTTTTGCCAACCGTCAACGCCATTCACATCATCAACAGAACCAGCACAACTGGTGGAAGGTCTGCTGGCTCTACGGTGGCGGCGGCAATGGCGGCAATGGTCACCACCTGTTGGAACAGCGTCAACAGGGCAACATTAGTCACTTTAACTACCATCGCTCCTCAAAGCCTACTCAAGTGCCAACTTCTTCAGCCTCTGTCGCCTCGCTTCACAGGTCACCGTCGGATGTGCCTAAGCAGCAGCAGCAGCCAACTTCCTCCTCCTCTTCTATTTCTTCATTCAGCGCTGCCGTGGCCGCCACGCTGCCGTCTCACTTTCGACTACGAAGGCGACGGCCACAGCGACGTGACGGTGCCAAGTAAGCGAGACTACTGACGACAAAGACGATGATGACAAAGTTCAGCAGCAGCAGTGCCAGCAGTTCTCTGGTCACCGTCTGCTGCTGTTGCAGCAGGAGCAATTAAACGGCAGTAGATTTACGCGGCCATTTCGCGCTTCTGTCTTCGTCATGCAGTGACGAGCATCGCAGCTAGCTGCATTAGTAGAATGGCTTTTTTTGCTATCTCTCTCTTCCCTCTTTGGTCCATTGATTACCATCACTGAGGAGAGTAGTAGTGCAAAAAAGACTTTTCAGCTGTGACAGCTTTTTTCGCTTGTTGTTCGTCCGTCCCCGAGAGCTTCTCTGTTTTTTCTTTACAGCAGCAGCAACAGATAAAACATCCGCAGTTTAGTTAGAGTGCACTTTCCAGAGTGTCAAACAGCTTTTTTCTGCTCTTATTCTGCTGCTTTTGACCTGACTAACCATTTTTTCTTGTCCACTTTTTTGTCACTTCTACAGAAACTACCTGCACAGCTCCAAAGGTGATCTAAAGTCAGCTGCAGCATCAGGTGGCGACCAACAACAACAACCTCCCTCGGGCTCAAAAGGGCCCGAGAAATGCAAGTCCATGATGACGCTGAACATCAGCGGCAGCAATCAACACCAACAAAACTCCTCAACTTCCTCCACCTCCCTGTTCTCCTTTCCCAGCCAACTTCGCCTGGTGGAGAAGATCAACCACCACCGGCGGGAGTGGATGGCGGCGCGGTTTTGCGCCAGCAGCAGCAGCCACAGCCATGGCAACAACGGTCCTCAGAACATCCTCTCGCCGAGTAGTCTGCTGCAGCAGGCGGCACGCCAGCCGCTGGCCATCTGGAGTAGATCATCATCAGTGGCGGTGGCGACCAAGATGGTCGGAGATGGCACTGCTGGCACTGCTGGCACTGGTCAGCAACAGATGAACATCATCAGCACTGGCAAGGCGGACGCCGTCGAGCTGCTGCTGCAGCTTAAAGGTGAGCTTTAACTTCTTCTACTTCTCGTCATTGTTTCTAGATTGTTCTGGTGTTGTGCAGTGGTGGTCAATTAGCATCACTCGGAATACATACATGTATGATATGAATCCGGCTGCTGTGTGATGTTGACCACACACGGCGGTGAAAGCTCGGCGTTTAAAGCTGCGACTGGCGCGAGCGAGTGAGCTGTGCTTTTTTGGCTTTGCCTGACTCTCAGCCTTTGCCCTCTGCTCTTTCTCCCTGCTCACTCTGCTCACACCCCTAAACACACTGCTTAGGCTAGGGAAAGCAGAACTCTGAACACACAGAAGCGAGTGCCTGTGGAGGGCTCAGTTTCTTCTTCTGTCTTCTTCTGTCTTTTCTGTTGCATTCCCTCTCTTGCCATCTCTACTTTATCCACCCACCGAAGCCACAGCACAGTGAGGAGAGTGGCCAATGAAGCTGAAGTGAGTTGGCCACTCTGCTAATGTTTGCAGTTGTTTCTCTCTGTTGCTGCTGTGCCTCAATTAGCCTTGGCGAGGGAGGCAGCCAGTGTGTGTGTGTATTGTTGCACTGTAGCTCCATAGCATCTCAGATTACTCTTCAGACTACAATCAGACAATTCGCAATTTGACTCAGCATTTAGTGAAAAGATTATTCTCCTCATCTTCTGCTGCTTTCAATTATCCACTTCTTCTGTATTCACCTGCCTGCCTACCTGCCTTTAATTGACCAACTTAATTCATTGACCATCATTACGTCTTCTTCATTCTAGGAGCCAACTGGCGACATCGGCAGCTGCAGCACCAGATGCCCATCCACGATGCGGAGCTGCTGCGCCAGCCGACGGCGGAGAGCCGTTTCATCAGAGGGAAGCAGCGACGGGCGCTGGTCCGTTCGGAGCTATTCCTGGCGACGCCAACAAAGCCGGTGACCTGCCATCGGGTAAGTGTGTGATGGTACTTGTTGAGTGACATCGTAATTGAGCTCGTTCGCTTTACTTTTCAATTCAATTCAACTCTTTACTAATAATACTCTTGTTGTCATTTTTTCTTCTTCTTCAGTGCAAGCAGCTCATCAGCGGTGGAGCCTGTGTCAGGATTGGCCTCACCGACTGGCTCGGAGGGCAAAAGAATGGCAACAGCAATAGTAACAGTATTTCATCCTCCACTACCACAACTGCCACCACCACCACCGCCCATCACTTCTTCCACATTGACTGCTTCAAGTGCGAGGAGTGCCAGGAGGTGCTGGTCGACCTGAAGGCTTACCTCCACCCAACGACGTCCACTGCCACTGCCACCACCTTTGATCATCATCACCCTCACCTTCATCCTCACCACCACCAGCAACAACTAGTCAACAACAGCAATGGCATCGGCAATAGCAATAACAGTCCAGGTGACCTTCTTCAGTACAGCCTCTTCTGCTGTCGGCACTTTGTGGAGATCTTCAAGCCGCGCTGCCCCCACTGCGACCGCCTCATCCTCGACGAGGAGTGCACCGAGGCGGAGGGGAAGGCCTGGCACATTGGCCACTTCTGCTGTACGGAGTGCAGCCGGTCGCTGGGCGGGCAGCAGTACATCATGGCCAGCGCCGATGTGGTCAATCGAAAATCAACAGAAAATGGAGTTTCATCAAACTCAAACTCCAACAATCGTCAGCAGCAGCAGCAGCTCCCCTACTGCCTCACCTGCTTTGACATCCTCTTCGGGGAGCTCTGCGAGGAGTGCGGCGAGCTGATCGGCTGCGAGGTGGGCGCCATCATCCACGAGGGCCGCTCCTGGCACGCCACCGACGCCTGCTTCCGCTGCTCGCTCTGCCTGAAGACGCTGCTGGGGAAGCCCTTCCTGCCGGCGATGGACGGCCGCATCTACTGCTCGCTGACCTGCAGCCAGGCGATGGTCAGCCACCAGCGGGAGAAGGCGCGGCGGAGTAACCGGCTGCACGGGCTGCAGCAGCATGAGACGAATCAGAAGAGGAATCGGAGTGCCGGGGGAGCAGGAGCGGGAGTTTCTCCTGCTGCAAAGAATGAAAATTCTGTTCCAGAAGTGGATATGGTGGTGCAGAAACAGCAACAACAACAGCAACCGAGTTCGGTGACTGGAGTGAATGGAAACGCCGGTGATCTGGAGAAAAGTACCGCGATTTCTGTTACGAATGAAACAAAATCTACCTCAACCACAACCACCAGCAATACCATCAAGGAGAACCGGGACCAGTTTCTCAAGTCGATGACCCTCAGCCGTTACGAGCAGAAGGTGAAGGCTCAGAACCAGGTTCAGAATAATCGAACAGTGGTAAATGGAAGTCCAAATCTAAATCAAAACTCCAACAGCAAACAGGATTGTCCTGTGGAAGACCTGGCCGCCGCTCGGCTGAAGGCCCTCAACCTCAGTCAGCTGGTGAACTACGAGCAGTTCATCCGCCAGAGCAACCAGTACTTTACCTCCAAGTACGACTGGTCGAAGGAGCAGGAGTTTGCCTCGGCGGCAGTGACTATAACTCAGGAAACGAGCTCCGTGGATCAACACGAGCAGGCGATGAGCTCCTCGCTGACGACGGCCACGCTGAGCGACGCCGAGGAGAGCTCCTCAGCAGGCGGCATCATCAAACGGCCATCAAACATTACCTCCAGCGAGTGCTCCAACTCGTTGGAAAGGAGTTCGCCGGCCTACTTTACCGGAGGTGGTGATTACCAGCTGCACCAACACCAACAACACCGAAATCAGCAGCACCTGTTGAATGGGAACAGTTTACTGCCGTATCCCTATCACCACCACCTTTACTCGACGATAAATCACAATAGCACCACCAACAACATCTCTTCTAGTCAAACCACCGCCACCACCTCCTCTACTGATAATCCTCCTCGTTTCACACTACCACTGAACACTCGCACAACAGGTGATCATCAAGCGAAGCAAACCTCCTCTTCCTCTCCTTCACCTCATCATCACCCTCACCAACACCATCAAATGCCTACCTACTACAACCTGATAAATGGTGAGCTCCACCCAAAGAGCTCAAACTCCGGTTCGCTGCTCAACTCGCCGGCCAACTCCAACTCCAACTCCTCTTCAAATGAGACTCCACCTTCTTGGACGGTCGCCTCGTCAGGTAAACAATTTCCAATGTCCCCGCCACCCGAGTACTCCAAAGTGCTTGGTACGGGAGAGGATGGCGGCGAAAGTTCTGCGTCGGTTTCTTCAAGCATCACCGGTGGTCATCATCATCATCAGCAAAAACAGTCCCCACCAACCAAAATGACAAATGGCATTTTAAAGTCCACCAGCACTGCCAACAGCAACTCCAAAAGCAGTCCACCTCTAATGGAGGAGACGCTGCTGGTGCAAAAGTTGCTGCTCTCTAAAGTTGCAGCCAAGGAACCAAAGCCTTCGAGCAGCCTGGAAGCTTCGCCCTCACCGCCGGCGACCAACAACTCGGCTAACAACAGCGACGACTCGGACGCCACCAACAACAGCAGCTCACTGTTGAACCTCGGCCGGCAGCCCAGCTCGGTGGACACGAACAACAGTCCGCGGCCGGGCCAGTTGTTCCCCAGCTTTGCTCTTCAGCAGCAGCAGCAGCAGTTGTTTCTAAATCATCACCATTACCCTCAGCAAACTTCGACGCCGCTCAGTCAACAGCAGCAGCAGCAGCAGATGATGCAGATGATGTTGATGCAGCAGCAGCAGCAGAATCAGTTGCAGCTGCAGCATCATCAGCAAAGACCGATTGCTTCGGGCTCGACTCAGGTCAATGAAAAGCAGCAACAGCAGCAGCCCTCTTCGGCCACCAAGTCTGTCTCCTTTGACCCGAACATCGAGGACAAGGACGAAAGTCAGCGACGGTACATTCGCCGGCTGCGCAGCTCTGCGAGAGCTTCGCAGCCTCGAAGCGGCGGCGGAGGACATCACCACCACCAGCGGTCATCAGCGGCTGAAGAACTGCTGCACCACGAGGACTGCAGTGATTCGCACTCCTGCTCCAGCTGCTCCACCTGTTCGAGCTCCTCCAGCGACGACGATGACGACGATGATCTGGGCGATTTTGACCTGGTCAACTACCGAGCCCAGCAGAAAACTAACGCTACCGAGCAGAACAACAGCAGCACCGCCAACAACAGCAATGACGCCTGCATAATATCATGATGATCTTTACTCTGTACAATAACGCCTACGGGATTTACATTCTTTTTTCTGTTTGATGCACTAGCAATAGTAGTAGAGGTTACTAATAAATAGAAAAATTTTCTAAATGATCTAAACTCTTGAGCAGTTGTTGGCTTACTACTGATCAATCATCGGCGGCGGAGGCGCTGGGACTTTGTATCCGACCTTGGGCGAGGGGCTTTACTTCCTCCTCAAAGTAGCGGAACTTTCGCTCGATCCAGATCGGCTTGCCGACGCGGAAGCCAATGTACACCGAGAGGAGGAGCATGCCGACGCCCAGCGGGAGGACCACCTTGGTGTTGGCCATTTTGCACTTCGATTTTGTTGAGATTCTCGGAGATTCTATTTCGGGTTTTGTTGAAGTTGTTGTTGTTGTTATTGGAGTTATTTCACCTGCTCGCCGACTGGTTGCTCCTGCTGTTGTTGCTGTTGCTGCTGTTGTTGATCACCTTGTTGATCTCCTCCGGTTTGCTGCTGAATCTGCCTGATCGCCTCCTGCCGGCGCTTCTGCACCAGTGGATTCCAGATGTAGTAGCCGCTGCCGATGCCCAGTGCCGCCACGAAGAGAATCGACTTGAGGTCGACGGCAACCGACATGTGAATTTGAGGGAGAAGGGGGGTGAACAACGGTTTGACGATGATGGTGATGATGATGATGATGATGATGATGTCCCGATGAAACTTTAATCAGATCACAAAAAGTACCAAAAAACCGCTGTTGCTGCTGCTGCTGTTTTTGTTGGTCAATGTTTTCCTCGCCACCTCTGGAAATGTGCGCTGAAGACGGTAGCGGCGCCACCTCTCGGGCGCCAAGATCACTAAACAAGAGGGAGAATCCGTGATTCCTTTCTCCTTCACAAACCACACAATCCAAAGAACCACACAATTTTGAATCATTTTTATTTGCTAATGAGAGTAGTAGTAATAAGAATAATAATAATCAGAGACAGAAGAGAGGAGGAGCTCCGTCTGCTCGGCCATTTACATTCCACTTTGCATCATCTGATGCCGATCATCATCATCAAATGACTCTTAAAACAGTGCTACGGCAAAACAAAACGGCTACTCCACCTTCTTGGTCCACTGTCGGTTGATGTAGGGCACGTAGATGAGCACGGCCTTCCAGTCGGTGAAGTAGGTGAGGGTGAGGAAGCCGGCAGCGCCGTAGGTGAGACCAGATCGGGCCCTGAGGAGAAAATGGTGATCAGCAGTGATTCTAAAAAGACGCACACACACCGAGACACTTACCATTTACGAGCGTGCATCGCAAAGTAGGGCATCGTTCGGCCGGGCCAAACTCCGGGCTTCTGCTGTGCCATAGCTGTGGTGGTTTGAGTGTTCGAGGGAAGATCCGCAGAGAATCTCAAGAAAGTCGAGGTTTCAATCAGTCAGTTCGCGACAACAACAAGGCTCGAAAAAGTTGACCTCTGTTTTCTCTGGCGTCAGCTGCTGCTGCTGCTTTCGTACAGTGTGAGTGGCGCCACCGGTCTGGTGTGGGCGCTGGCAACCTCGCTTTGGGGCTGTTCACCGGTGCAGTGACTGTACTGCGGTGAGTTGGAGAAAAAGCAAATTACCTGGCGCCCCCCAACTAGCTGCACCTGAATGTCAACGCGAAGAGTGGTGTTTGTTGTTGATTTCTGAACTGAACTGTGTGTGTTTGCTGGAAGTTCTAAAACTCCAGCAAGCCGTGTTCAATCAAGTGAAGCTTCATTCTTCTAGATCGCCTCTTTTTGCTTTGAAGTAAAGCTAGTTCAGCAGCAAAAGCATTCTCCTCTGAAGGCACAACTATGGCCCTCAATCTGCTCAAATCTTCGGCCAGTCGGCTGAATGCAGAAAGGTGAGAGTTTGTTGAAGTGATGTTTCTATCTTGTTTTGACCAGCTTTCCCACCAGGACTCTCTTCATCCTCTCGCAGCGCCTCCTCGCCTCGAAAGGCAACTCCCCCAAGGGCGAGCTGCTGGTTCGCGAGGACACCGACCTGGCGATCGCCGACGCGGACACCGCCGAGCGGCGCAGTCACCTGCAGAAGCTGCGCACCACGGCGATCACCGTCGACCAGCCGAACCTCCTCTCGGTGGTCTCCGGCGTGCCCGAGGAGCACGTCGTCAACCGGCGCGTCCGCATCTACAAGCAGGCGAAGAATGCCATGCAGTCGGGCACCTACGACACGCAGAAGTGGAAGCTCGACTACGAGAACCGGGAGCGGTGGGAGAACCCGCTCATGGGCTGGACCTCAACGTACGTTTAGAGTTTTAGAAAATTAGATGGTTTTTGAGCCTAATGCTCATCTTTCCTTTCTTTTCCAGCGGTGACCCCCTCTCCAACCTGAACCTGTACTTCAGCAGCAAGGAGGACGCCATCGAGTACTGCGAACGCCACGGCCTCACCTACCAGGTGGACGAGCCGCAGGAGCGCAAGAAGCTGCACAAGCTCTACGCGGACAACTTCTCCTGGAGCAAGCGAACGCGCGTCGGCTCCAAGTAGTAGAGTTCCTGGGCTGTCTCTTACTAACTATTTGTACTACTGTATTGCAATTGGTTCTCTGTAATAAAGATAGAGAGTGTTTGGGCGTGTCGCCCGAGTTAAGCGTCAACTGATTTTGTGATTTCATTCGTTATCCTTCACTTTCACCTTCAGTTGCCATCACCCCATCATTTCTGATCGTTTGCAGTTGTAGTGTAGTGATGTGTTCGTTTCTCTCCCTTCAGATAAGATTGTGCAGACTGTTAATCACGTCTTTTTGGTAATTGTGATAATAAGCATCAATGAGAGTAATAGTATTACTAATCCGCTGTTTCTATTTAGAAGCAATAACTGCACGGCAGTAAGGCAGTTTTGTTCTGGCTTTCACTTTGAAAAGATTATAATTATCTAACTTGAAGTTAAGTCAACTAATTGTCACCACAAACTACTTTAACACAGCAATTGTAAACAAATGTTTTAAACATTACAAAATTTCATATTTATGTACTCTGTATAACACTTTTTTAAATGAGAAAATGGCTACCAACGTCTCAAATAGTAAAATTTTGTGGTATGTGGGAGACTTTAAAAATGTAAGTTGATTAACAATTGTGTGCTATAAAAAATTTTTAATTATATTGTATTTTTAGATTTGGGATGACAATTATGGACGTTCTGACATTTTGTCTCTCGATTATGATGCATTTTCAAATATTCTTTCTTCGAAATATCTTAACGTCACAAATGAGTACATTGTTTGGAAGGCAATACATGATTGGATCAATTTTGATAAAAACAGTCGACTTGAACACCTGCCAGATCTTATCTACAACTGCCTTCGGTTTGGCCGCTTAGAAAAGCACTTTATTGAAATTTTCATTTTTGAATGTGATCTTTTTATTGCACTACCCGATGCTGTTCAGTGTGGTTTAAAAGATTTTATAAATAATGACCTTAAAACTTGCCAACAAAAAGCTGCTGATAGTTTTAACTTATCAAAATCATCTTATGGCTGTCACTTCCTTCCAAGAATCGCAAGTCAGAAACTTCTTGTTTGCATTGGCAAATTTAAACCTGGTTCAATTCATTATTACGATCAGAAACACAACAATTGGCACTCATTGCCAATATCATTACACCTGCCAAATGGACAATATAATTATCAACTAGCACTGCTTGACAATATGATGTTTGCATTTGGTGGTATAGATGATGACAATAGAGCTACCAATAAGATGTGGAGTCGTGACCTGAGTGATCCCTCGTCTCAGTGGACAGCCAGGGCAAACATGAAACAAAGCAGAAAACAGTTTTGCAGTGTCGTCCTCAATGACACCATCTACGCTCTGGGTGGCAGGGGCAATAACAATGAATACTCTCTCCGTAGTTGTGAACGCTACTGCAGTCAACTGAATGAGTGGTCAACAGTGGCAGACATGAACAGTGAACGTGTTTATGCCTCAGCAGCAGTCATCAATGGATGCATCTATGTTGCTGGAGGATGGAATGAAGAGTTGAGAGCTATTCGGTCAGTCTCTAAGTACTGCCCTGAGACTGACACCTGGAGGGAGGTGGCATGGATGACCACTGGACGCTATTTTTTTACCCTGACCCCCTTTGCCGGTCGTCTCTGGGCCATAGGGGGTTTGGTTGGTTATGGTCATCGATTGAGCAGTTGTGAGTCCTACGACCCAGTGACTGAAACCTGGCGAGAGGAGGCACCGCTGAAAGAGGGGAGACGGGATCATGCAGCAATTGAATTCAATGAGGAACTGTATGTCGTCGGTGGGTGGAGAAAAAATGATGAGGGATGGAGTAAGTCTCCTACTTTAAAAACCAACACTTAATAATTATTTTTTATTTGTGTTAGAACCAACTAAAATCGTCGAGAAATATGTGCCAACTATAGGTAAATTGGTAGAAGACAGTACTTTGCAAAATGACATTGATTACCCTCATCTTCTGCTCATACCACCCACCTGCTCGTCCTTCTTCACAACCGACCCAAACCAGTAGTCAGTGCCAATAAAATGTCATTGTCTACATTGCTAGGTACAAGGTGTGAAGCAAAGATATGAACGGTCAGTTGAAAAGTACGACCCTCAGAAAAAAAGAGGTGGTGTCAAGTGGAACCTGTTTAGTTTTATTTACTACGAAAACTGCCGGTTTGTGAAATTATCCAATTTAATTGTCAGAATTAAAAATAAAGTACTAAATGAATGATTTTAATAAACTGTCAAGTCATCCGAAGAGTATAAGATGGCCAAGTGATCGTTTAATGAATGAGGAGAGCAAACTTTGTGATGGATTTACAAGTGAACCAGAATTTGAGACAGTTCATCCAGTCCGCCAAAAGGTTTCAGTGGCGTCGCTTGCCCTTGAAGTCATCATCGCTGGAGTCGCTGTCACTGCTGCTGTACACTGCCGACTGCGACTGACCACCACCGCCGCCGCTCTTGTACTGGTTCTTAATCTTGGCGATGGAGATGCTCTCATCGTCCTCGTCATTGTCCTCCAGGAAGCTCGAGTTGATGCCCGTGCGACCGGTGTAGACGCGGTCCTTCAGCCGCCGGGTCTGGTTCTCCTTGCGAATGGAGGCCTTCAGGCGGTCCTCCTCCTTCTTGATCATCTCCGAGCGGTGCGCATCCGGGTCGATGCCGACGCTGGGCAGGACGCAGATCTTCTGCGTCTTCTGGCTGCGGTCGGCCAGCGACAGCGTCAGCTTCCGGTGGGTGACACTGTCCGTGGAGGAGGGGCGAAAGGTGAGCTTGCTCTTGAAGATGCTTTGCGCCTGGGGTGTTTTAGAAAGTGATTTAGAAACCAAACAAACAAGGTATTAAAAGTAATCAGTGCACACTTACCGACCAGCCCGCCTGGTCGCGAATAAAGAGGTGATTATTATCACCACCCTGCGACTGCCTGGTCATGTGGAAGATCTCATCGCCCAGGTAAAGGGAGCAGGTGCCGTCGGACCAGCGGACGATGCGGGCGTTGCTCTCCCGGTCCACCTCGTTGCCGTCCTCGTCCACCACCCGCCGCCACCGAATGGTGTTCTCCACCTTCAGCTTCAGCCGGGCCCGACCCTCGTCGTCCTGCCGGTCATCATCGCAGGCCTCGTCCTCGTACGTCTGCGGGTCAAAGGGATGCGTGTCGATGCTGAGAAAGTTGGGCAGCTTCACGTAGTCCACCGACTTGAACTCCTCCGCCTTGAAGTTGATCTTCATCCGAGGGGCCTCCGCCTCGGTTCGAGTTACCTCCTGGCGCTCGCCGGCCTCCGCCCCCGCCTCATCATCGTCGTCCTCCATGTCCAGGCCGAGGCTTTCGAGGCGGAGCAGACGCTGCCTCGCCTCGTCATTGCCATCATCATCGTCGTCGTCGTCGATATCGACGTTGTTTCGGTTGTCAGTGTTATCCGGGACAACATTGGCGGAACTAGGTTCGCCATTCTCCCCCTCTCCTCCTTCAATGTCCCGCATCTCCTCGTCTCTGTCGCCGGCTCCGTCGGAGTCTCCTTCTCGGTCGCTGTCTTGGTGTTTATCATTGTTATCCTCCTCCTCTTCCTCCTCTTCTTCTTCGTCGTCACCGATTTTGTTCTTTTTGCTGCTTCTCCTGATGTTGTCATCGCTTTTGTCGCTCTCTGCATTGCTCTCGTCGCTGCTGCTGCTGCTGCCGCCGCTGCTTCCGTCGCTGTCCATGTCAACTTCATTCTCGCCACCTTCTTGCTGCTCTTGCTGCGGCTGACCGGGAGTTTTGGGAAAGTCTGCAAAACAAGGGAAACGGTAAAAAATCTATCAAAATAACCAAACAAAAAGACAGCATTTACCTATTTCCCCGGCCGAGCCCTCCTCGCTGCTGTAGTTTCCGTAGTCTGACATTGTTGTCGGTGATCTTATTCCTTCGAGATGATGATCGGCACTTGAAGAGAAGGTGATCTGACAGAATGTTTTTGTTCCAACGGAGCCAGTTTTACAGTGTGAACAAAAACATGCTTCGGCATTTGCCAGTGTGCTGCAACGAATGCTGAAAACTGATTTGAGGCGGAGCAAAGCAGTGCAAAGTTAGCTTGAGTCAGAGTTCAGTCGCTGCTATTCAGGCTCAGCCCACTTGAGTTAGTCGGCAGCCTTTTTGCCACTCCAAGATGTAAAAACATATTTTGCCCTAAGATGGCGCATATGCTCGTTTTTAAAATTTTTGAATTTTGTAAATGCGCTATTTTGTTGCCTCAGAGCTTTTAGATAACTAATCATGTCACTAGTTTATGGCAATGTAAAAAAAGTTTGTTAACAGATAAAATATTTAAGTTGTTCTACTGGTGTAAAGGTTTTTGTTTGATTGTCAGCTTTCAAATATAACTGATAACCGTAATCGAGGTTTGCTGTTGTAAAGTTTTATAACTTTTTTTCTGCATTTAAAATTTAACATTTTTCATTTTTTAGCTTTCACATATTTTAATTTATCAGTTTTTTAAATTAAGTAAAACATTTTCAAAATGACAGTCAATGTTTCAAACAATATCCTTTGGTTTATTAAAAACTTTGAAGAGGTAATAGTGATTTGAAAATATAGATTTGCATAACATTTATTGTGCTTTTTGTTTTTGTTGCTTTTTGTCAAGTTTTTATTTAAATTTTTGTTTTGAAGTTTAAAATTTTTTTATTATGTTTTTATTTTACAATATTTTTAGATTTGGCTTGATAAGTATGAACGTTCTTCGATTTTGTCTCTTGATTATGAAACACTTTCTAATATTCTGTCTTCTGAAAAACTGAACGTTAAAAACGAATACATTGTCTGGAAAACAATACACAACTGGGTCAACTTTAATAAAACCAATCGGCTTGAACACTTGCCAGATCTGATAGAAAACTGCCTTCGGTTTGGTCGCTTAGATAAGCACTTTATTGACACTTTTATTTTTGAGTGTGATCTTTTTATGGAGCTTTCTATTGCTGTCCAGTGTGGTTTAAAAGATTTTATAAACAATGCTTTTCAAAAGTTCAAGCAAACAACTGCTGATAATGTTGATTTGTTAAACCCATCTTGTGACACTCATTTCCGTGAAAGAGGAATTTACCTTACAGCAAAAATAAAGCACCTACTTGTTTGCGTTGACCGGGAAAAGGGTTTAGCGGAGTTCTACGACCACCATCTTCATAGTTGGCACGCATCACCAGTTCTGCTAAATCTGCCCAACAACCAAAGTGATTTTCACCTTGCACTGCTTGGCACCGATCAAAGTATGCTGTACGCATTTGGCGGCTGGAACACTCGTGGTCGTCCCACCAAGCGGCTGTGGAGACGGAATCTGAGTGATTTGGACTCGTCTCAGTGGACAGCCAAGGCCCACATGAACTACAGCAGAAGTGCTTTTGCCAGTGTATTCATCAATGACAACATCTACGTTCTTGGTGGCAAACACATAAAAAATGACTCATTTTATGATTGCCCTATTCGCATCTGTGAACTATATTACAGATCATTTAACCACTGGACGACGGTGGAACCGATGAACAGTTGCCGGGTTAATGCCTCTGCAGCCGTCCTCAATGGCTGCATCTACATTGCCGGAGGATGGACTGGTGAGGAGGTGGAAAAATCAGTTGAGAAGTACGATCTTAAAAGTCTCTGCCAAAGGTGGATTTTAGTGGCACCGATGAACACTGCTCGTTACCACTTTGTTCTGACCCCCTTTGATGGTCGTCTCTGGGCTATAGGGGGTAAAAGTAAAGAAGGTGATGACATTCAGCCATTGCGCAGTTGTGAGTCCTACGACCTAGTGACTGACACCTGGCGAGAGGAGGCACCGATGAAGGAGGGACGTGATGGTCATGCAGCAATCGAATTCAATGGGGAACTCTATGTCGTTGGTGGAGAAAAAATAGGTAAATTAAATAAGAAAATGTTTAAAATATAGTAAAAACTCTATTTTTTTAAATATATTTTCAAACAAACATTTTTATAAATTCTTTTAACAGAAAACAGAAAAAGTGTTGAAAAATACTCATCAAGCAAAGGGTGGACTGAAACTGAATTGTTTTCTAAAAATATGTGCAGTCCACAACTGATCATTGTTCAAAATAAAAACATACCTTTTTTCACCTTTGATCATTTTGGTTAATTCCTAGCAATCCCTTCTTTTTGTAGTTTTTATTTTTTTTAATTAAAATTGTATGTTTTCATAACTTTTTACATTATAAACAGTTGCTTTTCTGTGATTTGTTTGCTTACATGATTTACAAAAAGTGAAATGAAAAAAATTTTGTACAATCAAAAACGAGACAAATTAAGCTAACGGTTGTGGTTTTCGTTGATGATGATGTTGAAGATGATGATGATGACAAGCATAATAATGCTTAGAACTTGCTAAAGGCCAAGATCAAATGAAATGGAAAAAATGTACAAAAGGAATGCTGCTGTGCTGCCTCGTGGACTAGGAATCGGGAACTCTAATTAAATTTCCCTCATACTTTCAATCACCCCAAAACAAACCATTTTTCAGATCTAAAAAATCAGAAACTTCCACCACCGCCTCCAACAAATCGCTGATTCACATCCTGGTAGTGCATCTCACAGAGAAAGGAGACGCCCAGAATGATCGCAAAGACGTACTGACTGGATCGTCGGGCATAAGCGGTCTGCATGTTCAACCACACGGCAACCAGGAAGAAGATGGTCAACGCGTGAGGATTCAAGCACCTCCAGAGCCACATAATGGTGAACATCAGCGAGGACTTGAAGATCTCCTCCTGGAGGGGCGTTCGGTCGTGGCTATGAACATTTCCACCTCCTCCTCCCATCTTTAAACTAGGATCCAGCAGGTCGTGGTACTTGACGAGAAAGAGGTTCCAGAACATGGCACTGAGAACCATCTGACCGAGGATTAGGGCGTAGTACTTGAGGAGGCGGCGCTTGAAGATGCTGGCCGGCGGGGGCGTCGTCGTCAGGAGGGAGTAGGTGCTGCTGGAGAGGAGGACATTCGCCTTGCCACTCCCACTTCCGCAGCCGCCGCCGGGGCTGTACAGAGTCTGGCGGTGAAGGGCACCGACGGTGATGGCCAGCCAGAAGGCGAAGAAGCCAATGGCGTCGCAGATGCCGTCGACGATGTAGCCGCCGGTGTTGGTGATGGTAAGCTAAAAACCGGAAGTGGTTAAAAAGCCTTCGAAAAACCTTCTTTTAAAAGCTTACCTGTTTGGTGGTGTCAAAACCGAGATGGTACCGAGCGACCAGGCCGTCGAGGTCGTCCAGGAACTGGCGGACCATGAAGACGAGGACGGAGATGCGCCTGATGTAGAGGTGCTCGCTGAGGGCGAGGCGGGCGGAGATGAGCGCCACGACGACGCCCAGGTAGGAGACATGGTTTGCAGAAAGGTTTGGAAGCAAGGCAGGAAAACTGGTCACGCGGACCAGCGCCTCGTTGATCGGCTGCAGGAGGTAGGAGTTGACGTGATCGAGCATCGCTGATTTGACCGTTTCGGTGATCTGGTAAAAAAAGGGACAGAAGATTTTAGTTAGAAGGTTGAAATACTTGATGATAACAGAAAGCCGTACATTGAACCTCGACTCAGCCTGAATCGTCTTGTACAGCTGTACATCTCGGTAGAGGAAGTAGACGGCAAAGAGGCCGATGCCCCACAGTGAGGGCCAGGATTTGAGAGCCATTTTCTGTTTTTGTTTTCTGTAGCTTTTCAATTGCTTCTTCTTCTTCTCAAATAAAAAGCAAAATGCAGAAAAGTATCACTAAAAAGAAAGGGGGAATAGTTTTCACTATTTTTGAAAAAAGGCAAAAGAAGTTGGAAAAGTGTAAATATTTACAAATGATGAAAATCACGCTTAAATAGCAACAACTATTTACGCCGGCAGCTCAAAGAGAAGAGCTGACTGACTGCTCTGAGGAAGCCGTCGAACGGGAATGAATGAAGGGAGAAGGGAAAACAGGAATGAACGAACGAGTGAGCAGTGAACTAAAGTGGTGGGGTGAATGAGTTATTCATCGAACGGGTAAGTGGCCACCAGCAGCAGCAGGGAATGTCGGTAAAGGTATGTGCTGTGTCGGTATCACAACATGAGGCAATGCCTGGTGTGGTGAAGTGAAGGTACAAGTGTGTGTTGATGTTGCTGGAGGCAATCACTGAGGCTGTTGTGGGTGGAAAGGAAAGGTGGGATCAGGTGAGAAAAGGGAGGCTGATGAGGAGAGAAAGGGAGACAGGAGAAACCAAGTACAACAAATGTACTGCTATACACACCACACATCAGTCAGCAACTAATGCAGCAGATGATAATCATGACAGCAGCAGCAGCAGATACTAATCATCTCAAGACAGTATAGCGGCAAAAGTCGCAAGGCGAAAGCTCAATGACTCACAGCTGCTGCTGCTGCTATATGTGGTGAGGAAACCTGGTGCTCACCTGATTAAATGTCTTGTCATTAACCAGAAAAAGGGAATAGGCGAAAACGAAAGAGGTGCAATGCGCTCTGAAGGTGTGTTCAGGTGTGTTTGCGTGTGTGTGTGTGTGTGTGTGCCAATGCGTGGCCTGGATGAAAAGTGAGAGAGAAGGTCCGAGATCAGTCTTCTTTTTCACATGAACCACCACCACCAGTTATCACCGATAGGAGAAATACCAGAAAAAGGAGAGAGACAAAAAGCAATTACCCACCAGCTCCAGCTCACCAGCAGTAAATATAGCACACGCCGGACACTAAAGTGCACTAAAGAATAGCGACGGTGGTGTTCATCACTCGTGTGCAGTGTAGTCTTTTTCTGTTCAGTCTAGTTAGTGTTAGTTAGTCTAATAGAACATAATCAAGGCTAAAAGAAAAAGAATACGCCCAAAGTGTTGGGCACATATTAGGCAATGAATGAATGGTGAACACAACACTGAATGATGTGCACGGGAGAAGTGCGTGCCACTGCTGCTGCTTCTTTGGCTGCCACTACCGCGGAAGAGGATGATCATTGCAGAAACAGAAGAAAAAAAGAAGACATTGATCAGAGAGAAGTGAAGGGCTGTTCAATTAGGCACAGACAGACTGACTGACACACGGACATCATCTCGCTGCTAATTCAATCAACTTGAATCAAGTTTGAGTGAAGGACGGCAAGAAAGCAAGTGGCAAAATAGAAGAACAAGATGAACAAGAACGACACACACCAAGAACAAAACAAAACCTGCAGAACCGATGCTGGCGATGAATACTGAAGCAGCAGTAGAAGCACTGAATTAAGCACCGGCACGCACCGGAGCAGTGGGCGGCTGTTGCACCCTTTTGTACGAACGTTCTGCCTTTTTAGTTGTACGAACTCTGATATGTACCAGGGGCAAACAAACCTTCCTGACTGCCAAGCAGTAGTACTAGTATGTGATAAGTTCGTGATAACTCACCAGAATTGGGCGGAAAGCTGAACGGGCAGCGAAACAACTCGAGGTCGGTGGTTGCTGCTTCCAGCAGTGCCAGTGCCAGTGTTAGTGGTGGTGACGATGATGATGGGCAAATGAATGATTGAATGAATTAATAAATGATGGGATGGTGATGAGGATAAAATGATCAAAGATCTAATCACCACAACCAGACAAGAAAAGCAGAGAGCTAAGAACTTGAAACACCAGCAATGTAAGCGACGGCGGCAGCAGCAGCAGCACCAAAAAAGGAGTAAACAATAGCAACGGTGTGCCTGTGTTATCAATTTGACTGATGCCACTGTTGTCAATGCTGCCGCAATGTGCTCTTGTATGACAGTGTGTGTGTAAAATCACCCAAATACACAGGTAGGGGCAGAGGCAATCAGTACTGTCTAACAAGCATATCACCTACATTTGCTGCTTTTCTTTTCTCTTTCTCCTCTTCTTTTTCTTCTTTTTTACCAGACAACGGCAGCACTCACATAAGAGTGCACAGAGGTGCACTAGAAAACAATAAACTTTTTTTTGTTGGTTGCTGCGCGTGTGTTCAGAGCACCGACTCTTTCTCCTTCTTCTGCCACGGACAATAAATTACCGAAAAGAGAGGGGAGAAAGAGAGAGAAAGAGAAAGGATCTTCAGTTGTCTCGCTGGCAACGAACAGAAACGTGCAACAAACCAAAGCGGGGAAAGAAGCTTTGCATTGATGAGAATTGCATATTCACGACACTGCTGTCTTCTTCCTTTTGTTGCTGTTGCGGCAATGCCGCCACCGCCGTTGCCACAGTTGCCGCCGATTACCACCACCACCAGCAAATCTCGAGACTTGCACGAGGCAATTCAATGTCGCTAAACGTGTGTGCAAAAAAGGATAATATCACTCTAATCACTGCACTTCTTCCACTCTTTCTATCACCTCCAACTCCAACGCAAAACAGCAGCATGACAGACAGATTTAGTGGAAAAATACTGTTTTGTTTGGTTTGTTCGTTGAGGTAAAGTGTGGTTGTTCGTCAGAAAAGGGGAGGAAAAAACACAAAAAAAGTCATTTGATAAGTCTTTGGTTCTGGGTCAGTTTACAGTCTGCATTTTCACTGGTACGCCTCATTATCGGCGGCCAGTGAGTGCAATTGAAAGGATTTGTTCGGTGTGCCGCCATGAAAGCCATTTTCATAGCTACCCGAATCGCTGGTCACTGAAGAGGAGGTGATGGTGGTGATGGTGGCCAGCCCTGCTGCAATTCCCTCTCCTCCTCCTGCTCCTCCAGAACTTCGGTAATACCGTTTCCGGTCGTTTGAAAAGCCACTGCCTCCGCCAACGCCCATCGCCCTAACACTGCTCTCTCGAGAATCGTTTTCATCATAATCATCAAGGTCAAATTTGATCGTCTTTCGAGAGCTCCCGTTTTGGGCGCCGCCAACTCCGCTTCCTGATTTGGTGGAGCCGACAACCGACTTGGCCGAAGTGAGGCCTCCGCTCTTCCGGCGGAAGTGCTTTGCCAGCATGCGAACGGTGGAGCGCTTGCAGGTGAAGGCGACAAAGATGAAGGTCCCGTGGAGGGAGTTGATGAGAAAGGTGGTGAACTTGAGGATCTGACAACAGGGGAGTTGGATGCCGAAGAAGCCGAAGAGACTGAAAAAATTGAACAAAAATTAATTACAAAGTTTGAAAATTTAACCAAATCTGCTTACCTGGAAACTCCGAGCAGCAGCGACAGCTTCACGTACCACAGGCAGCGCTCCTTCATCGAGGAGGAGATGCTACTGTGAGAGATCTCATTCACCACCTGCTTAATCTTGAAGATGGCAAAGAGGAAGACGACGAGGTTGATGAGCAGCGAAACGTTGATGGGAATGGTGACGAAGATCAACTTGGAGAGGGGCGAGCTGACAAAGCAGATCCGCCGGCCGTACAGCGGTCGAAGTAGAGAGGCGCTCGTCGCCGGGCTGAATTCGAAGCTCAGCGCGGTGGCGACGATGGCCAGCGGAACGAGGTACACGTAGAAGATGTAGCGCACAAAGTGGCGCAGCTGCTGGTTAGGGTACTTGAACTTCTTCAGCAGGTCAAAAGCTGAGAAAAGTTGGTGGTAAAGAAGATGATGATAATGGTGATAACGGCCGTGAGATCGATGACCAAGAAGAAGAAGAAGAAGAAGGTAGTGGTAGAAAAAAATAGTACAATCATTAGTACGCTCATCAAAAGCAGCAGTCAGGTTTAGTGCACATTTTTTGTAAGTGCTTTTAGTAATGTTTAGTATGCAAATGACGTCCAGCTGTTATCACTCAGCTTTTCCTCTCTAATATCAGGACCATTAAGAGTAATTAGAGGCAACACCATTAGATCAGGAGTGTACTGACTCATAGGGTGCTGAAATGATCATCACTGCTATCATCATTACAACACAACTAATTCCATTAGTAATAAGTAATAGACCTCACCACAACTTGTACTACTGCAGAAATCTAATAACACACATCGCAATGATAACCCGCGTTCCAAAGCAATTAATAATAAAAATAGCATTTGTCTACCATCATCATTACTATAATCAACATCATCAAAATCATGCAAAATTTAGATTTTGTTATTTTGGTGTACAACAGCAGTACAATAGCCAACAACACTTACCAATGACGCTCGTCCAGGAGATGATGGTGAGGAAGAAGAAGTGAATCAGCACGCCAATGACAAAACAGATGGGCGTGTGAGGCTGAAACTGCAGCGCAGCCACTACCAAAATGTCCGTTATCAACTCGCTGATAATCAGGCCCATCAGGCACTTTCCCGGTACGGTTCGCAGCTCCGAGAGGAGACAGTAGACGAGAAAGCTGGCCACCAGGGAGAGCGCACTGATGATCAGACAGCCCTCCAGCAGGTGCTTCTTGGTGCCCTCCAACAGGAGGATGCTCAGGTCGATGCTGGAGTTCAGGTGCCGGTAGACGTCCTCGAGGTTTTCTGTTGGAGAGGATGATGAGGACGATGAAGAAGATGAATTTCCGGTGGTGATGGCAATGAGGAGGCTGCCGAGGTGGCTGGTGGCGCTGGTGCTGGCCGGGGAGAGAAGTGTAGTGCTGGCAGCCATTGAAAGGTGATGAGGACTATGACTATGACTATGATCATGACTGGAAGTGATGTTGAAGAACGATGGTGATGGTGGTGATGATGATGAGAATGAGAAGGAGGAATTCATCTTTGAATTTTCTGTTCTCTATTTCAGAGGCAGAAAGAGTCTTTGGGTGAAGGACGAGGAAGAAGCTGGTGAAAGATGGCAGAAGTAGCAGCAGCAGCAGCAATTGCGGCAACTTTGCAGCATGACTGATTGACGTTCGACAGACGCCGTGCAGAATTATTATTCTTTTCTGACTCACTTCGAAAAGAAAAAAATCACAAACGGCGTCTGTTTCTTCTTATTCTGCTGGAGCAATCTTTCACAAGAGTACAGTGCACAAAAAGTGCAAATATGTTGATTGCTCTGGCTAGCTAGCTAATTAATATACGAGTGATGTACTGGTGGTGCTGTTGAAACTGGTGATCGAATGTCGAAGTACGGTACATTGTTCATTTTTTTACTTCTCATTTGCAACATTTGTACTCAAACATTGGCGCCAAAAAAAAGTACAACTCGTGTTTCTATTTTGTTTGCGTAGCCAGTGGTCGCAGTCAGTCAATCGCAGTCAATCAGCCGTTTTGTTTTGTTCATTAGAGTTCAACACTGTTTTCTCGTTGCTGGTTGTGCCCTGTGCACTCGCTTCGGAAGGAAGTGCCTGTCTGTGTGTGTGTGTGTGCTCGGCAACAAATCTGGTTAGCTCTGGTTGACAAAACGAAGACTTTTTCGTGGTCTGGAACTAGGCCAAACGACAGTGGCATTGGCAGTATTGTCTGCACCACGGGGGTGTCCCCACATCGACAAGTTTGCAAACACTGAATTGCCAGATGAAAAGAGATGCCTGCTAGATTCTTTTTAGAGATTCAGTGGTTGGAATGCAGTGGCAGCAGAAGCAGCAGTTGAAAGTGAAAGTGAGAGAGAATCCAATATAAAAGCAGTAGCAACAGCAGCAGTGGTGGTGTACCGAAAAGCAACAGAGAGAACGAGAAAAACGTGGAAAAAGTTGCAAATGACAGTCAGACTGAAAAAAGAAACATAGGAAATATACAGTAGAAGTCTTGCTGCCAGACACTTTGTAATTGCAATTGCAATTGTGAATGAATGAGTGAGTGTGTGGCTATCTAGCTAGCTAACTAACAAACTGACAGACAGCAGACACTGGCTAGCTCAGTAGACAGGTTTCAGTGTTTCAGTGTCGTCGTCGAAGTCGCCGTCGCCACGACCACCACAAATTTTTTTCACTTAATGATCATCAAATGAGAAAAATAAGGGAGAAAAAGGGAGAGAGAGGTACATCAGTGCTTCTTGCAGTACAGCAACAACAGCAGCATTCAATAGAAGTGCGTTCACTTTTTCAAGATGCAGCGACAGCAGCAACAGAAGAGTGCGCACTTTAAAATGTGCACTTTATGGGTAAAACTTTCTTCCTTTTCAAATTAAAAAGTTAAAGATAAAAATGGTAGCTGTAGTTGTAGTTGTGTTGGTGGTGGACAGAAGAAGAAGAAGACGAGTGAAAGACCAAAGTGCAAACAGAAGTGATGCTACGGCAGCTGTTGTCAGAAAAAAGAGGTGGACTTTCCCGTTCTTCAGTCAGTTAGTCAGTTAGTTAGTAGAAGACAGACACTCACTGGGGAGTTCTTCTTCTGTTCTTTTTCAGAACTTCGGAGCTGTTGTCAACAAAGTGTGCTGCTGCTGTTGACACATCTTGATCATTTGGTGCTGTTGTTTGCTTGCACAGTAGCCGCCGCCGCCGTTGCTGCTGCTGCTGCTGCTGTCAGAAAAAGAGATTCGTTGACGTGCTGTTCCGTTGACGAGCCGGCGACAGCAGCAGCAGCAGCAGCAGAACTTTGTCAGCTTTCTTCAAAAAAGAGAAGAGAAAGTAGAGGAGAAATTGTTTATTCGACCGCTGGAAATTGGCCAACAAAACACAGAACACAGTTCAGTTCAGTGTGTGAACACTGTTCGATTGGGTGGCAGTAGAAAGTTAGCGAAAAGGCGTCAATTTAATTGAGGATCAGTCCAAAACAGCAGCAGCAGCAGCAGTGAGACACCCAATAATGAGTGAGCCGGGCTGCTGGGCAAACATGTGCCAGCAGAGGGTGGTGAATTTTCAGAGCCGCCGATGCCGTACAAGTCCATCGTACAAAAATATATCGATTACCGACCGACACCCACTGAACACACACACGATAAATTGCTTTTGAGGCAAAAAACGAAAATACAGCTCGCTAATTCATATAAATGTGTGCTTCGTTGGAAGAGCAAAAAAAGCTGCTGCTGTTGTTGATTGGAACAAACGCACACACACACACACACACACACACTGCTGTGAAAATAATAACAGCCGCTCAGAGTGCACAAGCAAAGTGAACGCCGTGTGCACAATCGGCGATTAATGCGGCTTCACAGTGCAGCGGCAGCAGAGGTACAATTCATTCATATTTATACTTTGTTGTTCTTCACAGCAGCCGTTTTTCAAACTGATGCAAACAGCAAGCAGAAAGTGTGTGTGTGTGTTCAATAATAACAACAGCGGATCATGTTATTCGATTAAGGGAGGAGGAGGATGGGAAGGCATTGTTCGATTGATTCATCATCATCATCATCACCGAAAGCAACAATGGGGGGTAGTAGAATTTGCCGTTGAAGCCGAGAAGGGCTATATAGTGAAAGATGATGATGATCGGTGTGCTGTTGATGGCAATCTTCTTTTTTCTAGAAGATCTCAGCGGGCGGCTCGTCGCCGAAGAGGGTCCGCCAGGAGAAGGGCACAGTCCAGGTAAAATCGTTGCCACTTTTGCTAGGTTTAAAAGCACCAGCCTGTTTGTGATTCACCAGGTGGGCCACCGTGTCGGCCAGCTTAAAGGCGTGCTGACGATTGTCGCCCTCAGAGCAGAACATCACCAGACAAAGTATTTCTGTAGAGGCCTGTGCTGAGGAGCCCAAAATGCTCAGGTAGGCGCGAGCCGAGCCGCTGCCGGGCAGATGAATTCGAAGACCACTTTTGTGTGGTTTCAGTTGCTGCTCATCACCAGCGACTGGCTTTGCCGTTTTGCTGTACAGATCAACGCTCGGCTCAATAGATGTTACCTTGAGGGTCTCCTCTAGGAAGGCCTTTGTTCCAGTGCTCAGCCCCTTAGCACCATCACCGAGAAGGTACTTGGTGGGAAAAGAGGACTTTTCCTTTTCCGCCGGCGCAAGGTACTGGTCAAAAGATGAGGAGAGGAGAAGAATCAGAGAGAAGCGGTGCTTTGAGAGCCAGGCTGAGAGCTCATTGTAGAACTCGGTTCGAAATTCCTGTGGTTTGGTTGGGTTTTTACGGCAAAGAAAGAAAAAAGAAATGATGATGATTTGCGGTGATTACTCAATGTGAGTTGAGCACACTGCTCTCGTATTTACACTTGCGAAGAACAAGCGTAAACACAACTCTTGAAAAAGACTGCAACTCTTTTTTTCTGCCTCTGTTTTCCCTTCCTACCTTAAATATGGGCGATCTCTGCTGAATGAGGACGAGCTTCTTTGCCTTTGAGACGAAGACTGTTGAGGAAGAAAAAGAAGAAGAAAAGGAGCGATAATGTAAACATTGCATTCAGAGTTTGCACAAGGCAATAAAAGAAGAAAAAGGGTAAACAAAGAAAAGTCCCCAAACCTTGAATCGAAGTGGCCAACAGTGGCCCGTGCAGCGAGTAAGGATCGGGCCCGGCAAAGGGACGGACACTGCTGGAGCGAATGTAGCCCACCAGTTCGAGGTCTTTCGGGTCACTTTGATCTGAAGATGAAGATTTCTTGAGAAGCGAGCTGACCAACAAGTCACAGGCCAGCTGGGGCACATTGCCCACCGAGACACAGGGCAGCAGGAGGGTGTAGCCGTCCCACTGGTGATCAACGACCACCTCCTCATCATCCTTGGCGGACACAAAAAAGGAGCTTTCCATCTTCATCTTCAGATCTACAAAAAAAAGAAGCGATGAAGCGACAAAAATCTGCAAGTCATTGACAGCTGCTTACCGGTAGTTCTGTTTTGTTTGGTGCTCGGTGACACTCGTCAGCACTCGGAAAATGGAAGACAAGTTTGACAGTTGAAACGGAAGCGGATGACAAAGTTTTGTTGTTCCAAGCGGAAGTTCCAAACTCACTTCTTCACTGACAAAACAAAGATTTCCCCGAGAAAGAAGTTGATGCTGCTGACAGAAGATCTGTTTTGGAAAACACTTCTTTTTTTTGCAAATCACACATGTACGCGCCAATGTCGACATCTGGCGCCAGGCAAAGAATCAGCATTTTTCAGCAGCAGCCGTTTTTGCTTCTCTCGCTTTTATTTCTTTTGTCGTTTTCCACTTTTTCGCATCATCAACTTATCAACTTTTTTGCCTAATTCTAAAATGCTACTCAAATCACCAATGAACCAGCTTCAATGGCCTCCAAAGAAAGTCCTCACCAAGTCCTCAGCACATCTTTAACCGGCGGCACTTAAAACTCAGTGAGTATTTTTACCACCATAATTTCTTCTTCTTGATTTGGTATTCCCCAATGCTCACATTTTATTACCGCCGTTTTCGTCCCACTAAAGTGTCGGACTGGTGAAGTCAATGGTGATGGTGATCATCGTCGCGGTAATGAGCTAACTCCTGCTAAAATAGCGGGGCGCCCGCCACTGCTAATTATAATTAGACCTCTAACCTGCTGCTAAATGCCTGCTTCTCCTGCTCTTGTTGTTTTTGCCGCTGCTGCTGACCTGAAGTCAGTCAGTTCCTTCGCAGCCGCAGCAGAAGCAGCAGCAGCACTTTTGTACCAAAGTTGAACTATCCATTTCTCAGCCCTTTGAAGCACGAAGTTTCGACCGCAGCAGCAACAACAGCAACAGCGTGAGCCAAGCCAAGCAACACGTTCTCCTTCTTAATCTCTTTCTCTTTCTTCTGACAGATCTTAATGAGAGAGAGAGAGAGAGAGAATACTTTTGCAGCCATCTCGCGTCATGTTGCTCCTTTTGCACTCATTTGCGCAGTGGACAATGGCCAAGACTGGAGAAGAGGGGAGAAGGGCCGTCCATTATCCTCGACACTGGAAGAGATAGATACTACGACTGAGCGACTGACTGTGGTGGTCGCCGCTGCTGCTGCTAACTGGTCATATCCTGTCTGGTGTAGTGGTCGTCGACCACCGCCACAACTGACCTCTCTTTCTTTCTCTTTCGCTTCGGTGGTACCACCAGCACCGTCGCCGGTGAATGTACCTGTGCACGGCAACAACCACCACCACCACAGCAGCCGCCACCTTGCACTGGACATTGCACCAGCAGCATTACAAGTGGTGTTGGTAGAAGTAGAAGCTCTTGTTCACCTACCTTTCTACCTGTTCGCAGGCGTTTTCCCCGGTGAGTCTGCTTCGATTTGACGATCGGTGGTTGTCTGACCAACCAAAGTTGCTGCTGCCGGTGGTGGTGCTGGTCAGGCTATCGCTCGAAGTGTAGCGTACCACCATCTCGCTATCACCACCACCACCACCACCACCAGCTCCCGAGGCAAACCCGTCTCTCTCTCTCTCTCTCTCTCTCGCCTCAAAACTCCGAGGCACGCTTGTCAATCATCGCTATTTTTATAATGGCCTGGCTCTGGCCGTCTCTGGCTGGCGCATTAATAATGAAGACTGGCTGACAACTGGCTCGGTGTGTCTACCTCCCTCTCACTGTTTGCCCATCAGCAGCAGCATCAGTCAACAGTCAAAGAGCTCTTTGGGGAGAGGCAATCACTAGCAGTGGTCTCTCTAGAGTTCAGTTTGATTTCCCCCCTCTTTTTCCCGCTCTTTGCACACACACACCTGATGAATACATTAGGCGTCAGTTTGCCGAACTGAAGTTGGTAGTACTAGGAGTACTGAACGACGCCGGGCAGCAAAAACAAACCGGCTGAATTGCTTTTTTTCCTCTGAAGATTTGCTCGAGGAGGTACGAACTGAAGAGAAGAGTGGAGAGGTGCCTGCTTCGAGGAACAGCTCGGTGATTTAAAATCTCATTTTCTTTCCCTGCCTTTTGTCTTTTGTCGGCGACGATTAGTTGCTGCACAGACAGACGCACAGCACGCTAACTCCAATGATCATCTTCTAATTGCATTATCAATTAGAAAGAGGAGACACAGGGAAGGCAATTTTAATTTTAATGTTGCTGCCGCTTCAGATGATGATAATGATGATCACCACTCTTTACCTTTCTTACAGCATTCATTTACTGCTCCTGCTGCTTATCGATCTTCTTTTTGCAACTTTTTGTGATTTGCCTGCTGCGATGGCTGCTGCTGCAGTGCGTGCCGTCTGATTTATCAGTCTGCTCTCGTTCTGCTACAACCACCACCACCACCACCACGACCACCTGTTACAAAGTAGTACGATAGTTGTCCAGCACTGTCAGCCAAGTTATGTGCTACGGCTGCTGCTGCTGTACGGCAAAACACGAGCGCTGTACAGCAGAAACAGAAAAAACTATTTTTGATTGTCACTACTCCACTACTACCACCTGCGATTACCACCTCTTTGAGGGAGCGTCTTCTGGTACCCACAACCGGCTACTACTATCTCAGCAGGATCTTCTGATTTGGAGAAGGAGAAGTAGTGGAAACAGTATCTCAGCAGTTTGAAGTGTGATGGTCGCCATTACCAATTTGATTTTACTTTATGCTACTTTTTAATACTCATTTGATGCTGATCATGATCGGAGGCATTAGCAATTGCCTGAGCCTGAGCACACTAAAGTAAATTGCGCCCAGCGGCGCTGGTTGCCCGGCACTATCACAGTCACCACAGGCAAAAAGCAGCAGCACATACCGTCGGACAGGTCTCGTCTCGGCCAGCGAACCCCCTCACTCACTCACTCAGAAAACTCATTCAGGCAGTCTTTCTACTCCTCTTCTTACATAATACTACCCTTGCAGGGCTTTTTCTACCTGTGCGCTGCACCTGTCACACTGCTCAGTTAGAAGAAGGCAAAGGAGAAGACCAGTGTGCTCACCTTTTTCTCTGAAGAGACAGGACTCGTTTGAGGTACTCGTCTTAGCACAGAGAGATGGGAGCCATAGGCAGAGAATGGAGAGCAAACAGGACAGGCAGCAATACCACTACAACCACCACCGACAAGTGCTCATGTGGTCTCAGTCAGACGAGCTGCAGACATGCAATAGAGAAATAGAGGCAGGCAGGCAGACACTTGTTGCAGAGTCGAAGAGAGGAGAACTGCTAGAGCTGAGCAGCAGAAGCAAACCTGCTACACAGCAATCCACTACAACCACTACGACAATCAACAGCGGCAGCAGCAGCAGCAGTTATCATCGCAGGATTGTGCTGTGTAGTGTAGTACTAGTGTGTGGATTCTGTGTGCCTGTACTGAAGAGAGCTAGAGCTAAAGCCAAAGTGCTAGATTGTGTTGCGCGCTGACCACTGCAATAGAGAGAAGTCGGGGGAAGTTCGACGACGCCAGTGTCTAGTACTGTTGCTGCTGCTGAAGAAGAAGAAGAAGAAGCAGTGCAAGCAAGCGGCATTACCACCACCACCACCGCACACATTTCAGCTTCACTTTTCACCAACCACTGCTGAACACCAACCGACGCCGACGCCGATCAAACACATCAGTACCTACTACCTATCGACTGCTGTCAATTGATTGGAAGAGCTGTATATTGAAGGGAAAAACGAAGAAGAGGTTTTTGGAATTATCTGAAAAGTTAGCTGTTTTGCCTTCTTTTGTTTTGTACAAATTTTGCTGTTGTACAACTGCTGTACGACATTACCTACCTGCTGACAGGCCCCGACTCACCGACTGACTGACTTTTCAGACTAATAGTGCTGTGCTGAAAACTTTTCTGACTTTTTTTGTTCGCCTGCTGTTCACCTGTCTGTTGCCTTCCCTTTACATTTGCACCGTTCCAAGTCCAGCGAAACGTGCCTCCCCGCTATAAATAGTGACACCGGCGGTTTTCAGCAGAAGCAGCCACAGCTGAAAGAGCACTCTTTATCTTTTGTTTTTGGCTCTGTTCATTTTTAGTTTAGTTCTGTGTGTGTGCCTGGTCCGTACCGACACCGATCACCACAAATCACCAGCACCACCGTTGTAACTGATCACCTCGCACTGAGTGACGTGTTTTGCCGGCGATCATTTCCAAACTGTGTGTGCTCTGTTCGGTTCTCTGTTCTGTCTGTCTGTGTGCCTCCTCATTTGATTACCATTACTACCTTCGTCTTCTTCTTCATCTGCTACCTGAATTTGATAGCCCCGTCATTTGCCGGCCGACTGTTGCCACTACTGAAACACAAAAGGGTTGCTTGGAAAAACCGTCGGCTTTTACTTTCAACAGCTAAACTCCACGATTGAAATTTATTATCACTACCGCTGAACTTCTTTGTGCAAACTCCCAAATTTCCGTTTACCTGCATTGACCAAACACAAAAACTCCTGAATCGAACACCATGGACACCGCCTTCTCCTCAGGTCGCTCAACGCCGCTGCACTGGGACGACTGCGACGATGAGAATGACCCCTGCGACGAGGTGGCCGAGTTTCTCGACGAGGACGACGAGCTGCAGGCGCTGCAAGTAAGTTTTCATATTTTTAAAGTTTATTCAGAATTCTCACAAATTTCATATAGCTCAGTTCAAAAGTGCTCACTCCTTTTTATCTTTGCTAAACACGCACACACATTTTTGTTTTTGCCACACTGTTTCCAAAGCAATGCATAGCTCGATTATCTGATTAACTTGTAGTCAGTGCTGCTGCTGCTGCAGCTTTGATATTTTTTTCAGGTTGAAGTGAGATAGATAGGGAGAGAGTATTTACAACCCCATTTAAAAAATTAGTGTGCGAGCCAGCGAGCGAGATAAGCCCCGACAGAGTACTTCTTGTCAAAGCTTCGCGAGGAAGAAATTCTCGAATAAATCTTGATTAACTGCCAGCGACACTGTCACTGCACTGATTACCGGCTAGCTTTGCCTGAAGTAAATCGTCGTGAATCGACACGACAGTGATATCTCCTCTCTTTTCTCCCTCTCTCTCTTTGCAAAGTGAATTTGCTGTTTGCTCATATTCACTTGCTGTCAAAAGCAAGCGACAGCGACAGCGACAGCGACGGTGTCTGCGAGTGTCCGCTCGACATTTAAATGCCTGGCTCTCCTCTCTCCTCTCTTGTAAAGGTGATCAGCAGCAGCAGTTTGCCCATTGCCTGCCTGGCTTTGGTAGCTTTCGGTGCCTGCCAACTGCCTGAACACTGAACACTGAACGCTTGGAAAAACCTGTTTTCCAAAATGCACTTCTTTTTTAAACATAGATAGATAGAGATGGGAAGCCGTTGCCGCTGCTGCTGCTGCTCGTGCATATGGCTAGCTGGAATGTGAACACTGCTGTGTTCACTGTTTCCACCACCACCACCACCTTCTTCTCTGGCAAATCTTCTTCTCGTTGCACCGTTCTTTAGATTGGGCAAGCAAAGAGAGGAGAGGAGCGAATCGGTGCACCGTGCACTTGTTGCCGATTGCCGCCGCCGCTTGAATTGAAATTGCAATCTTCGACGATGTGAGCACCTTCTTCTTCTGTTGCCTTTTTCTTTTTCTATCATCGTCGTCGCCGCCGCCGCCGTGGCCGCCATTGGGCACCCAAATATAGCCCTTCTCTGTGTTCAATCTTTCTGTCGCTCTCTCTCTCCCCAATCTAAGAGAGCGTCTGTCCACTGAGAGACAGATACTCAGAGAGTGTTTAAGTGTGCAACAGCAGCAGCAGCAGCAACAGTGCTCCCGATCGCCCCGATCAAAAGAGGAGCTCAAGTTGTTGCTGCTCATTCTGACCGATTTAAGTTTGCTCTTTCTTTCTTTCTTTCCTTCTCTATTGCTTGTTTTTGTTGGCTGCGATTAGAGGAGAGGAGGTGGTGGCGGTGTTGGAGTGAAAGAAAGGCTGGCCAATTGTCTGCTGTCTGCTGTTGTGTTTGTCTGTGCCTGTTGGCCCACCTGTTGACTTTTGGCCCTCATGTCATAGAGGCTTGTGTTGCTTTTTCTGCTGCTGACTGTCTGTTGTTTACCGTTAGATCACGGCGATCTGATTTCCTCCTGATCTCTGTGTCAGCTATTACTGATTGTGATCGAATGCGAGAGATCCCATTGTCTTGATAGGAAAACTGAAAAACAGAAAGACAAGCGACACCAAGTTCCCTCCTACACTCTTCCAAAGCTGCTGAATCCTGCTGGCTGAATCCGCCGCACAGGGCTATCTTTAGCCTTTGGTTTTAGCTCAGTCGTTTGCTATATCCTCAGTGTCTGAGTGTTCTGTAAAGCTGAGCACATGTGCCGGTGTCGCATGGCGCCAGGATGGTGTGCTTCCAGTGCTGGTGCAAGAGCTGTACAGTGCTGGAAAGGTGCACTCCACTCACGCATCACTGACTCAATTGGAGTGCTGCTGCTGCTGATGCTCAAGAGGTGCTTCACTTCACTGTTAGGCAGCATTGGCAGCATCCTCGGCTCAGGCAACGAGGCGTACTGAATGGCAGCAGCAGCAGCAGCAGCAGGTATCAGTAACCAAAGATGAGCAGCAGCAGCAGGAGCAAGTGGTTTGATGCTCAGAGCAACTCAAACACACAGAGCCATTTTAAGAGAGAGTGTCACCTTGAATCGTCGCTGCTGGTGGTGATGCCGGTGGTGGTGCTGGTGCTGGTGGCATCGAAGTGGACCATCACCGATGCTCCATCAGCACCACCACTTGTGGCACTTCTGCTCAAATCTGCAAACACCAGATGTGTGGTGGTGGTGCATGCGGGCCAGCATGAAGAGCACATTTTAGTGGTGGCCACCAGAAACTACCAAAAGCACATTTGGCACTGCTGTTTAAAGCAGAAAACAGCCAAGCACATTTGCTCAATAAGTGAGGGGAAATGAGGAGGAGGAAGAGAAGAGGAGAAGAGGAGGAAAAGCTCTTTTGCTAATTGAAATGCCACCAGGACCAGGCAGACCGTGTCGCAGGCACCGGTAAATGTGCTCTCTCTCTCCCTCGCTAAATAGACTAGAAAATGAGCAGCAGCAGAGGAGGAGGACAGAAAAATTAACGTGCTCAGCACTGGTGCTTGCCTTTTTTTCACTGAGCCTTATCGCACTTTTTCACCACTGGTGGTGGTGGTGGTGCCAGCACCACTTGGGCAAACTATTGAGGAGCAGGAGAAAGAATTTCCGCCCAACTGGGCCTATACTCGCTTATGCTTTTTTCAGTTCAGACTGTCTGCTTCTATGATGATCAAAAACTGTGTGTGTGTGTTGGTTAGCACACGTAGCAGCACAGAGTTGGTATCTGCACCGCTGCTGATACCGTCAGTCAGTCAGTCAGTCAGTCAGTCAGTCAGACAGTCAGGCAGGGCAGACAGACTGACAGGCAAAAAGAAATAGAATCGTATCGTATCGATATCGAGCATGGGAGCAGGAGCTTCCGGTGGTGGTGGTGGTGAACATGCTGCTTTTCGTTTGCCTGCTGCTGCTGCTTTCAAGCTTTCTGCTTTAATTGCTGAAGAGAGCAGGCACTGACTGTCCAAACTGACAAACTGGTTTACTGGGAGCAAGGGCACTGGCTGCACTGTCGGCGACAGCTACAGACCCTCGAGTTGCATAACTTTAGAAACTAATAAAAAAAGTTACATTCCAGGAAAAAAAGTTCTGTCTTCACCACCACCACCACCACCACCAGAAGCGACCCCCACCAAATTGTGCTCTGCATTTATGCCGCACATTTAGTTTGGCTGCCTGGGGCGTTTGGGCGTCACCAGCGTCGCCTCTTCTCCCCTCTCTCTCCTCTTTCTCTCTTTATCAAATTCAATCAAGGTGAAACAACCTTCTTCTTCTTTTGAGCGGCAGCGGCAAATCTTTGTGCTCAACAGCACAGCTAAACGCTTCTGCTGCTCATTAATTAGCGTCGCCTTCAACGCCGTTGATGATTTCTTTAGCTGCAGCAGCAGCAGCAGTGTGTGCTGAAAAGGGGCTCTGCACTGCTCCGTTGTAGCACCCATTAATGAACGAGAGAAAAGGGAGAGAAAGAAATGGCCGGCAATTATGTAATACAATTAACAGCAAGACTGAAAGAAAGGGATAGAAAGAGAGTCCCCTTAGTCTTCACATTTTTTATTGCCTCTTTGGTCACCTTCTTCTTCTTCTGCTTTATTTTGCAGCAAAGCACCTTGGCTGCGGCGGCGACGATGACGGGCGTCGTCGGTCTTTTAAACGTTGATTTTGTTGCTGTTTTTTCACTTGCTTGCTTACATTTAGGATTTTGCCCCGTTAAAAAGAGAGAGAGATAGACCGGAGGGGAAAGACTGTTTTGTTGGAGTACAGTTTTCAAATGAGACGCCATTAGACAGTGGTAGTAAATTTTCCCCCGGTGGTGGTGGTAGTAGTGGTGGTTACCATTACCATCATTGCCGACGATTACAGGGCACATTTTTAGCTGTAGCACAAGAAATCTCTTTTCTGAGAGAAAGAGCACAACTCACTGACCGTTTTTCGAACTTTTCTACAGACACACACTGAGACACTGAGACACTGACATTTGCTAATCATTTTTTTCCGATTCTTTACCCCTTCTTTTCCTTTTATTAGAAACCTTATTGGCCACTGTCCTCCCGGCGCAACTACAATCTGGTGATCTACAATGACCGGCTGATGTCGGAGACGCTCTCCATGTCTGATGGCGAGGACGGGCTCGATTGTGGCGGTGTCAATGGCAATTCGGTGACAATTGGCAGTTTGGGCAAGCACCACTTCGGATCGTCCTCACTGACCGTGACGCCTCACAACGGCAACAGTTTCAGCCTCGGCCACCACCTCGCCACCAGCGCTCAGCACCTGGTAGGCCGTTCACCTCTCAACTCAGGTAAATTGAATGAGTGAAAAGAAGAGAGAGAAGATGTTTAAAGAGTGTTGAATGTTTTCACTGAGTTTCGGTGTGTGTGTGTGTGTGTGTGTGTGTGTTCCGACTGAGGTGTCTTTTGTCTGACTGACTGTCTCTGATTGTTTGTCTGGTTCTCAAGCAAAAGACTGCTGAATCTTTTCTCTTTCTTTTTTGCTCTGTCTTTTCTCTCATCGCTTACTACTCGCGAACTAAATGCCCGCCGCGAATAATTATGGGCAATTTGCAGGCTAATGCCTTGGCTTGCCTGCTGGTTTAGTGCCACCACCAGCAGCAGCAGCAGCTCAACCAGACGACAAATGCCTACTGCTCAACTTTGGGTAATTGTCCGGCACTGAAGTGCTTACTTTTCTCCTTGCTTTCTTTCTGATTTTGCTAGTGCGTGAAATGAAGATGAGATAGGCATCAGCAGTGTCGTTTAGAGATTAGTGCAACCTCCTATCATCCCCCGCTTAGCCGCGCGCACTGAGAAAGGATAGATCCAAATGATTTTTTTCATTTTTTGCTCAGTTGAGGTCCTTGCTTTGATTTGGTCCGAATGGGGTCGAGACAAAGGACAGATTGGCTTTTTATTTTTCCCCTTTTTAATCGAACAAAAATGCTGAAACTGCCAAAAGGTGTTCACAGCAGCAACAACAGCAGTTAATTGCCAAATTCCGCTTGATTTAGATGAATTGGCTGCCTCGCTGCTGCTGCTGCCAACTGCGAACTGAAAGACTGAAAGAGACCTTTTTCAGATCGGGCAGACACTGCAGGCACACTAACGGAGTGGTAATAACAGCGACAACAACAACAACAACATCAACATCCTATCCTAGCTATTAAGTGGTCGACACCCTGCAGATCTGTGGCTGTGATAGCTGTGCATGCTTTGAACTGAACTGGAGGGCAGAGAACGGCACAACTGAGGGGATAAAGTGGGGAAATATTATTACAGAGAGAACTACGGTGCTATTCTAAGCCGCAAGGTTGTTGTTGTTGTTGTTTATTTTTCCCGTTTTGTTTACTACGTACCATCTCATTCAGCCCATTCATTCTAAAGTCTCTCTGTCTGCTGAGGCTGTCGGCTAGACAGACACACTGTGCTGTCCCAATTAAGTGATCGGTGGAACAGTCTCACTCACTCACTCACAGACAGACAGACAGACCGAGTGTCAGAAAAAGTGCACACAAATCAGCAGCAGCGGCGGTGGCAGACAAGTGGAGCACAACACGAGGTGATACCACAACGACGACTACCTGTTGATTTGTAAGAGGAGGAGGAGGACTTCCGGGTTGAAAAGGAGATCAGAGACAGTCTGCGGTAACTTTTCTTATTTATTTATCATAGTTCTTTGATAAACCAGCAAAACAGCAAAGAATAAGAAGCTTTGTTCTGATTGGTGCATCTGCACTAGGAAAAAACAGCCTCTTTTTATTTTCTTCTATTGTTCTTGTTTCTGGAGCTCTTAAACCGCTTAGCTCTGTTGATGCTAGACAGAAGTTCTTTCTGTTTGCCAAAAGTCAAACAAGAGACAAGACAGCAGCAGAGACTGAATCAGAGTAAAAACATGACCGCCGGATTATTTATTTTTTAGATTGAGAGGCTAGGAGTTGATTGAGCCTGCTCCGGTGTGTGTGTGTCTGTGAGTGTGACCTTTTCACTTGACCGCCGGTGACCTGAGCGAGAGAGAGCGAGAGGTGAAGCTAACCTGAAACTACCGTGTTCCCTAATCGTGAGCACAACTCACTGACATAGCACAGAACAGCACACCTGACCCCTCTTTCTAATTGTCTATCCTCTTCTCTCTCTCCTCTCTCTTTCAACCCCAACAAGACATTGACCTTGAACTGCAGTTCAGCACCAGTGGAACCAATGGTGGTGGCTCCCACAGCAGCAGCAACAGCTCAGCCAGCTCCAACAGCAGCAGCACTTCGAGCACATCGAGCACCTCCAGTCCTCATTCGCTGCTCTTTGGAGGGAACCAGGTTTCGTCCTCCTCTTCTTCTTCTTCACCACCTTCCTCCAAACAGTTGAGCAGCAGCAGCCTTCTTGGCGGCCACCACCACCAGCACAAGTCGGCGGCGAACCTGCAGCTGCAGCTTTCAGGAACCGGTCCGAGTGGCAAGTTGAGCAGCAGCACGGCAAACTCGGCGACCGTCGCCGCCGTGCAAAATTCAACGCTGGCGGCGCTGCTCAACAATCCTTGCCTGCCGCCGACGCCGCCGTCCTCGCAGTGCGGCTCCGACTCGGAGACTCAGAGGTAAGGGAAAGACGTGAAAGACGAAAGACGAGAAAACGAGATTTGAGCAGAGATTATCTCGCTTTTCAATCTCTCCCCACTCCTAAAAAACAAGTCTTCTAATCTACGGTTGCTAATTTCTATTTCTCTCCTCTCCTCTCCTCGCAGGAATCCCTCGCTAGAGATCCTCACCAACTCTCATTCCCCCACCACCACCACTACCACTTCATCATCATTAAATTCAACGCCGAGGAAGAAGTCAAACAAGAACGCAACTAACAACAGTGGCGGTGGTGGCAGTGGCAACACCAGCGCCTCCTCCAGCGGCGCCAGCAGCCCCAGCGGCGCCGGTTGCGGCGCTGGTGGTGGTAGCATGCAGGCGCTGATATCGATTCAACCAAAGAATGCAATTCACGGCACTGCTGGTAAGGAAACCTAAATTAGGGAATACATTTAGGAATACTTAGGAATGTTTAGTGGATAATGAGAGCAGAAAGTGGTAGTAATGATGTGACCAAAAGTGACAGTAGCAGCAGTGGTCATCTGACCAGATCGAGGGCGCTTTAAGTACTTTTTATTTTTTGTACTTTTTGATTGCTGCCACAACTAAAAGGCAATGACACTAATGTTGCTGCTCCCTGAAATGCATTGAGAAATATAAAAAAATGGAGAGTGGCCGCCAGCAAATCAGTAAAAGTAACTAAGTAACAACTGTTGTGTTGAAATTTGAGATTGGGTGTGTTTGCGTCTTGTTGTTTGCCTCAGATGATTGCAATTACTTGATTTTAAAGGGGAGAGAGAGAGAGTGCAATAACAACAACGAAGGGCGCCAAGAGATCATTTACACCGGACTTTTTTAAAAACTAAAATACTAAATTTTCTTTTATCTCTTTCTTTTCCAACAGTAATTCTCACCGAGGAGGAGAAGAGAACGCTGATTGCCGAGGGCTACCCCATTCCGCAGCGCTTTCCGCTGACCAAGAGCGAGGAGCGGTCGCTGAAGAAGATCAGGCGGAAGATCAAAAATAAGATCAGCGCCCAGGAGTCCCGTCGGAAGAAGAAGGAGTACATGGAGGAGCTGGAGCGCAGGGTCCAGGTCCTCGACTCGAGGGTACGCGAGCTGGAGAAGGAAAATAAAGTGCTCCGGCAGATGAAGATGGAGCACTGAGCAAAAACTGCTCATATTGAATTGAAATAGACTGAAATCATTAGAAATTACTAGTTATTTAGAAGGTTTAAATACCGCTGCTGCAAATGCGGAAATCTGCAATCAAATCACGGTTGAATTATGCTTGAAGTTCAAGAAGCTTTTTATTTATTCATTCTTCTCTTCTCCTCTCTTCTCAAATCATTCCAACCTTTTGCAACCTTTTGGTGACTGCTGTGTAAAAGGTACACTCCTAGTTGCATTCTTTTTTCCTTTTTCTTTTATTTTTATTTTTAATTTGAAGTCCACCCACCCCACTTGAAGCTCAACATTCCTTTCTTCTTTTTTAAATGTCTCGTAAAAATTGCGACGACACTTTCTCCGTACTTCTTCTTTTTCCTCCTTTTCTATTATACTTTTTTTATTTATAAACCTTATTACTTTTGCTTTTTATTATTATTATCCCCCTTCTTTCTTATTATTACCACACGGCCACGGGAGTTTATTATCATTTCAAAGAGAGTTTATTGGCTTGGCAGTGGTGGCCCTTTCTCATTCTTTTTGCCCCTTTCTTTGCTTCTTTTTTGCAAACAGTCTTCTTTGGAAACAATCACACATACACACACACTTGCCTATAAGTACAAATACTACGCTATTCAAAGTTATTAAGTTAATTATATTTATGAACTTTATTATTCAATAAGAGCATATATCATATGATATCGATAATTAAATATATTTAATGTGGTTTTTCAATTTTATAAAATAAATCAAAATAAAAAACTTATGTCTTATAAATGTGTAATAAAAAAGAATGAACAAATAAACAGAAAGCAAAACAGAAAGCAAAACCAGTTTGACAGTTCTGGCCCAATTTGTTGAGTGAAGTATTTTTTGTTTCATATTGCAGGAGTGATCGAGAACGTACCTTGTTTAGAGTTGGTGGTGATGATGATGGTGATGGCGATGATCAGAGGGTGATGAAAATGAAAATGAGTTTGCGTTTATCAAAACAGAGGACTGAAGCAGCATTTATCAGCAGCACTTGGAGCCATTTGACCTGGCAGTGCTCAGCGCCACAGTGTCAGAAGGTGATGAGCCACTTTTGTCTTTGGAGGCGAAGGAGTTTCGATGAAGGTTTATGGCTGGACAAAAAGACAAAGGTAAGTCAGTGGACTTTGATTGGACTTAGCAGTAAATTAATCAATCAACTGACCACTGATGAAAAGTTCGTTGATATTGTGCGAGTTTTTGGCGCTCGTCTCGATGAAGAAGGCACCGACGCTGTCGGCGTACTGTTTGGCGTCTAAAGAGGAGAAAAGAAAATAGTTGTCAAAATTGTTTCAAACTCGGTCACAAGTAATCATTTACCATCAGAGTTGACCACCTTGGTAAGGTCGCATTTGTTTCCGGCCTAAAGTAAATAAAAAGTTTAGTTATAAAAGTTGAAATCAGTCAGTAATTGCAAAAGATAATTACAATTGCAATCAGGTACTGCTCGCTGAGGTACGTCCGCAGCTCCTTGATCCAATTTTGAACCGCTTTAAAGGAGTTCTGAGTTGAAGAAGGAAATTTTTGATAAAGTTCACTGCTTTGAAGTGGGAGAAAGTGCACTTACGGGACATGTCACATCCTAGAATGAAAGCAAAACACGTTTTAAAAACGCTGAAAAATGCTGACAAATCTGATCTCACTTACGTAAACCACGATGCAGATGTTGGCTCCGCGGTAGTACCTGTTGATGGAAGTCAATTAATGATTTTCATCAAAGTTGTACACTTAAAAATCACTCACATTGGCGTCAGGGCTTTGTACTAAAATAGGAAAAAATCCATTAATCACAATTTGAAGGTCAATTTGAAAAACTCCTTACCCGTTCTTGTCCTGCAGTGTCCCAGATGTTCAGTTTCAAACTAGATCCACCAAGGTACAACGTTTTGGTCATGAAGGAAGCTCTGTGGTCATCAAGAAAAGAGGATAAAATCTTTTCGAAACTTTTTAGAAAGTTCTTTTCTCCCACTTACCCAATGGTTTCATTGCCTGAATTGAAGGTGTTGTGAACGAAGCGTTGCACAATGGAGGACTTGCCGACGCAGGTTTCCTGTTTAGTCATAAAAAGTGATTAGAATTTAGAAAGTTAAAAATTGACAGTCAAAGTCACACTTACTCCCAAAAGGCAAATCTTGAACTCATTTCCCAGCCTGCCTGAAGCGGAAGCGGAAGAGTTCTGCTGCTGCTGCTGCTGCTTCTGCATCTTCACAATAAAAGTTGCGGCGTAGAGATCAAGTGATGAAAGAAGAATGAAGATGATTAAGAGTACGTGCACAACAAGTGTCGTCTTAGCAGAAGAAGAAGAGGAAGAGGAGGCAAAAGAAGATCAAAGAGAAGGAAAAGAGGGCAGTCGACCACAACTCAACAACGCAGCAAAAAAATTAAACTCCGTTGCGTCAGAACGTCGTTGTACAATTCTTGACAATCTTTGTGGTTGTTGATAAGGGACCCAAAAAAAGCTCTCTTCGAAAAAAGTCGCCGGATATCACAGTCAAACTTTGCAGGGTCACTTCCGCAGAACTCCACCGGAAGAGAAAAGATCACTGAATGATCATGATCATGACCATCAAGTATCGTTGTCAGTAACTTTGGACAGGACAGGACAGTTCTGGTCGACCAGTACTTTAGTTTCTCTACTCTCCAGTGTGTGTTTGTGTGGTTGTGGTGAGTGTCTGGTGGTGGCGAGTGTCTACTTTCAGTCAGTCTGTTTGTAAACAGACTTTGAGACTTCCCTGCATGATCAGCAGCAGTCGGCCATTGCCTTTGCGAGCAGCCTCTATCGGCAACGGCTGCTGGCCTGCTGCTGTTTGGCTGTTTGGCTGTTTGGCTGTTTGGCTCCCAGAGTATCTCTTTTTCTCTTTCTGTGTGCCAAAAGCGAGGGCTCTGCTTCCCACGACCAACGCAGGTGACGCCGTCCTCCTTTCGCGCCCGCTCCCTCTCCTTTTCCTATCGCTCCCTCAACTCGGATTCTCACGTCGGCCAGCACCGAGGGCGCCTGGCGCCCACCGCCGCCGCCGCCGCACTTCTTCTGCTGCTCGATTGCCCTCGTTGCTTTGCCAGCTCCTCTTCTACCACTGCTGCTGCTGCTCAACTTCGGAAGTTGCTGCTGCAGAAATAACTGCTGCTACAAGAGAAGCGAGGTTACCATTTCTGGTGCTGGTGTTGTGTATGTGTGTGTTTGTGTGTGTGTGTGTGTGTTTATTTGTGCATCATTGGCGTCTGGTGGTGGTATTTACTTGCTACCATTTCTTGTTTCTCCTGCTCCTGCACCCCAGCTAAAACAGCTCTCAAATTATCACCTCGCGGCTGTTCTTGCGGTTGTTGTTTACCACTGGTAAACAAACAAGTGCTGTGAAAAAACAAGAGCTAGAAAGTTCTAGGTCCGATCACTATCTTCGAAAATTCTGATCCCTACTATCCCTGCACAACTGCTCGACCTCAGGAACTTTTCAACTTTCCCCTCTCTCTTCAGCATCTCCTGAACTCCCCCACAATTTTCCCTTGGGTGATGCCTGTTCGCTATTCCAACGCCACCTCGCTCGGAGGGTTCATGAGCCCGCAAATGCTGGACCTCGACAATTCAATCAACTGCGTGTGCATCTGCGACGATGTCACCGGCTGCTGTCACGGCAGCGGTGGAGCTAATCAGGGCGGAAGAGGCCCCAGGACGTCCAAAGACGGCTCCAGTGGAAGCTCAGAGGGCTTCGAGGCTGCAGATGAAGTCGACGGTGGTGATCAGTCTTCGCTGGAGAGAAGTGAGGCGCTGAAGAAGGCCGCCGCCGCGAAGAAGAAGAAAAAGTCCACCCTCTGCAATCCGCCGCCCCTGGTGAACTCCTGTCAGCTCGGCGTGGCGCACTCCTGCCTCTACAGTGGCTCCAAGTTTGGCGGCTTCCAAACCTCCAAGGGGAACTCCTACCAGGTGGAGGTCGTCTTTCAGGTAAGAGAGAGGTTGATGATTTTTTGGTTTTGTCGTTTTTGTTAATTGCTAAATCTGTTTTTATCTCCAGAACGTCGACCAGGCGAACTCCTACCTCTGCGGCTACCTGATGATCAAAGGGCTGACGGAGGAGTACCCGACGATGACGACCTTCTTCGACGGGGAGATCATCTCCGCGAAGAATCCCTTTCTCACGCGCAAGTGGGAGGCGGATGAGGAGATTGACAGGTAACACGAAATTCGAGAATTTTTGTTTAGAATTTTATAGTTCTAAAATAATAATGCGACCTGATTTGATAGAAAACACTGGACCCGTTTCCTCAGCTTCGGCAACTACACTAAAACCTTCAATTGTGATACCTTCGACTACAAGGCGCTCGGCGCGACTGACTTTGTCTTTATGCGCTGGAAGGAGCGCTTCCTCTTGCCGGATCACACCGTCAAGGTATTTAAATAAAACTGATTTGAAAGTTTTCAATATCTTATTCTTGAAACTCCTTGTGAATTCAGGACATTCACGGCGCCAGCTTCGCCGGCTTCTACTACATCTGCTTCACTAAATCCAAGGCCACCATCGAGGGCTACTACTACCACCGACAGTCAGAGTGGTAAGTTGAACTTCGCTTAAGCCGATTATCTTCATATCACTTTGGATTTTGATTGATTTTACCAGGTACCAGACACTGAATCTGACGCATATACCAGAGAACTCCATTTCCATATACGAGTTTCGCTGAAAGCTCTCTGGGTGTGTGTGCGTGTGCCCGTTTGCTTTTGTTTGTTAGTTTGTATCAACTATCCACTTTGTTTCTGGGGGGCGTAATTTAATGCAAAGTATAAAAAGTATAAGAGCAACTTTTGATGATGACACACAGCTCCTTCACACACACACACACGCCCACAATGCACGAAAGTTCTGAGAGCATTTGACTGAAGGCTTTACCTACACTATTTCTTCTCTGCTCTCTATTGCTATTCTCTACTATTGTTTCTGATAACCTGTTCGTCGGATACTATTCTCTACTACTCTCTATTCTAATCTGATAACCTCTCTGATAACTGTCTCTCTCTCTCTGTCTATTTATTTGCTCTACTTTCTTTCCCTTTTTCTCTCTCTTTATTCTTACCTAAAGCTGTTATCTACTGTGTTGTTACCTGTGTTGATTTCTTTCCCTCCATTTGTTCCCTCTTTTGCGAAGGGAAGATGAACTTTGAACCTTGAAGTGTCGTTGAAATGATGAAAAAGCAAGAGAATTAAGTGAACTCTAGCTTTCATCTCTCGAGCACTCTTTTTTGTTGTTTCTGTTGTTTCTTTTGTTTTCTTTCTTTCTCCTTTATACCGCTCAAATGCATAATTACATTATTACACGCTATATTACTCCAAGTTCTATAAAACACCACAAAGTTCAAATGCGAAAGTTCAAACGATGATATTTTAGACTTTAGACGATACTGCTGGGTAGATTTTGCGGTAATTGCTGATAATCCGAATGTAAAGAGATACTTTTGTTGCTGCTGCCGTTGTTCAACAGTTGCTGCTCCAGCCGTCGAAAGACCTCATGGCTGATCTGCTGCCTAGAAGGGTCAAAATCGGTTTCCGGCCCAAAAAGATACCTCAAAAGAGTGGTCGTCTTGAAGAGCTCTTCGAGGGCCGGCTCACGGAAGAAGCAGCCGCTGAAGCGCTCCACCGCTTCCTTTTCCATCGAGGGCAGCCGGTCAAGAAGTGCGGCACTCAGTTCAATGTGCGCCAGAATGGAGTCCAGCGAAAAGTCCATCAGGCCGACTTTCTGGTGACTAGAGGCTTCCACGGCGATAATCTCCTGAAAAATGGGAGTTTAAATCTGAAAAATTTTAATGAAGTTCTTTTCTTACCTCCAAAGAAGTTCTATTTTCATTTACCAGCGGCATCACCCGTCCACCGACAATGGCGCTGCACTCCATCAGGTGACACAGCTGAACGACAAAGGGGAGCACCATTGAACGGGAGTTCTGCTCCAGGAGAGCTCCACCCTGCAAACTCTTGAACTGAGAACTGAAGACCGTGTCATAAAGCAAAGCTTCTGTGCTAGCAACTCCTGAGCTTCGAAGTGCCGTCCACAGCCGTTCCCGGCTGGCAATCGCCGGATGGCGCAGGCCGGCCATGATGGCGCCAAAGGCAAAGTGGTCTCCGAGGCTGAGCAGGAGTTTTTCCGTCACTTGCAGCCACTTTCGAAGTAGGTAGACTTGTGCTTGAGTATCCTCCTTCTCCTCAGCTTCCTGTCCAGCTCGCAGAATGCTGAGCACGACAAAGTACTTGAGCGTCTCGTGGCGGACGATGGCGTCCCGCCGGAACTGGCGGCCAATTCCCGGCAGACAGAGCAGCTCGAGGGCGCAGTGAAGAGGAGGTGAGGGAGGTGTTGATAAGGTTGTAGTATTAGATATGTCTGAACTAGAGTTTGAACTTCCAAAGTTCTCAAAGTCCAGTCCAAAGAAGAGGAGGTCCCGTTTGAAGAGGTGCGTCGCGAGGAGGTTGGCGCTGCTGTAGGCGAGCAGGTCGCCGATTGGAAGAGTCGATTGATAGGATTTGAGATCAGTGCTGCTGCTGCTGTTGCTTCCTGAAGGCAAAGAATCTTCCAGTGATATGGCCGAGATTCCCGACTGAAGCTGGCGCAGGTACTCGGAAGAAAAGGCAGCAAAGTTGTTGTCTACTAGATTGTTTTGATCAAGTGAAGATGAGGATGCTTCTTTGAGATTAGTTTCTTCAACTTTTAAAAGCACATCGACGTCCTTGAGCAGGCGGCTTAGCGACCAGTTTGGTCGGTTTTGGTAATCTGATTAATCAAAAGAGGGTTTTAGTTTTGGGTAAAAGTTTTGAAACTACGTTTTTACATTGTTCCAATTGTTTCTGATTCAATGGGCGTCGGCGTTCTACAGGCCTGCTGATGATGGCGCCTGAAGTCGAAGTGACGGGAGCTTTCATCCGTACATGGTAGTTGATCAGCGCCTGAATAGTTTCAAACTTGTCGCCGTCAAAGGCGTACTGAATCTTGCTTTTTTCATTGTCTTTTGGCCACTCGTGAATGAGAAAGTGAAGAGCCACTGGTAGTGGTGATTGACTACCAATTTCTGTTGAAACTGTCGATCGACAGGAGAGGACGTACTGTCGCTCCGAAGAGCTGCTGCTCTCCCGCACCAAAAAGTGGCCATTTTCGGTGAGTAGAGCCTCAGCAGCTAATCTTCCTAAACGGCCATGAAAGAAGCCCGCTGAACGAACATCTCCAGGCGGCAATGTAGTCAGCTCCAGCGCCAGGGCAGCGTCGAGGAAGGTCTGCAGACTGCAGCAGGTGTCCATTGAAAGAGAGCTTAAAAGTTTTTTCTGTTTGAAGTTCTTTTCCAATCAAATATCTATGGTAACGCTTTGCTGGTGAAAATGTTGTGTTGACTGTTTTTGGTGAAATGAAAGCATCACCACTGTTGTTATGTTTTGTAGTATGTGTGCTTCACACAAAACTGACTGACTAGTACTGGCTAATGTTAATGTGCACTGATTAGTCGGCATCCTGCCATCGCCCAACTGCTCTGTCGAGTTTGCATCCTGTCAGGATGAAGCAAGAGAGTGACAGAAAGTAAAGCAGTGTTCTTCTCCTCTTTTATCAAGCCAGTGTATCGATTTCCACTGCCATGATCAAGACATAAAAAATGGAGATAAAAGGGCAGAACACCACCAAATCTTACAACGTTTTAACTTTTTATTTGGTAAATCAAGCTATCAGCAGAGTTGGTCTGAGTCACCAGCAACAGAAAGAAAGAGTGCTGGTTTACTAGGGGATCTCCAGGTGTGCCACCAGTAGATGTGGCTGGAGCGAACTCGCG
>JAALOO010000113.1_pt1 | contig 67169 bp, 59 predicted proteins | sample 7257641 | NCBI WGS metagenome assembly JAALOO01 (sample SAMN14085613, study PRJNA598686) | mite metagenome | biome: ENVO:01001000; feature: ENVO:01001002; material: ENVO:01001226; isolation source: single female mite from University of Michigan culture on fish food culture... ...
AAAGCTATTACCACTTGCTTACCCCCGCGACCCGAAATATTTCGGAGAAGGCGGGTTTAGTAAATGAATGAATGAATATTTCGGTCAAGTTGAGGTCTGTATTCTCCGGAGTCTGTCAGAGAGCACATGCATTTATTATGGTGCTCAAAGGTTATCCAAGTGTTTGACAGCTAGGCAAGCAAAACTCGACTGCTTGCACTGAATTGATGGCATCAATCCCCTGCCTCAATCAGCACCAACTCAACTTAACACACAACTCAGCACTTCGAACTCAAGCAGACAGACCGTCTGAATATAAGCCTTCAGTAACCGCAAAGCAAAAGAAAAAAACTCCTTCGATCTCCTATATCATCAAAACTTGGAATGTAATGGGCACTCGTTTGGGCAAAACTTTCTTTCAAATGGGAAAAGGAGATGGCTGAGAAGAGTTGGTGGTGGTGGTGGTGGCCCGTTGGCATAGCAAATTTTCAACGGGCAATTCAATTTCCGATTGCAATTTGGTGCCTGCCAATAATTGAAGGGTCGCCTTCAGTTATCACGGCAGCCAGTAGAAGAAGCAAAGCAAGCCAGCCAGCCAGGCAGCCACCATCAGCAGACCATATCATTATGGGAATGACGATGTTAATCACAGGTTCACTCGCAATGACCACACAAACACCGACCAACTAGCTGCTACTGACTCCGGGTGAAACAGACCTCCGAATGTTGCCTCAGCCTCTTTATCGACAGTAGGAAAAAAAGTGTAAGAGTAGTGCAAACAGCGTTTCAAGCAAACATTCGGTCAAATGCAGTTTCATATTACACACCAGGAGAAACTTTTTCATCTCCTACCGATTTGTTGTTCAGTCAAATTATTCATTCACATTACAGAGTCTCGTCTTCCGTTTGGATTTCTGATTCTGATTTTGATTTGACGATGCACCGAAAATTTGCTATTTGATTGGTCTACTTTTTTTATCAACATGCCGTTTCGGAAGTTATTGACTTGCGTTTGCCTTTTCTATTGTCACTACACTTTTGCTCTATTTTTCTTTGTCTGTCTGGCAAGCGTGGTTTTGCCTGTTTATCCGGAACAAACAAGTAGCCAAACAAAAGGCCAAACATTCAATTTGAACGTCACTTTTTTCAGTCCAATTCATACCATCTCTTTAATTTGAATGAACAAAAATACATGAATAGCATTTGCACTGTACAATAGTTTTAATTTTGCTTGACATGATAAATTCTGTCATCTGTCACTGACTTGCTTTTGTTAATTTGACTTTTTAATTTTAAAGCTAACTTTCACTCTGTCTAGACACGCAAAGTTGAGATTTATTGAGCTGTTGATGACGGTAAATTTAAATCGCTGTTAATTTTAAACACGCAACAATATAATAAGACTGGCATACTGAAATTCTAGTTAAAGAAAAGTAAATTTGAAAGCCCAAAGTGAATTTGGTTTGCAGTCAGCAGCATCGCCACTTTTGCTTTTCCCTCAATTGCCCTGAAACTCAATGCACAGTTTGTTGCATCCCTTTTTGGTTGGGTGTGCAACAAAAGAGATGAAAATAGAGAGACAGGAGCGAATACAAAGAATCACTTGTGCGAACAAAAATTGAATGGAAGCGTTTTGGGCATATTGAAGCCGCTGGGTGAAAATCGAATTTGAGCTGTAAATAGTACGTGCAATGGTTGGGGTGGTATTTTGCTTATCTGCCACAAACAAGCGCGCTCGCTCGCTCGCTTGCTCTTTCCTTCTCACTCTCTAAATGCAAATTTTCTACGTTATTATCAAAAAAAAGAAAAATGAGGTTAGGGAAAACATACAAAGATTCAATCTTCTTTCTGTAGCAAAAAAAAGTTTCTATTTGCTAATCGGAAGAATTGCAAATAATAAAAAGCGGAAATACTCATCTTTCTAAACCGTAACTGCGACTGAATTTTAAGTTGTCCAATTTAAAAACACAAAATATGTTTCCACTTTTTGTTTCTTCCAAACTAGAGCGAATATTTTGTTATTTGCAAACAAAACAAAACAAAACAAAATAATGGTTTTTTATTTACCAATTACAAGCGAACTTTACTTGACAGGGGTGAACATGCTGTCACTCGGTCAACGGCTGTCTTCCTCCTTTTTCTTCTTCTTCACTTCTTTACTCTGAAAGAGAGCTATTCCCCTGACAGTTCAGTGACTTGCGTTTAGGCAGTTGTCTTTCAAACGAACTAAAAACACAAGAATGAACTTTTCAGCAAAAAAAGTTTTCACCTGCCTAAGAAATGAAAAGAAGGAAAGGAGAGGATGAAGAAGAAGAAAAGTAACTTTAAAGTGCTCATCTTGCCATGAGGAAGCTTTTAGCTTTCAGCAAACATTTGCTCTGTTCTCGCCTCTTCTCATCTGTCCTGCTGCTATCAGCGGATCACCAGCTGAGTTGCACTAAGTTGAACTGGGGTGCCATTTATTTCTGGTGCTGCAGAATCAATCATCATCATCAGTTTCTATATTTTTTGCCGTTCTTTCTTTTTTTCTTTCTTTCTTTTTGCCTTCCATTTTTCACTCACATTTGGTTTTGCACTGACTGACTGACTTTCAAAGGCAGTGCAATCTGAGCCAGCAGTGCTTTATGTGTTTGCGCCAGTGGTCATCATTACCAAACACTGCCAACAGTACTCTGGCTATCGACCAGAGCAGATCAGAGTCATTGCCGGCAAAGCTTCGACTTTAGCTTCAGCTGCAGCAGCAGAAGCATTTTTTGCTGTTTTCTTTTGTTGTTGACCAAGTGATGATGAATTGTTGTCCTTCTCTTTCTCTAACTCTATTTATTTTTCTCTTTCTCTTTCTCTCTCTTCTCCCCTGTCGCCCACAGATACAACGCCATTGTCCATCCCCTGCGAAAGCGTATGACCAAGCAGCGAGCCTTTGTGCACATCTTCATCATCTGGTTCGGCGCGACGCTGTTCGCCGTGCCGACGCTGATCTTCTCGCGAACGCTGGTCGTCCGCATGCCGCACGAAACACTGAAGGACCGCACTACCGAGCGCGCCATTTGCATTCTCAAGTGGCCAGACGGCTATCCCTGGCAGTCGAGGCTAGACTTCTTGTAAGTGTGCCTTCACAGTTCAGTGTCTGCAGAATGCAGTACAGTGCACCGGAATAAAGAGAAGAAAAAGTGAGACACCGGCTGTACTGCCTGCAGGCACTAGCAAAAAAATGGAACCGAGAATTTCACATGCATTTTGTTGTGTTCATTTCCTCCCTCTCTTTACAGCTACAACCTGCTCTTCCTCATTCTCACCTACATTCTGCCGCTGATGACGATGGGCATTGCGTACACCTTGATGGCGCGTGTCCTCTGGGGCAGCAAGCAGATCGGCGAATCGACGCAGGCACAGATGAACCTCATCTGCTCCAAGCAAAAGGTCGTCCGAATGCTTATTTGTGGTAAGTGTGCCTACTTTCTTTTCTCTGCTCTGAAATACCGCAAAAAATGAGTGTCGGTCTTTTCGGTACAAAAGTGGCCTGACATTTAACGTCCCGTCCCGGCCACCGCCGTAACTGCCATTGATCGTGTGCACTTTCCCATTTCCCAACAACTCGACACCTTTCTTTTGGCGGTGTTGTTGTTGTTGCGGTTGTCAGTGTGCGTAAACAATTTTCACGTCATTTGCACTTTCTCTTTCCCCACATCTATTTGCAGTGACCGTTCTCTTTGGCTGTTGTTGGCTTCCGTACCATGTTTACTTTCTCTGCACTTACCAGTAAGTAAAGCTGAGCTTTTTGTCTTTCGGGTGCATCAGTACTGATTTTGGTCTGCTTCCTTTCCTTCTTTCCGTTTCTTCTTTTATTGACAGATGGCCCTGGCTGGTGAACTCCAAGGCGACGCAGCACATCTATCTGGCCATCTACTGGCTGGCCATGAGTAACTCGATGCTCAATCCAATCATTCTACTGCTGATGAACCGGCGGTAAGTTTTCGGCTGAACAGGGAACATATGTATTTTTGGAATTGACCAAAAATAGATTCCATTACATTACCACGAACCCCACTCATTTACCTTTCGCCTTTTCTACATCTTTTTTCCACCCAGTTTCCGTCGGTACAGCACCAAATTCCTCAACTGCTGGCCCTTCACGCAGATCTTTCCCTGCATTTCCGCCGCTCAGCAGTCCCTTCCTTCGGAGGCCTGCAACACCGCCATTGTCACGCACGGGCCCAATCATCAGGAAACGCAGACGGTGCTTCTCTGCAATGGCCTCCAAGATGGCTCGGGGGCAGGAGTGGCCGGTGAAGGGGAGGAGGAGGACATGCCTGAGGCGGAGGGCAAGACAATGTACGACAATGGAGGGGACAGCAGCAATGGCGAGCAAAAGCACCTCAACCACAGCAACAGCCACAACAACAGTCACAACCACCAGCACTACCAGAATCATCATCACCATCATCACCACCACCACCACCGTAATGGCTACTCGCTGAGAAAGGACTCCAGTCAGAAGAGCACTCGACCATTGGTTGCCTCAATGTCAATTCGTTACTCTCCCTAACGGACAGATGAACTCCGAGGAGTGTTGCGACTCCGCTGGCTAGACACCAGTGCACTTTCTTTGCACTCTTCACGTTTGCCACGACACAGCAGCTTTGTGCGCTTTGTGGCAGCGGTCAATTGACAATTGACAAACAACAGGTTGACGACAGACAGAAGTACTTTGCTTTGAAAAAGCACACATTACTTGGAAAAAGGGATCGGGTGAAGGAAAGGAGATGACGCACACTGAGAGCATTGGGTGCATGTGCGTCATTCCCTCCCCCTCTTCTCAGTGACTTCTCCTGTTTCAGTCGGTCGTTATCCCAGAGAAAAGGAAAGTGACCACAAATCGAAAGAAAGACTGGCATGTGTACTGAGCAGTTTTGAACTGACCTCAAATTGTTGCTTACTCTATTTCTCTCGATGATGAGTACACGGAACGTACAACAGCACTTTTAGGCTAAATCGTGCCTAACTGTTTTGAGAAATGTTTTACCAAATTAAATGTATTTTTATCTTTTTTGACAATGACGAAACCTTTTTTGTTTGTACCCCTTTTTATGACGATTGTTGAAGAAACTAAAATAAATAAAAAATTTTTAAATTTTAAACAATTTTTTGTTTTTATAAATACACACGTGTATGTCTACAACTTATTTGTTTTATTGGCAAAAAGAGGATTTGTGAAAGTGTGTATGTAAAACAAAATAAGTACAAAAATTAAATAAAAAATTCACTAAGACGCAAATGCAAAAAATAAGACAAGAAACAGAACAAGAGTGAGCCAAACAAAAAGTGAAATGTTGACTGTCTTCAGAATGTTTTTTTATGTTTTTGTTGCTGAAAACTGAGGAGATGGCTCGCCTCGATATGAACTCGATACGGCAAAAAAAGGAGAAATGCCAGAAAAAACAATGAACAAAACAATTTGAAAAATAAGAAGTACCTAAACCAGCCATGCTGCTGCTGGTCATTGGCAGAGTTGACGGCCTTTTGTGTGAGTGAGTGAAGTGGCTTAGGAGTCTTTCTTTGACTCGAGAGCAACTGCTGGTGGCGGCTGATTAGCTGCCGCCAATCGCTGTTTCTTATTGTACGATTGCCGGTAAAAGTCGTAGAACATGTAAAAGAAGATGGGATTCTGTCCGACGGCGACGGCGAACCAGATCATGGGATAGCCCGTCTGCAGGCAGTAGAGGAAGATGCCGTACGTGCCGCACACTGCAAACTGCAGCAGCTGCAGCTGGGTGATGTACTTCTTCCACCAGAGGTACTTCTGCATCTCAGGGCCAAAGGACGCCAGCGAGTAGTAGGAGTACATTATTACCTATGATTAGATAACAGACAAAAATTTTAACATTTTTTATAATCGACACAGTTTTGCGTAAAAAGCTTGAAAATGCCGATAAATGCCGCGTGCTTTATCAGTGCTTTTCAAGCTCGCCCAAAAATAGTCGAAACGCATATATTTACATGAATAGCCGTGTTAAATAGGGCAAAAAGAATGATGATAGGCACTAGGGGATTGAGCTTGAAGGAGAACCAACCTGCAAAGAGAAGAGGAAGAAAAAGAATTATCAATAGCTTTAAATTCGATCAGTTTGAGAGGGTGCATACCGAGAAATGGCACGATCATATGGTGGTACACTGTTGTTGAAATTAAATATTAATTTAGGACCAGAACTCTGCATATAACAGTATAAACGTCAGTGCATACCATGTAAAAAGGAAATTTGATTCTGCTTCTTTCGCAGACAGAAGAAGAACGTATCGAACATGTCCAGGTAGCGACTCATGTAGCCGAGCCACGCCAGGAAGAGCTCGTTCATCGTCTCCGGGCGAGTGTCATTCCGGTCCGGGTAGGTGAAGTCGAGAAAGCGGCGGCCGTAGTCGATGTGCTGGAAGAGCTTGAAGAAGGCGGCCAGGTTGGCGATCACCATCAGCGTGTTGTACGTTCGAATGGTGTTCTTCAGCGAGTACGGCTTCCGGTCTTGCATGTACGCCGGCAGCACCTTCTTCACCAGCAGCCAGTAGGTGATCAGCACGGCGGCGATCTTCCACAGGCCGCCGCTCACCTGGTGTGTTTACAAACAAAAAACAGGTGATTAAGTTTGTTGTAATTTTAGGTTTATTATCCAGATTGCTTACCATCGGGTAGTGGGCAGTTCGGGGATCGCCAATGTCGATCCAGTACTGGTGAAGGTAGTAGACCGTTTGGTTGATAAAGCTGGTCATGATTGAGCAGTAGTGGAGAAGTGATAGTGGCAGTAGTAACAGTTGTTGTTGTTGTTCAAATGAGCTGTAGATGAAGATAAGAAATTAGCAGTGGCGAAAACAAATGTGTGACAGCAAAGTTTTTAGAAAGCAGCAAAAAAATGACAAGTGCGACAAGTTGCTAGTGAGTAGTAGTGCTAGTGGGCACCAGTGGGCACATTCACTTCACTTTCACTTTTGTCAGTACTTGTTGAAACTGTTCAGAGCTAGTGAAGCATATCACAGCCGACTCACACCGTAAGTGTTCGTTCACTACCAGGGCAACTGACTACGGTGCCTTGTGTGGAATTACTTTTGTACGACGATCCACTTGTGGAATGGTGAACGTCGTCGACGGCGTCAGTGGCTGAGATGCTGCCTGAGATGTGACAGCAGAAGTAGGCGACAAAAACGGCTGCTAACTTAACGTCGTCGGTTGTTGTGTCGCTAGTGTCGTCAACGACGAAGTCGCAGACGTCTCTGAAGTGCAACTTCGGCAACTTCTTCGATTATCGTAATTACTAGGCACAAATTGCCCAAACTCACAAACACACACACAGTCAACAGTAAACTAGCAGAGCAGTGTACAATGCACACACACACACACACGCCGACTGACGAGAGACTGCACAGTTGTCTGTTCTGAAAAGCTTCATTTTACGCGACAGAAGACAGAAGAAGGTAAGTATCCTGGAGAAAGCAGTATCCTCTTTGTCAGAGGCCTTTTTCGTCAGACGACTTTCAGTGTGTGACCACTTTCTCCCATCAGTCCACTGCCTGCACCGGTGCAATGGCGGTAAGGAAGGTAGACAGAGGCATATCTCGTTCTCACTCACTTTTTTACTCACACTTCTGTGAGTCTCTTTTTCATTGAGAGCAAACAGACACCACCATCACCACCTCCATCATCATCATCATCATTGACAGCAGCAGCAGCAGCACCACTGCCACTACTTCTTTCGGCTTCATTGCGTAATGCACCCAATGTGTGCAGTCTGTGTGAGGTAACTTGCCATGCAATTGGCGCACCATTGGTTTCGATTGCTGAGGTTGAGGCTGCTGTTGCCAGGCCAAATCACTCTGCTGCTTTGATCAGTCTGCTTTCCCCTCTCTTCAACCACGAGATCATCACGACTCCAGGGGCCAGCCACTGGGGCCCATCATCATCATCATCGGTTTGGCCACTCCATTTAAAACTGCAAATCAATTAGCAGTCGTGTGAGCAATCAATAGCGTATTAATTCGATTAGTCCGTTAACAGTAGCTATTGAAGTGGTGTTGTAAATTACAACTTGTAATGGCCTTGTAACACAGCCACCTGAAGCCACCGGCACAACATCTTTCTCTATTCTTGACCTATATTTTACCTACTGCACAAGTCGACTGCTGTTGTTTCTACTTCAGTCAGTTGATTACCAATTGAGCCTCTGATTGTTGTTGCGCTGCTGTGTTTGTAACGGTGTGATAATTAGCGAGCACACATTAGCATAAACTGTTTACTACTGTTTACTGTTTACTGCCTAGTCTTCTTGGCGTCATTTTTGTTGACATTTTTTTGTTGGAAGTCAGTCCCAATACACCTCCTCCTCCTCCTCCTTTTGTCAACACTGTATCACAACAAGGTAGAACAAGCTTTGAGCAAAACAATGACAGTGTTACTAGTTCAAGGATTGTATCGATGTTTCACAAAGCAAATTGGAGAAGAAAGAAAAGAAGGCTTCCTTTGTCATCCTTTGCCGACAAAAGTAGTGAAACCACCAATGAGATCCTGTGTGAAAGGTTTTCGCCTTCCATCATCCTTTTCTTCATCTTCTCTTTCTCAATTATTATTATTTGCTAGCCAACTCAATCTGATGCCCACGGCCGTACAGGTCTGCCAATGCCGCTCATCTACTGTAAACCGATGCTAACCTCATTCAAGGCTAGTTTCAGTAGCAGTTCGGAAGGCGATGAAAATGGCTGCATAAAAAAGAGAAAGAGAAAAAGAGAGGGGGACAGGGATTACGTAAAAATACCGAGCTCTAGCGATGCGTGCACACCAACTCGAGGGGCACTGATGAGAGCCATGCCATGGCATGCCAGCAAAACGAAAACGATGGTAATCGTCTCAGCATCAAATGAATGAATAAATAAATATATACCTTAATAAACCTTATTGACATTAATATGGTGATCAGACCGTTCTGACCGCCTGTGAACGTACACAGTAGTCGCTCACACACACATTTGTAGTAGCAGTTGTTGCTGATCAATCTTATTTTACCACTTCACTTGAAAGGCTTTACTTTGAGGAAACAACAGAAGCTGTTTTGGAAAAAGAAAAATGAATGCCTGAGAACTGCTGTTGTACAGTCTAGGCTGGTGATCGACCAAAACTGCACGACAACTCAATCAGCGGAAAAATTAGCGTACTAAAAGCGTATGCGGCACACATTTTGCACACAGTTTTTTGTCGTCAATTTTAGTTTAAGAAGGAAAATGTTACTGCTCGCTGGCTGGCGATGGTACTTACTGGAAATAGACAGAAAGGACAGAGACGGTGATAACAACAATGAAATATCCCACCAGTGTTGCTGAGCTGAACGGAGTGAAAAGAGCGAAAGATGGGGGAATTTTATGACGTGACAATAAAGGCGAAGATAAGTAATGGCACTGGGAGGGAGACCAATCGGCAAGGTGAAACAGGGGCGCACTGTAGTGTGTTCAAACAAACGAAGCAGTAGTGGAACGATAATGGGAAGATGCTCATAGCCTGATGACAGTGAGAGGTATGAGGAAGACCGACACACCGACACACAAACACACAAACACACAGAGATAGAGATAATTCAGGCAAAACAAGGAGACTAGGTCGAAGGTTGAAAGAAGACAGGAACAGAAAAATATGCCTTCTTCCAGCCACCAAATTTTTTCCTCGGTGGCACTTTTTTCTCTTGAAGCAGCGAATACCACCGATCGGTGGCGTCGAGACGTCGTCGTCAAGTGACTGAATGAACAGGTGGTGGTGATGGTGGTGATGGTGGTGAGCAACAGCAACAGCAGCAGCAGGAGAGAGTTGCACTTGTCGGTAGAGAAAACGGGAGACAAAACTGAGGCAGACTGAATGAGTGAGCAGTAAGCAGGACTACTTCTTGATGATCAGTGGCAGCAGTAGCAGCCTCCTCTGATACCTGGGTAAATTTGAGTCCGAGCGACAGGTAGATCGAGAAAGGTGACAAGAGGACGCTCAACGGCTCACTGCTGCTGCCGCTGCTGGTCTTGATGGTGGTGATGGTGGTGATGATGGTGGTGATTGTGCATGAGATGTTGTGCCGGATATGTTCACCATGCACCGCCAAACGCAACAGCAACGGGCAGAAAAAGCTCAGCTCTTTTCCATCGTCAATCTATCCATCCATCCACGGGCTCCTTCTTTTCTCTCTCTCTCTCTCTCTTTCTCCCGTTTCGTTCTCTCCTACCTGAAACGGTTCTCCCGTTTTGTTGCTCTCCTTCGGCGTTTCGATATTTATAATTCACGGGCCTTTGAAAGCCGGTCAACGGTTGTTGTTGTCCGCAGCAAACGAGTTTCTCTGTCGCGGATACTGCTGCCGCCGCCGCCGCGCACACTGCTGACTGAAATGAATGTTGACATAAACTAATTTTAGCGCGCTTGACCGATTTTTTCGAAATTTCAAAAGTGGCAGGTAGAGCCATCTGTTGGACAGTGGTAGAATGCGGCACATCAGCTGTGCAACCAAACGATTTCAACGGTTTTTTCAACTGTAAACAATGCTTCTTTGGCGGTTTTCTTAGTGTTTGAGATTTACCAAAGATTATTTAAGAAGATTCTACGAACTTCCGCTTCCTGTACAGGTTTGCTTTTTTTACATTATTGTTTGCCTTGACAAACTCATTTTAATACTTTTTCTTTTAGACATGGACTGGAGAAGTACCACAAAAAACCAAAGTGTCTACAGAAGCACAAAAACACCAGCCAATGATCTAAAAAATGGAAGGACGTTTAGTGGACCGAGCGAGAAAAAACAATACTACATCAATCAATTTACTCATTTAGTTCAAAAAAGGGATCCACACAACAAATTTTTGACGAAAATCGATCTCAACGAAACGGACAAAGCGATTCGGAAAATGTTAACAACAAATTTGAGAATGTACAAGTTTGTACAAATTATTGTCGACGATTGTGTTCTCCTTGAAAATGACGTACTTGAACTAATTAGCAGCTTTCCGGTGGGCGAATCTCCGCGATGTTCTGAGAACTCAATTCAGAAAATGTCCGTTCATGTTGAAAAACAAAGAAGGTTTTTGAATTTAGCTCGTTTCAATCAAGATCGCTGGATCAAAATGGAGAAAGCAACGGCTCCGTTGGAGGACTCATTGAGTGAAACTAATATGACGACCGGGCTTGATTCCTTGCGCAATCAAACGGAGATAAACTACTTCAACTCTATCGCCTCAAACAATCTTCCCATTGTTAAGCCATCCGTTGTGATCATTGCAAAAGCTCTTGAAAATTTTTGCAAGATGATGCACCAGAATGAATCGTTTTTCAAAACAAAGCTTATTGACACTGACCAGATGCTGGCTCTCAGTTTTTTCTCCAATTTAAACAACGTCCAGTCTCTTGAAGAGCTTTTTGATGCAGAGCTCTTTGAGAAAGACAGCCCCTGCAAGACGAGACTCATCATTTTGTGCAGCCTTCTTGTTGAATTCAGCAACGTTTTATCGCAATTTAAAGAGCACGTAGACGCACACCAAGCAAGAGGTCGGATAGTCGCCTGTTTGAATCAAATAAAGAGACGGCAAGATGAACTTTTCCAGGAGATGATGATGTCAACTGGTGGAACGGTGAACAAACGCGCTCAGCTGTCAAAAGATTTTGAGCTCCTTGTTCGCTTTGTGGAACACAATATGTCTCATCTCCGTCCAGACCTGTACTTTAATAGACTGTTCGAGCTGCAGAAGAGCGTCATTCTACTTGGCACTGAATGACGTTCTGCAAAGTGTATAACCTAACTAAAGTAACTGCATTGTGATCTCCGAGCGCCCCAGTCTCACTGCTTTCCATAAACTGCCTTCTTTAGCGATTGTGACTATATATTATGGACCACAATGGCCACCTCCACCACTTTTCTACTTACCTTTGTGAAATGTGAAAGTGCATGTTTATTATTTGAAAGTAAAACGCTTTTCTTCATTTACCTGACAAACTTGCGCCCTGGGTTTACCACCACCCGTCCTTGTTGAGCAAACAAGAACGTCCAGCTGTTGACAGCTTAACTGGGAAAACTCATTTGAATGAGGCAATCAACCGGCGAGCAAACAGCAACTTTTAGCTCGAAGCAGGCAGGCATGCAGGCAACCATTAAAGCCTGTTGATCGCGGGGCAAACAGGAGATTGAAAAGCAAACAGTACAATTACACAAACACAGGCGCACACACAATTTGCACACAGATTGCAATTCAGTCAAACAGTGTGTTAAGACAAAAACATTCTGTATATTTATTTGGCAGTCATTCGCCGATGAGTATCGCTGTTTTGTAAAAGATTTTAAAAGGCGCAACTTCTGACGGCGCAATACATCTGTGTGTGTGGTGTTGTGTAGTGTGGAGTGTGTGGTGTTGTTTATACAGTTTGTACGGCAGTTAAACTCAGAATGGAGAAAGGATCACACTGCTGCCGCTTCTGCTACTGCCTAGGCAAATGAGCGCATCGAAATGGCGCAGATGATCATCGCCAGGAGGAAGATCGGCTGGCAGATGACACCGGCGGCAAAGTTTTGAGGCGCAGCGATGCCAGAGGAGGGCGGCAGGGCCTTTCCGGCTGGGTCAGCTGGTGCAGTGCTGTTGTTGTTGTTGTTGGCTGCTGTTTCAGCGGAAGCTGCTGGTGCTGCACCTGCCGGTGGCTGCTGGGACATGTCCGTCTGACCGGGCTCCTTCGGAGCATCGGCCTTGGCTGGAACGGGAGCAGAGGCTGCCGGGGCGGCATCAGCTGCTGGAGCAGCAGCAGCTGCTGGAGCTGCTGGGGCCGCTGGGGCCGCTGGAGCAGCAGCAGCCGCCTGAGCCGTTTCCTCCGCCGGCGCCGAGTGGACAACAGTGACCAGGAGGCACATGGCCAGAAGAGCAAAGGAGAAGAAGTGGGAGGTGGTGGTGATTTTTAGGGAGGCCATTTTTGTTGAGAGAGCTTCTATTTGAAAAGCAAAACAATGATTAGAATGTGGAATGGGTGGAAAGGAAGGCACCAACTGGAATCACTGACTGACTGGCTAAATTGGCACTGGTGACAACGGTGAAGTGCTGGTGGTGTTGGTGGTGGTAATGGTAATGATCACTTCTGATCGACTTGTGTGACTGCTTGGTTACTGCTTGAACTGGGTGTGTTTGCTCTGGCAGTTTTGCTGCTCCTTTATATCGACAATTGCTTCTCCGTGATAGACGGTCGATGATGATGCTGTTGCTGCTGAAACCCAAGAAACGGTGGTGGCTGCAGCGGTGGTGGGCACCATCATCAATGGCCGACTATTGATTGCCCTCACTGATGCTGCCGCCGCCGCCGTTCTCTGCCAATGAAGAACAGTTGATACGTGCTGGTAGAAAGAGAGGGGGCATCTTAGCAGAGAAGGCACACCGAATGTTAACCAGCTTAGGAGCAGTGAGTGTGTGTGATAAACAGTGGGGGAAGGGGAAAAAGTACGACGATGAATGTGTACTATGGCGATGAACGCTAGTAGAGCAGCAGCAGCAGATGATGATGATGCGCCTGTTTTTGCAGAGATGGGAAGTGAAACCACCGATCACTTTCACACTAAAGTTGAAGCAGGCAACTACACAGGCGCGCACACACACTTTAAAGTGTGCCTACAGAGATTTACTAATCATTTCGGGAAAAAAAAGTTGGTCTTTTCTGTCTCCTTCTTCTTCTTCTCACACTGACTCCCACACTGACTTGCACTACTGAGTTCCGACGAAGGAAGCAGACGTCTGCGGCAACAGATGCTCTCTAATCATCAATTGACAGGCCACCAGTGAACGACATTTAGGGGAGGCTAATCTAATCAAGAAGACTGTGTGTGACTTGGCTGCCAGACGATGGTCAGAGCCGAGATGTCCTGTCAGTGCGGTAATGTCACTGGCTTTGCTGTCATTACTTCTTCTTCGCTATCAGAAATTAATGGTCGATGATTTACACTGGTACCAGCCGCTGGTAACAGCAGCGTCGCACTGATGAATCACTCAGTCTTCTCAGGGCACTGATATACCAGAAAGAAAGAAAGAGAAAAACAGTCATCTTTTGAGAAAAGTAATTGCAACAGTTTTCTTCTTTTTTTAGTAATCAATAAGAGCACTGCCCAGTTCCTTCCCTTCCTTCTTATGAAATGCACTTCTTTTCTCCGTCTCTATCTTATTTTGAAAGCCAAGTTTTACTGTCTTTCCGGACTGTTCACTGCAATGTTCACTTCAGGCATTGTCGCCTCACTTCTGGTGTCACTTCTCTCGTTACCCATTTTTGTTTTCTCCCTTCTCAGTTGGCTCTCTAACCAGCAATGTTGCTTACAAAGCTTACACACTTTCGTATCCTATTGACCCAGAGCTGTTGTTATTATTGTGATTGCTCTTGCGAGGAAGGAGAGAGAGAGAAGTGTCAAACAAGATGCGAACAAAGCAGCGACCACAGCTTACACGTGTTGCCAGGCGTGAATGAACACACGGTGTGTTCGGGCGTTCTTTTATTATTAGCACCGAACACACTTCACTTCTACACCGCCGCAAAGAAAAAAGAGAGAGTAGAAGGGCGCATTTGGGGAGCAGGAGAGAGAAAGTGAAGACCATCCAAAAATCACGGTCGACATCAAATTGCGCTTCGAGTTAGACTGGGAAATTCGGAGAAGGAGAGAGAGAGGAACGCCGACAAGCGCCTATTGCAATAGATAAGCGTTTACATGCATGTGCAACTTAATTGGTAGTGGAAGGCAATTGCTGGTGGTAGTAAGCAAGAATGGCCACTTTGGTGGAATGCCGTGATCACAACTGGTAGAGAGAACTGTCCACTTTACTACGAATAAATTACAACACTGTCTGTATTCACATTAAATCTCAACTCTGTTGGGCATAAGAGGAGGAGGGGGAGGGGAGGGGAGGAAGTTCCGGGCAAATGGCCTCCAGTCTTGTAATAATAATATTATAGATTATAAAATAGATATCAATAAAATAAAGTAATAAAAAGTATAGCGATGATCATTCAGTACAAATTATAACAATGGGCCATTCCCGAGCTGGCAGCCAGTCAGTCAGTGTGTGTGCAGTGAACAGTGCAAGAAGTCTCCGTCCTGTCGGGAAAGACCGATATGAGCGGCAAATAAAGTGAGTGTTGGGAGCCTGTGTAAAAGTGTTTGTGTGTGTACAGTACCTATGGAAGACAGGTTCAGGTGTGATGTGTGTTTGTGTGTGTGTTTGTGTTCTCCAATCGACAACTGAGGAAGACGATCACATGTGGTGGTGGTGATGGTGACGAAAGCGACTACCACCACCACGGTGGCCACAGAAGCGACACAGTGGAGTAGTACAGAGAAGCAGAAGACTTCCCTTCTTCTTCTTCTTCAACGGCAAAAACGACAGGCGCGCAAGGACGGAGTAAAAGGAAGCAAAGTATAGTAAAATTGAAGTAATGTTCATTGAGGTGATGAAGAAGGTAGAGAGAAAGAATGCCATCACATATTCAGGACATAGAGGTATGATACAGGAAACAGAGGAAGAGAGGCCGCTGTACAGAGGAGACAATCAGGAATAAGCAAACTGACTGAGGCACACTGATTCATTCACAATAGAATCCCATCAGAAGATGTCCTCCGTCTCCTCCTTGTAGCGCCGTGTAATGTAGTTGGCCGCCCGGGTGAAGTGCCCCAGGATGGTGTACAGCGCCGTCAGGTGGTGCATGAAGCAGGAGGTGATCTGAGCGACGCGGTCATCACAGCCAATCGGACCATCGGGGCCGTCATCCAGGCCGATGGCCGCCAGCAGACTGGACAGGCTGGCCGTGCGGCTGCCCAGCGACAGCGGCACCGGCGAGGAGGGCGACAGGAAGCCGTTGCCGTTGCTGGCGCCATTTCCATTTCCATTAGCACAGCCACCGCCGACGGCCAGACTGAGGCTCAGCTCCGGCGAGAGGAGGTCACCGCTGAAAGAGCTGCTGTTGGAGAGCTTCCGCTCAAAGGAGAGCGTCGCCGGCGGGGCCAGCATGCGCCCATTGCCAGCCACAGGACTGGTGGGCGAGGCGAGCGGACTTCCGCCGCCAGTGCCAGTGCCGTACATGTTGATGGCGGAGGCGCGGCGACTGAGACCCCCGGTGGGCGTCACTCTGCCGCTGTTCTGGCCGCTGTTGGAGCCGCTGGCGGGGAAGACGCCAAAAGCGTTCTGGTACTTGTTGTTGCTGAACAGCTCGTGGCGGACGGTGTTGAGCATGGTGTAGAAGGAGAAGAGGTCAGAGTTCAGTGGCATCAGACTGCTGACGTCCGTCTCGGGCACCTCAATGTCGCGCAGCTTGCTGGGCACGAGGACAGCTTCGTTCATCTTCCCCACCGCCTCCATGAAGGTGGCAATGGCGCGGCTGGTGCAGTTGGTGCTGGGCGCGTCCTTCGAGACGAAGGACTTTCGCCGAGAGGTCTGCTCGGCGCCGATGGCAAAGATGTCATCCACCTCCAGGTAGATCGGACTGGAGTTTGGCATTGTGATGCTGGTAGAAAATGGATGGGCAAAAAAGGGAATTTGCTGTGGTGGTGATGATGGTAGAATTCGAGCGACAATTGTTATTGTAGAAGCAGGTGAAGGAAAGAGAGAGAACCACAACACAAACACACAACAGAAGTTGAAGCAAAAGCTGAGAGAGTGAGCTCGACGGTGAGTTGACAAGTGTGCTGCTGATTGTGGTGCGTGAGCCTGCAAGTCAAGTGGACTTGATCAGAACAGAGATGAACAGAGACAGAGAGATATATACTGAAGATTGAAGACCGACAGAAGGAGATAGAGAGATGGAGAGAAAGCGAGAGAAAGAGCAGCAGCGAAAGAAGAAGGAGCTAGTGTGACAGTGGAAAAGGACAAACTGACCAGACGATGGAGAGGAGAGGAGAGGAGAGGAACGAAAAACGAAAAGGAGCGGAGGACCTGTTCGATTGTCGATCAACTGGCGACTAACTGACTCGGCCAGTGACAGTGCTCCCCTGGTCGTCTTTAAGAAGTCTCAGCGCCTGAAGCTGAAGCTGAAAGTGACGACAAAGCAGTGGCACTTTTTCAGGCAGTCAGTTCTCCTCCAGTTTGCCTTCACCATTCACTTCACCACCGAAGGCGCAGACTCGGGCCAGCTGCAGCAGCAGCAGCACCACGAGGGAGTATCATCTGAAGAACGGCAACGATGGCGGTGGTGGTGGTGCCTTCATTAGCAGACAGTCGACAGCAGCAAATGTATGCTCTTCAGCAGCAGGAGTAGTCTTCGTGGTCGTCGAGGTAGCACTGGCTACCTGTGTCGGCAGTGTACTGGTCACAAGCCACACATACATACCTTCACTGCAGTTTTTCTTGAACGGCCTTCTGCGCAGAGAGGGAGTGAGAGCAAAGGAAAGAGAGAGAGAGAGAGAGAGAGAGCAGGAGGCCTGCTACACGTTCACTTTTCTTTTCCACCATCTTTCTCTCCCAATGCCTAGGTGTGTAGAGGTAATCAAATCAATTTGGCTGCAGCAATCTTTCGACGCGGGAAATTACTGCTCCTTTTCCCCCTCCTCCTTCTTTTTCTGCTCCCAGCAAAAGAAGTTAGCGACTAGTACGCTCACCGCTAATGAGACGCTCAGGTGAGCACTCTGAGTGCTCTTCAAAGTTGCTGATGATGATGATGGTGCTGGTCGCCAGAAAGTGTGAGTGAAAGCAAGTGATAGAGACGGCCAGTGGCCAGGGCGCCAGGAGTCTCACTGTCGAATCTTTGACAGTGAGACTCTCAGAGACTCTCTCTATTCGACGTCATTTGCCTAGGCGAACGTTGGCAGCTTTGCCTGACGTGCGGCGCTTCTGCTCGGCTGCTGCAAAGACGTAAGCCGACGACGACCACCATTTTGTATAGTGAAAACTTTTCCTAAAATAAATAAAAGTCAAGAAGTACCGGCACTCATTCAGCCCCTGTTACAACTGCTGCTGCCGTCGCTTCTGCTGAAGATGACGGTGTCATTTCATGGCAGGCATTCATGGTGTTCGCTCTCGTAGATGCGACACAGCCTTTCCATCGAGTCAGTCAGTCAGTCAGTGAGCTAGACAGACAACACACAGACATGCAGACACTAGAAAGATCACTCGTCCAGCAAGTGGTGCTGTTTAGGCTGCTGATGCTAGTGTTCGGTGCTCATCGCCAGACACAAAAACACACTCACTCTCAGTTTCACACAGTTCATACCTTTTGCTTCACCATGCACTACACCTTCACCACCCAAGTGACTGATACTTGTACTTGTACTTGTACTTTTGCTAATTTGAGTTTGGCAGTTTAGATCATTTAGTTGATACTAGAGAAAGTAGTAAGAAAAAGTGTGAGAAAGGGAGAGAGAGAGAGAGAAAAAAAGTCGGTCAAATAGTGTCCTAGTGCCAAGAGGGAAAATGCCTCAGCTCACCAATGCTCAGCAATCGAACTCGATTGTAGAAAGTGACCAGCAAAAGGTCGTTTGTCTGGTCACGATTGCTCTACTTTTGTTGGTTGATAGCAGCAAAGTGCCTTTGCTGACAATGTCAAGTCTTTTTCTCATTTCAGTGAAAGACAAAACGAAAAAATAAAAATCATCATCAACAAACATGTATCTTCATGCATTAACATTTGCACGTTGAAGAGTCTTTGATGGAAAAATTCGCTGGCCAACTACTGATCGGGAAATGTACCGAAAAGGCAACTACTGCAAGAAAACTGATGGTTATTGATGAAAGGAAAAAAAAGAAATTCTTGTTTGTTGTTTCTGATGCTTGAATTGGTAAGGAACTAAGAAGCTAAGAAGTGAAGAGGTAATCTCCCTAGAAAAAAACTAAAAAGAGTTTGCTAAAAAGAAATGAGCTCTATACATAGGTAGAAATGTGCAACTGTTTAAAGAAGAAGATGTACAACAGCAACAATCTGCGAACATCAACTCGAAAAAACCGGCACCATCTTTTTTTAACCTCAGTTCAAAGTAGTATTAAATATATTAACTTTGTAAATTAAGAACAAGCATTATCTTTACCATCAACAAATAAAGAGGAGCACGTGTTTTGTTAAATTGTGTTGAAAATAGAACAAGGATGATAGGATGATACCTGCAAAGCTGGTCAGGTTGGGTTTGGTACGTTCAAATGAGCTATATTGGGGTATACCTCATTACTGGGCATTATACTTAATCAGGATCAATTTATATGATTGACTGATCACTATTTTTGATAATTTACCTTTTTGCGTCCTAGGTCTTAGAATCTCAACCTAAGAATACCTTTTACATAAGTAGAACTACTTAGTCGGAAATGAATTTTCTGAGAAAACAAGAATGATAATTCAGAATATTCTCCGGGTCAGAGAATGACGTCAAATGAAAGGAAGGACTCATTAAAGCAGAAGAAAACAAGGAAATGGCTGCCTTGGATAATCAGACCGTAAATTGTGTGGCACCACGTAAAGTCTATAATAGTGCGGACAAATGGTAAGCAGTGATCATGCTCTCTTCTCATCTAGTAATAATAACTGCCTCATCTATTAATACAAAGCTGTCACCAAAATGTTGTGTAATTGACACCAGATTACCTGCTTTGCAGGGTGGTGGTCGTGGTAGTGGCACTTTCAGCAAGTACTGTAGGTACGTGAATTTGCTGAGTAACGATCAGAAAAGAGAGAGAGAGAAAAGAAAGGAAGTGGTCTGGCCACCACGTTTAGCAGTAGTAGTGTCACTTTCCTCATTTACCCGTGGTTACCAGTTGTCGGGACTAAGCGTCACCGGCAGCAGCAGCATCATCAGCAGCAGCTCACAGCTGGCCTGGCCCTCTCTCAGCTTCCCAGCTTCCTCAGCTGCGGTGATTAACATACGTCAGACAGTGGAGATAAAAGCCCACAAGTGACAACAGCTAGTTTCGCTGCCTGCCTGCCTTCCTCCCTATCTGTCTGCCTGCCTGGAGGATGAACACAACCGCAAATCTGATCTGCATGCGGCGATCAATCTGAACGTATTGGGACTTTTTTAACGTTTATTTCACACACATATAAAGGAAGACGACAGAGACAACTATGACGACTGTGAAACATAAACAGCAGAAGAGGAAAGGAGACGAACTTTTCCTGACTGCTGCTGCTGGTGGTGGTCACTTAACAGTTTTGTGTAATGCTGATCGGAGGGTATAGAGTTTTCAATGTCAAAGATATACTTTACAATCGCACATACAGCCACTGCACTCATGTTGTCGATTGGAGCACACATTCGTCCGAAGACTATCACTAGAGGAAAGGAAAAGAACAAGTTGACTCCATCAGCACAACACGTACAGCAGATGCGGCGTTCAGTTTGAGTTCAAGCAAGTGTGTGTACAAGTGTGTCGACATTATGGTGGTAACATTTTTGCTGTGAACAGTGGGCAGTGATGCAGGTACTATTGAGCTAGAAGCTAGCTGCTTTGAATTGGCAAACTTGACCGCAAACTTTTCCGAACGCGCCTGCAGTATCACTGATTGAGCAGTGCTAAAAGAGGTGCGCGCTGTGATTTGGTAGCCGGAGTAAAGGACAATCAACTTGCGTCTCGATCATTACCAGAATCCCCTTCCCCTGCATCTGCTCACCGCTCAAACCGGCCCAATAATGGGCAATTGAAGATTGCCTCTGCTACTGCTGTTGCTGTCAACTGCTGAAATGGCAGCAGTCATCCTCTAGCTCAGGTCAATATTTGCGTAGCTGTAAACTCTGCCACCATCACACACTGGAAGGCAGCAGCACTCAAGCACCATGGCAATTGGAACTTCCTTATCAGTGATGGCTATGCACAGGCAAGAGAATGGTAGATAGTAGTAGAGCCAGGATTCTGGAACGGTTGCAACCCAAACAAAATGGAGCAGTACCTAATGAGATGCTGTTCAATCGCAGACATTAGCACAGCATTTTGACTTGGTTCGGTAGGCTGCAAAAACATCAAAAACAGTTATGAACTCAATGAATCCAAAACGAGGCAAGGCTAACGCCAGAGAGCGACAACGAATGCATGGGCTGGTGAGTTTTGAACGTTTTTTCGATAATTAACTTTCAATATCCTTTTCACTCTCGCTTTTTCCCAAACTGCTTTGAAAAAGCACTTTGCCAATTATCTGCCTATTATATGAATAAAATTAATTTTCCCAAATTACCCAACCAGAACCGAGCTCTGGACGACCTTCGTCGGCGCATTCCACTGTCGGGCATCTGCACCATGACCGGAAAGCGACCCTGCTCGGCGAATCACCACCACCGCGGTCAGAAGCTGTCAAAGATTGAAACACTGCGCCTCGCCCGAAACTACCTAGTTTTACTGACGGAGATGGTCTTCTACAGTCAGAGCTACGGTGATCTGCTGACCGGGCAGATACTGGCCTTCGGCCTCGGCCAGCAGAGCCTCAATCAGCTGGCGGTGCTGCTGAACATCAACGGCTCCATTCGAGCGCTCGGACAGCCGTCGGCTCAGGTGCAGCAAATCTTCGCCAAGTACAGCTTTCTGGGCAAAAAGAGCGACATCGCCAGAGAGCTGGCAGTTAATAGGAACAGTAGCAGCAGCAGCAACAGCAGCAGCAGCAGAAGTGACAACAACATTGTGATGGAGACGGTGACGAAAACGGCGATGGTGACATCATTGCAGCCACCGCTACAGTTGACGGTAGCTGAAGAAGCAGCAGTTCGGCAACATCATCAGCAGCATCAGCATCACCAGCAGCAGTGCCAATCAATCTTCGCTGATGATTTTAAATAACTGTGCAAAATTTTTCTGCTTTATCGCCTCACGGCAGGCGCTGATGAGAGCAGTCTTGTACGAACCAACTGTTGATGAAGAGGGGGATAGGGATAGGGAGCAAAAGGGAGAAAGGGAGAGAGAGAGAAAGACAAAAACAGATAAGCACAGATGTACCAAGCAATCGAAACATCAGCATCGCTAACAAAGGTATCACACACAGTACACACACACATAATAATAATAACATGCACTCATCAACATCATCCTCATCAGCGTCTACTTCTACTACTTACTGCGAAGATTAGAGGCTCGCTGAATGATGACATTGATTTGCTTCAAGCTGTCCACCAGGTCCTGGTGATTTTGGCAGCGAATGGTGTGCTCGCGCAGTATTTCCCGGTTCAGCATCGACAGGTCGTTGTAGATCTGCTTCATGCGAGTGCTAGTGTGTGCGCATCAACAGTGCAAAAGAAAAGACAAATGTAAACATTAAAAAATTAAAAATGATTGGCACTTCTCTCATTCAAAATTCAGACCGACACCACTTACTACTCCTCAATTAGGCGAGCATCCTCCGCTTGCACCACCGCCGATCGAATTAAATTAGCACTGTCGGCCACCTCTGCCACCAGGTGCTGGCGGACGGACTGGACATCCTCCACGCGATCAATCAGCGTCTTCAGCCGGGCAATGTCCTCCGGAAAGTGCGCCCGGTGGCAGGGCAGACTGCCCATGGCGAGGAAGTCGCCGCAGAGGGACTGCACACAGGCGCCGGCCAGCTCCATCGAGTCGCAGTAGATGGCCACCGTGTTGATGGTGGCCATCGAGCTGCCGAAGGTTGAGTCTCGCTTCTCACTCTGCCGCCTGCCTGTCTGATGCTGATCCTGCTGTTCACTTTTGTTGTCCCCAGCACTTGAACTGACGCCCAGAAAGTCCTCTTCCGTCAGTGATTCAGTTTCACTTCTCAGCGACTCTCTAGGCGACTTTGAGTTGGCCATTGAAAATGACTTGGCGCCAGCTGATGCTCCGCCGCCGCCAAAGACCGAATCGCCGCGGCTGAGCTCAATGATCAGCGCACTTTGGTTGCGCAACGAGACAAACTCCAGCCGACGCTCCTCTTCATTCATCTCAATCTCCTGGTCCAGCAAGAAGTGGGCATTGATCCACTCAATCTGAAGAAAATAAAGGTAAAACCAGACATGAAGTCTCTTTTCAACCGCGTTTCTCCATTATACTTACCACTTTGCCCAGTGAATCGGCAATTCGAACGGCGACAAAGCTCTTCGGCGGTCGTACCTCGGCGTTGAAATTCTCATTGGAGATGGTATTGGAGAGAGAGGTGTAGATGTGGTCCCACTCCTGTCGATTGCCGCCGCCGTTGTTGCTGTTGTCCAAGTTGTTCATGCGATCAGCCACACTCTCGCCATTAGTGGACTCCTTTCTATTCGTCCGAGATCTGGCGGCTGGAACGGGTCGATGCGCCCCTGCCGTTTCTCCCCCACCGCCGCCGTTGTTGTTATCAGCCTTGGAGACGCTCCGCACAAAGCCGTACATGGCGAAACGGGGCAGGTGGCGGGAGAGTTCAAAGACGTGAAAGTGCGCGCTCGCCCGATAGCCGACCAGCGCCTTCACGTGCAGGTCGATGGCGATATCTTTGGGCGGGCGCAGCTCGACGCTAATCTGGTTGCTCACCAGCTCGTCGTGGGGGTAGACGACGATGGACTCGTTCTTGAAGATGCCTTCCGCGAAGACGATTGCCGCTCGGATTTCAGTGTCATTCGTCGTCTCCAGTTTCAGCTCAATCAGACCCTGTGAAAGTGATAAGGAGGAAAGTGTGTGAGTTATCAGCTATTATGTGGATGTGTGTGTCCGGTGCACACTGCTCAGATCAGATCCGAAATCAGAGATCCGCCATACCGTGGAAACCTCATCGCCCTGTCTAAGTAGCAAGGACGACTTAATCTTGGTACTGGCGGGAATGGCCCCGTACACGTCGCCCTTTTCACTGAGCATCTTTCCGCGATTAAGCACCACCGGCGGGTCGACGATATTCTGTATGCGGTAGTTCTCCTCGTAGTTGCGCAGCTCCTGCGTCAGCGTCTGCTTGCGCTTCATCAACTCGCGAATAGAGTCCTGGTGGGAAGTAAACGTGGTGATACAAAAATAAAGCAAATGAAGATGGAAATAAATTGCCAATTAATTAAACGATCTGCCTACCTGTTCAAAGTTGGAGCTGAGCACCTGCTGGCGTTCTTCGTGTGACTCCAGCCGAAAGCCGACCACCTCGCCGGCGACGGTGCACACAATCAGCTCCTTCTTGCCGTCCATGTTGTAGTCGGCGATCATGATGCCGGCTATGGAGCACTTGAAGTTCTCCCGGTACATCACCTCGCCGGTGTGCGCCACGCGAATGTCCAGCTTCCCATTTGACCAACCGGTCAGCAGCTCCAGCTGACCGTCATTGTTCACATCGGCGCCGAGCAGCGTCACCGGGTTGTTCTTCGACTTGATGCGCCACAGCCGTTCGCCATTGGTCTGGTACACGCCAACGGTGCCATTGGCCAGGGCGTAAGCGAACAGCTGCGGCCCCAGCGAGCAGAGGCAGGCAATCTTGTCCGTCTCGGACATCTCGAAGATGATGGCGTCCTTTTTGAACACCTGAATTTCGCAGTCCTCCGAGCCGACGACCAGCTGACGAGAGAGAGAAAGGTGAATGAAAATGAGCATCGACTACAGAACTTCAGATGTCGCCACGAGCTTCACTTTATGGATGCCTTTGTTTGGGGTGACCGAACTTCAACACTCTCCAACTTCCAAACACCCACCTCATTCTGGCCGTCATTATCGATGTCCACCAGTGCCATGGCGCTGATGTTGTCGCCCGTCACTGTCCAGTAGGCGTCATTGCCATCCCGGTCAAAGCCGTGAATTGCACAGTTGCCGCCAATCATCGCCAAGTTGCCGTCGGAAACCTTTCCAAACTGGCCAATCGCCACGGCGTTTGCTCCATCGGGAATCTAAAGGAAAAACTGTAAGTATTCTTAAAAGCACCAAGTCCTTCTAAGTAATCCTCTCACCTCTTTGTAGTACAAATCACTGTTGTGGAGGATGTCGTACACGTGAATGGAGGTCTTGGTGCCCACCACCAGGACATCATTGTTCAGCTGGTTCTTCTGCCGCAGCGTCGACTTTCGACGGACCACTCCACCTGACTGTTTGCCGGCGCCAACTACTGATGATGAGGAAGAAGAGGATGAGTTGTTCTTGGCCTCAGCAGCGTTGTTCACTGCATGTGAGCTCGAGGAGATCGGACCCGCAGCAAGGCAAGTAATTGTTTGATTAATATTAAGAAAGTCAAGATCATTACCGCTGCTGGCAGTAGTGAACTGACCCATTGCAGCTCCATTCTCTGCGGTAGTGTTGTTACTGCTGCTGGAAACACTGCTGTCCGGGTCGTACACCGAGCGATTATGTGGATTGTGCACAAAGATCTGATGATGATAATGTGAATAATGGTCAAGTGAGCATTTGGATGCTAATTATCTTCTAACGATGCTCACCTTATCAGAGCGTGTCACGGCGACGATGCTCGGATGGACGCCGTCAAAGTAGCCGATGGTAACCTTGCCCGCTCTGATCGGTTCAGTCAGGTTGAACGTGAACTCGGTGCTGAGCATTGGAAGCGACTGAAGTGGTGGTGCTGACTATTCAGTAGGAACAAAACAAAAATGCATAAAAGCAGCCACTTGATTGACTTCGACCGAGGAGGAGGGGAACAAAGATAAAGAAGCAGCAAAATGTGCCCAAGAAGAGGTCGGAAACAAATTGAGTCCTGTTGACAATGACTTGTTCAATGTGCTTTTTGGTCTTGTTTGTCTTTTTGCATTTACTCCACTCGGTACACAGACCAAAGCAAAAACTGTGGTGTCAGACCAAAACATTGTCCGTTTCCATTGACAACGACCACCACCACCACCGTTTGCGGTGTTGTGTAGTGGCTTTATTACCAATCGATCTCGCCAGGCCAGTTGGCCGGGCATGATTAACTGCAGCAGTTTTTGCTGCTGCTTTATTAGTTTTTGAAAGTTATTGAAAGCAGCCAAATTAATGTAGAAAGTGGTGGAAAATGAGTTTTGCATGTAACTATTGATTGCTGTGTGCTTCTACTACTGTAGTCGCACTTGTTATGTTGTTGGTGAAAGTTGAAGAAGCTAGATGTGTGTGATTTAGAAATCGATCCACCAGGAAAAAACGTTTCGATTTTCTTTGTACTTGAAACTCTTCTTTTTGTTTGCAAAAACATGTAAAGGTTGTTTACAAAAGGAACAATGACAACTGTTGTCCACTGTCAATTGAGTACGGCTCTGTGCCAAGTGAAGAAAAGGAGGAAAGGACAGCTGTCGTTTTAGAAACATGAAAGCTCAATTGAAAAAAAACTGGCACTGCACTGTCCATTGAGTGAGCTGCTCTGACAAAATGACAGTGTGGACATCATCCCGAGCCCGATGAAAGGACGCATCTTCCTCCATCACTTGCATCAGTTTGCCTCCTGTTCACTGTTTGCCGATGAATGACAACAATATGGGCGATTTTAATTTGTGGCTGCTGCTGCCCACCACACAATGATTACCTCTTGGGGCTGTCATTAGCTGTGTGAGGGCTCAAATTGAATTTACTTGTCAGGTTTCTGTTGTGGCCTCTGTGCAGCATTTGTCCTCTGCCCGTCACACACACCGTCGCTTCGGTTTGCAGCATCATCGGCGGCGGCCTTGGACGGTCTGTTCCAGAACACAACACAGCACAAACACGACCGCATACTCATTGAGCTGTCTGTCTTCTCGGTGGCCATTGTCATCGCTGGCTCATGTCAGCTCCTGCTCCTCAATTCAATTGACCTGTGTGGAACGGAGCACTATAGGACACCGTTTAGCACCACAGTAGCTCAATGGCTGCCTTTTTGGCACTTCAATACTGTGACGACTCGGTGCGATCACTAGCATCGGAGCATTTTGCATAAACTCTCCGCCAGAAGAGCCATATTATTGCGACGACATTAGAGCACCAGCAGCAGTTAGCGCTCTTGTTGTATTGAACAGCGCGGCACACATTGTGAATGGAAAGAGTCTTGTCTTGTGCGGAGACTGTCTTCTTTCTCGATTGTTGTGTCGGTGAACACTTGGACAAACGAGTGAGTGAGTCTCGCACGCTTCTCAAATCTTTCACTCACTCGCTTTCGATTACAATTTAATTAAAGTACCTAACAATGGAAAGAAAGAGAGGAACGAAGGAAAGTAAGATTAAGCAATGATAGTTGGATGTCGATTTGCTGGAGTGCAAATTACACGTGCCGGTACTAGTGAGACAGTATTCACCCACTCTCTTTCTACCCATCAGTGCTCTTCAGTCCACTGGCACGTGCCAGTTCCAGTTCCAGCAGTCAGATCTGCTCTGATCTGATCCGAGCCCTCTTTGATGGAACACAGGAGGAGGAAGAGGACACCGTGTCTCAGAGAGGTCAACGCGTGTCCTTCGACCAGCTCATTGGACGGCAATTGAGTCGTATTACACTGATTGGGCATTAGGCATTCATTGACGCACACTAATTGCCCCCGCGCCAACACCAATGCGGACGGACCACCACTGCTTCTTCAGGCAGATAAATACTCACAGCCGCTGAGCCGATTGCTTCTCACCAATTTTTTCTCTAAAGGCTGACAAGTGCTCCTTCTCTCACCACAGGGAACCACTTCTGCTGCTTCTGCCGCTGCTGCTGCACTTATTGAAAATTAATTTTCTCAGAGATGCTGCCGTGTAATTGCATTTCATCACTGCTTTGATTGAAGTAATTTTGTTGCACTCCTGCCGATATCTTTTTTCTGTTTTGCGGCACAACTCTTTTCACTCGCTCAGTAGCAGTCGAGTGTCCATTTTCATTTGCTCATAATTAATGTAGATGGACAGATGTCCTGTCAGCATTTGTTGTATGTGCCTTTTCTCTCTTGCTAATCAATTGAAATTGATAGGGTTATGCTGCCCTTTCAGTACACTTTCAGTTGTGCATTGGTCACTGGCCAGTGCTGTTCATTCTTTACATTTAGGAGGCAAGAATGCAAATGGAGAAAGAGGAGAACAGAGACCTGAAAGTACAGTCTGGTCATTGCACAAACTAACAACTGCAAATTGAACAAATTCTTTCAATCTCATTTTGGTTTCTATGCAAATGCACATTTATATTAATCCTTTCACCGACTGACGACAGCAGCAGTAGCAACATCAGCAATGCAGCTTCTTTTATTGCCATTCACTCTGACATTTTGTTCAGAAAGAGTCTCTCCATTTTTGTTAGGCAGTGTACTATTTGAAATAGTAGTACTAGCGCTTTTGTAAAGTCTGGCAAAATCGAAAATGACCCTGCTGTAGTGATGGAAGAGAAAGAGAAAGAAAGAAACAGCACTATCCATAAATTGCGATTAGGCAGAGTGACATTCACAATAAGTGCTGCTGCCGCTGCTGCTGATGGTGACTTTTTAATTGAAAACAATTTCAATAAAGGCAGCAATTTGATTTAATTTAGCCCGCTCTGATTTGCTGTATTGCCTTCTACCTCACTCTACTACAGTTGCAGTTGCAGTTGCACGATCTGACAATTGTCAATTGTGTGTCGACAGAGACACTGAACGCGCAAAGGGGAGACGGCGATGCAAATGTCAATCGTCACTCTTCAGTGAAGTGCCCACTTGGTCAGCACTGCAGTAGTAGTGCTCTGCTGGAAGAGACACACACACACTAGGGCCCTGTGACTCTGGTTGGAACAGTAGAATGGAGAAATGATTGAGGCGGCACAGCAGCAGCAGCAGTGCACCTCCGTTCCGCTCGTATATAGCCCACTTGCCTCACTCCCATTGGCTGGCCGGAATGCAGTCACCAGACGCTCATTGGCTCCTGGACTGGAACTTGGTGGTGCCCTGTGTGCCCTCTGTCTCGGTGGCGGGTATCACTTCCACACATTGTCTATGCAAATTGTCTGTCTTCACTTGATGGGAATGTCAACTGATGAAGATGTCCTGGCTGGTGCCACGCACACAGTCGCACACTTGCCATTTGCCAGGCATGCTTTGAGGAATGGACAACTACAAGGACTATTCGGGGCTGAAAAGCGGTAAGTTTTGTTGCTACATTTTTCAATTTTTGATATTAATTTTGTGATATTCCCATTTAGCAAACAGCTCTAACTGGGGAGTTTACGGAACGGAACAGGAGTGCCCGACAGCAAGTGGCAAGTGGCACTCCTGTTCATCAATGGACCAATCTTCCAACTACCAGACAACACCATCATCGTGTTACTATGCCGTTCAGAGTGGCGCCATCAAGACCGAGTATGAACCACTGTACGAGCCTTCAAATGGAGATGGCTTTTCTCAGAACTTCAAGTACTCATACCTTTCAGATCAAGGTGATGCTCGAGCTCTCATTTCTCCTCCTTCTTCGTTGCCCTGTCATTCGTCCAGCTCAATCGGAATTACCAGCAGCAGCCTGTCACAACCTTCGCAGCAGTCACACAGCAGTCAGCAGATCGCCTGTCCACCACCCGACTCTACCTTCAACTCTTCTGATTCAGGCTCTAGTGACATTGCTTCAAAAACTGCTCGATCAAGCACTCACATCAGCCGTCTAGGCAAAGGCAAAGCTGAAAAGCACCACAAGTTGTCGTCGCACTGCAACGTCTCGGGTGGAGGTAACAGTTTTGGAGATGGCAAAGAAGATGGAAACCTCTCTCGGAAGGTCATCCTCCGACCGCACTCCACGCCGGCCACGCTGATGTGGCTGGAGAACAACTACGAACTGGCGGAGGGCGTGTGCATTCCCCGGTCGGTGCTGTACCTGCACTACGTCGACTTCTGCAGCATCAACCGCGTGCAGCCGGTGAATGCGGCCAGTTTCGGGAAGATCATTCGCCAGCAGTTTCCCCACCTGACCACCCGTCGACTGGGCACCCGTGGCCAGTCTCGCTACCACTACTACGGCATCGGCATCAAGGAGAGCTCTGCCTACTACCAGCTGTCCTACTCCAAGAAGTCCGTTCAGATGCACAGGTACTGTGTGATGTGTGCTGTTGCACAAGCAGTTTGCCCGAGGTGTTTATTACAATAACTTTATCATATTTGATTTATTACCACCGTAGTGAGTGGTACTGATGCATAGTTTAGTTTACTTGCGACACATTTAACGAGCAGGCGAAAGTGAGAGCAGGCTAGCGAGACTAATTAACGGCCCGATGACTTATGTCACCGCTCTAATCGTCGTAAATTGAGTCAATCTGGGTGACATTAATAGTAGTAGCAGTAGCAGTGGTAAATATAGCGGATTGCTTTTAATCGGATGATGTTTTGTAAGGCTTTGTTGGTCCACTTTGTGTATTGTGGATGCATTTGCAAGCCGATTAGCTGACAAAAGAAGGAAAGAGAGAGAGATTGAGGAGAATAAAAGGTGCACGTGCACTCGGTGTGGTCGCATGACTCAAATGAGGAGAGAGGAAGACAATCACTTGGGTCCCCTCTCTGTTGGGTTCATTTAGACACTACTGTAGTGCTGGGCAGTGGTGCCGTCTCCGTCGCACGGTAACGGCCACAGCAGCGGCACTTAGCCAGGCAACACTGCAGCAATCAACTCACTAATTGGCTTCACTTGCCTTTACTACTACCCACTACCCTTCCATAGCATCGCCGACAGCACCAACAAATCATCACATCATCTAAAAGGTGGCAACAGCCTCTACTCGAAGCAACACCACCAGCAGAACCAAAAGCAGATGCAGGGAAAGATGATGCAGGGGGCGACGAAGATGCCCTTGGATGATTCGAAGCTGATCAACAACCCAGGCACCACTCTCTGCTATGATGATGGCGGCATGTTCGAGCAAAGCAGTGCTGCATCATCAGCTGGTGGACATCACCTGGAACTGTCCACTGCTCACAGTGGCCAATTGGTATGTACACTGCCATTGCTATAAATATCAAATGATGATGAGAAGTGAGCAGACTAAATTGACTATTTATATCAGTTTCTAGCCTTTTGTTCCTTGATCAATTTCAAGAACAAATGAATGAATAAATGAATAGCCTAGCGATTGAATTAATGTAATACAGCAGAGCACCAGAGACCTATAATGCAGAGAGAAAGTGGCATTTATTAGATTGGCGAAGCGGCTGAGATAATAATAGCAGTTCAACTGCTCGATTCAGCTCCTTCCGTTCTTTGCCACAAAGTTGTGTTTCCATTCTTCAATTGCCTTTATTAAATATTTGTGGCTTGCTGCTGCTGTTGCAAATGTGCATTGAACTGTGTGTGCGTGTGTGTGTGTGGGTGCCGCTGATGAAAGCTAGCGAAATATGGAATGTCGACAAAGGGAGCAGAGAGAAAGAGAGACAGAGGATTGGAATGGTGCCTCGTTTATTGCTATTACATATGACGTCTACCAAATTGAGTTTATAGAGCACCATCGAGCATTGCGGTAAAGAGCATTCTTTGTTTGCAAAATTGATTTCTTTCTTTCTGCTGATTTTTAATTTGATGAATTGAATTATAAATGAAATGACAATCATGCCTTCCTCAGTGAGCTTTTCTTTTTCTCACTCACTGTTATTGCCCTTTTCACTAATTACATTTGCCGTTTTTTCCAACTTTTTTTTTCTTTCAGTATGGCAACTTTGGTGGTAGTACACCGTTGAGCAAACACTACAAAGTGGATCGCTTTGACAGTCGTGAGCAGGGCAGTGGTAGCAGCACTCTGGTGGTAGATCATCATCAGTTTGGGCAGTTGAGCAGTCCGGGCACCAGCAAGATGAGTCCCAGTGGAAGTTTGGTCAGCTCATTTGTGCCCTCACTGCCGCCATTTCCTACTGCGGAGGAGCTGGAGCTGTGCCACGCCGGCGGCGGAGGGCACAACAATTTGGTGAGTTTTCGAATTTAGAGTTTGGAGTTTGAGGGTAAAAAGAAGAGAATAAAATAGACATCATATGACTACGCAATGGTACTGTTTAGTGTGCAATTGATGTAAGTGAAAATGGATCTACTGCAAACGGGTGAACAACTGCCTCCTGCTCCTGCTTGGACTTCGCGTAGCAAAAACAATGAACAGCAGCCAACAGCAACCGCTCGCAGTGACCGCCCAAACTTTGGCGCCCTTCAGGCTCTGTTTAACATAGAGCCTTTGACTTCTTCTGATGAGCACGGCACTGGAACAGTGGCTAACACTGCTGAACAACAACACCAAGAAGAAGAGGAGATCAACTTTGATGCAGTGGACAGAGAGACGCTGACGCAGTTCATCAACTCCTTCGACGCGGAGCAGTTCCGGAAGGCAACTCGATTTATAAGCGGCAAAGAGGGTGCATTTAAAAAGTGCGCCCTTCCCAAGAATGAGACCGGAAGTTGCAGTCAGGTGAAAGCATCTCCAAGTTTCAGCAACAACAACAGCTTCACTGAAGACTCCCTGAACCGCCTCATCCGCGAGTTGACCTACATGAGCGAGGAAGAGGAACTGGAGGCACTGAAGATGATGACGCAGCACAGACAGTGCTCACAGTTTCACTTTGACTTTGCCAGTCTGGGCTCAGACCAGAAGTGCGTGGAGCGCTTTCTGGCCAAGGCTCAGAAGAAGTTCCCGATCATCTTTGAGGGCCGTGGTGTGAAAGGAGGGCGACGTGGTGGGAAGGTGGCTCGTTTTGTGCGCATGATGCGTCGCTCGAAGAGCCGTCGCAGCTGGCAGCGTCTGGTGCTGCGTGCCCGCCTCTACCAGCAGTACTTTGTCAATCGCCTTTTCAACTCCGCCAATTGCATCATCACCTGCTGGCTGCTCTGCTTTTGTGCCAGTCTTTTTCACTGAATGATTTTTTCAGTTTATTTTTGCATTGCTGGCGTCATTAAATCTCGCTTTGTTTTCCCCGTTGCATTTTACTGCAGAAAACAGCTAATCTAGTTTTTATCTTTTTTTGCAATTTTTCATTCAATTACCTGACCAGGTGTCCACCTTTCTGCTGATGTACCGAGCCCACTGTCAGCGCATCCTCGACGCCATCGTACGGGCGAATTTTGAAGAGCTGAACACGCTGGTGTACCACTTTTGGCAGAAGATTCCCCACCACCTGGTGCCCGTCCTCTCCAGCCCTCTGCTGATCAACCTTCTCGGCATCTGCGACATTCGCCTCTATCGCACTATCATCAAGCTGATCTCCGTCACATTGGGCCAGCCGCTCACAGAAATGTAAGGAAGAGAGAAAGGGGTGAGCTAAATACCGTATTCAATCATTTTCTATTGTTTTGCAGAGCGTACACTCAACTGGAGAACTTTGTCTCCAGCCTGGACTCGGTGCTGGGCGCGGCGCTGCACAAGGAGAACGCCCTCCTGCAGCAGGTGAAGCTGGAGCTGGCACGGCACTTTGGAGGCATAGTTCGCTGTCTGCTGCGACACAGTCGGGTGTACCATTCAGTGCAGGGCAGTGGCAATGGCGGCAGCAGTGCCCACTGTCAGGCGGCTCTGAAGCAGCTGTACCTCGACTGGAGCCGTCTTGATCTGTCTGCAGTGGCCGATCACCTCGTCGAGCAGTACGTACAGCTGTGCTGCAGAGGAAATGGAAGTGGTGGATTACAGACAGACCACGGATGTCTCAAGCGAGTTCACCAGATTCTTTATCAACGTAAGTGTCGATAAAAGTTGCAATAAAGTGGCACCATAAGTTCATTGCTTCCTCTCGCAGACTGCGCCGAGTTCAAGCTGTTCCTCGCCACTTTCACCGACTACTCTCAGCTCTTTGACTGGTTCGAAAGCGTCTGGCAGGTGTCACTGCAGTGGTACCACTCCTGTGCTGTCTCGGCACATTCTCGAAAAAACACTACCTGGAGTGGACTGGAGTTTTCCCGATATTTTATCGTCCTTTGGACGTGTGCTCGTCTTCACATTGGCCAGGAGTTGAGTCGAATAAAGGCGCCCAGTGCAAGTAAGAGTTGAGTCTTTTTTTTCTTTTTTCCCACATACAATAGCACATTCACTGACTCGCACTTCACCTTTTCCCTTTCTCTTCGTCTGCAGACTTGTTCAGCACTCTAAGTGCACTGTTTGACGATTTTTGCGTGTACAAGGTTAAGGACCTCTACTTTGACGACTGCATCTCAATGCTCTTCAGCAATGCCGCACAGAATTCAAAGCCAACTTTGCCGCAATACTTTGAGCCCTTTGGTAAGTTGGTGCAATTTGAGCCTACTTACTCTCTACTTGGCATTTTCAAACAAGGTGTTAAACATTTATTTTTCTCAGACTTGATGAAGCAGACGGCCTCTTTTCTGGAGGAGTACGAGACGAGTACTGTTGCTGACGGTACTGGAGAACAGCCATGGTTGAACAGCAATAGTCAGCAGGGTGTCAGCAGAGTGGCAGGGTATCACGAAGTGTACAGCAACCTGCACTCCAATGCACTGTGGCTCAGCTACAGTGGACAACAGCAGCAATCGCAGGGCAGTTCAATGAACAGCAATTCAGCAGCGTCACAGCAGCATTATTCTGAATCTGGTCAGCAGTACAGCGGTGGTGGACTGCAGCAGAACAACTGCAGTTTTGCAGCCTCCTCCACCAACGCTCAGCAGGAGTATGCTTCAGCATCTGAACACCAACAGCAGCACCAGCCAAGATCTCACCGCCCAGACAGTTTAATTTGCTTTTCAATGAACTTTCACGCCAATTCCATTCAGGTGATGACCGCACCAAACACATCAACAGCATCATCTGCTCACACAAACAACGGTGGTAGTGGTGGCACCCATCGAGCGGAAGCAGTGGTCACCGAGGACGCTGAAGCAGCAGCAGCAGCAGGCAGTGGCGGCCAGTTCAGCTCTGGCAGCAGCAGTGCCATCTCCACCGTCGACTCATCCTCATCCTCTTCATCCTCCTCCTCCTGTCGAATCATCAAGTCGTGCTCATATCAGTCTCATTCATCCGATTGCAGTCCATGTGTGGATGCAGCCGTCGCCGTTTCTGTGGCTGCGAGCAATGCTTCGGGCAGCAATAGCAGCAGCATCAGCAGCATCAACAGTACCTCTGCTGGCAGCAGCACTAGTCTGTACACTCTATGATCTTTCAGCATCTTTTTCTTTCTTTCTGCTTTTCGACCTACTCTTATGAGCTGAATGAACTAATGAATGTGTAGCAATCATATCATGAGTTTGCAGCAGCAGTTTGACAATGCCTTCGTGCAGAAGCAGTACCACTGCAGTCTCGGAAAATCAAGATATTGTCTCATACACTTCAGTCGCCAATCATCATCAGCGGCGGCTAATGTGCCGGTGGCGGTGTTCTAGCGTTCAACCCGAGCATAGTGAAACCTATGATGTCCAGTGTGTTGGCAGTGAGATGGGGAAGGGAAAAACAAAAATGTCTCTGTCAGCTCGACTGTCTGCTGTTCTGTTCGTCGTCATTGTGCGCTTACTCACTCACTCACAGTCGCACACACACCTTGACCTACTTCCTGCGCCAGCCAGCCAGCCAGCATATCTTTTCTTCTGCCAATGGAGGAGATGTACAGATCGATGTCTGATTGCCCTTGATCGATGTGCTGTGTGCAGACGACAGCGAAAGTGAAACATTTTTTTTCTGAAGAAAGAAAGAAAGACAGACAGACGAAACTTCTACTATGCTTATTATGACAAACGACAAACGTCAGTCAGACAGTCCTTCTCTTCTACTTTCTCTAATCTGCTAATTGATTAGCTGCTCTCTATGCACAGCAGGCACTAATATAATTAGTACTGGCCAACTCTGGATTGCCAACTCACCTTCTGCCATCATCCTCACCTTGGGCACCGACACCTCACCGACAGAAGGTTGTTGCCTACTTGTACAACTACTGTTCGACCCCGTTAGTGCAGTTATATAACATAATAATAATAATAATATTAATAAAAGCAAAAAGTACTTCTTCTTTCACTTATACTACTTTCTCTCCCTCCCTCCCGCAATCCATTAATTGCATTAACATGCATGTCGATGATGTTTCTTCTTTTCTGGTTTTCTCACCGCCGACTTGACCTCGACAAAGGCAGGCAGACAACTGTTTGAATTGCATTAGCATAATAAAAGTTGAAATTGCCGCAATGCGGTGGTGAATATGTGAGCAATTCGGTGTACGTCTACTTCAGGAAGTTTCAGTGAGCAGGTGGGCGTGGAAGACTGTTGTTTATTGTCAATTGATAGAGAGAAAATACCTTGTATAAATAGTCATTAAACGCACAGAAGCATTGTGAGGAAGACAATTGAATTGGTAGTTAGGGAGAAGCTAAAACACAAAGAAAAATGCAGAAAAAACAAAAAATGATAAAGTAAAGGATTAATTAGAGTGATTGACAATACAACTAAAAAATTGTGCTAATTAGGGGTAATTAGAACATAGTGACTATATGAAGGACACACTTTGAGAAGAAGAAAGGGGCGTTCTGCTGTTCAATGTCAGCAAAATTAACCGTAAATCTTTGAAGCATTTGATGTCCAATTGACATTGGGACAATTACCACTGTCAGACTGTTTGCCCTTTGGACAGTAGCTTAGCCTCGGCAATGCTGCCCTCGAAGATCTTAAAGTACTTGTCCACTTCAGCCTGGGTAAAGCCAAACTTTGGAGCCATCTCACTGACGGAGGGGGCGTTGCGCACCTCCTCAAAATCGGTAAAATCAAAGTCACACTCTCCGCCCATGTACCGGAGGAGTGACTTCTCCGGAATGTACTTCTTCAGCTCGTCGACGGAGTTGCAAAAGCGGAAGGTCCTCTCGGTGCTACCGAGAAAGATCTTCGCCATGGACCACAGTGGCCGAAGAACCCGGGGAACGTTGTAGCAGATGGCGTACCGGAGCCCGTAGGGGTAGTAGGTCTGCAGGAGGGAGATGAGAAACTGCAAAAAATCAAAGTCTATGTTGATCATGCCCATGCCGGTGACGTCAAAGACGAAGACGTAGCCCTTGCGGCCGCTCTCCATGTCAATGTGATTGACGATGCCGGTGACGAACTGCTGGAAGAAGAGATTGAGCTGCTGAATCTTCCGGTACACCTTCACGCGCAGGTAGATGATCGGGCGGCCCTTGTAGTCATGACCGTGGGGAAAGATGGCCGCCGCCTTGGCGAACTCATTCGGAATGTCATTGACGTTGCGGTCGTGCAGGCCAAAGGACTTGCGCCACTTGAAAGCGCTGAGCATCTGCTTCAACGCCTTGTCCTCATTGCCGCGGTTCCACTTGATGAAGCGAAGCGTCCACCAGTCGTCCGCCTTCACCAGGTCAATGTCCTGCGGGTAGAAGCGTTCCGGATCTTTGGCGACCTTTTCGAGAAACTGCAGTCGCACGCGGTTCAGCTGTTCCAGCTCCTGTGGACAGAGAATGTTCTCATTGGAAATGCTGTCCATTGAGTTGTTGTTGGCGTCCATTCTTTTTGCTGTTGTTGCTGTTGTTGATGGCAAAACTTGTAACACGAGGCTGCAAGGCACGGCAACTACGGCTCACTTTTGCTAAAAGGGCAAATTCAGTGGTGATCTTTAAGGCGATAGTGAAAGTACTCTGATGAAACGTTTAGATAAAATCACGGCTTGAATTTGGTGACAGTGGCAAAGTTTAAGATGTTTGTTGTTGTCAGGTGCTGAAGGCTTCAAGTAAAGATGAAGATCAGTGAAAAGGTGAAAATATCATTGACAACGGGCAACGTCAGTACGGCACACTTCAACTAGTGAAGACTGATCTGAGTTGTAGAACGCTCAATATAAATAGCAAGTGTGCCCACTGATCATCAAAGAGGCGGTCAAAGATCAACAGGTGTCTACTGCTACTGTTGCAGATCACTGCAGTGATGTTGCTGATAATAGTAGTGGTGGAGGCGGTGGTGGTGATAGATATGATGATTACGATGCTAGTGGCGGTGGGGCCTCCCCAGTAGTGTCAGATAGTGCCTAGGGTTTCTTTGTTTTGTCTACATCGACAAGCAAAAAAACAAATCTGTCTCTTTTTCTGACACACAGACGAATCAGTGCACTCTTTCATACACTCACTTACTCACACACACTTTTCTTGCCTTAAGCTGAAGTCTGATCCAGCGAAAATGGCATCAGCAACAACAACAGAAGCAGAAAGCAGGAGTGAGTCACTACTCTGACATTAGAGGACGATGAGGCGCAATGTGTTGCATGTTCTGCTGAGCAAGCTCAACCGTGTTCAGTGTCGAAAGACATTGCCATGATGCTGGTCGTCGTCGTGGTTGCTGTCGTTCTTCTCTTCCCTGCCTTTTGCTGCTGCTGAACCTTGCCGTCTCTTGTTGTTTCTTGTGGTCTCTTGAATCGATACAGGGAGAGAGAGTAGAAGTGGCACAGATGCTGCTGTTGCCCACTGCTGTAGTCCAGGTTGTCCGCCAGTCTCCTCGCTTTCCTTTGCCTGTTCCCTTCCTAGCTCTTCTGTTCTGTTCTGTTCTGTCCACCTGACCATCGCATCACACTGTGTGCAGCAAAGCAAAGTTTGCAGGCACCGTTACATCAGTGTTGCAGCACTACAATGTGCAAACCATCAGGCGATTTTAGGAAGAGGAGAGAAGAGAAAGAAGGAGCTAAAATCAGACATGTGGACTTTTGGAGTTCAAGTCAATGCAAGCAAGCGAGAGAGAGAGACCACTTATTGCTATTGCAAAGGGCATTCAGAGAGACAGGAGAGAAAGTGAAAGTGAAGGCAAGAGTGAAAAAGCATTTAGAAAAAAAGAAGAGAAAAATAACAGTGAACAGCATCAGTGATATAACATACGCGTCTTCGAGACGCCTTCAGTATCGTATACAAGCACTGCAGCAGCACTTTAGCCAGGCAGTAATCACACTGTCGCTTGAATTGGTCCAAAGTCAAAGTCAAGTGAGTCGGCGACTGAGTGGAGTTGCCATTGAATGCATCTCTCTGATTGGATGAGGAGGATAGCCAAAGCAGTGATTGCCTTAATAGTCACTTCCCAAGCGCTGGCATTACAAATTTCCTCTTTAGTGGACATGATTATAATTACTCGATCAGCATCGACAGGACTAAAAGCAGCAGCAGTCGGTGAGCGCTCGTAGTCACATAAAGGCTATGTGCACAGTAGTCCATTACTCTTTGGCACTTTTAATTAAGTTTATGCTTATGCCAGTGTTTTACCTTCGAACTTGTAACTTTTGTACATCTATTGGATAATTAATGTCTATCAATTGTCCTTCCTCTCAAGTCACTGGTGTGGCAAAAAAATGCATCTTGCACTTAGTTGGGAAATATTCGCCTCCTTTAGCAAAAACGAAAATGGCAATCGGATAATTTGGAGGAATAGTTTTTTAATTGCCATTTAGATGATTGTTTAATAATTGACTAGGTGCCACTTAGGTTTGCAGGGCAATGTGCTACTTGTTGGTTACTCTTTTTAAAGCACACAAAGGCAAAACCACAAAAACAAAACAGCGAAATTAATGTCATCACAAATCAGCTGGATATCGATATGAATGAACATGAAGCAGGCATTACGTGAAATGAGTGACAGCGACGAGGTCAGTTATTTGTCAATCACCTCACATCTACGGGGAGACAGAAAGACAGTCAAACAGACAGTATCATTTCCTCCTTTTTGATGTTATCTAAACCATAACGATATCGATCTTTTTTTCAATGGCAGTTTAATAAAGCAATTAAAAAGTTTTGATGAGCGTTAGAAACAATTGCAATTTTTTGACAATGCCTAAGAGCTATCTTTCATGAATGACACAAGTGTCAAACTTTTAATCAATCAAAAACAGTTATCAGTAAACACCTAACAACTAGTGTTACTTTTTCATTCATTTAAAGGAACCTTAAAAATAACCTTTTGATTGTCAAGGTTTTTTAGTCACTCTTTAGTCAGAGAAAATCTCAGTAGTTTTTTGCGCTTTTCAAACGGCATTTCATCGGCTGAGCAAGTCTTTGCATCAGCAAGTGAATGTAAACAGTTTGATGCAATGATGAACGATTTCACGGAAGACAATCATTACCTGGCAGTCGAGCAAACTAAAGAGAGGGAGAAAAGAACAAGCATGAGCAAGCCAATTAATCGGCCGGCACGATTGTCCGGTTCAGGAGGATTGGAGGGAAATACACTGGCTTGCTGAAACTTGGAAAACACACACGCACACTTACGCACTGAGTAATGAGTCGATAATCGAAGCAAAGCTGTGAGCGAAGAGCATGGAAACACCTAAGCTGCTTTGCGACTTTGTTACCAAACATGATGGCCATGTGGGGAAATTTGACTAGAGCGTCAAACTGTTCAAAAAAGTAAAAAAGTGAGGACATTTAGATGCGAAAAATTCAACAGCAGCAAACAAAAGTAACCAGTCAAGAAAGGACATTTTTGTTTGCCTGCACTTAGCACGTGTTTAGTAAAATAACGAAAAAGTGTCTACTTGCTTTTCCTCCAACAATTTGGTGAACAGAGAGAAACACACTTTTAGGTCATTTCGGCTACATTTACTTAGTTCACACTGCTGCGCAAGGAATTTTTCCAAGTCAATATTCGCTTTTTATTGGCTACTTTTTATAATGGATGTTTTTCCCAATGTTTTTTGTCAAAATGTTACCTTACGCTAAAAGGTCGCAGAACAATAGCTAAACAGTAGTTATAGGGTAAAACTTCCTAAATGACACACCATTACCACCATTAATTAAATATAAACAGTCGGTAATTGTTGCGCTAATAAGTGACACCTGTGACTGTGTCTTTGATAGCCACTACTAGAACATCAAGGTCAACTGCTAAGGTTGAGCCTCCAATCAGCAAAAAATGATGGAGCGGGTAAAGGAAAGTGTCAAAATGAAAAGTGTCCGACCAAGGTGAACTGTTTTGTATCGACACACACTCACGCCTATTGATAAATGTGGTAGCGGCAGTGTGATCAGAAGCACTGTTTGCCAAATTAAAAGTGAGAACTGCAATTTGAGTATGCTCAAAAGAAGCAATTAAGCGATGAGAGAGCATCGGGGTGATTGTGGTGGAGGTGGTGGGGCACTGTAAAGTGAAAGTGGAAGGAAGAAAAAAGAAAAGAAAGGAGAGCTAACGTTTTGTTTAGAGCTTCAGCTTTAGCTGCAGCAGCAGTAGCCGTTGCAGCAGCAGACGAAACTGCATCTTGGCCTTGCAATGACACGTTTCAATTTAAAACTCTCATTCGCGGACGTACGTTAATTGAGTAGTAGTCAGTGGTGGCAGAAGAAGCAGGAGCAGCACTGTGTGTAACCTTTGTGCACACACCTTATCACCATCATCATCGTCGTCATCGTCGGCGAGAGCGGGGCCTCGTCAGCTGATGCTACTCCTTTGGCCGCCGTAATTATTCAACTCGCCGACCGGGCACCACTCTTTATGTCTGCTCTTCTCTTATGCTGCTGCTGCTGCTGCTGCAACACAGCAGTTGGAAAACACTAGCAAAGTTTTAAGCTTCAAAACATTTATTTAGCCCTTCTCAGCTGTCGATTGCCAGTCATAAGTCGCCCACTACTTCGAAAGTCCACATCGGCGGCCGCAGAGGCGACTCATTGACGCTTCTGTATTCAATCACTTTTAGTGTTATCATCGACTTTTGGACTTCTTGAACTCTTTTCTGTGCAAGTTTTAGTGTGTGTGCTGTGCCATTGTGTGTTGGGTGCCCCTTAAAAAAACGAAATGGACGTCAACAACAATGAAAATGGCAGCCAATCGACGACGAAGACGACGACGACCAGTCCGAAGGAATACGAGCAGGTGACTCGAGTGCGGGCGCAATTCATGGAGAAGGTCGCCAAGGAGCCGACCCTTTTCTACCCAGAAGACATCAATCTAGTCAAAACAAACGAGTGGTGGACGCTTCGTTTCATCAAGTGGAACCGTGGCAATGAGGACAAGGCGCTGAAGCAGATGGTCAGCGCTTTCAAGTGGCGCAAGTCCTTTGGGCTGCACGATCGAAACGTCAATGACATACCGAATGAGTTCGCCAAAGCGGCGGCCATCTTTCCCTACGGCTACGACCACAAGGGCCGGCCGATCATCTACCTGCGCATCAAGGTCTACCGAAAGATCAACCAGCTGGTGCTCTTTTTTCAGCAGTTTGTCGCCGGCATAGTCAACCACATTGACGGAGAGGGTGGCCGCCAGGGCTTCGTCATCGTCTGGGACGTCACCGGCCTCGGACTGATCAACTTCGATGCGGACTTTCTGCAGTATCTCGTCTCGCTGCTACAGAACTACTACCCCTATGGACTGCGATATTCCATCGTCTACAACATGCCCAAAGTGCTGCGGCCGCTGTGGTCAATGACCAAGTTTTTTCTGGGCAGCACCGTCAACACCTTCACCTTCTGCAACTCGGTGGAGGAGCTGGAGAAGTACATTCCCAGTAAATGGCTGCTGCGGTACATGGGCGGACAGTCAGATTTTGACTTTACTGACTTTGAGGAGGTGCGAGGGGCGCCGTCAGTGTACGAAGTGGCCGCCAAGTACAACTTCACCGAGGCCGACTGCATCAAGTACCTGAAAATTTTTGAGGAAAACATCAAAGAGGCGCGTACACTCCTCTCCCCTTCTGCTGCATCATGACTACCAGCAGCTAAACCATTATCCAGGCAGTAATCTGTGGTGAAAATGTGCTAATCACCACTATCACCACCACCACCACTTTTTGTGCACTTTTTTGTATCCTTCATAATAGATGTGATTAATTAGAAGTAATTTCTCTCCTTATCGACTATTTGTGTGTGTTTGTTCAAGTGTGCTGGTGGTGGTGGTGGTGTCCTTAAGTAGTCTTCAAAATCATAGTTTTACGAAAAAGCTAGAAAACGTCTATTGATTTTAGCGCATAGCGTATTAATTGGCATCCTCCGTCGCCGTCGTCGTTGTCTTTGTCAAGTATAGCGGTTACAAATGGCAGCGAGATCTTTAGCAGAAGAAGACATAACGGTAAATCGATGAACACTTCAGCAATCACAATAAGACCGTTCCAATAAGGTAGTCGGAGGGGATTACAAAAGTGCTATTACAGGAGGCAAAACCTCCTGGAGGCAGCAGTTTGCAGCAACTAAAAGGCGTACAAAGTTGCCACACAGCTGCTCACAAAAAGACACTTGGACGCACACACGACAACTAAAGACATGCATGCTCACTTCTGTCATTATTATCTTCACCGAAGCCATTGTGGTGCAACAATAACCACTACATACAGTTTTCAATAAATAAAAAGGTTGATAGTTTTGGATATTTCACTTACCTTTTTCCTGCTACCATGTTTAGTAGGAGCATCTCAGGTATTTTAAGTAAGTGTCCACACACACACTGATAGATTGCAACACCCGTCTGCAAATAGAGCATCACCATCTTGTCTGTAAAGCTGTTGACAGCAACTTGACAGCAAATTCGAGATGGCCTGTCAGCAGTGCACACAACAGCAGTTTCAGTGAGAGTTGGCTTCTTCTTGACAGTGCACTGTTGTACTAATCGTCTCAGGTTGAGAGGAGATCAATGGCAGTTGGGGACGAAGACGAAAGATGCGTGAAGTTGGCAAATAAGGTGAGTGATTCAAGATGAAAAATAGCAACCTTGAGGCGTTTCTGAGTTCGCTTCTGGGACATCGTGAAAGAAGGCTCATACTTTGTTTTGCGTTTGACAACGTTTCAAGTATCAAGTGCACCAAAACGTGATTGTTTTGCGGGCAGAGATAGTCTGTTTGTTTACTGTTTGTTCTTCTCAAACGACACATCAGAACATCAGAACATCAGAAGCAACCAGCTGATGACAGTGACTGGACAATGTACTTTGTAACTTTGACGAGTCGCTCTTGCAATGACAGTTTTTTTGCTGTAAAGTTGTTTCATTTTAGTGACTGCCATGAAAAGTTATTGACAACACTACAACCCGCAGAAGCGGCAACAGTTTAGAGACAAGCGCGCGTCTTAACGATGTCCTCTCTTCTTGTCGTTAGCTGCCTTGATTTACCACATTTATGCAATGATGCAATGCACAAGGAAACGGGCATTAATGCAATGTTGTCATCATTTATTGTTACGCTCAAAAAATGTAGTAAGTAAGTATATTACACAGCTGCATTTGTGTTTGTGTCCTGTAATGCTACCCAGAAGTGGAGAAAAAAAAGTTATTAATTGTGATGTTGTAATCATTATGATGAGGAAAGAAGGAAGGAGGATCACACATTGACCAGTGATTTTCTGCTGACGCGAGCTCTGCTCGGGTCCTGCTGCAGAATGGCGAACATTCGCTCAAGATCGGCGGCGTGTTTGCCGGCAATGTTTGCCCGCTTGAGCTTCATCGCCGCCGTCAGCATGTCATTCATCGGCGTCCACTCCTCGTGGCAGAGGGTGACCAGCGAGGGAAGCTCAATCGGCTTGAGATGCTGCTCAAAGCCGGTGGCGAGGATGGAGCTGTGCACCCGTTCAACCAGTTCGGGATTGGCGCAAATCTCCGCCAGACTAGTGGTGGTAGTGCCCAAATGCCTGGCCAGTTGAAGCAGTGCCCGCTGGTTGGGCATGACCAGAGCGACCAGACTGTTGAGCAGGGCATTTGGGACGATGCAGATGTTGTCCACGTACATGCTGCTTTTCAGTGCCGCTTCAATCTAATTAACGACGAGAGATGATTAGAAAAGGTGACAAGAGAAAAAGTTGCTCCATCACATCACAGCGCCAGTTACAAACCTTGCCGAGTGAAATAAATTCACCATTGAGCAGCTTGTGAAGATCCTTTTTCCTATCTGCAGTGTACAAATGATATCAGTTAAATCAGTGTGCGGTGTGATTTATGTCATTCAAATGAAGAGCAATGATGCACGTGCTGATTGTTATGACTAATAACATCCATTCATCTATGAACATACCGATTATCTTAATAGTTCCGTCCGGAAACATCTCTCCAATGTCGCCGGTGACAAAAAAGTGGAAGCCATCCTCATCAAAGAAGTTTTCCCTCGTCTGCTCCTCCAGTTGATAATACCCCTGAGAGATCATCTTCCCACCAACCAGCAGCTCTCCCCTTGGATTAGGCTTATCCAGTATGGAGTAGCCGCCTTCATGCCAGTCAGCCAGACGCACTCGAACGCCATTCAACGGAGCACCGACTCGTCCGTAGGTGAGATCGTTAAAGTCCATACAGCAGCAACCTCCCGTAGTCTCTGTGGTGCCGTACCCCTGAATGAGGGTAATCTCTAGCGAATTTCGAATCAGCGTTTGCAGCTTTGGTGCGAGGGGCGCTCCACCGACGACTAAAAACTGAAGGCGATTGCCGAATTGCTCGCGGATTTTGCCGCACAGCAGCTGATTGACGATTGGCGTCTGGTAGCCTAAAAAGAAAAAGGATTTGTGCATTAGAAAACAGGATTGTTTTTTTGACTTCAAAATCTTTTTACCCTTCTGAATCCAGTAGGACTTGTAGTCAATCAGGTAGTTGAAGATGTCCGTGGAGAAGGGCGTCCTCTGCGACAACTTCAGGTAGATCTCCTTCTGCATTCGATCGAGCACCAGCGGCACTGCCGTCATCACCGTCGGTTTGAGCAGCTGCAAGTCGCAGACCTGGCCTTCGAGCAGCCCCGGCGCCGACTCATTCAGAGTGAAAGGCGTGGCGTAGCCGATCTTGACGCCGCCAATGAAGAGGAACATCTCAATGGACAGCTCAAGAATGTGCGCCTGTGGGAGGTAGGCGATGTAGATGTGTTTTGGGCCCTCGGGAATGATGTCACGCACCACCTGGCCGCAGGCCATGGCAGACTCTTTGATCTGCGCACCGGTCGCCACGACGCCTTTCTGCAAAAAGTTGGACATTGGTTAGGATATAAAAAAAATTAGAATCATTCTGACACTTACCGGCACTCCTGTCGTACCCGATGTGTACATGATTAATTGGATTGCCTTTGGCGGAAGGGGGCACGCCTTCATGTCGCGGTACGGCTCAGAATGGCCAAGGCAGAGCAGCTGCGAGAAGGTCCACACTTTAATGTGCTCCGGCAAGTTGATGTTCTTCTGCTTTTTCGGACCTGCAAAAAATAAAAATGAAGTTTTTTAAATACAAAACATGTGTTGCACTTCAGTTACCTTCATAGTATATGACATGCTCCACCTTCGGACAGTGTTGAACAAAGCTGGCAATTCGATCCAGCAACTCAAAACTGGTGACGATAAACTTGGCATTGGTCTCATTGACGCCGTGCACCAGGCCGTCATCGTTCAGAGTGTGAAAAAGCGTCACGACAACACCGCCATAAAGGTTCGCTCCGAGCAATGCGCTGAAGAAGTGAATGCCCGTCTCGCAGAAGATGGTCACCCGGTCGTCGACCTGCATGCCAATGGCGGCCAGGCCGCGACCAAAGGATATCACCTGGTCCTGGACCTCGCCCAGCGTCAACCACTTGTAGTCGCTGAGGCGGTACTTCCGAAGCACCTTTCCATCGACGCAAATGGGCTGACCAGTGGCGGCGTCGTATTGAACCTCCTCGTCGATGATCTGTCGATAGCCATGCGACGGCTGGTCATGTGGGTATAGCTTTCCTACCACGACAAAAGCTTCTGAAAGTGTCAGACAGTCCATCAACGGGTGGTAGGGTATTTCGGCGAATCTCTGGTTTTGATTAAACAAAAGTTATAGTTAGGGGGCATTTGTCATGTGAAGTAGTTTTAAAAGAAAAAAAGTAATTTCTCGTTACCTCATACTCGAGAAAGTTGACGCCAACTTTATCAATGGGAGCACTGTCTGACAGGCGGCCTTTGTTGACCAGATGGGCGCCGCAACTCTTTGCCCGTTTCAACCTTCGCCAGGGCATTTGAATGAGGTAGTACAGCGGCAGGGTAATGATGGTGTAGACGGTGACGACGATGCGAACCAGCCACACCACCAGCGGCACCAGGACAGTCTTCATCGTGGCAGTCATCAGTGGCTCGGCAGTCCAACTAAATGAACTGCCTCCGAACTGTCGCGTTTAGAAAGAGGGCTGCAAACTCCCACAACGTTCGAACGAGGCAACTTCCTCTCTGATGTAATCGTCAGTGAAAAATTGCTGCTGATGATGGACACGCTGCACAGTGCTACTGGATTGGAAATAAGCGTATATGGGGGACAGCTAAGCTGGACGGATGCACCACTTCTTTTTCTTCTTCTTTGAGAGCAATCACTCACCCAAGCACAAGTGACTTAGCAGGGCGATCAAAAATAAAAAGAGAGTTTGACGCGAAACAAGAGTGGATCATTTTTAAAAAAGTCGACAACGTAATGATGACTATGGCGGAAAGGAAGGGAAGAGAGAAATGAAAGTGGAAAGAGAAAGGGAGATCGCCGAGGAAGAAGAGAGCAAGAGAAAGTCAAAGAAGTAGGAAGCAAAATCGAAGAGGAGCCAGCCTCAACAGACAAGTGGCCACCGCGGCCGCCACTGGACGACGATGAGCAGACGATGCAGTTGAAGGAAGCAGTACGGCACACTGTGTGAACAACTGACAAGTGCCGGACAGGACACTGGCAAGACTGAAGACTGGAGAGTGGACACACGGGGGCTTTATCGAGGCTAATCGGAGAAGGCCGGACAACAAGTGACTGTGCTGTGTGCATTCATGTGCTTCACAGATGCAGGCACACTGCACCAAACTGCTGATGCTGTATGACACTGGAGCACAAACCGTCACAGAAGAATAGAACAGGGGCAAAGGTTTGAGTAGTCCAGGAGGAAAAGGCAAAAGTAAAGGCTTATATTGATGATGTCTTTTTCTCTGCCTCTCTTTGGTGGCTGCAGGCGATGCTTGGAAGATAAATAAGTATATGCTGCTGCTGCTACTGCTTCAGCAGCCAAGTCCACGACAATGGCGGCGGCGGAGTTCGAGGATTCCCGGTTAAAAGAGTGAAAGAGAGAGTGGTTTAACGCCTCGCTAATGTCAATATGTACTTTAGTTTTTGGTGAGACCATCGATCACAGAGTTGCTCGTCTCTTGCAGTAGTAGTTGTGTGCCAGTAGTAGTAGACCTCAGGTGGTGAGACACCAGTGTGTGGAGTGGCCGGACTGACTGTCAGACTGGCCAATAATGCTGTCATGCTTGCTGCTGTGCCTCACTTGCCGACACTGATTTCGCATGTGATGCACTTAGGGAAAAAGTCCCAGTTAACTGCGTGAACAAATGGGCGAAATGGAAATTGAAGAAGAAAAAGAAGAAAAAGTAGTAAGTACTCTTTGGAAATTGTTGTTGACTTTTCAAGCAAGAAGCAGCAGCAGCAGTCCAGGATTGCAAGGCTACTCTCTCTCTCGTTCTCGCCACCACCAACCTCGATGACTTGCAAAAGTGACCAGTTTAGAGGTGAAATTATTTGATCAAATTAAACTGTTGGCAAATGGACAGCTGGAGGCGTGGTGGTGGCGGTGGTGGAGGACAACCAAAGTGAACAGTCTTCTCCTTCTTTACTTTGAACAGAAGTTGCCACTTTTCACTTCAACTTGAGATGAGTCCACCCACGATGTGTCAGCTACTGCTCTTCTCTTGCTTCTGTTGCCATGCCGTTTGTATCGATCACTTGAAATTGTCACTAGACGGTGAAGTAGTTGTCAGTTACCGGCGACTGGAACAACAATGGACAGCTGCCTGCCACACACAGTTTGGTGTTGATTGGTTCAAGCTGTGCACAGCGGCGGCAGTGTGTTCAATTCGACCTACTCACACCTAACGTCTTGGCACCTTACCCGAAACATCAGTCAACTTCAGTTGTTTACTGTTTTGTTCTGCTCACAAAAGCAAAGAGCTTTACACTTAATGCACAAATTAATTAATGCACAAATCAACGACAATTTAGGGAATATCTTCGCGCTGAATGGTGATAAAAAGCAATTGCAATAATTGGAATAATTGCGCCGTTGACTAAATGACGAAGAAAACAATAATCAACTGTAGAAGAGAGCAGAAGAAGGAAGTCTGATGTCAAGTTTAGTACAAAGAAAATCTGTAGGGAATTTTCAGTTTATCCATAATAGGCGAACACAAACTTGGTGGTACTTTCGATAACAACAAAGCGATTTCACTTTCCTCAAAAGCAGTGAAGCATGAGCATGATCAATTGAGGTGCCAAAAAAGAGATGAAATCTCGAACACACTCACTCACACACACTACTGCACCAGTTGATGCTGTAGTTTTAGGTCATCAGAACGATAAGACGACCGGTTTCTCCGTCTGTCTGTCTGTCTGTCTGTCTGGACACTGGTCACACTAACAGGCACTCAGTGGTTGTACCTGTCCTCATTATTTTGCCAGATCTATTTTTGACCATTTTGCGGCACACCAATGCACCAATCAGTCGGTAAAGGCCGCAACCGAAGTTGTCAAGTGCATCTTCTAAATTTGTTCAAACTCAAACGCAGACAAAGGATAAAAATTTGCACTTAAACTGCAACGACGATTTGTCACTGGGCAGTGTGTCACCCCAAACAAAGAGGAAATCTTCTTCTTCTCAAAGGACAAAGTACTAAGGTCTTTCCTTGAAGACACTGGTAGTAATCGTATTCATTTCACAATCGACATCCTCTGTGTTTATTTTTTTTTTGCTAAACACTCTAAGAGCTCCATTCTTCAGGATAAATAGATATGCACTATTGTACACTTTTTTCCTTAACACATATTTGAATTTTCCGTTCTCAATGACACTGAAAGGGAAATCTGTGTGAAAGTAATTGTTGTTGCTCTACGCACATCATAGTCACTCTTCAAGTCAGACAAACAAACAAACCACAGCAAAAATTACCGCAAGCTTAAGCATCCCATGTGGAGATGCGCTTTCATTTCGTGTTGTTTGCTTTTGTTGAGTAAAACAGCACAAGAAGGTGCGCTGTTTACTCGGAAATGTTTAGCTTTTTCCAGCAAAAATGATGTTAGTTTTGTAGCTAACCACTACAGTTTATGTTTGTGCGACACTGAAATTAAACAAACTGTGAGATTAGGCAAAACAAATTAAATGAGCAAAATATTGATGGCATTCATTTGCAGTAATAGTAAAACTGCAAACAATCAACTGGTAAAGTAAAAAAAACTTTTAAAAGATTAATGAAATTACCCGTTAGATGAGAAAGGTACTAATTCAGTTCAATTCAAAGGCAGTTTAATTAGTACATCTCATTCAGAATGTCATGCACTGAATCGCCCTCCATTACAAGTCTACTGGCGTCGACCATTTCGCTGCCGTTCTGCTGTGGAAGAGTTCGTTTGTCGCTTGATCGATCATCATCCTTGAACAGGTCAAGTGCTATACGTATCATGGAGAGCAGCTTTTCGATACGGTCGCCCTTGAAGCCTTCTGAAGTGAGATCAATGCAGTTCAACTCTTCGATAATGTCATTCCGCTGAGTTAGCAGCCGCTCAGTCCGAATACTGCTTGAGTTGAATGATTTATTTTTTTCTTCCAGTTTCATTCTTTTTATTGCGATTCTGAAATTGTATTTAAAGTTATGTTTATTCAAGTAAACAAAAATATCACTTTGCTTTGCAGCATACCTTTTCTTGGCCATTTGATGGGTACTTCGAGGAATAGAATCGACATTGTGGCCAATGTGCGTCGCTACGTACGTAACCTCCACTTTGCCATCCCTATCTGTGACAGCCTTGATGTGTGCAGGGCATTCGGCGCCCATTATGCTTTTGTCACAAATTTTCCTTGGCCTTTTCCCCGTCGGCCGGGTCTTTTCTCCTGATCGAGAACACCTATAACTTCGCAACAGTAAACCATTTTTGTATCTGTTGCAACCTCGCTTAAGAATGAACTGTGATGTGGTGCTTTCCTCCATCTGTTGTTTCCACTGGTCGAAATGAGCAGCATCACCAAAGGTATAGTTCTTGACATCCAATAAGCAGTTGTGATCGGTTACAAGGTGTTCTTCATAATCTTTTCTCGTACGAAACATTTCATTACACCCATTTTGCAGCATGTAGGCGCATTTGATGTTCTTTTTTTGTTCTTTATGTGTCGAAGTGTAGTGGTAGTTGAGGAACTTTTTTGACTCGTAAGTTATGTGACATATTTTGCATGTAAGTTCAGGGTCCGGAACTGAAGGAACTACTTTTCGCTCATTGATTGAAATCATATTGGAAGAAAGAGGTGCCTCTTGAGTAGGAACTTTGATGGAGACATTGTCTATTATATGAACCATTGCCCCGTTAATTTGCTGCGGTAAAGTAATTTGTGTCATGTGTAGATTTGTGTTTAGATGATCAACCATCTGATTGGGAGATTCATTGGTGGTGCACTCCATCATTTGAGCGTGATTCAGTTGACTGATTGAAGGAAGATTCATCTGGTTAACTGAAGAATGACTTAGCTGATCGGTGATGATATGTGCCTCCATTTGCGGGTCCAAATGATGCATCTGCTGAAGAATTTGAACGTTTTGATTGTTCGAATCCATGATTGGCGTGATTAAGTAATGACAACCCGAGTGAATTATTTTACTTGCTGCAACTTCTCCAGCAAATTTGATCGCCTATAAAAGTTAAACTTAAGCAGTTAGTAAGATAAGAATTGGTTTTTAAAGACCTTTAAAGTTACTTGTTTCAGAATATCGTTTCAAAAGTTTTGCTTTTGGAAAACACAAAGAACGCGACAAAAATTGTAAACAAAGCTCAAGCGCCATTCGCAGATGTGGTTCTCTGTTTTTTTTTGCCAGCTGCTGTTGATTACCTTTGGTTTGGCGTTTCTGGATATCCTGAATCAACCGATCACGATGGGCGTCTATAACTTTCACATCTTTGACAGCGCCGGAAACTGCCTCTTTTCACTGAACCGATCCGACCGGATAGACCAACAGAAGATACTCTACGGTTTTCTGTACTCACTCAAGTCCTTTACGGCGCGCATGAGTCCGGTGCTGGCGAAAGACAACAGCTTCTTTCTCTTCTCCACCTCCGGATACCATTTAGTGTTCTGTGAGTTTCCCACCTCCATCAAGTTTGTGCTCATTCTCACTGCTGACATGCGAAACGATTCGGATTTTTACCGCGAGCTCCTCGGCCAGCTGTACCGAGAGATCTACGTGCAATACATTGTAAAGAACCCATTGATTGCGCCGTCAGTTGGAGCAGTGAACACCGGCGCCAACCTTTCAGCGGAAAAACACAACACCTTCGACTGTGAACTGTTCCGAAATCATCTGCATATATTCCTAACTCAAAATAGTCTTCTCTAGCATTCCTGTTAGTAACTTAAAGCGATTCTTTAAATTCCACTATTTGAAATTTTGTGCTTATTTATTTTTTATTTATAAAATTGATTATTGCAACGGGATTTTAATTTGAACAACTTTCGTAGAAATTATACAGCACTCTGATCATCGTCAATGACTTTTTTCCTTTTTCTTCACTTGCACCAACAGGTATGACGACTCATTAGGGATGCTTTAGAAGTTGAAAACAGTGATTATATTTGCCAAGACAACTCAATTTCTGCTGCCTGTGGGCTGTCATCAGGACACTGCTGCGATTGGAAACAAAACACCATTAAACGATTGTTTCAACGCTTTAGCAACTACGCTTGTTACATTCTGGAAAACAAAAAAGTACAAAACTCTACCAATTTAATGTGTTTTGAAACTTTTTGTTTATTTTATTTTATTTAGAGAACTAAAGATGCACATTGGAAGAAATACGAGTAGCATCAACAGCAAATCCTCTTAATATAAAGTAGCCACTCTGTTACTCTAAAACAGCGACAGTATTGCAAGCACTTTTTCATTGAAGGCAGCACTCTAAAAATAGTACAACTTGATAAGCAACTTTTTTCTCTGCACCTGAAAGGTGAGCTGCTGAAAAGTTCGTCCGCTTCCTCAGACGAAGCTCAGTACAGTGAAGTGAAGAAGGTGCACTGGAGGTGCAAATGCACTTAGTACGACCGTCTTCAATAGTGGACAGCAGCGTACCTCACCCGGGTACAGTGCACTCACTGTGCAGTGACCGCATTCACGCACTAAGCTGTACCTTTATTGAAGTCTTGTTTTTTCCAGCAAATGTGGATTTTCACTGCGAGCAATCGGCCAGTTGGTTTGCAGCAGTTATACCACCTCTGAGAGTCTACCTTGGATTATGGCAGAATAAATATGCCCATCAACACTTTAAGCCGCCCGTAATTGGCCAACACCTTCATCTAGTGTTGAAATCTCTAAATGCAAATGACACACACTGTCTTCACTGGCTTTCATTAGCCTTTAGGCACTAGCAAGTTTGTGTGTTTGTGGTTTGCACGTCAATTAGTCGGAGGGTCAATTGGCGACTGAATTCTGAAGAGCTGTTCCCTCTTTTCTCTTCCTGCTTTCCTGTGCAAGTGCTGCTTTGCTCTTCATATCTGCTGTGAATGTGAGCATGATAGTACTACTGACCAAACGAGACCGGTCTAACCCATTGCGAATTTGATTATGGTGGTGATGATGGTGATGATGCTATTACCAGCGATACCAGGTGCTATTGCAGTCATCGCCGCGAAAAATCCCAACGGCTGTGCAGTTTTTGTAGTAAAACAAAAAATGCAAAAATTTGCCCGCAAAGGTAGCGCCTGTGCTGTGCATCCATCCCTCTATTCCCACTACTCCTCCACGCCCATTGCCTTGATGGTGGTGGTGGTGGTGGTACTGATCACCGATCAGCCCGTGATCACCCCCACTTTCTCTCTTTCTTTCACACACACACTTGCTACTTAGTTGATGGCGGCTAATTTGCCTGCCGCAGACAATAGCTGCTACCTGTGTGTTGTACGCTGTGGGGGAGGGCAACACAGAGTGTTGGGAGTCCTTCTCCAAGTTGGAGAGACACTGAGAGTCAGTCTGAGACAGTGCATCAGCAACGGCATCAGCAACAGTAGTACTGCTGATGTGTAGTGCGTCAGAGAAAGAAAAAGAAGAAAAAGAAATTGTGCCTGCAATTGAGAATGTGGTGAGTGTGGGGAAATGCACAGTGCCAGTGGCAACAACAACTGTCGGCGACAGTCGCTCAATCAGGTATAGCGAGGGAGCGCATCTCCTTTCCCATCTTCTGTTTTTTCATCAGCTTCTTCATCTTCCTCGTTTTCGTCTTCTTTTTGGATGCGTCACTCTTGCACTACCGCTGTCTTTGCTGTCTGTCTGAGCACAGTGTACCAAGTTGGCGCCATTCGCTCTCTGTAGCTGCTGTTCTCACCTGTAGCTGACTGTGATTCTTTCCAATTGATCCCTTCCAAATGGTCTCTCACATACAGTAGCTGAAGAACACAGCTGAGAACGACGACGATTATAAAGACAGTGCTCTGTCGGGTGGACCAGTGACAGGCAAACCACCGAGGCACACACACACACACACAACCACATGCAAACACAGTAGCTGAATGCATCAAATCAACGCGTGCCTGGGCGAATTCACTGTCACTGTCTCTTTCTCACTTTGTTTGTTTGTTTGTCACCGCTTCGAGCGTGATTGACTACCATCAGCCATTACCACCATCGTCACCATCATCACGATCAGCAGCATCGGCAGTCCTGCAAGGATTCAGTGAGGATCCACTGGTTCGATCGTGCATTGCGCTTTATCTACAGCAGCAGCAGCAGCAACAACAGCAACATAACTTACATTAGCACGGTCATCGATGCACAACTAAAGCAATTAAGAAAACTGATTTGACTGGAGTTATCTGGAATTATTTAACAACCATTGTAAGATGTGTTCAACAGCGTCACCATCATCAGTAGTAGTAGAATAGGGGAACCAGAAGAAGAAGTCGATTCATCGCATTTTCGAACGCTCATTCACTGTTCAGTCAGTCACTTTTCCCCTCTTTCAGCCCGAGCCAGTACTGAGTGAGTGAGTGAGTGAAAGCAGTTCGCCAGAGAAGACAATTGATCATAATAATAATAGGCAGCAATTGCCGTCACACACAGCCACCACCACCATCATCTTTCCAGTCTGACACAATCGACTCATTATAACCAGCTTCGATTGGTGGCAGTGCCATTTGTTCATTTGCCTCTCTTCTCTGCAGTCAACTTCACTTCAAAGGACAAAAGACGGACGATTTCTATTTTGCGACATTCTTTGCACTTTTCGTACAGCAGTATTCTCTTAGTTATTTTTACTACCATTACCCAAGATCGTACTTACTTTAACCCTGCTGAAACGACACTGACAAGCACAACAGTTTGCTATTCGACAGTCTTTTTTCATCAACCACTTTAGCCTTAAAAACAGTGCATTACCTCATCTTGATTGAAAGCACAATCACCACAACTACTACTAAACACAATGACTAAAGAACTATCTGACCACCAGAAAAAGTCCAGCCTGAAGCGGTCGTTGAATCGTTTCTCGCAGAACATCAAAGAAGTCTCCACACACACTTCACACGCAGTCAGGTATTGGCACATGGTCGCCATTGCCGTTCTTTTTGCCGTCCTTCTCTGGTCCAGTAAGTTCTTAAAATGAGCCTTTATTTTTATGACAGCCTTTAAAATGTTCTCACATTTTGTTCATTGTCTTTCTTTTTTCCTGTTTCACAGTGATCTTTCTAGTTCGCATTGAGGCGCACAAGTGTCACATTGACCAGGAAGAGCTGGACAACTGCGCCAAGGGTATCACCTTTTTCTCCACCGAGAGGCGCCATTTTCCGGCGACGAATCCACAACTGGACGAATACTGCAAGGAGAAGACAGCCAGCATTCAGTGTCTGAAGAAGTACGCGCTAACCTGTCTGAAAATTGACAAGGTGCAGAAGCGGTACGTTAAAAAGTTTGTTTCCAATTACCGCAAACAGCTGGACCACGTTTGCCTGCGCCGATCTGAACGTGAAAGTAAGTGTTGTTTCTTGTAACTGACAGGAAATGCTCATTTTGTTCATTTCAAACTTTTTTTCAGAATTCATGAGCTACTCAAAGTGCCTCTCTGACGAGAACCTAATCCGAAACGCCACCCGGTGCACTGAATCTCACCGGAAACGCCTCCTCTACATTGCCCAGTACGTCTCCGATGACCTTCGCATAGCGGCCGCCTGCTGTTCACTGCACCTGCGGCACTCCTGCTTCAACTCGGTCATGTCCACGGAGAAGTGCGACCGCCAGGTGCAGCGCTTTGTCCTCGACCAAACCGAAGGCCCCTATCGCAGTCTGATCTCCAATGTCTGCTCTCCTTACTATATGTCAGGTAAAACTTTTTTTGTGTTTCACTGAAAAACACAAAAAGAATGCTTTTTCAATTGTTCTTTACAATGTACTTTCTTCTCCTTGCAGTGAAAGCATGCAACAGTCGCATTGATGCCGACGTCTGGCGAGACATGAAAGAGGCCTCGGTGATAAATGACACTCCGCAGCAGCAACCGGGCAGTCGCAATTCAAGCAGTCATGACTTGGACGGTCATCGCAATGAGCCGATTGCAGTGGAAGATGGAGAAAGTTTAAAGGCAAAACTGGATGAGATTACCTTTCGAGACAGTTTCCTCGCCATGATCTTCATCATTCGCCACAATGACTGAAGAACTTGTGTGAACGATGTGTAGTGCTAGAACTTACCCAAATTTAGTCAACGGCAGTTTTTTTGTTAAAGCAAACACACCTGTTTGGTGGTGATCATGACAAGGTACAGTGTCACCTGACTTATACTTGTAGCAGAACTCGACCACTGGCACTGTCTGTTCATCGCCATCACCACCACCACCACTTAATCGTCTAATCTCAAGAGCATCAGCCAGTCAGTGTGTTGTACAAGTGTCTGTGTTTTGCCTCACCCCTGGTGTGCAATCCTTATAGTGATCCTAGTTTATCTATTTTTCTCTCTCTTTCATTCTCTGTTGGTTTAGATGATCACCTGTCATTCATTGTGTACATATCACCCTCTCACCAACTTTTTTTCTCTTTATCATCAAGTTCACCCAACCTCATTAGCAATGTTGTTGACACAACATAACATACCGTGGCCAGTATTCAATTGAACAGCTGCAATGAACTTTCCCTAGTAAAAAAATAAAATACTTCCTTTTTCTCACAATTCGCCTCATTCAAGATCACTTCGTATTATTTAATTTCACAAAACGGGAAAACTTTTTGCTTGTTGATGCAGTAAATCAACGCTGAGTCGTGGTGTGCACTGTTGAAAGAAACAGTAAAGCACCATGTAACCTAAATTGTCTAGATAATGATTATTATTTTTACTACTTAGGAAAAAACCAATTTTGAACAACACGACTTTTTTTTGTTAATAGCCAGTCTTGGGAGGTGACAGTTAAATAGTTGTGAAAAGTTGTGAAGATGATACAGCTACTTTTTTGTTTTTATATTCAATCTAACAGTAACTGAAACAGTTGTAGATTGTTTTATTCAGAACACGGCACCTAAATATGATGTTGACAGTCTGCGAAAGTTTGCAGAAAAGTGCCATTTACTGGACAAGAGACTTCTGGTTGAAACACACTGACAAGCGAGTGCTCGACCACTGGGCAACGAAGAATGGCCTTCTCAACTCACTCACCTTTATTGCCTTGTACTTCAGTCTGGTGCAGATTTTCTTGCCGCACTGGATGCAAAAAAGGCCCCCAATGTCACTTAAACCGGTGCTCATCGTCTACAACACCTTCATGGCTCTAGTCAATTTTGCCCTTTTTCTCTGGTTCTTGGTCCTCTCACGAGGTGGACGTGAGCTGTTCAATCTAGTTGCACCTTCCGAGAGTGACACCAGCGCCCAGCAGATGAGCATGATCCGCTTTACCGAATTGTTTCTTGTCACAAAGTTCCTCGATCTACTTGACACAGTGTTCATTGTGTTGCGAAAGAAAGGTGATCAAAAGAACTTTTTGCATTTGTACCACCATTCAATTGTTCCCATTGTGCTCTCAGTGTCGTTCATGCTCTACCCTACTGGCATGACTTCGGGCATTTTTGCCTTCGTCAACACATTTACCCATTCGGTGATGTTTGCCTACTACGGTTGTGCTGCCATTGGGCCCTCGATGAGGCCGTACCTCTGGTGGAAAAGATACATCACTCAGCTGCAAATCATTCAGTTTTTCATCTTCATTTTCTTTGCCATTGCCTACGGCACTATCTCAACTGGCTACTCGATGGCCTACGTCTGGATTGGCATCAGTCAGTCGCCACTTTTTGCCTTTCTTTTTATTCGATTCTACCTTCAGTCTTATAAGCAAAACAATGTCCTTACTGAGGACAGACTTAAAGTTAAATAAAATTGCTTATTATATCTCAGTTTGAATTTGCGGTACATTTTTGCCTCAAATTTTATTGCGTTTGTTTCAAAGTCCACCGTTTCTCTGTCGGCAATAGTTTTATTGCCTCTAACAGACACATTGTTTGTAAACCAAAAATAGTTTATTATCTCATTTCAACTTTGAGACGCAGTCAAAAAACAGACTTATCCATCAAATTAGCCTAAAATACCAATATCAACCTGAACAAAAGGCGGATCACGATCAAAGGGACGGCCGTATAGAGCAACTGTTCCAAGCGGATACGACTTGGTGCCATTTCGTTCTCCGACGGTGACAATTAACTTTTGAGTTTTTGATTTAAACTGCTCGAAAGACCACATGTTGCCATCTCTCTTCATTACCTCACGCTGTGAACCGATGACACTGGGAAAGACGGTACTGTTGACGCTAAACTCACCGTACAGCTCTGCAAAGTGAAACTTGGATTTTAGGGGATCCGGCGACTGAATCAGTCCACAAGTGTCCACTCCGGCCCTCTTTGGGCAGTGAATCAGTGCGCAAAACTCCTCTTCAAAAGGAATTAAAAACGGCTTAGTTCGATTAGACGCCATCAGGAAGAACTCATCCTCAGCGACGAGTGAGGCCCGGTCCATTTGGTACTCGAGGTGACAGCAGACGCCGCCGTGGCAGTTCAGTGCGTGTTCATTGTGGGCGTCCAACTTGAGAAGGGACGTGCCGGTAATATTGAGACTCATGTAGAAGCTAGTCACCGGGTTCAGTGGATTGATGTTCGGCTGGATGTCTTTCACTTCTAGTGTGGTTGCATTCATGGGACATTTCTCTTTGGGAGTGGAAGCGTTGATGGGCAGAGTGGCCACTAGAAGACGGCTCTTTCCGTCAATCACGTCGATTACTTCAAACTGCTGCCGAGCGCCGTCGTAGATGCCGCTGCCTTTGCTGGCCAGCGGAGGAAAGTGAATGTTCGCTGCGAGGACGTTTACTTTGTGAACAAAAGACCAGGACATCTGAACTTGGGTACCTGATGCAGAAAAAGAGGTTAGTTGTAAACAGTCATTCTGTTCACCACTTACTTGACAGAAAAGGAGACTCGTCGAACCACCAGGTTGGAAAGACCAGCGTGTCAATCAGATGTTCGCTTGCCAACTTGTGCCCGGGCGTTTTGAAGATCATGTCAAAGCACACCTGCAGTCCTAGTCGGCCAATTTCAGTGTCGACCACCACCAGCTCCTCTGTAGGAGGCAAGTTCTTGGACATCTCTCCAAAGAGGTGTATCTTGTGGTATTTTGCCAGCAGGTGGCCCTCTCGATCAAAGAGAACGGCCGTGTTGAAGGCGTACAGATTGTCAGAGGGACATTTCACCTTGGAGCTGTTGTGACAGGGCTGCACATCGACCATGTCTGCACCGACAAACATTTGGTTCGTTTTGGCAATACACGATAGTCGGTTTAGGATGGGATGAGTCGAGGAAAAGTTAGATGAATTACAAATGGCCATCATCTTGGGATCAGGTAGTCTCTCTCCAAATTGAATGGCATCTTTTCGAGTGTTGTCATTGAGAATCCCGTCTTCCGGAAATACCACAATGTCGGCGCCCTAAAAAGAAGAGGATTTAAAACTGAAAAAAAATTAAAATGTTTTTTACATTTTGTTTGGCCAACTTGGCAGCAGACTCCAGAACATCCAAATTGAGTTTGATCGACTTTGCTTGTGAATCTCGCTCAACCTGGTGAACCAGCTCGACAACAGCTGCCCGAAAACAGCCATTTGAAGCAGAAGACACTGATCCAACAATGACCAGCGCAAAGCTGGCTAGCGTTATGTAAAGTTGATTCATTGTGCTCAGCGTTAAATAAGCAAATTACCTAACTCAAAGTTGCGTTATTGTCTATTATACTAAAATGTTATCGTTAATTGCTATACAATCAATCAATAATCACAAAGTTCCCATCAATTTTAAAAACACATGTGAAAGTTGGGGCAAAAATTGTACACCTGTGCAAAATTATTAATTTTTATTATTATAAGATTACATATAAAACTTGAGAGTGCACCAACTTTAAAGTGCATAAAAAAGTCATAAAATGCAAGTTTTCTTAAGTCCCCGAGTACCGCTAACAAACAACAGCGGTTTTTAATTATACAGATTGCGTTACGGTAGAAACCAGAAAAAGTAAACATTTTTAGTTTATTAAAACAAAACTGAAATGTCCAGCAAACCAGCTGGGATAAGACGTTGAAATGGAAATTTTTCTTGCCCACAACTGTCACAATTGTGTGTGTATATCAGGGAACAGCAGCAGCTGATTTGATAAGACAGTGATTTGATCAGAGCTCAATGCCACCAGTTGGTCGCTGCTCATAGGGAGGATCTCGAGAGTAGACGCGTCCGTACAGGGAAATCGTTGACACTGCGTGCGCCTTTTCGCTGCTGCTCTTGCTGCCGACCGAGAGTACAAACTTCTGCTTTGATTTTCCGGTAGACTTGTCTTCCTTGTACGACCAGAGGTCGGACTTGGGCAGCACCTTGTGCTCTGAGCCAATGACGCTGGGGTAGATGAGGGCGTCAGGGCTGAAGTCGCCGCTCATTTCCACAAAGGAGAAAGTCGTGCTCAGTGGGCGGTTGGAGGTCATCAGCGAGCAGGCCTTTAGGTTCTCCAGCTGGGGACAGTGGACCAGGACGCAAAATTCCTCAGTCCACGGATAGGCGCCGGGTCGAGTGCGGTTGGTGACGAGCAGGTAAAAGTCTTCCACTTTAGAAAAAATTTAGTTTTAAAGGAGAAACAAAAGCCCTAGCACTTACCGGTATCGGTGGACGGGGCGGCCACTTGGTAGTTCAGTGTACAGCAGACGCCTCGAGAGCACTTGGTGGCCAGCGACTTGGTCAGGTCCACCTTGAGCACCTCGGTCTGCGTCAGATTCATCGACTGGTAGCGGTACTGAATGTTGCTGGGAATGGGCACCAGCTGGGGCACTTCGTGGGTGACTGCATTCAGCGGACAGTGGGCGGCGGTAGAGGTGGGCTTCACAGGGAGGCTGGCCACCAACAGCCGAGACTTGGCGTCCACGGCGCTGACCACCTCGAACTGACCCTGTCCGCCGGCGTATATGCCGCTGCCCTTTGAGCCTACCTCAACCTTGTGAATGTTCGACGCGAGCAGGTTGATCTTGTTGCCAAAAGCCCAAGCCATTTGGAACTGGCTGGCGGCCAGGAGGGGCAGCTCATCGAACCACCAGGTGGGGAAGACCATGGTGTCAATCTGGCCTTGGGCGGCCAGGTAGACGCCCGGCTTGCTGTAAATCATGTCAAAGCACACCTGAAGACTAAGTCGGCCGATCTCCGTGTCTACTACGACCAGTTCATCTTCGAGTGGAACGTTGAGCGTCATCTCGCCAAAAGGGTGCATTTTGTGATACTTAGCAAGCAGGTGGCCATTGCGATCAAAGAGGACGGCAGTGTTGAAGGCGAATTTCTTATCCGAGGGACACTTTGATTTTGTGCTGCTGCTGCAGTTCTGGACATCAATCGTATTGGCGGCCACTAGAATTCGATTGGTCTTTGCCATGCAGGCCAGTCGGTGTATGATGGGCGTCTTGGTGGCGTACTCATCAGTGCACAGTGCCACTCCTTTTTCATTAGGAATGAATTCGCCATGCTTTAGTACGTTCTCTCGAGTGCCAAGACCAAAGAGAATGCCATTTTCCGGAAAGACCACAATGTCAGCTGCCTGTGCATGATTTAGAACAAAAAAGAAAACTGTTTAGCACAACCTTTTCTAAACCATCACACAAGATCCCTACGTTTTGCTTTGCCAGCTTGGCAGCACTTTCAAAGACTTGCAAGTTGAGCTCAATGTCGGTCTTTCGGGCCTCCTGACCAGCTTTAGTGTTCACCTGGTGGCGATGGTCGAAGACAGCCGCTCGGTAGCAGGCCTGAGAAGACCGGTCCTTGCTACAGGTCAGACAGGTCTCAGGTATGTAGAAGGCGAGTAGGCAGCCCAGGGTGACCAGCACTACGACGGCCAGAGTGCCCAGCAGCCAGGGTCGACTCAGAGCCATTGTTTGGGAAGAGGGGAAGCAGTTCTGGAGTTTTTGTGTTTGTGGTAGACAGCAGGTAAACCGGTGAATCCAGACAATGCTTAGCTCATTTATTTATAGAAGGAAGACAATGTGCTGAGATAGTAGCAAACAGGTGAGCGATAAGGAAGGTACAGATCGTAGAAAGTCACGCCACTAATGAGACAAAGGGAGACGCTGGTGAAAACACTGGCGCAGTGTGCTCTCGAGCTCTTTTACCAAAATGCTTCAGTGCAATGCGACTACACTGCAGAGACACACTTGACAACTACTCTAACAACTCTGTTTACATGTGTATGTGCTTGCATCTTCTGTGTCTGGACACTCTTACTTACTGCTGGAAGACATTTATAGTACGAGAAAGGAGACTAATCGGACATTGAGATGATGGTGATGCAAACAGTGTCAACACATAATCGGACGCAATATTTGCCAACAGATCATCAACATCAGAAGAGAGAAAAGTCTGTTTTCGCTGATGCTTGATAACACCATGAAAAGAGTGAACGCGACGTGACACTATTCGAATCAGCAGCAGCAAAAAGTGGCATCAACAAGGACAAAGTACAGGCGAAACTTATCATCGGAAACTTGGTATCTGAGATTACTGGTTGTCTCGTTTTATGAAGATAATGCCATGGCAACAGGTTTTAATGATCAGATTTGTTTTTAACTAAGTAGAATGTAGAAATGTGGATTTGAAAAATGTAATTCAGAAATGCACTACGGCAACACAAGTTAAAGAGATTTTTGGTTATCAATGAGATCAATAGGGATAAATAGAGATCAATAGGGGAACCTACTTAGGTGCTTTGCTTGGCCGCAGAAACCCGTTTACGAGCTTCATCGGCTATGGTTTTGTAGACTTCCTTCACAGCAGGATCCAACTGGTTCCAACGACGTCCCAGCTCATTGGACACTTCTGCCATTGTCAATTGTGGCATCACCTGGCGCACCTTATCACGTTCATCCTGGACAAAGTACATGTAGGAGTTGAGAGAGGTGCCGCCTTCTTTGGAAGAAGCCGCTTTCTTCACAGTCAAACTCTTGTTCTTGTAGGAGTCCATCATTCCTTTGTAGCGAGCTTTATCTGTCGCCGACTTTTCTTCAAATGGTATCTTTTGTTCAGGCGAAAGCTCCTTCCACTTGGCGGCAAAGTGACGCGTCAGCTCTCGGAAACACTCTTGGTCAATTTTGGCGTCAGGATTGGCGGTACGAAACTCGGCCCAGCAGCTCTTGGTGAAGACAATGTAGGGGTTCATGTAGAAGCGTGGCTTATTCTTCTTCTTCTGGTTCGACAGACGAGGATTCTGTGGAGTTTGAAGAGGAATTGCATCACCGTTGTCATAAGTAAACTCGACTTTAGAGCTAAGCAAAAAGTGGCTTTCGTTGAGAGCATTGTCGTCAGCAGCATGGTGAGAAGCAGCCTGGCGAGCAGCAGCCTGGTAGTGCTGGTAATGGTGCTCATCATTCATCTCCACCGTGGATGCGATATAAATCCTGCCGCCGTTGGAGATAAGTCCACTATCCATAGGTGCAGTTTGGCAAGGAACGCGGCGAAGGAGGGCGGAAAGATAGCTGTTGTTGGCTTGAACGATTCGGATGCACTTGTAGGCGATTGACAGCAAAGATTGGCGGTAGAGCAGCGACAGCGCCGGTGGCGGTGGCGACATTACATCACTCAGCAAGAAAAGCACGTGTTATGAGTAAGCACTCGCTAAGACGGGCAAACGACGACTGATGCGGCGGCTGCTGCTGCAAATGCTCACTTTTCAAAGTCGCCAAACTGAAATTCCAATTTTCGCACGAAAAACTTTCCTTTATAAAAACAGTTTTTATAATATTCAAAAACCTTTTAACTATTTTGTGTAATAAAAATGCCTCCTTTTTGGATATCTGCGGCCGCCTTCCTTTGCCTGTCGTACCTGACCTACAACTACTTTCTAATCGACTACATGATGAAGTACTCTCAGCAGGCGGAGTTTGAGCGGAACTGCGTCCGCGTGGCTGTCTTTGAGAATGTGCCCATTGGAGTGTACAATGGCAGTATGAAGGCGCGAGAGATCATCAACAGCAATCTGGCAAAGTACGGCAAGGCGGTGGAGTTGGCGGCCAAAGAGGTAGGTTGACCAAAGAGTTCAGTGGGTATCACTCAATATACATTTTGCAGGACGTCAGACTGCTCGTCTTCCCCGAGGACAGTCTGCTCAACTCTGAACGCTTCTCCCGACAAGCGCTGATTGAGGACATTCTCGAGGAGATGCCCTCGCCGGAAAAGGGCGGCCGGCTGGTGAACCCCTGTCTGGAAATGAGTACCCGAGAGTCGGTGCTTCGGGCGATGAGCTGCCTTGCCCGAGAGCACCAAATGTACCTCGCCTACAGCTTCGGCGACAAGGTTCCCTGTGCTGGACCCGGCTGTCCGCCGGACGGCCACTACCTCTACAACTCCATTGCCCTGCTCGACGACGGGGGAAACTTTGTGGCAAAGTACCACAAGATGCAGCTGTACTACGAGTTCCACTACAACATTCCCTCCGACTGCCCAGGTCACTTCAACCCCGTGGTCACCTATGATGCGCCCTTCGGTCGGCTGGGCTTCCTCGTTTGCTACGACCTGCTCTTCCACTCGCCCGGTGTGGAGCTGGTGGAGCAGTACCAAGTGGACACCATCATCTACGCCACCTACTGGTTCAACTATGTGCCCTTTGTAGGGGGCGTGCAGATGCAGCAGGCCTTCGCCATGCGCCACAAGGTCAACTTCCTCGCCTCGGACGTGCAGACGGACGAGGGCCCCAACTTGGGCCTGGGCATCTTCTCCGGCCGCCGGGGCGCCCTCGCCTACAGCAACAGTCCTGACGGCGACTCGAAGCTAGTCATCGCCACTATTCCGCAGAAGAGCGGCCATCCAAAGGCGGCAAAAACTTGCCCTGCCCACCCCAAAAAGGTGATCGTCTCGAGGTCGTCGGCAGGGTGGGCGAGCAAGGTGGCCAACTTCCAGCTGAACGTCTCCCTGGTGAAGGTCATCCCGCTGGACAGCGCCCTGGGCGAGGACTTCGTCGAGCACTGCTGTCCCTACTCGGGCATCTGCTGCAGTGTCTTCTACCACGCCAGCAATGTGCAGCAGTTTCGACGGGAGCACTTTGTGCTGCTCTTCGGCAACGTAACCAGCGGCGCCCTCGGCCAGGAGCGCTACCCCATTCGGCAGGAGTTCTGCGGAATGGCCGCCTGCGAGACAGCCAACTGCAGCCGCTTCGCCACCACCAGTCACACCCGCTTTCATTCAGTTGACCTGGTGGCCAAGCTGAAGAGCAAGTACGTGTACCCGGGCGTAGTGACCTCCAACCTGGGACTGCTGCCCACCTCAAAGTGGACGTACCGCACGGCGCAGGCGGGCGGCAAGAGCACCATCTCAGTGAGCAAGGCCAAGGAGCCACTGGTTGCGGTGACGCTGTACGGCCGGCTGTACGAGGAGGATCCGCCGTACAAGCACTGAACAGTGAGCTCACTCACTTCAGCAGTAGGCTTGCCTGTCCCTGCCTGCCTACTCCACTGCCAAACACCGGCACTCAGTGAACGCGTGCTCACACACAGGCGCTTTCTTTCTTGATTGTTTTCCTAGTTGCACCACGTGAGTTGTGGTTGCAGCTTTCTTGTTCTTGTTGTTGAATTGATCTACCTCAATTTTGAAGCAACACAATGACAACCACCAATAAACTGCCTGTCAATCATGAACTGATCAACACCAACTTTCAGTCTTACCGCTACAATCGTGATGTCCAGTGTACGGTGCTGGCCGGCCGCCTTCCAAGTGCCGGCTCCTCCAAAGTGCACACCTTCAAGCTAGGCAGCTCCGATTACAGCTACTGTCATGCGGCAATGTCATCGGGAATCAACAGTCTGTACAGTGATCGACATGATGCTAGCAAAGTGTATCTCATTTCAGAGGAAGGAGAAGTTCTGACCCCTGTGTTGTTGTCAACACAAACTGACAATCGGCAGTTAGACTTAAAGACGGTGTTTACAATTCCAGGTAAGTGTTTTAATTCTTGAAATAAAGTTACAATTATTAATTTGGTTGTTTCTAGATTTCAGCTCAAAGTCAATGAATGCATCGCTGTCATTTCCTTCCGAAAGCAAAGCCATTGTTTTATTGTCATCAAGGCAAAGTTTGCAGAAAGTAAACGTTCAAGTGCCGGGTGATCAACTTGTACCTTTAGAGAGAAATCACCATCAACTAAAGATGTTCATTTTGAAAAGGAACCCTGAACAAGTTTCTGAAACCTGGGATGTTGAATCTTTACTAGACATTCCTCGAAGCTGGTTATATTCTGACTTGAACATCATCGATTCATCGCATTCACATTTGTTTGACTCAACACTACCAGACAGCACAACTTTACGACTTGTCATCGGCTCAGTATATGAGTGCTTTCAACTTGATGCAGGTGCCAAGAATGACAAGAATAAGGTTAAATCTCGATTTGGAGCTATTTTTCATCAAATTCAGCTTCATTCGAGTCCACTTGATGAATCACCCAAGTGGGCAATTACCAAAAACAACAGATTTGTCGACGATGCTCGAACGTCCAATGATTTTCCAAAATATGCCTCTCTGGGGAACAATAACGACATTGTGTTTGTCAGCAACTTCAGAATGAAGTACAAAAGGATCGACTCTGCTTTACTTGGTAAATGTCTTGTTTTGATCTTTCTACTCTTTTGAACTAACGTTATACTTAATTATAGATTCTAAAGACACTAGCTCTACTGATGATGATGATGATGATGATGCCCTTTTAATTGCCGCCGAAGAGCTGAATAAAGAGCCGACAGTGGACGAGGACACATTGAGAGAAGTTGAACGATCAGAAAGAGAGGCGATCAAAGAGGCAAAATTCACCAAAGCGGTCTTTGATGAGTATGAGAGCTGTGACATGCAGGATAGCGCCAGCTCGCTGGTAATGACCAGTTTTGACCTCCACTCGGGCACTGTTCTGCAGGAGTACGACCTGAGCGCCCAACAGTGGCTTTTCTCGATGACCAACTACTCACCGGTGAACCGATTGCCCTTCTTCGTGACTCGTCACGACGTGGACGCCTTTATCTACACTGGTCGACAAATCAAAGTAGTTCTAAATATTCCTAAGATATTTAAATTGA
>JAALOO010000114.1_pt1 | contig 66854 bp, 51 predicted proteins | sample 7257641 | NCBI WGS metagenome assembly JAALOO01 (sample SAMN14085613, study PRJNA598686) | mite metagenome | biome: ENVO:01001000; feature: ENVO:01001002; material: ENVO:01001226; isolation source: single female mite from University of Michigan culture on fish food culture... ...
GCTCAGATTCTGAGCTGTGTTTTTTCACAGCAAGACTCCAGTAAGTTAATCGCTAAACCCTAGCGGTGCACGGCTAAAGGCGGCAAGGTCTGGCACCACTTGGGCACATTAAACTTCCGCTGCCTTGGGTCCTGCGAGCGGAGCGAGCAGGACCAAATGCATTCACCTTCACCAAAATTCTTATCAGGCAAACTTTATCGTTAATGACGTCAGCGGTGGTGGCTACTGCGGCGGCCTGCTTACCTTTAACTGTTTCCTTAACAATCTCAAGTAGCCAGGAGAAAGAGAGCGAGCACATTGTAGGCTCATTTGTGCCGGTGGTTTAGGAAAAGGTGTTGCAGAAAAATCGGCTGCAGCTGCCCGTGAACAACGTCATCAGCAATGTGCCAGTGTTTATTCGCACCCGGACCTTGCTGCCCGTCGTTTACTTTTACCTAGAAAAGAGCCTTGCTGACGACGGTGGCGGCGTTTGCCGCCTGGCCTTCTTCTCCCGCAAGTCCATTCTCTCAAAGACGCAAACTGGATTGATCGAGGGCGTCATTACCTCTTTCAAGAATGAGCTGTACTTTTTGTCGCAGATCGCCTACAGCACCAAAAACTACCTGCACATTTTCATTTTGGTGGCGGCGCTGCTGAATCAGAAGAACAAAAATAACTCAAACTGGACGCGCTTCATCCAGCCGGTCACCAGCCCACAGGAGCAGAACATTAAGCTGATCACAAAAGAGTTTGCTTACATCTTCGAGTAATCAACATTTGTTAGTTGTGCACGCCTATATTTTGCGAGGTTTGACGTGACTTGACCATTGTTAACTTCGGTCGACGAGGGACCTGCGAGCAAAACGAAAAAGGCCCGAAGAGACTTTCAAGATTTTTGTTGCGAGATTATTGTTTTGAGATTTTGGCCGGCTCCCTTTAATTTCAGTTGACACTAAAGTAATTGCAAGTTCCTATCGATGCACAGATAAAATCTGCAAGGTTTGTTGTGACTTGACTACTGTTAACTTTTGCTGACGAAGGGCCTGCGAGCGAAACAAGCAAGGCCCGAGGTAACAGAAGTTAATTGTGTTCGAGTTACGCCAGAAATCTGTGGCAAAATAATTTAAAAATCCTAGCGTTGCACGACTGAAAACCACAAAGTCCTAGCAGTGCAATAAAAAAAGCTCGCTGGAGTTTTGGCTTGCCAAACTTTTCCCCTGTTTTTTCTGCTTTTTTGCCAGTAATTGTATGTATTTTTTGTACTTTTCACTTAAATTACCACAACAGTGTTTGAGAAAAGTTAGTAGTGAGCGAAGCGAGTTACTGAGCTCTTTTTATTTTAAAAACTGATAAACAGTAAAATGGTTAGTGGCGAGCAAAGCGAGCGTAACTGAGCCCTTTTAATATATGAAATTTTGAACTGGCCGTAATAATGACTCTCAAAAGTCAAATCCTGCTGAATTTAACTCCAGTAAGTAGGTATCCGTTAGCTTAGAATTCAGGCAAAAAACCGCAACTTGATAACTTTCACAGTGTATTTTTTAAAGTCAAAACAAATCGTATAGAACGTATAGAAATCGTATAAAAATTGCCATGTACTTTACGAAAACCCCAAGGTGGCGAGTTACAGGCTATTGTTGTTGTTCCAACAATCGCTCTCTTTCAGTGATGATGGCTTCCCCAATCATTAACAACGCGTGCAAAGACTCCATGGAGTCCACTACGAAGTACTAACTTCAGAATCACCAAAACATAAATGTCTAATCACAACTGTCATTTTCACAGAATGTTTATCAAAACAGTTTCATGTTGCAGGCTGTGATGGCGAGCACGTGCGTTACCCCTAGCTCACAAGAAGTCCATTGTGTACAATCTCTGGCTATGCAAGCTTAACATCTTCATTCAATCAACCGTCGTCGAAGCTCAAGCTCTACTAAACATGACGCTCAAAAACCTGTTCGATTCAAAAGCACACCGAACTGAAGCCCAAAGAAAGAGTACAAAAAGCAGCGTAGAGCCCTTGCAAGTTCAAACATTGACTTAGTGGACACGTTGTATGTAAAAGAACAGACTGTTGATTGTTTTCGGTTTATTTTTAAAAAGGAAAAAGAGAAAAAGAAAGAAGAAGTGAGTTGAGAAATGAAAATAAACACAGAGCAGTTTAGTTTAAAAAACACTTCAAATGTTAAGGTAGCGGGCGTAGCGTTCGCCAGCGCAGCCAAACTCGCGCACCATCTTTTTATACATCTGTGGTTTCATGCGGGCCGTTAGGTTATTATTCAGCTCAAAAGGATCCATGATGTGGACAAAGGGCAAGTGACAGCCTCGGTCACCTCCACCTCTTCTTCGCCTATTTCTTTGAACACCGCCTCGACCTCGGCCGCTTAACTTTTCATTTTCCTGTCCACGAGGGCCTACCTTCAGCCGCCACAGCCGTCCCATTCGAGTGCTAATCTTTACTGAGCGAAAGTCAAAGGTGGCGTAAAAGCGGAAAAAGCCGACCAGCAGCTGACCCACCGTCTCCTGGTTCTCCGTGCGCCAGGCGATCCGCGCGGGGTCGCGGCAAAAGTCGCAGCGCCAGTCGTTGACTATCTTTCGCGCCCCAAGAAGGGCGTCGTTAAGCTTCACAAAGTAGTCGACGGGGGGAAAGAGGGGGTGAGGCTTTTGGGCTTGGAAAAAGTAGAGGAGAAGGTTGCTAAGGGCGTAGCTGCTGAGGGCATTTGGGCGGTTGAGGTAGGCCTCCGTCTTGGCCCAGTAGCGGAGAAGGACGTTGAGGATGTGGAAACGGGGCTCGAGGCTGCAGAGGAAGCGGAGGAGGCGGGTGATGGCAATGCCTAGAGCATTGCTGGCGTTCAGATCGCACTGGATCATTGAGCTGAGGAGGTTGTCGTTGTTATTGCTGCTTGGGGTGCGATTCTGAAGATAAATCTAAAAATAAACAAAGTTAAAATTTGTTTAACTTAAAAAATTAAACAATTACTTTCATACGAATCAGAGGAACTCGAATGTGGCGGTTGCAGATAGTGTTTATGGTGATGCAAGCCTTTGTGCCCTCGCCGGTTACCTCCTCCAGGTAACTTTGGTCGTCGCTGAGGATGCGGTCCGCGGCCTTGAGGACGCGCTGCACTGAGTCAAAGGTGAGGTGCGACTCGTCAATGGCCACCTCTTTTTCTTGTAAAATCTCTAAAAGTAACAGATTGTTTTGTAGGTGTTTTCACTGTATTGACAAGCCAGCACTCTTTAGCCACACAGGTGATTACAATAGGGACAGAAAACTGACTAAAACCAGTTTGAAAAACGACAGCAAAATCAACCGCTTTACAATATCCTTGCAATATTAGACAACAGACCAACAGCAATAGTTTATATTCTTTGAACTTTTATTTCAACTTAACGGAAAATCTCATAACTTGGTGGAACTCACGCAACTCTGACACATCACGCGCTCTTATCACAAAAGTAAAATTTGATTCAGAACGGAAAAAGAGAAAAAGCAAGGCAAGGAAAAAGTTAAAAGTGAGAAAAAACGATCTGCAAAAATCTGCAAAACATCGTGAAACCTCAAAAAAAGAACTTCACTAAGCTGACCAGAACAGAACGGAACTAGACTGTTACTGGTGCTGGTGTTGTTGCGTCTGTCCGACCGTGGTGGAGAGCGGCTGCTGTCCGTCTATTGCTTTCAAAATCGCCTGCAGCCTTCGCTTGATGGTCTTCTGATCGTCGAGCGAACACTGAATGACCGTCTTCTGGAAACGCTCATCAATGGGCACCTGCAGTAGTGCAGACAATTCGACCTGAGGAACACTCTTAACTCCACCAGTACCATCACCACCACTGCCAGTGAAATCCCCAGTGCTGCAGCAGCTTTCCAGCGTGTCCGAGGAACAGGAGCTAATGTAGGAGAGGCATCGTCGCTTGGCGGCGGCAATGTTCGGTGGTTGATTTTGACTGTGATTGCTGTTGTTTGCACTGCTGTTGAGCAGCAGCTGTCCCTGCAGCTCGTCAATGGCCGCCGTGGCCGTCTGCAGTGCCTCCGCCTGGACAGGAGAACGCAACGTTCGAATGGTGATCTCCACGGCGGAGAGACGGTTGCGCAACATCTCCACGGCCGCCTGAATGTCCGCCAGGTCCGCTAAAAAAGAGGATACAAGAAATCATGTAAACATGAAATCCTGTATAGTACAACAACGGCACACACTTACCTTCAGAGAAAGTATTCACCGTACAGCAGGACTCAATCTGCGCGAGGGCATCGATCAGCTTGGTCCGCTCGGCGAGCAGCTCGGCGGCCACCTCTCGCAGAAAGGCCACCCGCACCTCGAGGCGGTCCAGACTGTGGATCACCTCCTCCTTGATGTCCTTGCCGCTGCCGTACGAGTACCGCTTGCTGGCGGTGGTGGTAGCCGTACTGCTGCTGCTGCAGTTGCTTCGGAGACTGCTGTTGCTGTTTCGACGAGAGGCGTTGAAAGTGGTGGTGGTGGCGGCGCTTGGATTTGGATGACTGTTTGAAGTCGGGTTTGAAGAAGAAATGGAAGCTCTTGCTTGATCCGAATTCGTTAAGCCGCTGCCTCCTCCTGTTCCAAACTTGTTGTTAAAGCTGTGTAGGCTGGGAATTCGGCGAACAGTGTTACTGTTGTTGTTGTTGTTGTTGTTGTTATTGCTGGTGCTTGAAGAAGTAGTTGACCCACCACTACCATTGACCAGGTAATGGGTCAGCGAGCTGTTGCTATTGTTGGAGTCATAGCCTGAGGAGGAGGAGTACCGGTCGATGGGAAGATGTGAGCCTTTGCCGCCAATCGCCGACTGCAGTCGCAGATTGGCCATCCTCAGAGCAGTGCTCGCCAACTGGTCAATGGCGCTGCCGAGAAAGGGGGCGTCCAGCTTCTCCAGAGAGCCGCTGAGCTTGCTCATCTGCTGCTGTTGTTGCTGGTGAAGAAGGTGCTGATTGGAGTGGACATTAGGAAGGTTGTGCTGATAGAGATGGCTACTGTTGCTGCTGTGGCCAAAACTGCTGCTTGTAACGGGAGTTGAGGAAGTTCTCTGGTGGCGAACCGAGGAGGAGGAAGTGGAAGATTCAAGATGGGACGAAGGCGATTGAGGCGTCGTGGAGATGGAGCGTAGAATGGGCACTCGACGCACTTGGTGGTGAGTCGACGTCAGCGTTTCGGTGTCAGTGGCGCCATTGGATATTTGCTGAAGAGGAAAAAGTGTGAGTTTGTAGTCTTGACGAAAAGACTAATTGCCACTCACCTTGGTAAAGGACTTTCGCTGAATGGAGGTAAAGGTGCCGGGCAGAGGCGCCGGTGGCAGCTTCGACAGACGGTGATGACTCTCCATCTGGCCAGAGTGGCCAACTCCTGCTGATGAAGCTTGTGGCGGTGGCTGTGGTCCGTCCATGCTGTTTGAAATTGTTCAAATTTAGTGACAGCCAATCTTCTGAAAAACGGTGGTAAAACTTCTTCTTATTTGGCCTTGTCAAAAAAAGATCAAAGTGAGAAAGAAGATCACGACCAGTTCAAGCGGCGAAGTGGAAACGAAGTCAGGGCCACCACCACCATTCACCATTCACCTCGTCACCAGACGTTCACTAGAGCAGCACCAGCACCATCACTTCTGCACACACACAGAGAATGATCCTCTTTCTGTCAATTGAGTAAAGACTGAGAGCAATCGTGTGTAAGGATGGAGAAGAAGGATCGGTAACGAGCGAAGCCTCTCGAAGAGGCAAGCAGAGAGTAGAGAGATCTCGAGGAGAAGAAAAAGAAGCGGAATTTGTCGAAGCTTAGTAGTTCTAAGCTTGTTTCGAAGACAGGAGAATCGTCGCAAGCAAAGCAAAGCACAGCAACGTTTCCAGCCAACAGCAACAGCAGATGCTAAACAGCAGCAGAAGTCCTCTCCCACCACCGCTGCCAGTCGTCATGACACATTAGATGATGCTATTTATAACCCACTTCTTCTTCTTCTTCTTCTTCTCCTTCTTCAGCTTCAGCTCTACTTCTGAGTTGGTGTTGATTCGCTGAAGTGTAAGCTCCTTTGATGGCACAAGTTCACCCAGCTCTCGTGCTGCTGTTCTCTTGTTGTTGTTGTGCTGCTGCTGCTGCTGCTGATGCTGTTCGAGCTTGTTCGAGCTTGCCAGAATTGGTGGTTGTGGTGGTAGTTCTACTGCAGTCCCGTGGTTGTTGTTGTCACTGGCCGTCGCTGGCTGGCTGCTGTTCTGCTGCACTGCCTGGAATGTGCAATCCTTTGGTGATCCTTTACTTGAAGAGCAAGAGCAAGAGAGCGAGAGTTGCCAACAATAGCACACCGAACTGAGTGAGTGAGTGTTGCATCAACAAACAAGAACAGCAGCAGCAGCAGCATCTTCCCTTGACATCGAAACAAATCGTTTGCAAAGTTCGAGTTGAGGATGAGAAAAGAAAAGAAAAGAAACTCGTACACTAGTACTTTCTTAACACCCGGCCACAAAACCGACTCTACTAGGGGTTTCCTTCACTAGGTGGTGGTAGTGCCTCTTTCGAGGCGAATTTGACAGAACAATTTGACAAACCATCTGTCTGAGGAAATAATTTCCATTAGCAAAGTGTAGTCGCTCGCTTGTGCTCAGTGGCACAATTTCAATTTTTATTGGCAGCGTCCATTTTCAATCAATTTTCAAATTGCGTCCCTCTGAGATGCTGTTTCTTTGATAGGATTGAACAACAAAAAACAGCCATTTCAGTTTACTGACTGACGGCCAACAATGATGATGATGATGGTGATGGTGATTTCCATTACCACTATCGAATAACAAACAAAAAGTAGTCGTGGGCAAAAAGTGAAAGTGAAGGTCTACTGCCCTTTAAAAATATCTGCGTAGCAAAAAGTGAAAGTGACTCTAAGAAAGAAAGAAAATCAAAAGCAGTGAACCAGCAGAAATGATTTTTTTGCCAATGTGCTGAAATCAAAATCATGCCGATCTGCCAGATTCTTGAAATTCAATCGCAGTTTCAAAAGAATTGAAAAAAAATATTTTTTTTCTTTTTGATCTGCTTGTTTTTGAAAGTGATTGTAAAGAAATGATTTGACAATCATTTCAGAAGGGCAGCAGTCTTCTGCGGAAGGAAACGATGCGCAAAAAGCATCTGACAAATATGAAAACTCGGAAAATGTTGGTCAGTAGGAGCTGTGCAGCAGCAGCGAAAAATTACAATCTTGCCCTAGTGATGAGCAAACAAGCAGAATTCCTGTCAAATTCCCTCTTTCCTCATCAAACAGCTCTTACTGAGCAGCTGTTTATGCAGCACTTCTCGCGATTAGCTGCCCTTATTTTGCATCTTTTTTCCGCCCTTCATCTCACTGGTGAGAATATTGCAGCCTAATTGGCGCCCACCGACCATCTGGAGCGAACGGACGAGCAAGCGAGCCAGATTGAATGAAGAAGAACGAAGAAAAGTGCAAAGATAGTGCACACAGCCTGTGTGCTGAATCTCTACTTTCTTTCTTCAGCAAAAAGTGCCTGAATATGCCTCCTGTATGTTTACTCGATGGCAGTATTACCAATTAATTCCATCACCATTAGATGCACATGCAGAGGCCGGCTTATTACCATCTTTATCAAGGAGAGAGAGAGAGAGAGAGGAAAGTGAGAAAAAAGAGCGATGCACCACACAGCAAATGCCGAGTGCGGAACAGAATCAGCGACAGTGTGCGAATCGCGCCAGGAAACAGCACACGCGCCAACACAACCAGCAGAATTAGAGGGAATGGTAGTTCAAAAGAGGGAAGAGAAAATTGTAAGAGAGAAAACCGTCTGCAAGAGCAAATTCTGCGGGTGATGCGGCGACGACGGCTATAAAGGCGCCCAACACAGCCGACCAGCTGCATTCTGATTCAGAAGACGGACTGGCGCGCACTGAATTGAGGTCGAGAGCACAACATTTTTCCCACGGCAAAAGAACGAACGAATAAACTTTCCCGCACACTGTCTTCAATTCCTGATTACTTTGTACTAAAAGTGTGCACTTTTTGTGTGATTACCACAACCGATTAAATTTCTAATTTGCCGAGCGACAGCTGTTGACAGCGAAATTGTACTGCAATAAAAAATTTGATAATGATCATCACCTTCCTTTGTCATCATTAGTCCACTACCGCTACCATCACCACCTCGTACCACCATCGAGTCACCACCGTCACCTCGGCCGTGTGACCTCTTTTCTCATCAACCATCGGTCAGCCACACCAACCACCACCAACCCTGGTCACCTCATGGGCAGCAGCAGCCAAATCACCACATTTCGAATAATCACCACCTTCAGCATCAGCATTTCAGGTCAGCACGACCACTTCGGTGTCGTCGCAAGCAAGCCACAATGTCGGTCATCACAAAAACGAGCAACTGTGATATCTCAGCCACCACCGGACTGATCACTGGAGGTGGTGGTGGTGGTGGTGGTGGAACGCCCCCAACTTTGACCAAACAAGCAACTGCCACCCGTGAACTGCTCGCCTACAGCACCTCCAACAACTCTGCCAGCAACAACTCCTGCGCCTCCAGTACGGCAGCTCAGCAGCAGCAGCAGCAACTGCAGCGAGAACTGCAGCTGCAACGAGAACAGCAGCAGCAGCAGCACCGAAACGGCCTGATCCAGCTAGGTCAGGCCACCGGCGGCAGCACGCCCAGCAAGATCGTCCGCATCCTCACCGTCCTGGCGTACATGGTCGCCGTGAGCATGGCCGCCATCCTCCTCTCCATCTACTACACCTTCATCTGGAATCCGTACGACCTGAGGCCGCTGGAGACCGGCTCTTCAGGCAGGCCATTTTCCGTTCAAAGCTATCCAGCACAAGTGGCCGACGGCAGCAACACCAGTTCCAACGACAACTCCTTTGACCTCCTTCCGCTAAGGGTGCTACCAAACAGGTCGTCATCATCTGCGGTAGATAGTGCTGATGCTAATGAGGCGGTGGTGATCGATGATTATGCTGCTGCTGCTGACAGAGGCGGCAGCAACTCACCGGTAGACGTTTTCTACCCATTATCCCCTTCTTCTTCTTTATCCTCATCAACTTCTTCTGACCAAGACCAAATTGTGTCATATACTTCTTACACTTCATCATCCTTTCCTTCACCCTCCTCATTTTATCCATCAACAAGTCAAAAACCGTCAATTACCTCGAGACTCAAAGGTGGTGGTGGTGACCGTGTCGCTCGACTGGTCATGTCGAGAGGGGCCAGATCAGCCGTCTTGGGCAAACTAACCACACCAAAAAGGACATCATTCACTTCAGCAAAAACAGCAGCAAGCTTCACCGTACTGCCTTCTGAGGAGAGCAAGCAAAGCAGCAAAAGCACCGGAAGTCTGCTGTTCAGAAACAATGGCACCTCTCAGAGGTGAACAGGGGAACTCAGTGATACCACCAACAAACAAAAATAAAAATTAAACACTGATCATCAGCGAGCTTCCGTCGTCGTTGTCAGCAGAAACCCAGCCCAGACTTTAGCAGCATCAGCAGCAGCATCAACTTTCGTTTTCATTCACACTTTTTCCTCTTTCGCACCCTCAGCACATACACTAAAACTAATAAAGATTGGTGGCAACTAATTGACTTTCACTCTGTCGCCTCTCTGCTGTCTGTCTGCTGCCCCGAGTGTCGTCTGGTGGTCTAACAGACACTGACTAACTGCCTGCCTGCCTGCAACTGTTAATGGCAAATCTAATTACTACCATCATCACTACCATCACCACCACCCAAATCAACGGCAGCAGCAGCAGCAGCCTGGCAACAATTGCCGCCGATTAGACAGCCAGCCAACAAAACAAAGAGGCCAATCAGTAGCAGCAGCAGCAGCAGTTCTTGGAACTTGAAGCGCTCTCTGATACTTTTTTCCTTTCTACTTCCTCTTTATTACAACAAACACATGCACACAGACCAAGCTCAACTGTCACTGCGAACTCTCACACTTTTATTTCCTTTATCTCTCTTTTCCTTTCCTTTCCCTCTACTTTGGCTGAATAATTAACGAGTGCAATTTGCAAGTGCTCTTTCACTACCACTCACTCACTCATTCACTCACTAGCCAACTGATGCGGTCCTGGATCCCAGTGAATCCCGCTGGGGGCAACAGAAGAATAGGCTATTCTCTTCAGTTCTGTGAAACGCACTAATGTCAATGGGCCGCCGCCGCTTAATGTCACCGGCCGGTCACACAAACACAACTGCAGCAGCAGTAGTGAATGAACTTGCTGCCGATTCTCTCTCTTTCTCTGTCTGTCTGCTCTCCATGTGGGAGCTAATAAAGTGGACGCATTTGGAATGCTTTTATTGAACACTGCTGTTTTTACTGTTACTTTTACAGTCATTCACTGCAGTGACAAGCTAAAAAGTAAAAAATCTGCGCCAGAGAAAATCTGGACGAGTGTTTTGCTGTTTCCTCTTGCTTTGCATTTTCTACTCCTGTTTGTCTGCCGGCGGCGGCGTCACTGCTAATTTGGCACCTAGCAAGTGCTACTATCATTTGCTACTTTGGTGGTCAGCAATAACAGGGAGCTCAACATTACAGTGAAAGAAGATCCACACATATCACTGATGCTGCTGCTGCCGCCGCATCTGATGACGCTGATGGATCAGCAGGAAGGCAGACAGACAGGCTGTCAGTGACAGCAGCGGCAGCATTCAGCTCAACTGCAATTGCTCTTCGTTCATTCTCTCTCTCTTTTCGGTTTGCTTTAATCACCGGCCAGCCACTGGCTGCCACAAACTGGAGCCCAGCTCGAATGGAGCAAGAGTGGCGCCCAGTAGTTTTAGTTTCTAGTCGAAGAGAGGGAGAGAGAGATGGAAAGAGAAAGAACATCACTACTGAACACCACCACCACCACCAAATACAGTGCGCTGCTAATGGAATTTATTGGCAAGCCAATCGTAAATGTATCCAGCCAGGCAGGCAGTTTGCAGGCAATCCAACTTTGCTCTCTTCCCGAATTTGCTGCACTCGGCGGCAACGACTACGACGGTTGCACTCGGTGACAGGCCAATGATTGCCACCACCACTAAAAGCTGCAAACACACAGATGCTTCTGAATTCTCAACACAACGACTTCACGAGTACTGTAGTAATATAAGATAGATGCTAAGAAAATCAGAAGCTCTAAACTAAACAACGGAAAAATTGGCGGATTCCGCACTGTACACACAAGCACACAGACATCCAGATTGACACTGCCAACTACTGCCAACAGATCCATAATTAGCACTCACTCATCGATAATAATTACACAGTGGCAGAGGCTCGCTGACCGCTGAATTGACACTACTAGCAGCACCGACGCTAGCAGCAGCAAAACTCTGCTGTACAATTATTTGTCCAGTGATGGTGGACAGTGAAAATCCAACTGCCGACCGCAACTGCCCAAAGTGCACCACACCAAAGTGCACCCCACTAGAAACTGTACATACAGGGCACATCGACGTGCACCGGAAAAAACAGTGTGAGCAGTGTGTGCAGGGGCCCCCGTCCTCGTCGCACAAGGCCGGAAATGATTGCTGCCTTCTTTACCCCCTGTTGTACTGATGATGATGATGGTGGTGGTGGTGGTGGTGGTGGTGGTGGTGGTGGAGAGCAGTTTGTCACAGACACCGAGACAGGAGCGAGAGAGAGAGAGAGAGAAAGAGAGATCGAAGAAAACAATCGCCAAAGAAGTGGTGGTGGTAACTCTAGTCTGAACTAAACAATGTATCAATGAATGCAGAATGCAAACCACAGACGGCGACGACGACGGCAATCAAACAAGATTTGCCGCCGTTTTCTTTCGCTCGACTGTGCGCGCGTTCGACTTTCCTCTTTGTCGCCCGTTTGGGTTTCAGCGGCTTCATTGCGCCCTGTCAACACACACACACACAGTGAGTGAATCAGTCTCAGATTCACAGCCGAAAAATCTCAGAGAAAGAAGAGAGAGAGAGAAAGACCGTCTGGCCAATCTCTTCGTAATCTCGGAAATGGTGATTGTGCGGTGGTGGTGATGGTGCCGCATTTGCGGTGTACAAATGATGCTTGCATACACCAGAGATAGATAGAAAGAGAAACACAGATGTCCTCTTTCTCCTCCATCTTCCTCCTCCTTTTCAGTGTTCTCCTCTGTCCTTTCGGTTCACTAGAAATCCTTCAATAATGAACGAAGACGACCACGACGACAACAAGAGACGACAAAGACGGCAAAGAGAACGGGACTGGGAAGAACAAAAACGCAAGTACAGAGAGAACACAGCCAGACAAACATGACACTGCTGCCGGTTGTTCAGATGGTATGTCCAGCTGCTTGTTTTACTGCTTTGCTCCCTCTTCCACCACTTATTAGCTTCTTAGCTTTCGGAGAAGAACACACACACAAACAGAGCACAGAACAACTACTTTGTCATGCTAATAAAAGAAGAAGAAGAAGAAGAAGAAGAAAAAGGAAAAGGACAATGCATCACTGGTGCAAGAGCAGACTCGCAGTACGACGCAATGATTTGTTTTCCCTGTACGACACACAACACAACTCTGAATCACTGTGCTGAATATAATTCTACTAAACTATTATTTTAGGATGCTGGCTGAAATCGGCAAGTGACGATCGGCTGACAGGCAGCGCAGGCAGGCAGACAGACAGTGAGTTAGTGTCAGTGAGTGAGTGAGTGAATTCAATGCAAATGAGGCAAGAACAGAGGAACATAAAGTAAAGAAAATGGTTGTGCATACCAGAGAGAGTGGATTGGAAAATGAGGAAGGAAGGGAGGGAGGTTGGGAATGACAATGGAAAATGTGTTGCTTTTGGTGGTAGTAGTGGTGGTGATGCTGGTTATGCTGGCAATTATGGTAAAAGTCTTCTTCGTGTTCTCGCATGTTCAGCTTTGTCCAGTGGTAATCATGATGAGCGAGTCATGATAAGCTCATAAGTGGCGCGCAGAAAGAAGCTCGCCCGTTCGTCGTTCGTCACCGTGGAGAAGTGCTCCGCCGCCAGGCTGGACATTGGCGGCAACTTCTTTGGCTGATCGCCTGCTCAGGTTGAGGGAAAACGAAAAATGACAAAGGGGGTTGAATAAGCAAAAGCAAAACACCAAAACATGCAAAAAAACGTTAAAAAAAATAAAACCAAACTCACCAAAGTAGATGGAAGCCAGCTGGTAGAAGAAGGACTGCCTGATGGGCGCCTCAAACTGGTCGGTGTTGTAGCTCGCCCAACTGAAGGAAAAAAAGAAAAATAAAGAATTACACACAATCAATCAACTAATTCAAGAAAACATACTCATCCTTGAGAAAGGCCCTTCGCCAGATCTTCAGCACCAGCTGAGCGGCCGTCTGGACGGTGGCCTGCGAGGACTGCCTCGCCAGCAGGTCCGTCACCTCGAGGGCAGCCACAAAGTTGGCCACCTCCTCATTGGGCCCTAGGTCGCCACCCTCGTTGACACCTTCCGAGTAGGTGAGCACCTCCACCAGCTGCTCCGGTGTGAGCACCTGCAGCGTCTCCCGGTGAAGGCCCTTCCGGCGGAGGACCGCCTCCGAGAGGCCCTCCTGGAGCTGCAGCAGCTTCAGCCGTTCATCAAAGTGGCCATAGTTTTCCGGAGTGTTTAAGGTACTTCCGGTACTTCCCGAGGCAATCAGACAGAGCTTCCCCAGGCTGAGCAGCGTCTTCCGCCGGGCGGGCAGCTGCTCCTCGACGGTGGCCAGCTTCGACAGTGTGGTGGCCGCCTCTCGGTAGGCGCCCAGGTGAATCTGGTGGAGCCAGTTGAGCGACTCGTGCTTCGAAAGGAACTCAGACAGTCGCTGGGAGGTCGGGGAGGTGGTAGTGGTGGTCGCGGTGGCATCACCACCTCTTCCTCCACCACCTCTTCCCACTACCCCACTTCCCGCCAGCATGCGGCCCTGTTTGCCCTCGCGCAGGTACCACTCAAAGAGCCGCTCAGAGAAGCCCTTGGCGGCAAAGCGGGCCGCGTACGCCTGCAGCTGCTCCTCATTGCCCAGCTCCTCGCAGATGCGAATCAGTACCTCAAAGTCTTCGTACTTCTCCGCCAGCGAGGCGGCGCGCTCGTACTGCTTCAGCCGCAGCAGGGGCGTCAGACAGGCGGTCCGAGTGCGGGCAAAGGCGGCGCGCAGGGCGACCACCTTCTCCTCGGTGGACACCTGACCGCCTTCCATTCCACCATCCTCGTCGTCGTCGTCCTCCTCTGCCACTTCCCCACAGCCGTCAATGGCGGCCAGCTGTGAGGCGTAGCTGTCGAGGAGAATGTCCGCCAGTTCGACCATCTTGGTGGCGAGGAGGCCGTACTTGCCCCCACCACTTCCATCGCCTCCCTCCATCATCTCCGGCATGTAGCTGTGCTGGACAAAGCGATCCACGGCGGCCACCTTCAGCAGCAGCTCAAACTGGGCGTGCAGCGTCTCGCGGACGCCCGCCACGTGCTCCGCCGACGCCCAGGGGACGTAGTCGGCAGTGGCAAGGGCGGCGGCGGCGTAGGTCGCCCCATTGGCCGCCCGGTACAGGCAGACGTCGGCGAAGGCGGCGGTGAAGAGGTCGGTCACGGAGAGGACGAGCGCCGTCGCCGAGTGCTGTGAGCTACTGCTGTTATTGGCGGCATTCTTCTGACCACCAACACCAGCGCCGCTGCCATAGAGCGCCTGCTCCCGCTCCAGCTCCACCAGCGCCCAGAAGAGCTCCTCGATGCGGCTCACCTCGCGGTAAAAGAGGTCCTGGGCGGTGAGGTGCGACTGGTCGTCATCGAGGAAGGAGGTCGAGGCCGAGGAGCTCCCTCCTCCTCTGCCCCCCTCCTCCTTGGCGCGTCTTCGCCGGCCGGCGAGCACCAGTGCAATGGCCGCCTCCAGTATTCCGCCGTACTTGAGGTGCGCCCGACGGAGGCTGAGCGCCACCACCAGCTTCTCCGCGTGCTCCAGCAGCAGCAGCTTAGTGGGCAGCAGCTGCAGCTGGCCAGGCGTGCTGGCGGCGGTGGTCAGCGAGCCGAGCGCCGACCAGGCGCCCGCCGCCTGCAGCAAACTGACCAGCGCCCGGTGCGTCGCCAGCTTGTCCTCCAGCTGATTGGCGATGATCACGTAGTTGATGGAGGCGGGCGTCGAGGAGGAGATGCCTTGCTGATCTCCAAAGCTGTTGGCAGTTGATGAGTGGTCATTAGTTCCAGTGGCCATGTGCGCCCAGCGCGGATCAGTGGTGGGCACCTGGTCGAGAATGTCGGCGCTCAGGGCGCAGACGACGTCGTCCAGCTCGGCGCTGTTTGCCGGCGGACGAACATCGGCGGCGGCGGCGTTGATCCACGGAAAGAGCTCCTGAACGATGAGCAGTGCACGAGTCTACATGGAGAGAAAAAGAAAAGTCACCCGGAAGCAGTTCGTCGTAAAAAGCCACTCTGCAAGCACATGAACATAAAAGAAAAGTTTAAACACAACAAACCTTTTCGCCCTTGGTAAACAGATGGAGGGCACGCTTCAGGACGGTGCACTTGTCGGCGTCATTGGAGAGGACAAAGTCTCGGTCAACAGTGGACAGTTGCCTGGTGGCGCTGAAAGAGAGCCAGAGAAAAGTGAGGGTGAGCATTAAAAGAAGGCAAATTAGCAGCAGATGCAGCAGCAACAACATCTAAAGCACACACTCTCCCCAGAGCGAGCAGAGGTCATAAAGGCGCCATTTATGCGGCGATCAAACGCATAAAAGCAGCGGCGGCGGAGGTGATGACAGAGTGGCAAACTGCAGATTTAGCAGCGGGCCGGCCTGCAAATGTGCGACAGGGGAGCGAGAAAACAGGGAGGGGAAGGCAATTAGGCGAATTAGAGCCCCCCTCCATCCTAGACTACAGCGCAAAAAAAGAAGATTGCCTCATCGATCGCCCGTCGTTTTGATTACCACACCAGTGCAACCAAAACTGCTGCTGCTGCTGCCAAAAACTTGCGAGCCAAAAAAGCTTCCAATCATTCAGTCATTCACAGTAACACTGCTGTGAAATGAGTGAATCAAATGAATGAGGCAGTTCACCATTTCACCACCACCAGGACTGCACTAATTACCCCCGCTGACACTGCGCGCGCGATTGCCAGCCAACAACCAGTCAACAGCAGTTCAATTGCACAAAAGCAGAAGCCAAAAGCAGTGCAGAACAATCATCTTTCCCCCACCACCACCACCACCAGCTACACTTACATGGACTCCGGCTGGCTCGACTGCAGCGCGAGGAAGCCATTCTTGAACGTAAACAGCAGCGGACAGTGATGCCAGTGCGGCGCCACGGCGCCCAGCAGATAGTCGTTGGATAATTGAAAGTCGATCTCCTCCAGCAGCACTGATTGGCGTCTCCCGCCGCTGCCGCCGCCGACACCATTTTCCGCGGTGTCCAAGTCGCCTAATTCTACAGAATGGGGGAAAAGAAGAAGAGAGGAAGTGAAAAGAAAGAAAAAAGAATAAGTAAACGAAATTGAGAGTGTGCAAGTGTCTGTGTACACAGAGACAGACACTGGCGGTAATTATTAGGCGTACATTGCAAGTCCCGCTCTCCTTCATTTGTTCACTCAATCTCCCATGCTCTCAATTCTGCGCGTCCGAAACGTATAATTCAGTCTGCAGTCTTTCTTTGAAAAAGAGGCAAAAGAAGAAAGTGCCTCTCATTCTTTGCATACACAGCAACACACGCCAAATTAGTCGTTGCAGCTGCAGCTAGTGGCTAATCTCCTCGGCGCCTTCGGTTGTAGTAATTACATGCTGCCACTGCTGTTGCTGTTGCTGCTGCTGCTCAAAGTCGGCGGGGTAAATGCAAACACAGTGCTATTCAATTGCAAACTAGCAACTAGCAACAGCAGCAGCCTAATCGATAACAACATTCCGGAATGAAACAACTCCTTCAAGAGAAAGAAAGGAGGAAGAGGGAAAAAGAAGAAAGCAAAACAGCAAATCCTGCTTGGGAATCAATTCGCTGTCGCCCCTCCTGCCAAAACACACGGATGCTGCACACGCTTTGAAGGAGAAGACTCAACACTGAACACTGAACAGAAGAACTACTGAACACACAAACACACACAATTACCGATCACTAAGTAAACAAAACAAAACAAAACATCATCATCAACATCCTCATCATCATCTCTCCGTCTTGCCCTTTTCCCATTCCATTCACCCCGCTCACTCACTCAGCAACAGAGAGGAGAGGCGCGCACACTTACGATTGATTCGGTAGATTCTCGAAGAGTTGTAAATGTAGCAGGAGTCGTCGACATTACCGCCGTTTTTGTTTGAGGATGAGGGCAGAATGTTGAGAATGTGGCGTCGCTGGGGCAAGAGTGAAGAGGAGCCACCGCCGTTGCTGCCGCCAGAGACGGTGGTGGTGATGCTGCTGTTGAAGCTGATGTTGCCAACACCAGCCGTCGCATTCAGGCCATGCTGATCATCGTCGAGCTCCAGGTTGGAGAAGACGCAAAAGGACTTGAAGATGGCCGATAAGGAGGAGGAGGAGGAAGAGGAAGAGGGTAGAACGCCACTGAAGGAGCCATCGGAGATTGAAGAGGACGAGGGCAGGGCCGTATCTGCCAGAGTAAAAAGGCCCAGGTGACGATCGCCGGGCGAGTCAGAGTTGGTGCAGACCACCAGCAGAAGGACTTCATCCTCGGAAGAGTGCCGCCTCGAGGACGACTTGACCGTGGCAATGTCCATCGGCTGCAGCGTCAGCTGACTGTGGCTGGTCGTGGAGCGATTCTTCAAGGGAATGGAAGAAGATAAACAAAAAGTCATCAGATTACACTCACACACACACACGGTCAAAAACGATCAGTTATACGGATCAGCTAAATTAACATAAAAGACATTAAAGAAAGCGACACATAAACCCACTTACCCAGAGCTTGCTAATGAAGGCCTCCTTGATGTGGCGTTCTAGATCGATCTCCGCAATGAGCTAAAAGAGAGAGGAGAGAGATAAGTTATGAAAATGATTTAAAAAGATTAATGAAGCCACATGGAAAGCCACAAAGCCCCCTCTCCTGTTACTACTACTCACCCCCTCTGTGGCATTATCCTCGACGATCCACTTCTGCAGGCTGCTGTTGGTGAGCACGAGAAAGTACAGCGGCAGGAGGACCGCGTCACCACCATCGTCGCCGCTGCCGTCCGCCGAGGGCACACTGCTGCGGACGATGCGCACCAGCTGCTTCGAGGCGTCCACCCCGGCGGCGGTCACCGGGAGCGAGCCAAAGATGAAGCTGCTGACGCGGCGACCGATGCCCGACAGCAGTCCGGTGGGCGCCTTCAGCGTGCGACAGGTGAAGGGGGCGCCGCCACTGCTGACTGTCAAAACTCCTCTTCCGCCGCCACTGCTGCTCTCCGAGAGGACCGAGCCGCCGGTGAAGGCAATGTGCACCAGCGAGCCGGTGGTGGTGCCCAGAATGGCGCCCACCGGGGCAATGTCCACCAGGGTGAGGCACTCCTGGCCGTGCAGGTCGGCCGTCGAGGCGCTGACAATCGAATCGTGGACGTTGCTCTCCTGTGAGATGTTCGCCCAGTAGCGGATGGCGCCCTCAGGGCTGACGGCCAGTGCGGCGGGGAACTTGCTGACGCCTCGATGGTAGCCGCTTCCGCCGCCACTCCCTACGCCTCCAATGGAGCTAATCACGCAAATCAGCTCGGCGCGGTGGGCAATGTCGCTGGGCGGCAGCAGTAGCTCGTAGCACTTGGTGGTCACGCTTCCCGCTTTGGACTTTGAGGAAAAGGATGAGGAGGGGGTGTTTGAACCAGAGATGGCCGGCCACCCTCCACCGCTGATAATACTGGCGCCAAAGCCGCTTGAGCCACCGCCTCCACTTGAGTCTTGCTGATCGGCGTAGCGCCACACGAAAAGTCGCCGACCACTAACGAGCCATGCCCAGCCCGATTCAGAGATTCTCGCCGTCAGATTCTGCAGCGAGCGGCCTGTAAAGAGAGGGAGAGAAAAGGTATTGAAAGCGATTGAAAAGAAAGAAAAAAGTAACGAGTGCATAAAAAAGAAAAAGAATTTTACTAAACGCAGCGAGTTCATCCCCCACCCCACGACACGTCGCCTGCTTATCATGCAACTCTGATGTTCACTTCTCTTTCTCATCTCTTCCTGCACACTAACCATTTGACAATTGAATTATTGAGGGCATTAATATTAATGAGGCAGAAGGAAAGAGCTGAGAAGAGAAAAAGAGAAAAAAAGTTCTGAAAGGTAGGTTCTAATTCAGGGAGAGAGAGAGAGAGAAGAATGAATGAACGAGCAAGAATCGGGACATGAGAAATGAGAAGAAATCTTCGCCGACCACAGTAGTGAATTTAGGTAGGTAGACATTGAAAAATCACTCGCCAACTGCAAGCTAAACCTCCACTACCACTACTAGCAAATTAACGTCCTGGAAGAGACAGTCAGACAGACAGAAACCGGGAATCATTGCCGCACTACCGCAGACAAAGGAAAAAATTGTGCAAGCAACGGAACATAAAAAGTAAAGTGCGTCAAAGGAGGAAAAAACTATGAAAGAAAGAACTTCACTGCACGGCATTATAGTCTGTTGTTGCCAATGATCACCATTCACGCTCTAGTCAATTGTCTGTGAGTTTGTGAATGTGGCCATATTCACACTTGCACTAGTCGCCCAATTGAAGGCAATGATGATGATGATGATGATGATGATAATGAGGAATCGGTCCAAGACAATGGCCACTACTACCAGACACTACCTTTCACGGGTAGTAACTGTCTACCAACTAGGCACAACAAAGCATCCAGGAACACAGTTACCGGGACATAACAGCCAGACAGGTGTAATGCACCGTAACGAAAAGGGCGGGAATTCGGGAGAAGGGAATGCGCACTCAGGCATAGCAGCACACACTGACAGAGACATGGTAAATACCCAAATACCCAAACTCAAGTTTTGAACGTTGTCAAAGAGTTCTTCTTCTTCTCCATTATGCAGTTCAAAATGCGCTGGCTCGACCGACATTTAAAATAAATACAACACCGTGGTGAAGCGAAGTGAACCACAAAAGTGTTTTGCGCCAAAAGGTCACTCTTCGTACCACTAGGCTTGTGCGGAAGAGGAAGCAATGACTATACAAGACATCCTACAACTAGTTACCTACAACTCCCAGGTCGAGACTTTTGACTAGATCCTCTCTGGATGCTTTCTTTCCCCTTTCCATTAAAATGCTAATTAAACTAATTGGCTGACAGAACAGAAGGCGGTGGTGGTGGTAGGGAACAGAAGGAACTAAAATAAAGCGGCGTCGTCGTCGTAAGAAAACGACAAAAACAACGGCATTCTCAACGAGGGCAAATAAGAAGAAAAAGAAGAAGAAAGCAACGATCTCATTTACTCAGCATTAGCGGCGGCAATCTAACGAGGAAGTGGTAGTTAGACACTAAACTGTGTGTGTGTGACTCAGCTCATTTTCTTGCACTCATCTAAATAACTAAAAAGAAAGAAACTAAAGGCAAGAAAAGGCAACACTAAACCGAAAAAAAGTAAAAAAAGGCAAAAAGCATTCAGCAAATGCTTCTGAAATGAGAAAGACAAAGTGCTCATCAGCGGATTGCAAATCTACTGCCAGCAAAAAAAACCTCGCCAAACAACTTCATCGTCATCGACGTTTCAGTTTAAGTGCATTAAAATTAAATTAATTAAGTGCAAAACACAGACTGACAGGCGGGACAGAAGAAGGAGGGGATGAGGAGCAGCAGTAGTGAATGTGTAATCAAGACCAGTAAAAGTAGTAGTAGAAGTCAGTGACAAAAAGGCTACTGACACTGCGCGCGTGTAACCCAATTTAGAGCGAGAGGGCGGCAATTGAAACACTCTTTCACAAAGTCTCTAATGTCTAATCAAACGAGCCCGGTGTTGACAGCCCTGATTTTGATTCTGTGCTGCCGAGCAATGTTTGCATTGGCAAACATTTTCAAACACAGCCAAGTTGATTCTTTCCCTTTCTCATTCTCTCTCTCTTTCTTCCCCTTTCTCTGCCCCATATCAACGAGACAATTAGAATTCAATGACTCATAGTGGTAGTCTCGGCGTGTGTGACTTTACTTCAACAAAGGAGAAAAGAAGTCGACAGACGATGGTGCACACACTTTGAAATTGAAACACGCCAGCATCATCGAGGAAAACTCGAGCAATTCTTTAGGAGGAGGAGGAGAGCAGCGGCAAAACGACGGCACTCGCATGTGACAATCCGAGAGAGGGAGAGAAATATGTGCCAGTAGTGCAAACTATGGTGCGCCTTCACTGTTCAAGTGGCAGGCTAAAAGACAGACAGACAGACAGGCGGCCACTGCCACTGCACTAAATGGGAAGCCAGCTAAATGGCAGGAGCAAACAAAAAATAATAACAATAAAAACAACAGCGCACAGAATAAAGAGACAGTTGGCAGCGATGCAGAAAGAAGAAGAAGAAGAGGAAAGAAGAGCTAAGGGCTGCTAACAAATGAAGAACAAAAAGATCTGCAGCGATCTGACAGACAAAAAAGACAGACAGAGAAGGGGAGAAAGTCGGAGACAAAAAAAGAATCCAAAAGTACTGCCAATGAATCCCCTTTCCTCTCATCCACTGAAGCGTGGTGTCATGAAACTCACCATTACAGCAGAAGGGATACTAGGGATAAACACACAATAAGCACATCAAGTGCTTCATGATCAGCAGCAGCTGCAGAAGGAGCAGCAGTAGCTCTGCTGCAATGCAGTGCACACATTTACACTGCTAATTGGAATAAATCATAATTAAAGGCCAATTAGGCCAACGAAGCCTACTGATGCTGCTGCACAAACGCTGGAATAAACGACTGAGAATGAGGAAGAAAAGTGAACAGAAAAAAGGAAGAAAAACTCGGCAACTGACAAAGACAGGCAAGAAAGAGTGAAAGAAGGAACTGCCTGGGAAAACAGAGAAACCAACAAGAGCAAAGTGTGACACTTCCTCTTTCTTTCCAACTTCTTCCCCCCCCTTTCCTACAACACCACCCAAAGTCTTCCAAGTCCCCTCTTAGGGGAGCCTTGTATCGGGGGCAGAGCTAATCGAAGGGCGGAAGCGACAGCGAAAGCAGCAGCAGCATAAAGACATTCAAATCAATCATTTAAATTAGTTCAGGCAGGCGGCAGTCACTGCTTCAACTACAACGTATTAAATAATATTCCAAAGTTGGGCGTGTGTGTGTTGGCAGTGCTAATCAAAATGCAGACAAGCAGGCAGTGTGTTTGTGATTGAACAACAACAACTACAACTTCAACAGTGGCAGACCCTGCTTCTTCCTTGACTGGCTCGTTCTCACGTCATCGGAGGAAAAAGTGCTACTTTTTCTAGTCCCCCTTCTTCCTTTTCCTCCTTCTCTCATTCATTCAATCGGTCATTCATTCATTCATTCATTCATCCTTCTTCGTTCTTGCCAATCAACTAAAATGTCACGAGCAGACTGTGCTGTGCTGTCTGCGCTGCTCACGAGAGAAGGCAATCGCTTGCAAATCAGCGTGAGTGAAAGAGAGCAGGAGAGCTTTCCCGAGCCTTTTCATTCGATAACGATTGGCTGAATAATTGTGTGTATGTGACAATTGCAAGGCAAAACTATGCGGCAGAATGCCCGCAGAAAAAAGGAAGAAATAAGAAGCAAAGCCCGTACCGCCACCACCACCACGACCACCACTTTGTCATTTGCTTCGGTCCCATTGCACTCACCTCTCTCTCTCTTTTTCTTGTCAGGAACTTGGTAGTAAGCGCTCACCTGGGCCGACCACGACCGTCTCCCGCAAAGCAAACCAAAAGAAACTAGCAAAAAAATCGGAATATTCTCAAAAGCAGAAAGCAAGGCAAAGCAAACGCTGGCTGGCTGGCTGACTGGAGCGTCCGAAAATTAGTCCGAGCGGTCAGCCAAGTGTGAAGGAGAAAAAGAAGACGAGAGAGAGAGACGTCAAGTGGGCGCCTTCTTAGCCGCCCTATTTTCAGGGTACAAAACTGGGATGGCCAGCAGCAGCAGCAGTACTACACTTCACCTCCTCAAGAATATTCAAGCATCTTCTTCTCTCATTGCCTCACTGTGAGAAAGAAGACACAAGGTGGCAGACACAGAGAGAGAAAGAGAGAGAGAGAGAGAGAGAGACTGAAAGCAGTGAAACGATGCAAAATCGGCCGTCCAGTACTTGACTACCCCGAGAGGGATGACACACACACACTTAACACAGAAAAAACCCTCCTAATATTCTCTATCCTCCTCCTCCTCTTCCTCCTCGGCCCATTCCTGATTCTCGGATTTGGCTCGTCGACATTTCAAGTCTTCGGGCGATGAAGACGGCAGCAGCAGCAGCAATGAATGCAATAATTCCCAGAGAAAATAGAGAAGAAAGCAGAACGCAGCAGTAGCAACAAAAACAATGAATGTACGGACAAATTACAAATCGGTCCGGTGAAGTGCAGTCAGGAAGAGCGAGAGAAAGCGAGGGGGCAAGAGAATGGAAAGAAAAGAGAATAGAAACTGGAAAAAGTAAGCTGTGCCCCCAACTGCCGCTGCTGCTGCGACACCAAAAACAACACAAACACCAAACACACACATACAAAAGAAAAAGAAAGGCAAAGGAAAGACAGCAGTGCTAGACAAATATTGACAAGTGCCCTAATGGCATTAGATCGATTCAAGATTGAATCAGCATTTGCTGTGGTGATGCGGATGGTGGTGGTGGTGGTGGTAGTGGTGCCCGATTCCCACTTTGCACTCTTTAAATCGCTTCCTCACCAGTGTCGCAAACACACTCACAGTTACAGGTCACATCACAGGCATTTGCCGATTTGGTAGTTTTCCCCCGACTACTGATCGGATGAGATTTACGGGCTGCAAATCACTTCTCTTTCACTTCTTCTTTTCGTGTTTTGTTTCAGCAGTAGTCGACGACAACAGCTCAGCAACGCTTTTTCGACTGCTAAAACCCAAACGGCTGCTTTTTTCGCACACACACATTTGTTTCCGTTTGCCCCAGTGCCCCGGCAACAGCAGTAACAGACAGCAGCAGCAACAAAACAGATAACAATCACAAACACTACCGAGCAAAAATCTGTGTGTGTAATCGAAAACGGCTGCTAAAAACACTCGGTGCGAACTCTAAACGAATTGAAACGATTGCCAAAAAGAAGAAGGGGAAATGGCAAGTATGAAAAAAAGTAAAATAACAAACTGTTTGCCTCGGTTTTCTCAATTTTTCACCAACACATACACACACACTCGCATTCGACTAACAAACAGATTTATGGCCTAGAAAAGGATAGCAAGCCAGCCAACCCTCTGAGAAGCCTCAAAGCGAAGAATAAAATGGCCACAGAATAATAAAGCAGTATTTCTAAATGAATACAAGAAGAAAGTGAGGAGTGTGAGAAAGGGAGGGAGGGAATCGCGTAATGACGAATGTCTCGAACTGTAAACGGTGAAATGGAAAGAGGGCAAGAAAAGGGGGCAACAATTGAAGAATTGCTCCAACTAAGATGAGAGAGATTTGGCTAGCTGGCTACTAATGCAGTCTCCACCGACCATCATTTGGACACAGCAAGCGGCATTCATTAGCGTGATGGTGTGGTGGCAGTGTTGGTGGTGGTGGTGAAAGTCTGCACTCTGCAGTTTCGCCCACTGGTTTGCTTTTCCCATTGGCTGCCAGCGAAAGAACGAGAGCATGTGGAGCATTTATAAACTGGGCCGCCACATCATGTAAACTGTGTGTTGTAGCGGAAGGCTGAAGCCGCCGCCGCCTACGCCAGGCATTGAAGACCTCAGCACTCACTCACTCACTCTTTGGCTGATTACTGCAGACTTTTTCGATTTACAGTTTAAATTACATCTTGCTGCTGCTGCTGCTTGATCGCCATTCACTCATTTACTCACTCACTTAAGTGCATTTCCACCGTCTAAATGATGTCTACACCGAGAAATGACGGGTTCGAAAGTTCTGGTTCGAGAGTCTTTTTCCCGCAGAAACTGCTGGGCGGTAAGCTACAGAAAGAGACGAAGACAAAGAGGAGGAGGAGAAGAAAAAATAACAAGACAAAGACGAAGATGGAAAAGAAGAATTAATCAACTTTGGCAATTAAGTTGATGCAACTGCAAACTGTAAGCTCTGTGTGCAGTCGTGTCGGCGCTCATTTGCTGGTGGTGGTAGTCTCTATATAGACAGTGAACAATGCTCGAAGAGACCAGCACCAGAAAGTCTGGTAAAGACCAGTTATTTTGCGGTAGAAATGCTGCAAGGGATGCTGGCCACAAAGCAGAAAGGGGCACTGCGGCTCAATTGAATATTCGCTTGCTTGAAGGCATTTAGAGAATGTGGGTAAATTGTGAGAGAGAAAGAGGAAATGGCAAACGATAGAATTTACATAAAGTAAAATTGAGTGATAAAATAAAGAAAGAATTTGTTCTCTCTTTATTTTATCCCACAAAAGGCAGTCAATTTAGACACACTCTACTTTCATTTCTCTCCTTCACTGGCTCCACTTTCTGCCACAAATAAAAAAGATATAAAGTCATTCCTCTTGAGTGCCGCTTGTTCTCACTCTCACTCGCTCTCTCTATCTCTCATTAATTCTAATAGCTAGGACCTAATTTACAGATGTTGCTTTTGTACTACGAAAAAGAAAAGTTGCATTGTTGCAGAGCACAGTTGCTAACTGTTGTGCTTGCACCGAGCGCCGCTGCTAATTAAATCAGGAAAAAGTTAAGCCGCTGTTCGCCCTGAAACTCAATTAGCCTCAGAGAATGAAGCTGTATCATTTCAGCCAGCAGTAACAACATTTCAACAGCAACCAGAATAAAAGAGCATTCTGAAGTACAATGTGGGGGTGCAAAGCAAGTACAGTATGTGTAGAATGATGAAGGGGATAAGATGATGTGGAAACAAAGGAATAGGCTGGCTAGGATAGGAGCGAAAAAAGTAGCCACTTACTTGAGGATGAAAGCGCCTCGATGACACGGTACGGTAGACTCGACTGAAATGGCTTCAGTACGGTGGAAGCTGAGTTGATGTTGCTGTGTTGAGCAAAAAAGAGATTTGTTAGCGATGATGGTGACAACAACTTTGCTGGTTGCAGCAACGGATACTCACTAGAAGGAATTCAAGGTGACATTTGACTTGATGGACATGTTCGGCGAGCTTCGGTAGCCGTGGCCGGACATCTTGTCAAAACGTGTGTGGGTGTGTGTGTTCTGTGCTGATGATCAAAGTTCTTTGATGATGAAAATGTCAATCAAGGCGAACCGCAACTTCAAACACCAGATAGGTCAAAAGGTGATGAAAGAGCGGCAGGCAATGTCTCTTCACGCCGAAGACACTTCAGCCGACTGATCGCAGATCACTAAACAACGGTGGTAATCTCCGGAGCCAAGAGCAATCAGATCGCCAGAAGATGAAATAGAAATGGCAAAAGCCGGCAAGCAAATCTGTCTGAAGCACGTTGCTTTCTCGCCAAACAAAACAAACGACCAGAAATATGGGGCACGTCTTCTGCGAACGGTGCACGGCAAAAAATAATCTTTTCAGAAAAACTAGAAATCAAAATTCAAAACGCACATTGAATCAAGTTCTTCACATCTTCTTTGCTTTAAACTCTTGAAGAAATCACCATGGCTCCCAGTTCGCGCGACTCATATCGCGACAAGATGAGCCAGATGATCGCCGAATACCTCCTCAAGGGGTACACCATGCTCAATGCATACTGTCCGGAGTGTAATGTAAGTGGGAAGAGTGTAATCTGTCATCAATCTTCTCAGACAAACTCTAACCGATTCCGTTTCTTCTTCTCTAGTCTCCGTTGATGCGCTTTCGTCAGGAACCGACTGTCTGCGTCATTTGCCGTGATATTACGAAGAAAGGAAATGCGGTGACTGTAGGTGAACATTCGCCGTCTGTCAAAGTGGAGACTGGCTCCATCACCACCACCACCACCACCACCACCAACAACAATAGCAACAAGCGTCCGGCGGCCAACGGCGGCTCCAAGGACCCGCAAGCTGAAGACATCCACAACAAGAGAAACGCCCGTCAGCTCTCTTCAGTAGTTCCCTCTGAACTGCCAGCCGTCCTCCAGGGGGTGATCTCCGCCTGTTCGGACAAGCTGGTCTGGGCCACGGATATGCTGCGCAACACCACCGACGACTACGCCGAAATTGCCCGCCTGAATGAGCTCATCCAGCAGACGATCACTACGATTGAGAAGGCGAGCCAGTTTTCCCATAATGTCTAGAGCCCTCTTCCTTCTTTTCTATAACATTTTTCTATACCTTTTCATAAACACAAAGTACTCCTCAAGATGAAAAAGAGGCTTCAAATCATTATCAAATTACACCGGGCGTCAGCCCGGTGCAAAGTTTAAGATACCTGCGAGATTTTCGGCATAGATATTTGAGAAATAGAGTGTGATTTTTTGAACCATGTATCAGATTTTTGTGGTGGGACTATCAAAAGTTATCTTTGAAAAATCAACTTGTCGAAAAGGACATATGTTGAAAAATGTTTCCGAAAACCTTTATAAAAAAATTTCGGCAAATTGTTTTTTTGTGGAAATGTCTTAACCAACACAAAAATTAAATGTAAAATTAATTTTATTTAAAATTACTTTTAATTAAGTGGTCCCACCACAAAAATCTGAAATATGGTTCAAAAAATCACACTATATTTTTTGAATATCTACGCCAAAAATCTCGCAGGTATCTTGAACTTTGCACCGGGCTGACGCCCGGTGTTATTGCCCTCAAACACCAAACACACCTTAAACTTGTGATTATCGTTATTGTCATCATCTCCAAATACAAATGATGTCAAGTCGTGTAAAAAAGGTATCACTCCTTTTCTTGCGCATTTTAAGTAAAAGTGTGTGTCGCCGGTGGACACTTATCTTTAATTCAAAACACACACCACACACATGGGCAATCAAAATGACCGTGTCAGAGAAGGAGATTATATAAATATAGAGAGAAAGCAAAATCGAAAGATACGGAGATAGCGTTCGCGGGTACGCTGCTGCTGCTGCTGCTGCCGCCGCTTAAAAACGGGACGCCGACAGAGAGAAGCACAGCTTCAAAACGTACGGGAATTTGCCGTCTGAAAGGAGAGAAGTTAGAAGGTGTGGATACATAAAACTGAACGTGAGGTCTTACTTGGATTGGGAATCGACACGTGGTTGCAGATGACCAGCGCCTCCGTGGCGCTTGAGATCGACTCAAACTGAATCAGTCCCGAGGAGCTCCGCTCGGCTAGAGAAGGATTTGGGGAAAAGGGAAAGAAAGGGAGAGAAGGAAAAGGGCAATGGAAACAGTTAAGGTGACTTGAGACAGGCGGGGAAAAGGGTGCGACGAGTTTGATTTACCGAAGTTCTTACTTTTCGACTGGAAGAACTTGACACTAACGGGCTTGTTGTTCGGACAGTACTCGTCGAAAATGTTAATAATGTCCTGCTCCTGAATGCCGTAGGGGGCGTTGAAGAAGTGCAGCACGTCCGCCGGGTGGGAGATGCGGTTCTTCAGCGCCGACTCCGGATTGGTGAAGCGATTGTTGCGGTTGCCCATGTAGTCCTTGAAGGAGCAGCTGCCGTCGGGCAGGTCAAAGGGCTGCTTGACGTCGTTGAGGAATGCCTGCTTGGAGAAGCCCAGCTGCATCTCGTGCCCGAAGAAAGAGACCTTGTTCAAGGAGGCAATGGCCCGCTCCACCGACGCCGAGTCGCCCATCTGCACCATGGCGCAGCCCTCCTTGCTCTTCAGAAACTTGACCTGAGTGAATTTAGAACAGGTCATTAGTAGAGTACCTAGAAGAGTTTACACCCCAAAAACACACAGCCCACCACTTACCCGAACGACGTTGCCGTACTGGCAGAGCAGGTTGAAGAGCTTCTCGCAGTTCATGACGGTGTGATTCAGACCGTAGACCATCAGAACAGCGCCCTGCTGAGGTCCACCAGCCTGTGATACGGGAGTACCTTGAATAAGCGGTGTCTGACCGGCATAGCCTGAGTTTGAAATACTTCCCAGAACGCCCTGTCCGCGGCCGTCTCCACGTCCGTAACTGGTTTAGATGGATAAGGTTAATAGAAGGGGTTTTTTTCCAGTCAAAAAAACACTTGAAGACTTACGCATCTCCCGGCTGAATGTAGGACTCAGCCATGGCATAGGAAGCCGGGTGACGATTTGGCGCGTAGGCAGCCTCGTGGTGGCTGTACGGGTCTGGAACAGAGTGGTTGTGTGTGTTGTTGAACAAGTGGGGAAGCAAGTTAGAAAGAAGAAGAAGGATGGTTAGTTTGATGAGTCACCTAGCATATCTGTGCACAGTAAAGTAAAGTAAAGCAGTGTTAGTTGAAGTGTTTGAAGCTAGGGTGCTGAAAACAAAAAAACTTACGTGCAGGCTCGTTTAGAAGGCCAGTCCTACCATCATTTACGGGGATCTTTCCTGTGGGGTCGATTGGAAGAGAGGGAAAAGAAAAGACAAAAGGAAGCGGTATTAGTAGTTGTACTAAAGTGAAGGCTGAAAAGAGAAGACAACAAGACAAGAATCGAAAAAGAAGGCGTGATGGCATGATGAGGTACAGTGAAAGTGTTGTGTTACTTTTCAGTGTCTGTCATCATGTAAAGGTATGAAATACAAATTAAGAATGTGTCGCAGGCAAGGGCAGCAGTATTATCTCGTTTAGTTAGAGCAAGTTTGGTAAATCTCAATTTTCATCAGTGAAAACTAAAGTGAAAAGTAAAGTGTGTTCTCTCACCTAAAGCCGGATTTGTGTAGTCGAAGCTTTCGTGATCATTCTTGTACACGTTCAGTCGAACGGGCTTGTGTCAGAAAGTAAGTGAGTGAGAGAAAGTAAGGATTGAATGGTGGATGTTGAATGTTGTTGGAATGAGTAAGAGTGAGCACAATTGACAGACGGCAATTGGTTGTCAAGTGAATTTGGGTTTGTGGTGGTGGTGGTGGTGGAATTGGTGGTGGTATGGTTGTTGGTGATGATAGTGGTGGTGTATTGTTCGCGATTGGTTTGTGAGTAATTTGGCGCGAGAGTGTATGAGAGAGAGAGAGCGAAAAAGAGAGACAACAAGAAAAGAGACATTAATCAAAGAAGGTAGGTAAATAATACTAGGTGAGAGCGCTTAGAGTTAAAAAGAGAGAATCCTAGATAATGATCAGCTCTGAGAGGTCATGTCAGTTTGTTGGTACTGGTGGCTTTTTGTGGTTATGATATTTATCGGTAGTGGTGGACAGTTAGAAATAGAATTAGAAAGAGATTGGGAAGTGGTCGTGGTGGACTGACTGACAGACTGACTGAGAGAGCGAGAGTTGCGAAACAGACAACACTGGGCGGCAACCTGAATGAAATACCTTTGCGTACTCCACGCGAAGCGTACAGCAGCCCGAGTAGATGTCACAGCCGTTGAGGGCGTGCTTGGCGCGCTTCGCCGAATCGGTAGAGTCAAACTCCACCATCGCCTGAATGCCGTTCTTCTTGAAAATGACAATACGCAGGACCTTGCCGCTGGGCGAGCATATCTGGTGGATCACATCCTGTGAGAGAGAGAGGAGGGAAAGCGTTACAATTACATACTGGTGCAGCAAAATAGAATGGAAATACGTACGCATGTGATGGGATACGCCGGGTTGATGACCGTAAGCAGTAGTATGTGATTCATTCGATCGTCATCCCTGGTTGAGAGAAAGAGAGGATACAAGGGGGTGAGTGGGATGAGAGACAGACAGGCAAACAAACAAGCACCACAACACAGCGGTGATGATCATAGGCAAACACAACACCGAGGTGCTGCTTTTGCCGAAACTGCACAAGAGCACACACCTTGGAACGCCGGAGTATCGTGAGTTAGAGTGGCCGAAGTAGTTGTTGTTGCCAAAGTTGCGATCCTAGAGAGCGAGAGTGAGAGAGGGAAGAGAACAATAGAATAAGTGAACGTTGGCAAAAGTAGAACTGTTGGGGGTGATAACGGGGTGGTAAACACACACCATCGCAGTTGCTGGCTGGAAATGGATGGTGGTGGTGGACCGGTGATGGTGCGCAGCAGCGGCAGCAGCAGCAACAACGATCTAGTCCTGCTCTCACCCCTTGCTATCAACACACACATACACACACATACACACACACAGACAGAGTCAGATCAACACACACTACTACTCACTTGCTCGGTCTTCAGCCGCTTCGAGGAGTGTCCGTCATAGGCCGCTGTTGCCATCATCTGCTGCTGACACAGTGCTACTGCTGGTGCTGGTGCTGGTGGTGATCGTTGCTCTCCTTGCTTCGAAATAAACTGCAGGTGATGGTGATTGAGATAGCGAGGTGGTGGTGGTGGTGGTGGTGAAGGGAAGAGCAAGGTGAAAGGGTGAGGGGATGAAAGTGAATGGACTGCGGACTGAGACCTCTTCTCTTTCGGGTGGTGATGGTCGCGTTGGCCTGGTCTGGCCTGACGGGAGCAGGCTGAAAGGTGTAGCGGCGGCGACGACGGCGACGGCGGCTGAGGAGCGGGCTCGTTTGCTTGTAAGCTTGCCCGGTGACGCGATGAACAATGACTGGCGGCGGCGGCGGCGACTCGCTTCTCACTCTCCTCTTTTTTCACATTTTTTTCATCGTTTTCCCCTACCGGGGCGCCATCTGCCGTAACGGAACAGCCAAAACTCGATTGTGATGGACGATTGCTATCGAGAGCGAGAGCATCGATGGCGAAGAATTCGACAGCAACAAATTCCATCAGTTCTCTCATTGGTATATATCTGGGCAGAACTGATTTTTGAAAGTTCTTGTAAAAGGTAAAAATTTATTAAGGAACTAAGTGTAGCCAAAAGGGAGCAAGAGGAGAAAGAGGTTACTTGTACAAGCCTGCAGCAGCAGCTTTGTGGAGGCAAAATATTGTGTTGTCGTTGTTGGCAAAAAACAGAATCAGAGCGGAGGAGGAAAAGGGGGAAGATATGTTGTTTGTAGGAGTGGACGGTGAAGATGACAACGACGACGAGGACCACCATCACCACCAGGACCACCATCATTACCAGAGAAAGAGGCACATCTACTGCTTGATCTTGAAGATGACCGCCGCCAAGCCGACGTAGATGAAGAACCAGGAGCCGGTGACGACGAAGCCGATCCAGACGCCGGTGTCCTCGATGGACCAGCCACGCGAGAGAATGTGCCTCAGCGTCTCCGTGGGCAGCGTCTGCGGTTGGAAGTAGCTGAAAGAGCGAATCCAGTGGGGCATCGCTTCAAGCGGCCAGATGATGCCTGCAAAGATGAAGAAGAGGAGGAAAAACGGTAAAACTTTAGAGCCGAGAAACCATAACAAAAGCCCACTGCAAACACTAACCGCTGAGAATCAAGTTTGGGTAGAAGGAGCCGAGGATCATCATGACGGCTGTGTTCTCCTGCTTGCAGAAGGCAGAGACGACGAGGCCTAGAAGAAGAAGAGTATTAGAAGATGATCATCTTTGTGAAAACCGCTCCACCGCTCTTTTTACCAAAAGCCATGCCGGTGGCGCCCTGGAAAACGAGCAGAAGGATCACCAGAATGAACGGCCCTCGGCTGGGAATGTCAAAGACGAGGAAGGTGAAAATGAGCACGAGGGCAATCTGAATGGTCATGACGCTGATCTGCACCAGCGCATGCGAGAAGAGTATCTGCATGGTGTCCACGCCGGCGACCAGGCTGCGCTCGAAAAGGCCGTCTAGAGAGGGTGATGAAAGAATTTAGAACCTTGATCTTCAACAAAAACTCCCTTCTCTGCAGCTTACCTCGCCGCTCGATGATGAAGGCCAGCGAGGTGAGGCCGGTGGCCATGATGTAGCAGATGCTGACGACGACGCCGGGCGCCATGTACTCGAGGTAGCCCTGCTTCAGTGAGTCGCCGTACACGGGCGAGCCCAGCTGCAGATGAGGTAGGTGTTTGAAAAGGGAGAAAAGCGTTTGTTTGGTTGTTTGTTTACAAAAAAGGCTCCATGGACAAGCAAGCTAACTAACCGCAATGGGCGTCTCCGCGAGCGCCGGATTCTGGCCAAAGAGGTTGAGCGTCTCCTGGGCAAAGGCCTGGAAAGCCTCGCGAAAAGCTTTCTCCATCGAGAAAGAGATTTGCTGGTCTGTTTTAGGAGAGAGAGAGAGAGAGAGAGAGAAAGAGGTGATCAGTTTTAGATTTCGAAAAAGCCTTCGAAAAGCAGTCGATCACTTACTCGTCAGATCGGGGTAAATGCGAATGGTGCTCGCCTCGATCGTCTCATTGTCCACGTCCTCGCCCATGACGACCCTAAATAACAGGAATTTTAGAATCGGTGTCATTATTTTTCATTCCCAAACAGTACCTCTTCTGCAGATTGACGGAGAACTTTTCAGATAGGTGCAGCACGCCCCACATGTCGCCGCGGCGGACCGCCTTGATGGCGTCCTCTAGATTGCTAAAGTTGTGCTAGTAGAGTTGTCGGGTTGATCAAAAAGAAAACGAGATTAGCAATCATTTTGGCCAAAAACTTTTTAGTAAAACAAAAATCAGACACTCACCTGTCTGACCGAGTGCGGATTGATCTTGTTGAGAAAGAGCTTGCTCAGGTAGGGCGGCTGCTCCTCATTGACGACGGCCACGTTGATGTCGAAGGGCTCGCTGCCGATGCACAGACAGAAGAGAATGACCTGAATGGCCGGCAGGAGGAACTGAAAGAGGAGGAGACTTGGGGAAAACAGGGGATTAGAACAACTCAAAAACTTTTTCTCCCAAAAAGAAGACACTCACGGTATATTCCGCCTAAGTCGGGTAAAGTTCTTCCAGGCGAGAATGGCCGTGGTCGCCCAGTAGTCCGCCCAGGTGTGCCCCCCTCCGCCCACCGAGTACCGACTGTGACCGCTGCCCTTGCGCTGCTGCTGACTGCCCTGGTGCTGCAGGTACCCGCCGCCCTTGTACCCATTGTACCCACCTCCTCCTCCCCCTCCCCCTGGATAGCCATTCTCCGTCTTGACCAGATTGAGCGTCGAGTTGTTCGCCGAGTGCAGGGGCGTGCTGTTCATCGAGTGCACCGAAGCGGAGGAAGAGGTGTTGGTGGTGGTAAAGACTGCTGCTGCTGCTGGCACGGGCGTCAGGTCGTAGCTCGCCTCCTTGCTGCTAATGTACAGTGAAAATACTGACGGAAACTGAGGAGGAAAAGGGAAAAGGTGATAGGATTTAGTATTTAGAAGGGTCACTTTTTGTCAGTCATACTTTGATGATATTTCTGAGATCTCCATTGGTGGCTATTTGCTTGTACTGCTCCGAGGTGATGGTCGGAGGAGGAGGTGGTGGTGGTGGTGGTGGTTGAGGGTGATGTCCCATGCTTCGATGTAATCCTCCATTGGCTACCGATCCATTCGAGATGGACTTTAGCGAGGGCGGAAGAGGATGATGTGTTTGCAGTGGCGGCGGCGTCGCATCATCTCCATTTCCGGTGTACCCCGCCAGACTGGCCGCCTTCAGCGACATGTCGCTCATGCAGAGTTTGAGGAAGACGTCCTCGAGCGTGTCCAGGGCGTGCTCTGCCATCAGCTGGTCGGGGGAGGCCTCCGCCAGCAGCCGTCCCTGGCGCATCAACCCGACCACATTTGCCTGGCGGGCCTCCTCAATGTAGTGCGTCGTGACGATGACAGTGATGCGCTCCTTCCTGGTCAGCGTCACCAGGTGGTTCCAGATGCTAAACAATTAAGATAGTTTATAAGTTCTAGAACCTTTGAAAGGGAAAGCTTTAGCAGCACTTACCTCTGCCGGAGCAACGGATCAACGCCCACCGTCGGCTCATCGAGGATGAGCAGCGGTGGACTGTGGACGAGGGCCGCCGCCAGAGAGACGCGTCGCTTTTGGCCGCCGCTGTAAAAGAAAGTAACAGTTGATTAGAAAACAAAGATGCAAAAGAACCCCCTTGGTGTGGAAATGATGGCCACTGCAGCGGAAGCGGACCAAGTGGTCAGTCAGTCAATCAGTCTGCCGGCACTTTGAGGCTGATTTTTTCTCTTTTTCTCCCAAAATTATGTAAACTGTGGTCATCATCAGTGCCCCAAAATAGCATCATCCCAGGCAAGTGCGGAAGTGATTGCTCTGCAGATACAGCTTTGCACACACACACACACACATACATTGCACTGCAGCTAGATTAGAATGTACTACAAAGTAGTGAACAGCTGAGCAACAGCAGCAGCTGATCAGTGATGCTAAAGAGCGGGAGAAAGCACTTGATTTCCAGCGCCTGTCCGCAACTTTTTCTCTTCTCTCTCCTTCTCTCTTCCGAAAGTCGTGAATGAGCGCGCTAATAAAGTATACCATTTCATCGCTTCTAGGCATCAATATGTGTGAGTGCGAGTGAAGCAAATAGCCGGCGTTCCCAAAATAGGACACACTAGCACAAGCACTGGCAAACAGTTGTGCAACAGGTGGTGGTGCTTGCTATGCCATCGGTAGTAGACAGTCAGTTGTGAGCAAACATTAGCAACAAAGTAGATTTAACAGTCAACCGTTCCAAAATTCATAGGTTTCTAGTTCCGAAAATTCCACCAAGTTCCTCTCTTACCTGAGGTGCTTCACCAGCCGATTCTTGTTGGGCAGGTCGAGGAAGGAGATGAGAAAGAGAATGCGGCCGGCCAGAAAATCCGCCTCGAGGCCAAAGAGACGGCCAAAGTAGTAGAGCATCTCCTCGATGGTGAACTCATCGTAGACGGCCACCTCCTGGGGCATGTACCCCACCGAGGGCCCGGGAATCTGGCTGCCCGGCTCGTTGGGCTGGTAGCCGAAGACGCGCACCTCCCCCTGTTGCGGTTTGATCCGACCGACGATGCACCGAAGCAGAGTGGTCTTGCCTGAAAAAGTGTTGATAAGAAGAAAGAAGAAAGGTTTAGTATTTTGAAAGTTTTAGTAAAAAAGGCGATAAGGGTGACACTTACCGCATCCTGAGGGTCCGAGAAGGCCGTATCTGAAAAAAGAAACATTTTTTATTAGTAATTCGAAAGCTTTTTTGTCGATGTGTTGACTATAAAAGGCATTTTCTCAAAATTTTCAATATAAAAACTACTGATAAAATCAAATGAGCATTTTTTTACCACCTACAATGAACGCTAAAACACAAAGCACTCAACATGCAACAGTTTTGATTTATTTTTTTTCTCCCCCTTAAAACATTTGCATTTTAATGCACGGTAATCTAATTTAGACTCTTTGACTTTGTCTTTCGTTGAATAATAAAAGGAAGATTTTCCTCTTTAATGCAGGCGCCAATTACCGCGCCGCCATTAGCAACAACAGCAGCGGTAATAGAAACGGCAAGAGAGTGTTATCGCGCGGACTGCTCATAAAGCAACTTTAATTTGCTTGCAGCTTTCTCTTCGTTTCCCTTTTAGAAGAGTCAGAAAAAGAAGGTGAAAGTGAAAGTAAAAGGTGGAAGTGCCCCGCACACTGGAAGCCATTTGCCGGGCAGGAGGCTGCCCGTTGCTCAAGTCGGAAATTGAAATCACTCTCCATTTATCTCTTTCTCTCTCTCGTTCCCGTGAACATCGGGATGCAAATCTGGCTGCCAAGATGAAGAGGAGGAAAGAAAGGAAAAAGGCTGCTCAATCAAAGTGTGCTCGGTGCTTCACTGTGCTGCTGCTGTTGATGATGATGATGATGATGCAGCGGCGGCGGCGGATGTGTTCTCAGCGGCAGCAAAAGCTCTCAGACCTTGACAAAAGGTGATGGCCAGCGAGAGCGAGCCGACTGACTGACCGACTGCCTGTCTGCCTGAACAATAGATCAATCGATTAGTGGGCGCACTCGAGTGCAAGGAAAGTGCTGAAGTTGCTGAAGTTGATGCTGCTGCTGCAGGTGCTGTCACTGCTGTTTCTATGTGGCTAAACTCAGCCGAATCATGGCCGTCGGAGTAGAGCCGAATGAGGTTGTTTTACTGTGAATATTTCTTCATCGACTGACCGATCGATAAACTCGGGTGGAGTGTCGCCGCGGCCGTAATTATAATTAAGTCTGATTATAATTACGTTATACCGATGGGCTCATTTGCGACCGGTCAAAAGAGAAGGCAAGCTCTTTGTGTTTCGGCAGAATAAGAAAGTGAGAGGGAGAGTAAATAGTGCAGTCTGACCTAGTGACCAGCATCAGTGGACAACGGGCGACCTTTTTGCCTGTTCTTCTTTCTCTCCTTGAAAACGACAACAATAGACATTGCTAGATTCTGTGCTAAGTAAAGTAGTCGGTCATGGTTACACTGAGAAAATGCAAAAGAAGAGGAAGAACAATATATAAAAAGGAGCAAGCGGAGAAACACAAATATTGAGCAATTAACGTCGGTAGTTCTTTTCAGTTGTGGTTTTAGTGGTGCACTTCAACTTGGCCGTCAAGCTAAGGTGAAGCCAAAGCTCAGCAAAGATTGCAAATAATAATAAAAGCAAAAAACAGCTCAGATTTGAGGAGGAGGATGATTGACACCTCAGATTGAAACCTGCACCGAAACGACACACTGCTGAGTTTAAGTTGTAGTGTGTGAAACGGGAGCAGGAAAAAGTGAATGAGAGTGAAAGGCAACAAACTAGGCCGATGAACGAGAGAAAAAGAAAAAAGGTGCAAGACAAAACTACTTTTGGGGGAGAAGAACGACTGTGTGTGTGAGGAGGAGGAGGAGGAAACGAGGTGCAAAGAGGATGATGATGATGTTGTTGTTGTTGTTGAGGTTGTTGCTGGTGGTGACCTTGTGTGGAGAACAGGACAACAATTTTCAGAGTCACAGAGGTGAGCCGCAAAACTGAGCTGATCTAACAGATGAGAGGATCAGCAAATAACGGGGCAAAAATGACGGCCACGAAAATGACAGTGCAAGTGACAAACAACAACACACAGGCAAATGTCACCCGATGATTTTGGTGACACTGCGAGGTCGACGTAAGAGGAAGGCACAAAATGTTGTGCAGCAGCAGCTACTTTAGCACTGACAAGAGCCAATTAACTTGTGTCTGTGTGTGTTCTCTTAGACACCAACTGCTAAACACACTCAGCATATGACTTTGACATTTAAAATGATTAACAATATATTAAAACAGTGGTGTCATTTAAAGTCATTTAAAGTTGCCACCAGCAGCAGCAGCAGTTTAGTCAGTGTCATTAAGCGGCAGGCTAATTGATAAGCGCAAGCAGTAAAAAGTGGGCAGACAAATGACAACTCAAAAAGTCAACAAGTGGCTGTGTTTTTCTCAATGAAAAAACTTTGTTTGTGAAAAGCAGTTCAGATGGAATGGAGCAATACATTTCCGCTTAGATCAGAAAATAGCCTGTTTCTTTAAAGTAAGAAATTCTCTCTGTGAGAATTTCTCACCTTTCATTTTGTTGAGCATTTGCTGCTTATCAAATTAGAGCAAATCATCCCGGCATTGATAAAAGGAGAAAAAGAAAAGAAAAGAAAGAAAGATGCCGCTCTCGTGATTGTCTTGTCATTGTTGTCTTGACTACTGTCACCATTTTCCCACTGTTCTAAACCACAATGATGGCCGACAAAAAGTTCAGCAGCAGCTGAGTGAGCACTGTTTTTTTGTTTCACCGAGTTTGGTCACCACTCTCCCCCCCCACACAAAAAGACAAATGTGCTCATCCGGACATTAGTTTGAAGAAAGAAGCAGCGATGGCAGCAAAAAACTTTGTCCAAAGTCGTCGTCGTCGTCTTCTGCTGAAGAGTGCGTGAAAAGGAGGAAGTGAATGAGTAATGATCACCGCCGTCGCAGCAGCATCGGACACCGATGGAGCCAAATCGTCGACCCGCAGACTTTTCCCGTCCGTTTTTCACCACCGCCACCACCACCACCATCATCGCCGATAATGGGGCGCCAATGTGCGCGCACACGGGCAAAGTGGAAAAGTGGGGAGAGAAAGAGAAAGATAGAGGTGCAAGCAACTTTCCTTTTTGCACACATTTTTTTCTTTTTTGCTTCTCCTCGATGGCTGAAAATCGCCTGAGGAGCAGCAGCAGCAGCAGTCGAAAAGTGTTATACACTTCATCGACTTCAACTTCAACCTTTCTTCGTCGTCGCCGTCGCCGATGAAGTTTTGGGGGAAAAGAAACATCAACGACGGCGGTAAATGGTCGGGATAAAGGAACACGCTTTCGTACAGACAAGTGCACAAAAGGAACACAGCAGCAACACTCCTGTCACTGAAGTGACTGGCGGCACCAGTGGTGACAGAGATTTTCGACACCAAAAACCAACACACTAAAACGTTTGGTGACAGCACTCTAAAAGCTAATCTATCTCTCTAAAACTCTTCTGTAGATAAGGTCTCTCGGAGATTGGACTTACATGGCCGCCTCTGGCACATTGAGCGATATGGAGTTGAGGACGGGCTTGAGGGAGGTACGCCGCCGGCCGTACGACAGACAGACGCCGCTCACTGACACTGCCACGCGGGCGGAAGATACAGGTGCGGAAATGGCAGCAGCGGCGGCGGCGGCGGTGGCAAGGGAAGTGGTTGAGCCACCGTTGGCGGTTCCGTTTCCGGTGGTGCCGTGGTGGCCATTTCCGGCGTGGCTTCCATTGGCGTGGCTGACCACCGAGGAGAGGGAGCTCAGCTTGGACTCCAGTGCCGGCCGGTAGGCGCACAGCGTCACGGTGTTCACCGAGTCGAAGCAGGCCGTCTCCGATTCACAGTCAAAGGGCATGGTGATGGGGTGGTGATAATGGGTGGGTGATGGGAAGTGGTGATGGGAGGTGGTGGTGACTTGAACCAAAAGTGGGTTCAAAAGGATGTGATAGTAGGAAGATTAAATGGTGGTGGTGATGACTGAGAAGGGATGGGGAGAGCACTCTTCAACTGCAAATCTACTACTATGTTGGTTTTGGCAGCATCGTGTCGGTGGTGGTGGTAGTGGTGGTGATCACTCTACAAATCACTTTACAGGAAATTACGAATTGAAAGATTAATGGAGGTAATAGATGATGGGGTCCTTCTGCTGAGGTGAAATGTGGGCAGCTTCATTTTTGTAAATGGGGGCGCTTGAGCATCTTTTAAAACCACTCGAGAAAAATTATTTAATGTCCAGCGCATGCAGCAGCAAAACGGCACGAACTAGATGACTTGAGCATGAAGAGCACAAACAAACAAAATTTTGCTGGCGTACAAAATGACGAAAACCCCAATGTGTAGCACAAAAGCTGGACAGAGAAGAAGTGCTGCTGCTGAGTGGACAGAAGGATAAAAAGGTAGAAAAATAGGAAAGAAAAATGGAGAGAACAAACAAACAATGGCAGACGATGTCAGGACTAGTAATGTTGGCGGTGGTAGATTGTGTGATGTGTGTTGATTCAGCTGAATGATGCAACAACAACAGTGGTGGTGGTGACAAGGTCGACGACAAAAAACACACACACACACACGATGAGCAGTAGTAAAGTCACACTCAGGTAAAGTTCACCCAAAATCACCTGATGATAAAGACTGATGAGTATGATTCAAAGCTGAAAAGTGTTTCAGTGTTTAGATGGAAGAGTTCCCGAGTGACTGCTGCTCGTCGCTGTCGTCTGCGTCGTCTGGAGCTGAAAAATCTGAAGCACAAAAGTTGAAGCAATCACTTGAGCCCAGACTCGCCGCAAACTGAAGACTGAAGAAGCAGTCAGTCAGTCAAAGTCAGTTCAAGCTGAAGCACCCGTTTCAAAAGCTGTTGAAACAGCTTTAGCACAGCTCCAGAGACGCTGTTCCAGCAGCAACGGCAGTGTCGGGAAAATCTTCGGACAAACAAGTGCACAGTTTCGGAACACACACTGGACCGCCTTCCTTACCGCGCAGAGTGTGAGCAGCAGGAGTGAAAGTGAAAGTGAACGACAGTGTGAGAGAGAAAGTGAAAGTGGTCCTCCGTTTTCGAGCAGCAGCAGCAGCAGCAGCGGCGGATAACGGATGGATGGAAGCAAAAAAGACTTTGTAAAGAGGAGGAGGAGGAGAAGGAAGAAGAGTCTGACGCTGTCTGAACAAAAAATGTGGCAGCAGATTTGGTGTGTGCGAGTTTGTGTTTGCAGTTGACTTCCCCCCACTAACCACTACGATTACCACTGATCATTTCTGTTGGATCAGCAGCAGCAGCAGCAGCAACAGTAGAAGCAAGCAAGCAGCAGCTCTTCTGGAGGTGGAGGTGGAGGTGGAGCTGGAGGTGGAAGACTGCAGTCTCTTTGCCACCACTTTTTCCTTTTTCACCCGAAGACGAAGTCGGCGGGTAATCGACGACGACGACGACAGCGGCTGCGACGGCGGCGGCAACGGCAAGTGCACAGGTGTGTAATGATAGGTGACCGTAAAACAAACAAATCGACGATTGAATCGCCGAGAGAGAGAGACGAAAAAATGTGTACACTCTTGAGAAGGAGAAGAGAGAAAGTAGTCTTTCGTTCGATGTTGGAGTGAGAGTAAGAGAGAAGAGAAGAGCAAATTGGTGGCGTGTCCAGATGACTTGCAGCAGCTTCAGCAGCGACGGCTCTCTCTCTCTCTCTCTCTCTCTCTCTCTCTCTCTCTCTCTCTCTCTCTCTCTCTTTCAAGTTTCGACTGTTTTTCTGTTTCAAGTTCTTCTTCTTCTTCTTCATCGACAAGCAGGTAAGTAAGTCAGTGTGCCAATGAGCAGTGAGTGAGATAGAGAAAGTTGCCTGTCTGTCGGTGTGCGTGTTTGTGTGCTTAGTCCGATGCTTTCCACTTCTTTGCTCTACTACTGATGCCCGATGGCCAAGAGGAAAACGGCGATGCCGACAATGAAGAAGCAGAAGAAGGAAGAGGAGGAGGAGGTCAAAGTTGACTGACAACTGTTGCTGCTGTCCTCTGCCCTTTGACATGTGAGAGGAATGTCATCTTCCCCAAAAACTAAATTCCCCAAACAAGATTTTCTAGAATCTAGATTATCAGATCATCATCAGCTCTTCATTAACTTTCCTGAAGATAAATGCAAATATTATGCGTGGAAAATTTCGTCATTAACAGCGTGTCATCATGCAAACAAACACAAACAAACACACACACTTTCCCCGCTTCTAAATTACCGGTCGATCCGGTGTTTGATGTCTGAATGTGCAACAGTTTTTGCTGGTGGTGGTGCTCTTAATGGTGGCCCTGTCATTGGCACTGTTGCGCACACAGCAGCAAACACAAAACTACAAAAAGTACTGAAAGTACTGAAAGTTCTACTGCTGAAAACACCGAAGAACTGCTCTAAATTGATTTGACCTTTGGCGGGAAGGAGGGGAGGAAGTGGAAGTAAGGGAGGAAGGAAGGAAGGAAGGGAGGGAGATTAAGATGACAGCTGATGATTTGGCGGTTTTCCCCGGTCAACGGGAGCAGTAGTAGTAGGTAAATGAACTTCAAGTTTGATCTTTGTCTGTCACCTCAAAATTACTTACTTACTTTCTCTCTCGCTCTCTGCTGATCAATCTCGCTCTTTTTTCTCTCTCTCTCTCTCTCTCTCTCTCTCTCTCTCAATCACTTTTACTCATTTCATCGATCGACTACGTTGGTGCTGCTGTTGCAATGGATTTCGGCCATTTGCAGTGCAAGTGATTTGAAATGCCGGCGCACCACACACACTGAGGCAGGCATGCAGACACCGAAATGACAGTCAAGCAGCACAGTGACAGCTTGAAGAGAGAGAGAGGGAGAAGGAGGTGAAAAGGAAGAAAGGGGAAGTGGAAACAGAAAAACACAGAACATTTGAGCAGTAGACGTCAGCTCAAAAGTTGACCTCAGCTCGTCAGCAGCAGCAGCAGAGGAGCATTTGCAGTGGGCACATCGATGGAGCACTTCCAGCACACTTGAAGGGAGCACACTGATGCTGTTCAGTTGGATCAATCAGCCCGGCGGCCTGGCAACAGCATCAACAACAGCCAGGATGATAATGAGCCACTTTGTCGCACCACCACCACCACCGTTGATGCTGCCGTTGTTGATGCTGAACTCTTCAAACTTGTCGGACGTTTGCGTTTACCTTTGAGAGGAAGGCACAGTCTCTGGCTGGCTGGCTGGCTGGCGCCGTCTTCCCGGTCTTCGATCGTCATCGTCGCCGACGAGCCGTTGTCTGCCTGTTTGTCTGTGAGTGTGTGTGATTGATCGCCCAGCGTCCATAGTTCATAGTGGTCTCGCCAACTGAGGAGAAGAAGAAGCGGCGGCTTCAAGCTCCGTTGTTGTCCTTTTTCTCCCCTCCTCCTCCTCTTCTTTCTTCTGCTCTTCCTCCACTTCTGGTCACAGCAATAGCAGTGTTTATCGTCGTTGCCGTCGATGACCGATGACACTTGCACTTCGTTTCAGTCAATCGTTGGTCCCCTTCTTTCTTCTCTTCCTTCCTTCCTTCCTTCCTTCTTTCTCTCGCTTGTCGTCTTCTTCAGTCGCTGAAGAAGACATCGTTCAGCCATTGTTCATCTGTTTCAACCTTAGTGGGACTTCAGACAAATCGACAGCAACGGGGCAAACTCTTTTTCGCGCCCACCGAGATTGCACTCGACGACGATGAACAAGACGTGAGCTTGTCTTGGCTTGTCCTGTAATGTCTGTGCCTGTGCCTAATCGTCTTAGTGCTCTCCAAACGACGAAGAAGAAAAATTGCATAACACAGTGAACTTGGCAAAAGCAGTAGTAATTGTGAAGAAGAAGAAGAAGAAGAGGAATACAAAGTAGCACCAACTTTTGCTCCTTGTGGTGCTCGTTACGGCGGATTAACGATGACGATGATTCGGACTTTTACCACACACGCAGAGGGAGGATAAAAATGAATGGAGAGCTCTCTGAGTATCACCCCGTTAGGACAGCGGCCAGTTTACTTCCAGAGAGAGGAGGGAAGGAGTGAAATGGAAAGCTGAAATTGAAATGACAGAGACAGCAGGAGTGATCAGCAGCTGTCGAATTGAGTGCCTGAGCATCGTTCAGTTTTTTCTGCTCCAGTTAGCCCCTTTAGTTCAAGTTGTGGTTGTTGTTGCTGATGTTGTTGACTGACAATTTGATAAATGCCTGAAGGAAAAAAAGAGAGACCCTGTCTGGCTGCTGCTGCTGCTGCTGCTGCTGCAAACTGTCTCAATATTGTGGCAATCTAATCCTTGCTGCCTCAGCAACAAACGACCTGTCTGCACGAACAGAAGCACTAAAGCAAAAAAGGTACAAAGTAAACAATGCAAATCATAAAAGAGAGTTTCCTCCGATCGGTAGCTGGAGAAATGCGCACCTCTGTGCAGTTATTTTAAGTACAGCAAAGTACTGCAAAGAAGATCAACAGTAGCAGGAGTCTGAAAATGGCGCCACACAAACACAAAGACAACGGCTCCAGAGATGAGAGAGAGAAAGAGCGCAATTAACAGCTGCCTGTCAAATAGGCGCAGATTTGATACTACTAATTGGAAAGAAGAGCGTTAGGAGGATCAGCAGCCTGGTGCGCTTTTATTTGCTCAAGATCTCTCTCCTCGAGCAAAGATCACAATGAGCTCGAGAAGAAAATGTCTGAAGCAGCGGAAAAGTCGCGTGAAGAGGTCCCACTTTCCATTTCCATTAAGAAAAAGACGACGGCGAAGATCAACTCTTACTCTTGCGTCCCTTCACATTCAAGTGAAGAGTTGATTGGCTATTGATAGCTCATCTGCAGTGGGACATCAGCAGTGCTGCTGCTGCTGATTACCGCTCACTCACTCTCACCTGAGCTTTCTTTTCGGAAGCCCGAGTGAGGAGAAGAGCTTGAGCACTCAGTCAGGACCGCTGAGACTGAGGCGACAAAGGGACTGCCGACTTGGACGCCGACGACCACTGTAAACTACGGTGATGATAAGAGCGGCGAAGATGGAGTGTGGTAGTGTGAGTGTGTGGAGAGTGCTCCTCCAAAGTACGGTTTTCCCTTCTTTTCAGTAGCCAAAGGCAATCGGCGGCGGCGGTTGTGGTGGTAGAAGTCCAACTGAAGCAGAAGAAAAAAATCGCCCATGTATGTCACACACACACATACAATATAAATAGGGAAGTTGAGTCTCATCCAAGTGAATGTGTGTGTGTTGTCGGGACCCGCGTGTCTGCCACCCGTGTCTGTTTGTGTGCCTGTTCGAACAAACGGGAGAGAGTGAGAGAGTTGGCCACTGGCTACTACCGAAAGCAAGTGAAAGAAAGTGTGTGGTGCACATCTCTCTCTCCCCCACTCTCTTAGCAAAGAGATGTGCAAGGGAAGAAAGCAGGAAAATCTCGTTTCCGTCCGGATCGGCGGACAGCACTGATGGCAAATACGAGCGAAAATCATCATCGTCTGATGGCTCGTGGCGGCGGCGACGACGGCGGTAGCGTGTAAACGGCAAAATTGGCAAGCGTTGATGCGGCGGCGGCTGTTGCTGCTGTTGATGTTGCTGTTGCCATCGATTGCCTGACCACCACCACCACCACCAGCAGTCCAGTCTTCAGACACTCTTGCAGATGATTAAATTTAGCCATCCCGAGTGAGAGAGTAGTTAGCCTTTTTAGCCTAACGCAGCAGCAGCTCCTTCAGACACTTCGTCGTCGTCGTTTCATCTTCTAACACTAACGTGCAGACAACAAACTTGCGAGAGGTGAAAGTGAGCGAGAGTGAGGAAGAACAAACGGAAGAGGACTAAATCGGGCCAACTGATAGCGACGGCAGCTACCAAGAAGAAGTCGATGCGGAGACTGTAGAGACCGTGAGAAAAGACGGAGTGATTTGAGGAGAACAAAACGCTTGCTAATTACTGCGCGGATTATCATCAGCATTTTTTGAAGCTCTGATGAAACACAAAAAAAGCCAACGGTTCACGGAGGAGGATCACACACAGCAAAGGTGATCACGCTAAACTTGAAAACGACCAAACAAGCTGTGGATTGTGAGCGCCTCTTTGCTTTTTTTGTTTTTATTGGTTGACAAGAATATTGTTGTACTTGTGATTACAACTAAAAGATAAGTGAGAAATGGAATTTAGAATTGTGCATCTAGTATGCAGGAAGAGAAAGAGAAACTAAATGAATGAATGAATGTGTTAGTCACTAAGAAAGGTAGTGATTTGGAAAGAGATGAGAATTGGAAGTAGAAAAAGGAAAAAGTTAAAAGTATTTGTAGTTATAATAATAATAAACTAAATCTCGAAATGTTGGTGTCGGTGAAAACTAAATGGCGAAATAGTTTCGCGAGAGAGGAGCTTGGCTTGGGCCAGCTCACTTCTTCTTGGCAGCGCCGGCCTTCTTCACCATCGGCGACTTGCGGGCCTTAGGAGCCTTGCGGACCTTTGGCGAGCTAGCCTTCTTCTCGACGGCCGAGCTTTTCTTAGCTTTAGCCTTAGCGGCGGGAGCAGCTTTGGCGGCGGCTTTAGCTTTAGCCGGAGTGGCCGACTTCTTCACCGGAGCGGTCTTCTTGGCAGCGGCGGCCTTCTTTGGCTTTGCAGCAGCTGCGGTATCCTTCACCGCCTTCGACTTGGTCGCCACCTTCTTCGACTTGCCAGTATCAGTGGCATCCTTGGCCACCTTTGGCTTCTTGGCAGCGGGAGCCGTTTTCTTGGCCGGCTTGGCAGCGCCAGCGAGGCTGGTCACGCGAAACGATCCACTGGCGCCCTGGCCCTTGGTCTGCATGATGGCGCCGGTGGTGACAGCGGTGACGAGCGCCTTGCGAATGCGGCTGGCCTGGGTGATGGTGTCCACGCCGAAGGTCTCGTACAGGTACTTCTTGATCGCCTGGCTGGAGATGCCCTTGCGGCGAGCAGGACCGACCTCGCTGTCGGCGGCGTTCTGGCAGGCGGCCACCACCATGGCCATCATCGTCGGCTGGTTGGACTTCTTCGGGCCCTTGGCCTTCTTCGGCTTGGCAGCCACGGCGGCGGCGGGAGCGACGTCGGAGTCGCCGGAAAAGTCGTACTCGTTGGCGGCGGCGGCCATGTTGGCGGTGGGAGCAATCATGATGACGATGATTTGCTTTTCGAAAAGCTCGAGATGCTTTGGAATCCGAGAGAGGAAGTAGCTTCTTGCAAGGTGCAACGAGCGAGAGAGGTGACGAGGTTTCGCGAGGCGAGCTAGGGTGACGCGAGATGAGGCAATCTGCGAAGCAGAGCGGTGAGAGCGTTTGTGAGCGCGGAAAAGGGTTGCGTGGGAGCACAAAGAGTGACACGAGCAGAAGTGAGGCGGAATGGCGCAAAGCGTGGCCTTTTTATTGCCTGGGAGCCGGCAGCGCCCTCTAAAACTGCAACGTGTTCTGCGAATGGGAAGAAAACGCGTGTCTTCGAACTTTGCGCCCTCTGACGGGCAGTCATTTTTGCCGCCATTTTTGTTGTTGTTCAAGGCTTTCTTTTCTACAGCTCAATCTGTTTCAGCTCGTCATCAATATAAATAATGCTTTATAAGTAAAAATTGGTTCTAGTAATAAAATGTGTGTGTTTGCGTTGCCTGGTGTGTCTGGCTTGTGTGGCTGGTGACGTAAGTTCAACAACGATGTGAAAAAATAGAAAGAGAAGGGCGATAAAAAAGCTTCAACAACAACAGTGGTGGTGGGAGTGGTGGTGGTGGTAGTGTGGGTGAACGAAAAACATAAAAAGGAGGTGTCCCAAACCAAGAGGCAAAGGCAGGACATAAAAAGAGGGAAGAGGAAGAGGTAATGCACAGAAAGGAGGGAGAAGAGAAAGGGTGATGGTAAAAAATATAGGCGGGAAGAGGTGGTGGTGGTGGTGGAGGACTGTACAAGAAGATCGGAGATCGGGATAGAAGGGGGTGATGAGGGCCAAAATGGATGGGAGAACAATGCACAGGATGTATCATCAGTACCATCTTTATCATCATCATCATCATCATCAGCGTTAAGAAAATCAAAGATCATCACGATTTGACTGGTTACTCATTATCATCGTCATCAGCTCAGTTCAACTTGTGATGACTGGGCGGGGCAATCTTCCGGTGGAGAAACTTGAGCACGTACAGCGGCAGACAGCTGACCAGCGTCATGAGGGTGACCTTCCAGAGGAAGGCCCGCGACTGAATGAACTTCTCGTCGAAGTAGGAGGGCGCGAGAATGAGCGTCAGGAGGTAGGTACTGAAGCTGATCAGCTCGGCGACGATCATCAGCCAGTGCCAGGTGCGCACGGTGAGGGCGAGCATCAGCAGCTCGGTGAGGATGACGGCGGTGAAGGTGATGGCCACCACGTGGATGAACTCGTCGTTGAAGAGGAGAATGCTGCCGTACATGATCACCGAGCCCTGGTAGATGGAGATGAGCACCCAGATGAAGAAGGTCTTGTAGGAGAGGGAGCGGCCCTTCATCAGCTTGTACAGCTCCGGGAACTTCAGCACCAGCTTCGGGTGGACGTCCTTGTCGAGGACGATGCTGAAGACGGGGAACATCGTGTAGAAGGTGGCGTAGCCGATCATCAGGAAGCCCTGGTACAGGGGGACGGAGGCAAAGTAGAAGGCGGAGCTGAAGATGGCCTGCAGCGTGCTGATGATGAGGCCGCGGTGGATGATGAACTGGCTGAGCGTGGCGGAGCGCTTGTAGGAGTAGCGGCCGTGCAGCAGTATCAGCCGGTAGATGTTGCTGAACTGCAGAATGCTAAAGTCGGCCGCCAGCGACGCCTGCTGGCCCTCCTTGCCCACAATGCCGATGCCCACGTTGGCCGTCTGAATCATCGACACGTCATTGCCGCCGTCGCCCACGGCGCAGGTCCGCTTGCCCGTCCGCTGCTGGATCATGTTCACCACCTCGGACTTCTGCGTGGGACTGCAGCGGCAGCAGACGACGGCGGGACACTGCGTCGCCAGGTCCATAAACTCCGCCGAGTAGTACTTCATGCAGAGCTCCAGGTCCTCGCCCCTGATCACCAGCGGACAGTCGCTCTTCCGGTGGAAGTTGTTCAGCTCGGCGTGCACGTCCGCCCGACAGGCCACCGGCCGAAAGACGTAGAACTCCTGCATCTTCTTCACCAGCTGCGAGCTCTTGGCGATGCTAATGGCCGTCTCCAGCTTGTCGCCCGTCAGCATCCACAGCTTGATCCCGGCGTCCTGAAGGCCCTTCAGCGTGGTGGCCACGCCGTCCTGGAGGCGGTCCTCGACGCCTAAAGTGAGAGAGAGGATAAGAAGGTTAGGGTGATAAAGTTTTCAAAAAACCTACAAACTTACCCGTCAAGCAGAGCAGTTCCATGTCCTTCTCCAGCGTCGCCAGCACCGTCCTGATCCGGGCCGCCCGGTCGTTCATGTTGCACTTCGCCTGGTTGTACAGCTCCTGGAAGGAGGCGTACTGCTCCTCATCGAGCAGCTTCTTCGCCACCACCAGCGTGCGCAGCCCCGAGCGGGCCATGTTGTCGCACTGCTCCTGCAGCCAGTCGCTGTAGGTGATGATGCTGGCCATGACCGTGTCCGCGCCCTTCAGGTAGAAGACAATCTCGCCGGTGTTCAGGTCCTTCACGATGATGCCCATGCGCTTCGTCTCCGAGCTGAAGGGGAAGATGTCCAGTATCTCGAAGCCCATCATCTGCCCCAGCGGGTTGCGCAGCTGAATGTGGCGAATGTCGCGAAACAGGAGCGTCATGCCCACCTTCTCCGTCCACTGCACCAGCGCCACCTCGTCCGGGCTGGAGGCGTGGTAGGTGATGGCCAGGTCGCGCATTGGAATGTTCACCGAGTGCGGGTCTGAGGAAATAAAAAAGAAGGCGGTCAGTAAAGCTCTGCCCCGGGCACTTCGGCAGTCGTTGAAGAGGCAACAACTTACCATGGACGCCAGCACCATTACTTGCACCTCCTCCTCCCACCACCACCTCCTCCTTACCATCAGCTCCAAAGGTCGGGCTCTCCGTGGCGGGCGTCACATTGTGGCAGAGGGCAATGGCCAGCACCGACTGCTGCACCCGGTACACAATGTCCTGGTCGACGTCGTACGAGTTGACGCGCATGTGATGGCGACGCTCCACCGTGAAGCTCGCCGTACTGGCCGTGGAGCTCTCCCGCCGGTGCGTCTGGTAGTTGGCGGCCACGCCCGTCTTGCCGACAGCACCGCCACCAGCACCACCACCAGAACTGGCGGTGCCCGAAGCGGCGGCGGCGGCGACCGCCGAGGCCGAGGGCGCCATTTGGCGGTAGTAGGCGGCGAGGATGCTGGCCACCTCCTCAAAGAGGTCATTGCCGTAAGAGAGGCGGCCAAAGTGGATCTTCTTGAAGATCATCTCGTTCTTCGTCAGCGTGCCCGTCTTGTCCGTCAGCAGGTAGGCAATACGGCCGAGGTCCTCGGGAATGGTCGTCGTCCGCGCCAGCGTGCCGGCAATCTCCACGTCCCGCTGAATCATCTGACAGTAGGCGACGCGGCCCATCTCCAGGTTGACGCGCAGGCTGATGGGAATGATGTAGCTGAAGAGGAGCACGTAGCGGAACCAGTAGATGTACCAGTAGCCGTAGAAGCCTAAGTGGTGGGAAAAAGTTGGGTTAGCCTAAGAAATAGGTGATTCTTTAAAGCTTACCCTTGAGGCAGATCATGGCAAAGGCGAGTATGACGACGGCGGCAAAGAGCAGCTTGGTGAGCGAGTTCACCTCCAGGTCGAGCAGGCCCACCTTACTCCGGGGCTCATTGTTGTTCATCATCGACCGTGTCTCGGGGCCGGTGTAGATGACAATGCCGATGGCGGTGCCCGAGGCGACCACCGTGTTCGCCCAGAAGGTGTTCTCAATGTTCAGGGAGTGCTCCTTCTCGTCTGGAGAGGTAAAAGATGTAAAAGATGTAAAGGGTCAAAAATTGTAAACAACAACAAAACAAAAACTGATACTCACTGGCGTTGTTGACAAACTTCCCCAGAAAGCTGTGAATGTCGCGCTTCGGCTCCTCTGCGTGAATCGAAATGTCCAGATCAAAGAGCGCCTCGGTGCTCTCCAGCTCCTGCGTCGGCGGAACGGCCAACCTCAGCTTCCAGTCAGTCTCACCGTCCAGCTGATCAGTTCGAATGAAGCAGGCGCCGCCGCGCTCCGACGTCCTCAGAAAGACCATGTCGGCGGGCACGCGCTGGTCCTTGCCCACCTGAATGATGTCGCCCACCTTGATCTTGGCGCTGGGAATGGCCTCCTCGGTCCCGCCGCCTCCCACTACGCTGCCCCTACTGAGCCTGACGTAGTACTGACTGTTGACGGCCTTGTCGCGCTTGTAGCGGAGCATGTCGTCGATCGCCTCGCGAATCAGCGTCACGCCGAGGACAAAGCCGAGCGGCGCCCAGTACGTGAAGATGGGGCCCACCTTGCAGCTGGGAATGAACTGGCTGCAGGCCATCAGCAGAAAGTACAGGTTGAGGAAGAATTTGAACTGGTTGAAGAGGACGATGGGCAGGAAGGTGAAGATGTTGTACTTCTGGTTGCGGACGATGTTCGCGGGAAATTCCTTCGCGGGGAAGCTCTTGTCGTCGGGGTACTTGCGAATGCGCACCACACGCGGCTTCAGCACCTTCCGCCGCCAGACGAAGCGAAAGAGGCGGACGAAGCAGCTGGAGAGGGCAAGGCAGAGACAGCAGCTGGCGGTGGCGAAGAAGCCCCTGAAAGAGAACATGAGAGAGAACATGGGTTAACGAAGAGGCTTCGAAATGGATGCAAAAAAGTTGGGATAGAACAGCAACAAAAGTGATAATGTAAACAAACTCGGCCGAAAAAAACCGCCGAATCACTCACTTTTTTCTCTTCCGCCTATTTCTGTCAAAGTCATCGGCGAAGGTGTCATCACCGTCGGTGGCTGAGGCCGCGGCTAGGCCAAACTGGCCATCGCCGCGGCCACCGCCGACGACGCCCTCGCCGTTGACGTTGACGCTGGTCGCCGTTGATGCCGTGTTTCTTCGGGCTGCTCCTGCTGCTGCTGCTGTGGCCGCCGATCGGTGGTGGTGGTGGTGGCGGCTGAGTAGGGCGTCAGACTCGCTGGAGCCGAGGCCGCCGGCGCTCTCTTCCGAGGAGGACACTGAGGAGGACACCGTTCTGGAGGCTGACTGGGCGATCTTGGACACTAGTGGGTGAGGGAGACTGTGCGGCGGCTGAGAGTGCTGCGGCTGTTGTTGATGACTGTGCTGCTGCTGTTGCTGTTGATGACGACGTGCTTCCAACGAGGTAATCGTGCTGGTGGTGGTGGTGGTATTTACTGATGATAACGATGACGCCTCTACTGGGCCACCACTACTACGGTGGGTAACCACGGCTGGCGGGGACCTGTTTGCTGGCGAAAGTGGTGAAAGTGGTGGCGGTGGTGAGGTTGGCGAGTGCGGCGGTGACCAGTGGCCGGTGATCTTCAATTCTGAATGGATTCTCTGTGGACTGTGGTAGTAGTGGCCTGGGGAGAAGGTCCGATAGTCGTAGGCGGTGGTGGCGGTGTTGCTCGGCGTCTGAACATCAGGTGACAGGCAGGCAGCGGAGTAGAAAGTGGAGGAGGAGGAGAAGGCTGCTGCTGTTTGATTGTCGACAACAGCAACACTGCTGGGCTGCTGCTGTTTTGAGTCACGGCTACGACGACGGCGACGCTGATGCTGATGCTGCTCGGCAGTGTCGCTGCTGCGGCGGCGCTGGCACCGGCTGTTGCTTGCACTTCGACGACTACGACCACTGCCGCTGCTGCTGTGGCTCATTTCATTGCGCCCAACGGCGGCAATGGCGCTGGTAGTGCTGCTACTGGTCTCGGTGACCGAATCATCGCCATTTTCCGGTGAAAGTGGCGAATGTGCTCCTGCTGCTGGTGCTGATTCTACATTCATTTTCGAACCGATGATGATGAAGAGATACTGGTGGTGGTGGTGGTAGTGGAGTGAGATTGCGATCACAGATTAAAGCACTTTTCGTTTTTTGCTGCTGCTGCTGCTGTTTTTGTTATTCGACAAAGAGGAAGAAGAAAAAGAGAAAATCTGTTGAAAATCGATGATGGTAATGATGGAAGCGAGCAGGGAAGAGCAAAAACAGCACCTCGAAGCTGGCTGTTTTGTTTCGCAGTTTGCCAACTCGAGTGCGTTTGTTTAGTGCAAAGTCAGTGGCTGGCAATTAGGTAGTGCTGGTGGTGCTGGTGCTGGTGGTCGTTGCACAACAGGTGAAGTGAACAAAAAGTGAGGAAAAGTGTGCTGAGAGCGACAGGCGAGATCGCCATCAGCATCATCAGCATGAGAAGCAGTCTACGCACACCTGTCCAAAAGAGGTAGTGTAGAAGGGCTGAGAAGAAGAAGAAGAAGAAGAGTCGAGAGTTGTGCTGGTTGGGAGAGAGAGTATTTGGTGTAGAGCACACGCTATCAGACAGACAGACAGAGACAAAGGCGCTGAAAGTTCGATGATGAGGATGGTGGTGGTGGTGGTGGTGGTGGTGGTGGTGGCAGTGTTTGCTGTCAAGAGAAAAAATGCGCGAGTGAAGTGGTCAGAAAGTGAGCGAAAGCTCTTGAATGAAAGAAGATCTTTAGATGAACAAACACACCGGCATGATCTATCACAGCGAGTGTCACTGTACAGTGCGTCGCTGCACCTCACCGTACACGGCTCACTGCGGATGCTGCTGATGATGATGATGCTGTCACCTGATGGTACTTCATTGTTGCCATACGGCTGCAGCAACACCATCACCGGCGATGCGGTGAGCATCTCTCTGCTTACACCATCATCCATCAGTAATCTAAAGAGAAGCCGTTGCAAAAATAGTGCACAAACACCAAAATACTAAAGCACTCAAGCTCTCTCTCTCTCTCTCTCTCTCTGTCTCCGGTGTGACTCAGTCGTCCTGAATGAGTCCGCTTGTTGCGTGACGGTTTGCAGCCATCACCAGATCAGTGCAAGCACACTGACCGCACCACCAATAAACAGCCTGACAGTCTGTCTCCGAGGAGCAGATAGTAGTGGTAATGTCAGAGGCTGCCCAGGCTCTGATGCAACTCCTAAAAAGGAGGTTGCCACCACCTGCTGTACTATTCCACAACTTTTTTCTCTTTATACCGAGGTCGCCAAGGTAACCGCCACCGCCACACTTCTTTTGGCGTGAAAGTTGTCGTTTTAATCGCAATCATTTTTGTTTGTCAGGCAGATCACTCACATTTGTACAGTGTTGTAGTGGTAGACAAAAAACGTGCGCGTTTGTTAGTGTACGGTTGACACCTGTATAGCACCGCCCGAGATGAGTAGTGGGGTGAAGTGCTAGAAAGAGGGAGGAGGAAAATGGGATTGAGTGATTGGGTGTCGCCACTGATGTTGATGGATGGTTGGATGGATCAGTCAGTAAAACATGCGGTAGTGAGTTGGTGGTGTTGCTGATGGTGGTAATAGTAGACAGTGATAATAAGGCGATAATAAATAAGAAAAGAAAGAAGGAAAAAGACAAACAAAACAAACATAGGTGGTGGTGGTGGTGGTAGTCGTACACGCAGGAGTAGGAAAAGAGAGGACTGTACAACAGACTGAAGTAGAAAAGAAGGGAGAAAAGAGGAGGAAGAAGAAGAAACAAACATCAACAAAAGGGAAAAGCGTTTTGGGTATCGTGAAAGGGAAAGAGAGTAGAAAAGCACAGATCTTGCTGACTCGGTAGTAATGACAAGTTGTTGATCAGAGGAACAAGGGTTAGTAAAGGTTGCAAAAGTTAAATAATATTAAAATCATCATCATCAGCTCAGGAGGTAATCTCCCAGACGATGAGGTGGGACCGGTCGCCCTTGGAGAGCGAGGCGCCGTCCTCCGTGTCGCTGATGCGAAAGTCCACGTAGCCCTCGCCGCCGCTGAGGATGAGGCTGTTGGTGCAGACGAAGAACTTGACGTTGTCCTTGTGCCCGTGAAAGGACAGCTGAATGGTGCTCACGTCGCACAGCGGCATAAACGTGCCCAAGGCGAGCGAGCCCGAGGAGGCGTTGGTCGTCAGCGTCGTCGTCGTCGACGACGGGGTCGTCCCCCTCTTCGCCCCCTCTGCTCCAGCAGCTTCCAACGCTGTTTGTGTCGCTTCGGAAGAGGCTCCCGACCCTGCTGTTCCTCCGCCGACGACACAGGGCAGACAGAGGATGACGCCATTGGAGGTGCCAATCCACAGCCGCTGATTACTGGCCCGCAACGCGGTGATGCGCACAAAGTTGAAGGACTTGGGCGTGACCATCTTGCTGACGTACGGCTCAATGTCGATGTTCTGCACGTGCTGATGGGGGCGGTAGGCGGAGTAGAGGCGCAGCGTAGAGTCGAGGCGGAAGCTGCACCAGACGCCGTCGCCGAGTGCGGCCAGCTGGCGGACGTAGGTCTCCTTGCGCGGGTGCGCCACAAAGGACGTGAGCACCTTGAGGGTGCGCGTGTTGAGGACAAAGATGAGGTTGCGGTAGCCCAGCCAGACGGTGTCCTTTACCACCTCCAGACAACGGATCGAGTAGAGCACGGCAGTGCCAGAAGACTGCTGCTGCTGCTGATTGGGGGTGGTGGCAGTGGTGGATGAAGCCGAGGTTTTTGAAGCCTCCCCGGCCGCTGAAGATGTGGTGGATGAGGTAGTTGAACTACTGCTGTTGTTGCTGTTGCTGCTGCTTGAGTAGACGCCCACGTCGAGCACGTAGTAGTGGTCAAAGTCCCACTCGCCTGCAAAAGAAAGAGTGTTCAAGTATGCGATCACCTGCAAATTATATCTACTACCCGCTACACTTACCCGTCTGCTCTGAGCGGACAAAGATGCAGCACTGACCGTTGGCCAGCGCCACAAAGACCCGACCGCGGTAGTGGACGATGGCCAGCACCGAGTCGGCGAGGTGAATGGTGGCGATGCAGTGCGACCACTGGGCAATGCCCGAGTGAACGTACAGTACGCCGTTCTGCCCGCCCATCCACATCGTCGGCAGGCGCGTCGACATGGGCTGCACCGGCAGCGAAGAGGCGGCAGAGGCGGGCGTCGTCGAGCCTCGTTTCGAGCCTTGCTCATCCGAAGACGCATTTTCGCCACCAGTTGCACCTTCTCCCCCGGAAATCAGAGGAGAAGGGGGCGCCGTGTAGGCGACGTACTCGCTCAGCTTCTCCAGCGTCACGCTCCGAGCAGGGCCACCCGGGGCTGCTGAGAGACTTTCCGGCACAATAGGACCGACAGTTGATGAAGCCGTGGGGGAAGAGGAAGAGGAGGTGGCCGTCACGCCCGAGACAAGCGTCACATCACTGCTGCTGCTGCTCAAATCATCTGCGAGGCTTCGCGGCTGCTCGATATGCTCGACGGTGTCCTTGAAGGTGACTGTCACTGGAGAGGGAGAGAAATGGAAGGGAAACCTAGGTTAGTACGGCAAAGACAAACGAAAAAAGGAAGTTCAAGCACTTACAATCTTTGCTTCGATTTGAGGTGGACGTCGTCGATTGACTAGTTGAGTTGGCCTCTTCCGCCCCCGCCGCCGCAGCAGCTGTGTTGCTCCTCGTCACCAGCCGCCTCGCCACCAGCCTCAGCTCGGGACTGGCCGCCTCGTCCAGCGCGGCCACCTCCGTCGCGCCCAGCAGGTCGCTGGTCTTCGCCCCCGGCACGGAGGCAATGCAGAGGAGGTGCGTCCGCAGGAAGAAGCTGTCGAGGACCTCACCTGGGTTGCTGCGAATGTTCACCACGGTCACCTTGCTCTTCGAGTGTGAGACGCTGCAGATCCAGACGAAGGTGCTGAAGTGCTGGTCCGTCCGACTGGCTAGGTGGCTGCTCTGCTCAGCCAGCGCCTCCTTCAGCTCCACCTCGAGGTCGGCCAGGTCTCCGCCGCCGCTCTGGCCGCCGTTCCGCTTTTTAGCAGAAGAAGAGGCCTCCTGGTGGTCATCGGGTGAATCTGATAAACCAAAATGAAAAGATTTAAACATTTGCGAAAAGGCACTACTAAAAAAGCTGAGCTGCTACCTGATCCGGTGATGGGAAAGCCCGCCTCGCCGCCGGTCAGGTCGACCGCCGTCGCACTCCAGATCTTCATGCCAATCTCCGCCTCGCCGCCCAGCGGTCGACAGTAGATGGGCACGGGCACGGAGGCGGCACTGCGACCGCCGGTGCCACCGCTCCTCCCTCCTGCCTCAGAGCTAGATAAAGAATAAGGTTAATTTAACTTCAATCAACTTCGACAATGATAGAACAGGAGTTTCTTACCTCGAGGAGGCGGCAGAGGAGGCAGAGGCCCCGGTGATGCTCCAGCCGTACGCCTGAATACGGTCACCGCTGCCCGAACGAGTCACATGCGCCCGCACACTGCCTCCACTGCCACTACTTTTGGCCGCCCTCGCCCGCTCCGAGCTGAGGTCGCTGTCCATCATCAGCACCAGATCGCCGTTCTGCTGTGCCCGCGCCCTCCGCCGCATCGCCTCCAGCGCCGGTGTCGCCGTGGGATTGCCGCTCCCGCCCACGCCAGACGACGCCCCACCAGCCGCCGTGTAGCGAATGGCCGGACCAGAGGTGGCGGCGGCCGTGGCTGAAGAGTTCATTGCACCGTTTGAGGAGAGGCCGCCGCGCATCGAGGGTGTTCCACCACCGCCGTCTGCGCCAGTGCCAGGGTTGAAGAAGTTGCTAAAGCTGTGGATATGTGTGTGGGGAAAGAAAAAATGAGTACGATTTTTCATAAAATAATCTACTGTCTAAAAGAACTAAAAAGAAGATATGTTCAGCTACAAAGAGAAGCGTTTACCCAATAAAGTTTTTTCCTCTTTGAAAGTTAAGAAAGCATAGAGGGGAAGAAGAATAGACAGAATCAGTGGTTAGTTAGTAGGGGTTAGTAGAAAGGAGGGAAAATGCTGTTAAGCTTCGGTTAGTAAAAAGGGTGAAAAACACGTAAAATTCCAAAGTGAACATCAAACCAAGCGCACTGCTACTTACAACTTCCAAATGGCGCCCCGCTTGTCCTCGTTCTTCGTCGCCCGACTGAGCTCCGCCCAGCGCAGTGCGTCCTGCAGCTCAAAGTACTTCTCCTTGAAGCTGTTGCGCTCCATCAGCACGCGACTCATCTCCACGCGGGTGAAACGCTTCCGCTGGGCAATCGGCACGCCCTCCTCGTCGTCCTAGACAAAAAAGAATGAAAACTTAACAAAAATCTTCCCTACCGTTTTGGAAACGTACCTCCTTGAGCGTGGCCAGCTTCTGCCTTGTCTCCTCCAGCTCCTCCTTGCCCTTCTTCAGCTCCTCCTCGAGCTGGCCGATGCGGCCCTTCAGCCGCTCCTGCACCGCCTCTCGCTGCTGAATCTCATTGTTGCACATCGCCAGGTCGCTCTGCAGCTCGTCCACCTTTGCAATCAGGTCGTCCTTGACGATGTTCAGCGCGTTCTTCGTCGCCAGCAGCTCGTTGTTCTCCGTGATCAGGTTCTCAATCTCCTTTTCCATTCCTAAAGAGGGTGGGTGAGGGAATAGATTTGGTAACGAAAGGATTAATCTTATTGCCCAAGTTTTGCAAAAGGAACACCTTATAATTACCAAAAAAGTTTTCGGTGACTGTTTGACGAAGAGGAGGAAGCGAAGCAGGTAAGCAAGACAAAAAAACAAATTATTAGAAACTGTTTACATAACAACTAGAAACTAAAAACGCAAAAATAAAAATCGCAAGCAAAAAGAAAGGAAAAAGAAAGAAGTTGTCAAGCTTTTCGCTTGGCTTCTCTGGTTACCATTCGTCGCCGCATACTCCGAAGGGTGGACAAATTTTCCTTTGGTTAGCGTGAAAAGAAAGTGTGGTTGAAAGAGTGAGCATCAGATTGGAGAAAAGGGCTATCTTAGGTGACTATCTGCAACTAGCACACACTACAGCTGCGGCGAGCATCGCAGGTGGATAAAGCGCTCAACAACGTCCTGGCAGCCCTACCTGAAAGACTGTGGTCCCGATCACCCTTTTCCATCCGACTCTCCTTCTGCAGCTCCTCGACGTCCTCGATGATGGTCGTCGTGTCGTCGTAGCTCATCTCCGCCTCAAAGTTGCTGCTGTTCGTCCACGCCTGTCGCGCCGCCGGCGCCCGCTGCTGCTGCTGTTGCTGCTGCATGTCCAGGTCGAGCGCACTGCCTCGCTGGCCGCTGCCAAAGAGCTCGGTGCTGGCGCTGATGGCCTGGAAACCACCCTCTGACGCCTGTTCTGCCTCCTGTGAGCCGAACCGCGCCAGGTTGGCGCGAAAGGTGCCGGCCAGCGTGGAGAGACTAGACTGCTGCTGCTGCTGAGACTGAGACGGTTGTTGACCAGAAGGGGTGGCAGCGGACTGCTCCTCATTGCCGAAGATAATCTTGACTCGCTCCATTAGATCACAGTGACTGCGCAGCAGCTCGGTGTAGCGCTCGTGAATTTTGTTGTACTCCTTCTTCATCTCGCTCTCTTTCTCCTCCAGGCGAGACGCTGAAAAAAATAATAAGGGTTAGGAACCTTGTAAAAACCTTTTACAAATATAAACTCCTGCTCACAGTGGTCAGTGGCGTTCTTCGACTTGAGCTCGAGCATTTTGACGATGTTGGCGAGCGAGTCGATCCGCTGCTGGTAGTGTTGCTTCTCCTCGTCGGCGCTGAACTCCAGCTCAAAGAGCCGCTGCTCGATCTTCTTCTTGCCCGTCTTCTCCTTCTCAAAGGCGCCCACCAGCTGCTCGTTGTCGTCCTTGCACAGCTCCAGCTCCACCTGCAGCTGCTGGTTCTCAATCAGCGCCAGGTCGAGCGACTCGAGGACGTTGACGATCAGCGGCATCAGCCCGCCCACTACCACCTCCTCGTCGTCGGTGCAGCGGCTCATGATCCGCTGCAGCTCGTTGTAGATCTGCGAGGCGAGGTTCTGGACCTGATCGTTGGTTGAAAAGGGGGCGAATTGTTAGTTTTTATCCTATAAATAGTTAAAAAGCTCCTCACCTTCTCACTGATGACATGCGAGGGGTTCTCGCCAAAATCGCGCCCAAACTCGTAGACCGCCTCTCCATTGGGCGTGGGTGAGACGGCCGTCGGACTGTTGCTGATTATCGTCAGGTGGTTATTGTTTTCCGTCGAGGTGGATGAAGTCGGTGGTGCTGTTGCTGATGATGGTGAAGTGATGGTCGCCGCTGCAGCAGCAGTACCTTCACCTGATGACTTGATTCCATGACCCTTGATCAGTGGATTGTTGTTGTTGTTGAGAATATTGTTATTGTTGTTGTTATTTAGGCTGCTGCTGCTGTTGTTGTTGTTGTTGCTCAACGACGCGAGCTTTCCATCTGGCTCTAAAATGAGATCCATTGTGTATTTTTAATCTCCTCGTCGTCGGTTGATTGGTTATCTATTTGGTGGCGTCGTGCTAAAGCGTGAAAGATAAATATGAGAATTCTGGTTGCTGTTGATGATGATGATGAAGACGTCGGCGAAGAAGATGTGAACTTAATTAGAACGGGGGCGGTAGCGGTGCGTTATTATCGTAGCCAGACGATATATGACGTTGTACTTGAAGAAGAAGAAAGTGGAAACACAAAAAATAAACAAAGCACAGGAAGAGAAGTGTACACGAATACTGGTGATGATGGAAGCCAGTGTACGACGACGACGACGACGGGTTGATGCGATATAGCAGACAGCACTGACAGAAACAGTGCCAGGCGATCTACGCACGCAACGATCTACTGCTGCAGCAGTGTTGCAGCAGCGGATTCTCGTGCTGGATTGCCTGCTGATCACTGTGCGACAGACAATAGTGCGCAATAGGTAGACGTCGTCGTTGCTGTGGTGGTGGTGGTAGTGGAAGCTAATAATCGTCAGCGAGGGCAGCGGCGGCGGCGATGGTGGTCATCTTTTGGCGCCCTGTTGAAGCTGCTGCCCATCTCGCCTTCAGCAGCAGCAGCAGAAGATGTAGATGGTCAAAGCAACATCAGCAGCAGCAGCAGCAGCAGGACTCGGTCTTTGTCAGCCAGGCAAAGATCTTAAAGGGAAAGAGCAGGAGGAGGATAGTGATGGTGGTGGTGGCGATGATGATGACCTTTCCTCTTGACGACGGTGGCTCAGCCGTGCTGAAGTGCAGAAAACAGGACTTCGAAATGAGATGAAGAGAAGAAGAGGAGAGGAGCGAGAGAAGTAGGTCGCAGCCAATCGTCGCTGAGACACTTTTGTTAATTTTTGTTGAAGGAGACGATCACCAAAGGTGTTTCGCTACCCTGGTGCCAGACTAGCCAAATAGGCGGGTGAACAGGTGATCCAAAAGGGAGAGGCGTCGATTCTCGGGCGTCGATTCTTGGGCACTGGGCGGGGGAATTTAAAGAGAAAGTAGTACTTTGTTTTGAAGGCGTCACAATAGCCATCTGCCCACAGTGCCTGAGCTAGCAGAGGCCTGCGACGGTGCATTTAGCCCCGTGCAGTGCGCACTCGTTGCCAGCGCCACAGTGTACAGTGAAAGTAAGGGAAACTGCCACGATCGTGTTTTGTTGGAGAGAGTGCCTCGCGATTCGCGAAGACTACCGCTGCTGCTGTACGGCGGTGCTTGCAAGTCCTCCCTTTATTTACCTCAACACCCGATTTTCCTGCTCAACTTTGCCTCAGGTATTTACGGGTCTACCTTCTTTTGAATTCATTCTCTAACTCCCCGTTTACCTTTACCAATCTAGATCAACAACGCCTGAGCTTGAAGAACTTCTCTTCTCCTTCTACCTCTCGCCAAGAGTGGCCGTACACTCGCTTTCACAAACATCCCCTCCTTTTCCTTCTTTTTTTCTAAAACCCAAACACCACCACCACCGCCACCATGGTTCTCGCCGACCTCGGGCGGAAGATCACCTCGGCGATCCGCTCGCTGGGAAATGCCACCATCATCAACCAGGAGGTGCTGGACAACATGCTGAAGGAGATCTGCGCCGCCCTCATCGAGTCCGACGTGAACATCCTGTTGGTGAAGCAGCTGCGCGAGAACGTCCGTCGGGTGATTGACTTCGATGAGATGGCCGCCGGCCTGAACAAGCGCCGAATGATCGTCAACGGCGTCTTCAAGGAGCTGGTGAAGCTGCTTGACCCGGGCGTGCGCGCCTACACGCCCGTCAAGGGCCGCACCAATGTGATCATGTTCGTGGGGTTGCAGGGCATCGGCAAGACCACCACCTGCACGAAGATGGCCTACTACTACATGCGCAAGGGCTGGAAGTGCGCCCTAGTCTGCGCCGACACCTTCCGCGCCGGCGCCTTCGACCAGCTGAAGCAGAACGCCACGAAGGCGCGCATCCCCTTCTACGGCTCCTACACCGAGTCGGACCCGGTGGTGATCGCCAGCGAGGGCGTGGAGAAGTTCACCGCCGAGGGCTTCGAGATCGTCATCGTCGACACCAGCGGCCGGCACAAGCAGGAGAGCTCGCTCTTCGAGGAGATGCTTGCCATCAGTGCCGCCGTCCAGCCGCAGCAGATCGTCTACGTGATGGACGCCAGCATCGGCCAAGCCTGCGAGGCGCAGGCGAGGGCCTTCAAGGCCAAGGTCGACGTCGGCGCTATCATCGTGACGAAGCTGGACGGGCACGCCAAGGGCGGCGGCGCGCTCTCTGCCGTCGCCGCCACCCGCTCGCCCATCATCTTCATCGGCACCGGCGAGCACATCGACGAGTTTGAGCCCTTCAAGGTGGAGCCCTTCATCAGCAAGCTGCTCGGAATGGGCGACATCGAGGGGCTGATCGACAAGGTGAACGAGCTGAAGCTGGAGGACAATGAGGAGCTGATTGAGAAGCTGAAGCACGGGGAGTTCACGCTGCGCGACATGTACGAGCAGCTGACGAACATCATGAAGATGGGCCCCTTCAATCAGATCCTCAACATGATTCCCGGTTTCGGAGCCGAGCTGGCGAAGGGCACCAGCGAGGCGGAGTCGATGAGCCGCCTGAAGCGGATGATGACCATCATGGACTCGATGGCGGACGGGGAGCTGGACAGCCGCGAGGGCGCCAAGCTTTTCAGCAAGCAGCCGACGCGGATCGTCCGGGTGGCCCGCGGCGCCGGCGTCACCCAGCGCGAGGTCCAGGAGCTCCTCTCGCAGTACACCAAGTTTGCCGCCGTGGTGAAGAAGATGGGCGGCATCAAGGGGCTTTTCAAGAGCGGCGACCTGGCGAAGAACGTCAACCCGGCGCAGATGGCCAAGTTAAACCAACAGATGGCTCGGATGATCGACCCGCGCGTCCTCCACCAGATGGGCGGCATGAACGGGCTGCAGAGCATGCTCCGCCAGCTGCACTCTGCCTCGCACATTCCCGGCGGTGGGGGTGGCGGATTAGGGGGAGGTGGCGGCGGAATGCCTCGGTAAAAGGAATGCACTTTGATGACCACCTCTTCTTTGTTGTGCCCATGTTGTCGGACTTTTTATTGTTCTTCTTTTTACCCTGTCACTGCACCATTGAACTTTCTCCCCTCCTCTTTTTCTTCTGTACAGCGCTTTGGCATTGTAGTAAGCTTTTCTTCTTTTTTATTAAAAACCAAAAGATAAAGACTTTTGTTTGCGTTTGTTTTTCTTCAAAGTTTTCAGGTTCTCTTTGGGAGCGTACGTACTCTACGCAGGGGGCGTGGTCCAAGAGAGAACTGGTTTTTGGTTTGCTGGTTTTTTCGTCTGTTGTGTTCTATTTTGCGCTGAGATTTTCGATTTGAAAGGCGTTCTCGTTTACTTAAGGTTCTTTTGTTTTTATCATCACCCCACCACCTACTAGTTGTTCCAGCCATCAAGATGATGACCACACAGCAGAGCCAGCAGTCGCAGGCCGAGGTATGTTTGATGTTTAAGGTTTTTCTACTGTTTTGTTTTAATGCTGTTGATTTTCTGCTTTCAGGATCTGTTTCAAGATGTTGATCTACTGCAATCTCATGGAATCGTAAGTTTTCCTCCGGTGTCAAGTGAATGGAAAGCATCTAAAGACATGATTACCAATTTTAGAATGCTCTGGACATCAAGAAGCTCAAGTCGGCAGGCATTTGCACAATAAAGGGAATCAACATGTGTATGAAAAAGAAAATGGTTCAGATTAAAGGTCTGACGGACGCCAAAGTAGATAAGATTAAAGAAGCTGCAGCGAAACTGAGCAACGGTTGTGAATTTCTGACAGCTAACCAAGTTAGTGAGAAGCGAAAATCAATCTTCAAAGTGTCCACTGGTTCCACTGACTTTGAGTAAGTTGTTTTAGTTTTTTTCACTTTTCTTATTTTTTTGTGCTAGCACACTTCTCAATGGCGGCATTGAGAGTATGGCAATCACCGAGGCGTTTGGTGAGTTTCGTACTGGAAAAACACAAATCTCGCATACTCTTTGCGGTAAGTGCAAAAACAATTGTTTTCATTCTCTAACTGTGATGTTTACCACGATTTTAGTTACCTGTCAAATTGCAAACGGCAGCTTTGCTGGCGGAAAAGCTATCTTCATTGACACCGAGCAAACATTTCGACCTGATCGCCTCAGGTAAACATTTGGCACTTTTGATAATGAAAACCCGTTCATCGTTGTTTACTTTTCCGTTTTTAGGCAAATCGCAGCTCGGTTCAATCTCGACGAAGAGGCGGTACTGGAAAATGTGCTCTATATCCGAGCCTTCACTAGTGAGCACCAATACGAAATTCTCGGTATGGAACGTTTGGTACTCTTTATGATATAACTTCCAAATGACCTCCCTTTCAGACGCTGTCGCTGCCAAGTTCCACGAAGAGAGCGGCAACTTTAAGTTACTCGTCGTCGACTCGGTGATGGCACTCTTTCGCGTTGACTACACGGGCAGAGCTGAGCTGGCGGATCGACAGCAGAAGCTGGGGCAGTTCATGGCCCGTCTGCAGAAGATCTCCGAGGAGTACAACGTAGCCGTCTTCATCACCAACCAAATGACCGCCGACCCGGGTGCGTCAATGTCCTTTCAGGCCGATCCGAAGAAGCCCATCGGCGGGCACATTATGGGGCACGCCTCCACGGTGCGACTGAATCTGAAGAAGGGCCGCGGTGAGAATCGAATCGTCAAGGTCTACGACAGTCCCGACCTGCCCGAGAACGAGGCCACCTACTCCATCTCAATGGGCGGCATCTGCGATGGCAAAGACTAGGATTAGCTTTGTTGTTGTTTACCTCTTCAAAATCTACTTCACTCAGTTCACTTCTTTTTATTTCGATTTCTTTATCGATTCATTATCTTTTTAGTTATCTTTTACCAACACTTTTAACTAATTTTTATTCATCAATTTAAAACTTAACTAAAGTTTTTTACAAATCTGATTTATCTGAAGGCTCTCTGAATACTTTCGATGTTGCCTTCCCAGCATTTTACCAGAGCTTATCTCATTTCATGTATGGTCTCTAGTGGAAAGCTCTATGACTTAAAGGAATAAAAATCCCAAGAGAACTAAAAGCAAATGGTCCAGGAAAGAGTATATAAAGGTGTACTTTCTCGTGTCTTCCGAGCTGTGTTCTGAGCAACTGTGACAACAACTTTTTCAAAACTCACATTTCATCATTTCAAGCCATGCCACCACCTCTTCGACCCCTTCCAGATTTGTGTTTGATTGCCGTTTTTAAACAGCTGACACCAGTGGATCAACTGACGGCGAGCCTGATGAGCCTTCGCTGTGAGGTCCTGGTGCGAGCAGCCAATCGTCGAGTGAAAACATTGACCTTCACATGTTCGGCGAATTTGGAGTTTGCGTCAAAGAAAATCAACGGCATCTGCCTTGCATCGAAGCCCAGTATGCAGCTGACGAATAGTGCGCCCAGCTTTGCCGACTACCCACTGATGACTGGCCGACTAAGCAAGTGGAACAGTCTGCAGATTGAGCAATTAGAGTTCGACTACTGGACCGTTGAGCAGATTGTCAGCATCTTCTCGGCGGTCACCGATCTGAAACTGCTGGTTAACAGCAGCCATCAAATCGCCTTTCTGGCAGTCCTGCTGACGCATTGCCAGTGGAGGGGTCAACTGACCGAGTTGCTCTTCTTCATCTTCGACGAAACCGCCATCACTGATCAGTTTTCGTGCTTCCTCACCGCCATCAACGGACTGTCATCTCTACAGGCCTTGGCCATCAAAATTCCACATGCAGTGGAGGAGATACTTGGCCTGAACAATCTGAAGGCACTGGCTTGGTTGAAGGTCGTTTCCGTTAAAATTGACAGCTGGTTTGTGCCCCTCTTTATGCGCTCGCTAGAGCGTTATGCAGCTGACAATGCCCACCTTCAGGTGCATCTCTTCTCCAATGGCAATAGTCTGCTCAATTTGGATGAACCGCTTCGGGGTCGGGTAGTTCGCTATGTAAACAGCGGCGTTGAAGACCATGCAAACAGCATCCCCTTTCTTTGCAGGCACTTCTCCTCTCTCACCTCACTTACTCTCTTTACTCAAAAACCAGCTGAAGAGATGGAGACGTTGTTCCAAGCCGTGGCCCAGTTGCCGAACCTAGTTCACCTAGAGTTGGTTGCCTTCTTTCCTGAAAGCCCATCGGTAGAGGAGGAGAGACTTCCCTTTCGCCCACTAACCCAGCTGCCCTCTGTCCGTGCACTTGATCTGTTCTTGTTGATCAACTCTCATGCCCAGGTAGAGTGGCTGAATTTGGGCTGGACTCTGCCCAACTGTCAAGCCATTCATCTCAGGCTTTTCAGCTGTAAAGCTTGTAGAGTCTATTTCACCTTTGAGTTTTGCAGTGATGATGCTCAAAACTTTGGCCTAGTCCCAGTTCACACAAAAGCCCTAGAGTGTTACAAAGCAGCACTTCATAAACTTCACCGTGGCGTTCACCCAAAGAAAATCATCTTGGCTGCAGAGGAGCTTCCTCTTGAGGAGCTGCCTCTTAAGGAAGAGTAGCTTTCAATCAGTGTTTTCAATCAATACGTTTATTTTTGCCATTACTTTTGAAATAAACTATTTTTATGTATACTTTTCGTTGAAGTTTTTTCACAAACCTGTTTCAACTGAAAATCCTTTGAATACTTTCAATGGTGCTTTTCTAGCATTTCTCCAGAGCATATCTCATTTCATGTGTGATCTCAAGGGGAAAACTCTTTTACATATGTACCTGAAGATATTAAAATCTCGAGAGAGCTAGAAGCAAATGGTCCAGGGGAGAGTATATAAAGGTGCACTT
>JAALOO010000115.1_pt1 | contig 66846 bp, 43 predicted proteins | sample 7257641 | NCBI WGS metagenome assembly JAALOO01 (sample SAMN14085613, study PRJNA598686) | mite metagenome | biome: ENVO:01001000; feature: ENVO:01001002; material: ENVO:01001226; isolation source: single female mite from University of Michigan culture on fish food culture... ...
AAAAGTACTCTAAATTTTTGTTTGAAAATCGGCTTCAAATTTGCATGGCCCTTTTTCCTCTTCCCATCAGAAAGGAGATTACCCGATTCGCGCGCCTGTGACTTTTCGCCACAGGCTGAAACAGCATACGACGACAAGCTTCTGGCCAATTACCAGTCCGTAACCGAGGGAGCAGCAACAGAATCAGCAGCAGCAGAAAAGAAGAAACGAAAAACTTGCCTACACTTTTGATTTTCTCTTCTCCTCTTCTTCTGGTTTCCTTCTCACCCAACTAAAGCTTTGTGTCTACTGCAATTTCCTCTGCGAGCACGGCAGATTTGCAATCGCTGCCGTTGGCACAAACAGAGTGTTGGCGAGAAGGGCGATTGAATTGAACGGAACGGTTAAAAATAGACCACCGCCACCACCGCTGTGCCACCAGTGTTGCGGCAGAAGAAAAAGAAGAAGAGAAAGACAAACAGCAGAATCAACAGAAGCAGCAGCAGAATGTTTATGAATCAGCGCGCGCGGAGTGTGTGTGCGGCATCTCTGCCGTTAGCACAAGAAGAAGAAGAAGAAGTCAAAAGTAAAAGCGAAGACAAATGCAAAGCAGAGACGGCAGCAGCAGCAGCAAAAACGGTTTCCACTTCTATTTTGGGCGTCCTCCAGTGTGGTACTACTCTCGACAACGCTGCAAACTCACAACCACACACACACACTGCCAAACACACCCAAGAATATTCTATTTTTTTCAACTGGCTAACCTTTGCTGCCTTCTTCCTATTGACGACTTAGAAGATATACCACAAACAAAATATCACTTCTGAGCCACTTTTGACCAGCTGTTGAAATGGCTGACCAAAGTCCGCCACCAGCAGCAACGGCAACGGCGATAGTCGGTGGAGAGGATGAGGCAAAATCACCGCCATCAACGCAATCACCACCACCGCTTCTTTCTTCATCACCACCCAAATCATCGATCCTCCTCGGAGAGCTCTCCGGCGGCGAGGACTCGGGCGGCGAGGAGGCGACGCCCAAGGTGCTGGAGACGGTGGACGACATCCAGGAGCGGCGAGACACCGTCCTCGGCAAGTACGTGCTCTTCAAGGCGGACGCCAAGGACAAGCGGAACAAGTTGGAGGACTCGAAGCGCTACCAGTACTTCAAGCGAGACGCCGACGAGCTGGAAAGCTGGATCCGGGAGAAGCTGGCCATTGTCGCCGAGGAGAGCTACCGCGAGCCAACGAACCTTCCCGCTAAGATTCAGAAGCACCAGGCTTTTGAGGCGGAGGTGACCGCCCACGTGGAGGCCATTGAGACTCTGGACCGAAACGGCCTGGAGATGATCAATGCGCAGCACTTTGCGAGCGAGGCCATCAAGGTAATGAAAACTAAAGGAGTTTTTCATTGAGACGCGTTGTTTGGTGGTGTTTGTTCGATTTTCACCTATTTTAACTCAATCATTCGTTTTACTTTCTTTGCAGCAAAAACTGGACGAACTTCACCGCCTCTGGGAACTACTTCTGCTGAAGATCTCCCACAAGTCGGTGCTTCTCAGCGAGGCGCTCATCCTCCTGCAGTTCACCCGCCAGTGCGAAGAGGTCCTTTTCTGGATCGGCGACCGCGAGTCGGCGCTCACCTCGGACGACTTCGCCCACAGCGGCGCCAATGAGGAGAGCGCCATTGAGCACGTGGACGTGCTGCAGCGCAAGTTTGACGAGCTGCTGAAGGACATGGCCAGCGAGGAGGCCCGTCTGGTGGAGGTGAACGAGGGGGCGACGCGGCTGATTGAGGAGGGCCACCAGCAGGCGAAGGTGATCCTCGAGCGGCGGGACGCGGTGAACGCCGCCTGGGAGCGTCTGCGAGGGCTAGTGACCGCTCGCGGTGAGAAGCTGAAGGGCGCCCACGAGATGTTCAGCTTCAACCAGGAGGCGGTGGAGACGCTGTGCTGGATCGCCGAGAAGGATGAGCTGCTGGGCAGTTCGATGCTGTTTGCGCCTCCGGAGAAGGCTGCAGCTGGAGCGGACGCTGGACGAGAGACGCTGATCGCCGTCCAGGCCGCCCAGCGAAAGCACGAAGTTCTGGAGCGGGACCTGGCCGCTCTGGAGGACAAGGTGGATGCGCTCTGTAAGTCTTTACCTTCTTTTTGTTTTTGTACACTGTTTTTTAGGACTTTTTCTTTATTTACTTTTCCCCTTTTCGATTTCAGCTGAGCAAGCCCTTTCACTGCACGAGCGTCACGGCTCCGAGTACGTACTCTCCAAACGCCTCCAGCTGGAGAGTAACTGGTCGGCGCTGAAGGAGAAGGTGGCCGAGCGGCGGCAGCGCCTGGACGAGGCCTACCAGCTGCAGAAGTTCCTCGCCGACTACCGCGACATTGTGGGGTGGATTGAGCTGATGAAGACGGCCATCGGCGGCGAGGAGCTGGCGAAGGACGTGGCCAGTGCGGAGATCCTCTTGGAGCGGCACCAGGAGCACAAGGGCGAGATTGACGCCCGCGAGGACGCTTTCCAGGCGGCCGAGGCCGAAGGGCGGGCGCTGATGGAGGCGGAGATTAGTGTTAAGGAGGTATGTGGTGCTGATTCGATTATCATTGATTTAAACCCTGATTACAACACTGTTACCATCTTTCTTTCTACCTCAAGATAAGCGAAAAGCTGAACCAGCTGAACGACGAGAAAATGTCCCTGGTGCTGCTCTGGGAGGAGCGACGCATCCTCTACGAGCAGTGCATGGATCTGCAGCTCTTTCTGCGCGATACTGAACAGGCGGACAACTGGATGGTCAAGCAAAATACTTTCCTCGAGGCGGCCGACCTCGGTGACTCGCTCGATTCGGTGGAGGCTCTAATTAAGAAGCACGACGACTTTCTTAAGTCTCTGACCGCCCACGAGGAGAAGATCAACGCGCTGGACGAGTTTGCGCGGAAGCTGGTCGAGAGTGGGCACTACGCGGCGGAGGAGATCGAACAGCGGCGGGTGGCCTTCCTGGACCGCCGACGGCGGCTGATGGAGCGCGCCCGGTCGCGGGCGGCCATGTTGGCCGATGCCAGCAGCTACCAGCAGTTCACCGTCGACTACGACGACACCAAGTTCTGGATCGTGGAGCGGCTGAAGATCAGCCTGGATGAAAACTACCACGAGCTGACCAATCTGAGCGGGAAGCAGCAGCAGCACCGGAACTTTGAGCGCGAGATCGCCGCCAACCAGGAGCGCGTTCAGGAGCTGGCGGTAAAGGCGGAGCGCCTGCTGGCGCCGGTGATGGTGGAAGAGAAAGACGACAGTGGAGAGACTGTCCAAAGAGAGCGTTACCACTACGCGGCGCAAGACATTGCCGCGAAGGCGGCGGAGATCGCCGGCCTGTGGACGCAGCTGACGGCGGCGCTGGCGAACAAGGCCTCGAAGCTGGAGGATGCGCTTGCCGAGCAGGCGTACAACCGCGAGGTGGAGGACGTCGAGCTGTGGCTGGGCGAGATTGAGAAGGCGCTGGCGGTGGAGGACTATGGCCGAGACCTGAACGCCGTCCGCCATCTGCTGCAGAAGCAGGCGGCGGTGGAGGCGGAGGTGGCCGCCAGGGGGGCGGCCGTAAATGAGATCATCTCGCGGAGCGCCGAGTTCACCGAGCGGAAGCACTTTCACGCAGAGGCGATTGCGGCAAAGAAGAGCGCTCTGGTGAAACGGCTCAATGCGATCAAGGTGAGTCGTCGGTTTTAGGGATTCGTTTTGAGTTCTATATTAACTTTTTCTCTTGTTTTCAGCTGCCCCTGAAGAACCGCCGCAAGCGGCTGAACGAGTCGCTGCAGATGCAGCAGCTTTTCTGCGACATTGAGGACGAGATGGCGTGGATCGCGGAGAAGGAGCCAATAGCGGCCAGCTCGAATCGCGGCCGAGATCTGATGGGCGTCCAGTCGCTGATAAAAAAGCAGCAGGGACTGCTGGCGGAGATCACTTCCCACGGAAACTCCCGCCACCAGGCGGTGGTCAAGGAGGCGGAGGCGTTGCTGGCTGCAGGCGGCGATGGAAGCAGTGGTGGTGGTCGGGAGCACTTTGGCGTCGAGCAGATCAGGGCTCGCCTCTCCGCCCTTCAGGCGGCCTGGGCGTCGCTGGTGGAGCAGGCTAATCGCCGCCGACTGGACCTGGAGGACTCCCTGGAGGTGCACCAGTACTTTGTGGACGCGGCCGAGGCGGAGTCGTGGATCAGCGAGAAGGAGCCACTGGTGTCGCCACAAGCCAAAGCCGACGACTACGGCAAGGACGAGGACAGCACCGAGGCGCTGCTGAAGAAGCACGAGGCGCTGATGGCCGACCTGGCCGCCTTTGAGGCGACCATCAACGAGCTGCACGACCGCTCAAAGGCCTGCAAAGAGCTGGATAGCCTCTCGCCCGGCCTGTCGGAGCGAAACAAGGAGCTGGTGGTGGCCACCGCAGACTACGTGGAAAAGTCGCCGCGAGAGGTGTCGATGAAGCGAGGCGAGACGCTGACGCTTCTCAATGCCCACAACAAGGACTGGTGGAAGGTGGAGGTGAATGACCGGCAGGGCTTCGTCCCGGCGGCCTACCTGAAGAAGGCTCCACCGGCGGCGGTCGTTTCGACTGAAGATCAAACTGCCACTTCAACCAGCACTCAACCTCCGCCGCTGACCATCGCCGGTCGTCAGCAGCAAATTGAAGACCACTACCAGTCGCTGTTGGCCGCCGGTCAGGAGCGGAAGCGAAAGCTGGAGGACGCCTGCAAGGCCTACCAGGCGGTGCGTCGGGCGGCCGAGCTGGGCCAGTGGATCAAGGACAAGGAGCAGATTGCCACCATTCAGGTGGTCGGCGACGGAGACGACCTCGAGCAGGTGGAGGTGCTGCAGAAGAAGTTTGACGACTTTCTCGAGGAGCTGAAGGCCAATGAGGTGCGGCTGCAGGAGATGAACGACATTGCCGGGCGGCTGCAGGAGCAGGGTCAGCCGGAGACGGCGCGGAAGATCACCGAACAGGTGGCCGTCCTCAACGGCAAGTGGACCGACCTGCAGGCGGTATCGGCGGCCAAGGCGGCCCAGCTAGAGTCGGCCCACGAGGTGCAGCGCTTCAATCGGGACGTCGATGAGACGCTCGACTGGATGAAGGAGAAGGCGGACGCCCTGGCGGAGCTTAAGATTCCGGAGATTACGGTGACGGGAGTTGGTTCAGCTGAGCAGCCTCAAACCTCTGAAGCGGTTTTGGTCGCCGGTGAAGTGCCGGGAGTTGAGGGCGTTGATGGAGCGGATGTGACGGTCCTTTCTAAGCAAACTCCTCCTTCTTCCCCTGAACCGGACCTAAAAGCGGTCCGAGCGCTGAAGCGCAAGTACGACGGCCTGGAGCGCGACCTGGCCGCCCTCGACGACAAGATCCGCCGAATGAAGGACACCTCGGGTCGGCTGGCCGCCCACCACCCCGAGACGGCGGAGACGACGGCGGCGAAGCAGGCCGCCGTCGATGGCGACTGGGAGCGCCTGCTAGCTGACGCCCGCCGCCAGAAGGACCGCATCACCGACCTCTACGACCTGCAGGCCTTCAGGGCGGACTACCAGCACCTGGCCGACTGGCTGGAGGCGATGCTGGCGGTGCTGCAGGTGCCGCCCACCGAGCCGGCGGACGCCATCGAGGCGGAGGCGCTGCTGGAGCAGCACCAGGAGCGCCTGAAGGAGATTGAGTCGAATACGGCGGCGCCCACCGCCTCGCTGGAGGCTTTTGGTCGGCGGCTGCTCGAGGCGGGCCACTACGCCAGCCCCGAGGTGGCAGAGCGGCTGACGGAGGAGGCCCGGCTCAGAGAAGCATTGGGGGCGGCCTGGCAGGCTCGACACGCCCACCTCCTTCAGTCGCTCGACTACCAGAACTTTGCGCGGGAGTGCGACCTGGCGGAGGAGTGGATGGCCCATCGGGAGGCCTTTCTGGCCGAGGGTGATGAACCGCAGTCGCCGAAGAAGAAGACGTCACCTGAGGATGATTCAAAGTCCGCTGAAACCAGTGCACCCGAGGTGGTTCCCGTGGAGACGATGATCAAGCGGCACGAGGACCTGGGCAAGGCGATTGCCAGTCAGGAGGAGAAGATTGCCACGCTGTCCAACTACGCCGACCAGCTGGTGCTGCACGGCAACTACGCCGCGCCGGCCATTGGCGACCGCCTGGCGGCCGTCCTCAATCGCTGGCGCTCCCTCAAAGACGCCCTCCTCGAGAAGAAGTCGAAGCTGGGCGAGTCGAAGACGCTGCAGCAGTTCAGTCGCGATGCCGATGAGATTGAGGCGTGGATCGGCGAACGACTGCAGGCGGCGCTGGATCAGTCGCCGGCGTCGCATCGAAGCAGTGGTGGTGGTGGTGGAAGCGCTGCCGGCGGTGGCATTGGTGATGTGACGAACGTCGCCTCCAAGGTCCAGCAGCACGCCGCCTTTGAGGCGGAGATCAACGCCAATGAGGATCGGGTGAAGGCTGCTTTGGATGCGGGTGAGGGCCTCCTCGATGGCCACAAGTGCGGCGCGGGCAATGAGTCAGCCGTACGGGATCGCTTGCAGTACATCACCGAGCAGTGGAACGTGCTGATTGAGAAGACGGCGGAGAAAACGATTCGGCTGAAGGAGGCCAACAGACGGCGGGACTACAATGCCGCCGTGAAGGACCTCGACTTTTGGCTCACCGAGACGGAGGGACTGCTGAAGGAAACGGAGAGTGAGGTGGAGAAGGAGAAGGACGTTTCGAAGACCACTCCTGCTTCTAAAGATAATCTGGCGGCGGTGCAGGCGGCGGCGAAGAAGCACGCCGCCCTCGAGGCGGACATTGCCTCTCGCGGCGAGCGCATCAAGGACATGAACGCGCTGGCTGATGCGCTGATTGAGGCGTCAGCAACGGCGCCGTCCGCAGAGGACGGACAGACACAACAGCAAACCGCGGCCCAGCCACTCGACTCGCCGGTGCTCGCCGAACGCCGAGCGGCCGTCAACGAGCGCTACGAGCGGCTGAAGACGCTGGCCGACTTTCGCCGTGACCGCCTCGCCGAAGCTGTCCGCCTCCATTCGCTGCTGCGCGACATTGCCGACCAGGAGGCGTGGATCGCCGAGCGGCGGCGCCTGCTCGACACCGGCGACTACGGCAAGGACCTGCCGGCGGTGAACAGCCTGCGGAAGAAGCAGAAGCGCTTTGAGGCGGAGGTGGCCGCCCACGAGCCGGCGCTGAGGGCGGTGGCCGAGGCGGGGCAGTTGCTGCTGGCAGAGCAGCGGTCGCCCGGCAGCGCCGGAGGCGGCGGTAGCGGTCTCCCGGAGCTGTCCGTCGTCAGCCCCGAGCTGGAGACGCGCCTGCAGACGCTGGAGGCGAACTGGACGGCGCTGAAGGCGGCCTGTGCCGCCCGGAGCGACCGCCTCGAGGAGGCGCTAGTGTACCGGCAGTTTGTCGGTCAGCTGGAGGAGGAGGAGGCGTGGATCGCCGAGCAGCGGTCGCTGCTGGAGGTGACCGCCATCGAGTCCGATCCGTCGCCCTTTGCCCTCGGCGACTCGATGGCCGCCGTGCAGGGCCAGCTGAAAAAGGCGGTCCTCTTCAGCGAGGGTGACTATGCGCTGCACAGCGGCCAGCGCCTCGAAGACCTGACCGCTACCGGGCGCGGGCTGATGGCCGAAGAGGGCTGCCACTACCGCGAGGAGATTGAGCAGAGGCTGAAGGCTCTCCGGGAGAAGTTGGAGGCGCTGGAGCGGCTGGCGGAGGAGCGTCGTCGTCGGCTGAAGGACCACTTTGACTACCTGCAGTACCTGTGGAAGGCGGACGTGGTGGAGGGGTGGATCGCGGAGAAGGAGGCGGCGGCGGCGGGAGCAGGCGACGATCTGACCGGGCGCGACTACTCGGCCGTTTCCACGCTGATCACAGTAAGAACAATAGGTGTTTTCTTAATGATTTCATCATCATCATCTCTTTCTTCTCCCATTTAGAAGCAGGAAGCTTTCGAGAGCACGCTGGCCGCCTTTGAGGCGGAGGGCGTCGCCAGCATCACCTCGCTGAAGGAAACGCTGGCCGGCGAGGAGCGGCGGCACGAGCAGCGCGAGGCGATCCAGCGCCGCCATGACCAGCTGATGAGCCGCTGGCACAATCTGCGGGGGCTGACGGAAGCGAGGCGCCACCGCCTGGCCGCCCTCCAGCGCCAGTACGGCGACATTGAGGAGCTCTTTCTGGCGTTTGCAAAGAAAGCGAGCGCCTTCAACAGCTGGTTCGAAAATGCCGAAGAGGATCTGACCGATCCGGTGCGATGCCATTCGGTAGAGGAGATCGTGGCGCTTCAGGAGGCCCACCGGGCGTTTGTCGCCTCTCTGGGCGGCGCCCAGCGCGACTATGAGACGCTGGCGGAGCTGGACAAGAAGATCAAGGCGTACAGCCTGGGCGCCAACCCCTACACCTGGTTCACCATGGAGGCGCTGGAGGAGACGTGGCGCAATCTGGCGAAGATAGTTCGCGAGCGCGAGGCGGACCTGGCGGCGGAGCACCAGCGCCAGCTGGACAATGACAAGTTGCGGCTGGAGTACGCTCAGCTGGCGGACCGGTGCCATGCGTGGATTTCCGATATGAGGTAAACAAAGAGGGGAGGGGATGGGTGGGGTGAGTGGAAATAGAAATCGAAACTCAAAAGCCTTTTTCTCCACCAGATACTCCCTCATGGAGACGCAGGGCACCCTGGAGGAACAGCTGGCGAGCGCCGTCAGCAAGTCGGCGGAGATTGCCGCCAAGCGAGAGGAACTGAAGCGCATCGAGGCGCTCTCCAGCTCCCTCGAGGAGCAGCTGATTCTGGAGAACCGCTACACTAACCACAGCGCCCTCAGCCTGGGCCAGGCCTGGGACCAGTTGAATCAGCTGGCGATGCGCATGCAGCACAACCTGCAGCAGCAGATCCAGGCGAAGAACCGGTCGGGCGTCAGCGAGGAGGCGCTGAAGGAGTTCACGATGATGTTCAAGCACTTTGACCGGGACCGCCAGGGATGGCTGGCCCACGCGCCCCTGAAGAGCTGCATGCGCGGCCTCGGCTACGACCTGCCGATGGTGGAGGAGGGCGAACGGGATCCGGAGTGGGAGGCGATCCTCGACGCGGTCGATCCGGCCCGCAGCGGACGCGTCTACCTGCACGACTACATCGCCTACATGATCAGCAAGGAGACGGAAAATATCAGCACCAGCGATGAGGTCCTGTCGGCCTTCAGGGCCATCGCCTCCGATCGGCCGTACGTGACGCTGGAGGAGCTCAATGCGGTGAGTGTGCTGCTGTTTGTTTTGGTTCTGAAGATGGGGTTCTAAATTGTGTTCTAAATCTTTTTCCCTGCAGAACCTACCTCGCGACAAGGTGGCCTACTGCGTGGCGAGGATGACGCCCTACGTGGAGGCGAAGACGGGCCGGGAGATCAAGGACGCCTACGACTACAGCGGCTTTGTGGGGAAGCTTTTCGTTTAGGTGTATGTGCTCAGTTGACTTACTTGTGTTCTTTTTATTGGCAACAGCAGCAGTTGCAAACCTTTTGTCTTTTAGTCTAGAGTTTACAGTTGATGAGGGCAATTCTTCTAGTCAGCAGCCACTACTCTGTTTTTAGTTTTTGGCCTTGAAATTAAACGCCTTGACGCCCTGTAGGGCGGTGCCATTCGCCTTTCGAGTGATGGTAAAGATGCGCCCAGCCTGCGGGTACTTTGCCTCCAACTGCGGTTTGCCTTTCACATCGCTGCTGGCCGTCGTCACGAAGATCGTCTCAAAGTGGGCGCCTCCCCCAAAGGCGAGCGAAGTGGTCTGAGGGGCGGGCACCGGAACTGAGGTCAGCAGCTGCCCAGTGCTCGGCTCTAACCGGATCACCCGTCCGCCGCCGTAGAGGGCAATCCACAGCCGGCCCTCGGCGTCCATGGCCATGCCGTCGGGGTACTCACCGGCGCCATAGACGTTCTCCGGCTCCTTTGCGTAGTCCACGAGGATGCGCTTGTTGCCTGGTTGGGAAAAAGAATGGTTTTAAAAGGTAAAACAGAGAGAAATGTCCTACTTACTGATTGTCCCACTGGGCAGGTCAAAGTCAAAGACGTACGTCTTCCGGTCCTCCGAGTCGTTGAAGTACATCAGCGTGTTGTTGGCGTTCCAGGCCATGCCGTTGGAGAGGGTGAAGTTGGAGCTCATCTTCGTGAAGCTTCCATTGGCGGTGTCCAACTTGTAGAGCGACCCGGCGCCGGGCACCACCGAACCGTCTTCGGCGTTGAGCAGTGTGCCGATCCACAAGCGGCCCAGGGCGTCTACTTTGCCGTCGTTAAAGCGCTCTTTTCCACGCTTCTCCGGCGCCACCTCGGCGAGCACCTTGTGGCTGTGCGTGCCGTCGGTGAGGTTCCAGGTGAGGTGGATTACCTGAAAGAGAGAAATCAGTAAATCGAACTGATTAGGAAAGCCCCAAAAAAAAGTTACCTTGTTCCGCAGACTGACCAGGTACTGGTCCCTCTTGCCCTCCACCGGAATGACAATAGTGACCAGGTCGCCAAGGTTGATTTTGTGATGACGCTTGGTCGCTGCCTCATACCGGTGCACGTCACCGACGAAGGCGTCGATGTACAGCAGCTCCTGGCGGGCCTCGTCCCAGTGAGGGCCCTCGCCGAGGTCGCTGACAGGGCTGCCCGCCAGTGGCTCAACGCTAAAGTCGGTGCTTGTATTGGCGGTGGCAGTGGTGGTCATTGTTTTCTGGTCTGTCTGTTGGGCAAAAGCTGTGTTTAGCAGCAGCAGCAGCAGCAAACACAAAGAGCTAGATAATGAAAGCAAAAGTGGATGCATTGCTCAAAAGTAGCTCCGTTACTAGTGATTGCCAATAGAAATGCGATGATTATTGGCGATTGGCGATTTGCTGCTGTTGTTGCGGTGGTGACTGACTGACGATTGAAAGCGGACCATCAGCTACGGATCCAATGTTTTCTCTTGCTCTGAAAGGTATCAGGCATCTCGTCCTTTTCCCTCTCTGCTAAAAACAGGTCTTCTTTGCCTTCAAAAGCAGAGAGGCACAGTCTTGATGGCAGACGATCAGCTTCATTGATACACACAGCTGATTGTGGAGATTGCATAATTGCGGCAGCGGCAACAGCAGCAGCAGTGATGCCAAGGCATCTGATGCCGATGGTGAAACCATTAATTTGAAAAAGCTGCAGGCCAAGATAAAGATAAAAAATAGTTTTGCTTGACTCAAAGTCAGAACCGGAATCCATGCAGAATTCAAAAGTGTTGTTCAAATTCTTGCGCCAAAACTGAAGCAAAATAGTCATCCCGGTGGTCATGGTGCTGTCAATACAGACCTCGACATTTTAAGTGCAGTTTTCTTTGCTGCTGCTGCTTTCTGTTTGTTTGAGTTCAAGCGCCTTTTTGGTTGATTTAAAGAAGAAATCTTCAATTTCGGTATGTATCTTAAACTGTATGCCACCAATTTTAGAAGCTGACACCTTTTATTTTTCTTCTCAGACCACCAAAATGCGCGTCGCCGTGGTGGGCTGCCTGCACGGCGAGCTGGACATCATCTACGAGGCCATCAGCCGCATGGAACAGGAGCACCGGTACACCATCGACCTCCTCCTCGTGTGCGGCGACTTCCAGACGATCCGCAATGCCAACGACCTGCGCTGCATCGCCGTCCCCGACAAGTACAAGCGGGTGGGCCACTTTCCCGACTACTACTTCGGGCGGAAGGTGGCCAGCAAGTTGACGCTGCTGATCGGCGGCAACCACGAGGCGTCCAACTACCTGCAGACGCTCCCCTACGGCGGCTGGGTCGCCCCCAACATGTACTACCTGGGCCTCTGTTCGGTGGTGCGGGTGGGCGGACTGCGTCTGGGCGGCATCAGCGGCATCTTCAAGTACCACCACGCGAAGCTCAGCCACTTTGAGTGTCTGCCGTACAATGCAGACACGATGCGCAGCGTCTACCACATGCGCGAGACGGAAATCTACAAGCTGCTGCAGCTGACGGAGAAGGTCCGAGAGACGGAAAGAAAAGAGAGCTCAGAGGCCGACCAGAAAGACCCAGCAGCAGATCCAAGTTCTACTTCAGCAAAGAAGACCCGGCGATCGCTGGGCAAACTGGACGTCTTCCTCTCGCACGACTGGCCCATCAACATTCACCAGTGCGGCAATGTCGGGTATCTTTTGCGGAAAAAGCCCTTCTTTCGCGACGAGGTCAACGACCAGCGGCTGGGCAATCCGCTGCTGCAACCGCTGGTGCACCACCTGCAGCCGCGGCACTGGTTTGCCGCCCACCTGCACGTCAGTTTCAATGCAGTGGTCAATCATGACAATCACAACAACGGCGATAACGGAGCTGCTGCACAAGGTGGTGCTGGTGGCCAGCAGCAACTTCACCGGACGCAGTTTCAGGCCCTCGACAAGGTCCTCCCTCGGCGGCAGTTTCTCCAGGTCTTTGAAATTCCCACGGAGGACGAGCTGACGGGCAGACAGGGCTCATCAACATCATCATCAACATCCTCCTCATCACCATCAATGCCGCTGCTCGAGCACGACCCCGAGTGGCTGGCCATCCTCCGCAAGACCGACTACCTGCTGAAGATTCACCGCGAGCAGATTCACGAGATTGACATCTTCAACGCCCACAACAGCGTCACCATCACCGAGGAGGACGTGAAAGAGGTGGTGGCGCTCTTCAACGGCGACCTCACCATCTCACCGGCCGCCTTTGCCCCCTGCGAGCCGGTGACGGCCGTCAACGTGGACACTGACCCGCAGCGGGTGAAGAACTTTGTCAATCCGCAGACGACTGCCCTCTGCGAGCGACTGTCCATTCTCGACCCCAATCGGCTCTTTCGCTTGGAGAATGATGGAGAGGCATCGAGAGCGGTGGAAGACGCCGGCAACAGAGCTCCAACATCGCTAGCCCCAGCGGCAGCAGCAGCAACCGTAGCGAATCCTGATGCCATCAGCCTAAGCGACAACGATGACGACGACGATGACTGCTGCAAAGAAGAGGAAGGGGATGAGGAGCATGTGACAAAGAAGGCCAAGCTCGAGGAGGATGAGCAGCCGCCGCTCTTTGTCATTGACACTGTCGGCAGCAAGTAAAGATGTAAACACCTAAACACTCACGTCAAGTACAAACACAACGAGATATTCCTCACAAAACTTCATCTCATTCATTAGTAAAAATGATGTTTTTTATTTCAAAGCTTTACGCGCCAACAAAAACTGGTGTTAGATTTAGTCTTTCTGCTGCTGCGGCTCGCTTTAGTTGACACCGTGCATGGTCTCCTGGGTCTTCACCCACTCGGAGAAGGGGCCCTTGTTGGGCTTGTAGTAGCAGGTGACGCCGTTGGGCAGCAGGCGACCGTCCTCGCGCATCGTCTCGTAGTCGGCGGTGTCCCACTTGGTGAAGCCCCACTTGCGCGAGATGGCGATCTTCTGGCGACCGGGGAACTTGAACTTCGCACGACGGAGAGCCTCAATCACGTGCTCCTTGTGCTGCTCCTTGACGCGCACCGAGAGGATGATCTGGCCGATGTGCACACGGGCGACGGTGCCCAGCGGCTTGCCGAAGGCGCCGCGCATACCGGTCTGCAGTCGATCGGCACCGGCACACGACAACATCTTGTTGATGCGCAGCACGTGGAAGGGGTGGACGCGGATGCGCACGTGGAAGGAGTCCTTGCCGCACGTTTTCACCTGAAATAGAACAGAAGAAGGTAGTGTTAGTGACCAGTTACATCGACCGGGCAATCGCCTGAGTGGTTTGTCCGGTAATGAGAGTAGGCATCAGTCGGTCGGTCGCTCAGTGAGAGACCACCCGAATTGCTTTTCCACACTTTAATTACCAAAGTAGAATTGGTGTGCAAAGCACTTTTACTCTGGTACTCAAAAGCGTGGATTAATTGAGGGGGCGGATAAGATCACTTACCAAGTACTTGTTGCAGCAAATACGACCAGCCTCCAGAGCCTCCGAGGAGATTTGCTCAAACTCCTGTTGAAAAGGAAGAAGAGGAGTTTGAGTAAAGGGAGCACAGTAAGCAAAACAAATGCCGTTCTTACGTTGGAGATTAGATGGACGCATAGTGGAAACTCGTCGACGCGCGCTCGCTTGCGACCCAGATCGTAGATGCGGATCTTCGGATCGGGCACACCTCGGCAGAAGCGCGACTTCGGGTACGGCTTGTTCTTACAGTACCGATAGCTAGAAAGAGGGGAGGACAGAAAGTTAGGACTCGAGTCTTCAAATCGCCAAGTCGTCATCAAAACAAGCGCAACTTACCAACGGGCCGGTCGTCGTCCCATCTTGACTTCGTGGACTGGTTAAATGAAAGCAAAAAAGGTGGAGGGCGACAATTAGATGATTGCAAACGAAAGAGGATACGACGTAAGGTAACGACAGAGCAACGTTTTACTTTACCTGATCAGAGATGCAGAGAGAAAGAAAGAGCAAGTCAGCGAAGCAGCAGGCTCTGAGCGGAAAAGCAGCAAAACACTGCACGTGCCTATCCGGATCGATCGTAGAAGACGTACTGAGCAGCATTTTTTCTTTTTTCTAAAGTACCCACAGCGACACCTTTTGACAGGTGCGAAAAACTCAACTATTTTTGTACAGTCTTGTGCAACGGTGAGAAAAAAAATCCAAATGAAAATCAGTCATCATGTGATGTCTTTATTTCCGATTGCCTGTTTTCCATCACCATACAGCAAATGAACTGCTTTCCGGTTATTTTTTTGGTTTTGCCAGTGGTTTTGCAAGAATGATTCGAATGAATCCTCTCTTTCCATCCATCTCATTCAAGCAGACAGAAAAAGAAGAGTCAACAGTTCGAAAGCAGCAGCCACACAGGTAAGCACAGCAACACAGCGTCTATTTACCCTTTTCTCTTCTGATGACCGATTTTTGATAAAGCAATAGCGCAAAGGCGAGCTAACCAAATTAGCGCTAAAATCATTTTCCTCTCATTCCTCTAATTTTCAAGCGAATGCTGATTCAGCTGCCTGACAGAGGATCCACACACACACATGCAAATGAGAAAGAGGTAGAGTCCAGTACAGGAGCTTGAATTGAAAAGTGGGCAATGTGAAATTGAAGGGTTTCAAAGAATCGCCTTTGTTTCTGTGTGGGCAGAGTACAGAACTCGGCCAGTGGCGGCAGTTTTCAACACCGCTTTTCTACCTCACCGCTCTCTCACTGAGTCAACAACCAGTCAGCCGGTGCTGGACCAGTCATCACTGGAACTAGAGTTCCAGAATCCCAAAAGACAGCAGGTGAGGGGTGATTTTCTTCGTCACGTACATCGAAGAAGATTTATCGATTTAGGAGCAGCAGCAACAGAAGCAGCTGCGGTGGCAAAGAAGGAGGCCAAGAAGTGGAGCGTGAGAGTCAAAGAGAGAGAGAGAGAGAATATTCTGACGTATTTTAGAGACTGTGGGAAAGACTGACAAACAATTATGAACGCATCTATCTCACTCTCTTTCTCTCTCTCTCTCTCTCTCTCCCACTCAGCCACTCTGACGTAGGAAAAGACGAGGCTGTGACCGAGACAGAGCAACGAGACACCGTCCTAGACAATAATAAAACCCAGCACCGACGACGAAGAGGAGGACTACCATGATACAATTTTATTTCACCCACGCGTTGACCCACTTTGCCACTCTGAACCAAACGGTTCCTGAAACTGAACAGCTCAGCTTAGCTACTGAAATGAACTCTGAAACTGCTTTTTCTGCCGCTGGTGCTGGTGCTGTTGTTGCTGCTGTTCTAGTTTGATGCACCGCTTTCGTACCGTCAGAGATGCAAACGCTGGCTGGTGGTATTAGCGAAGTGAAACGAGTTTGAAGACGAAGAAGAAGAGAAGTTTTAAGAGAAAGTTCAACAACACTTGCTGGAATAGTAGTTAAGAAGAGCAAGAGAAGAAGAAATAAAAGTAAGAGAGCGAGAGAGATTGCCCTGCTATTCCAACGCCCACACACTCTCGCACACACTTTATCAATTCAGTTGAAACCGTAGCTGCTGACAATAGTAGTGAGAGTAGTAAAAAGAATGAAAGAGCAGCAGCTGCAACATTAACCTGAAAACATTTACCGTCGCTGCCTACTGCTTTTCTACTACCTTTTCTTCTATTTATAATACTCAGGTTCAGATGTTGTTTAACCTAAATTGATTACATTTTTTCCCTAATTGACAAAATTCTATGTAAAAACACCTTCACACTTGAAAGAAGAAGAATAATGAGCAGAAAACAGAGTTGACCTAGGTCAGGCAAAGCACACTCCCACTCGATTCTTTTTTTCCAACAAAAAAATGAGATATTTTCTTAAAATGTCATCAGAATAGGGGTTGAAAAAATTGTTATTGTGCTCGTTTCAGCGCGTTTGTTATTTAGCTTCTAGCAGGATTGAAAGAAGAGACAAACATCGGACTCGTGGTTTGTGTTCAAGACTGCATCAGCTGTGATCAAGCTCTTCAGGTCTTCTGTTGATTGGCATTTGGTAGTTTGCACACGGCAAACACAGGCAATTGATTTGGATAAAATTAAAGAGAAAAGACCAAGGAGAAGTGGGCAGTGATGCAGAGATGATGCGGGGGAGACAGAGTAAGCTACTTTTTGAGTGTGTTTGTGTGTGGGAGTACAATTGTCAACGAGAATGTGAGGAGAGTGTCACCCGAAAAGAAGAGGAGCAGTGTCCACCACTACCACCAAACCAGCAAGTCCGCTGTTCTATTAACCCATTAACCTAATGAAGTGACTGTCCCTTCGTCTTCTTCCTATCACTCCTATCATCTCTTTTTAGGTTGCTCCAGAAAGCAGCAGCACCCCCACAACAAACCAGCACTAGGTCACCAGCACCAGCACTAGCATACTGTTGCCAGCACTGACGGGTGAGTGCAGAATGCAGAAGAAAGCGGCAACAAAGGGAAAAAGGGGGCATCTGATGTTTAAGAATTTGTCTACTTCTAAGAAGAAGAACTACAGAACTGGTCACTCTTTCTGGTCACTGTCGTGTGCTCTGGTGGCCACTGAAGCAGAAGAGATCGATTGCTTGTCATCTCTGACGCTGCTGCTGCTGCTGCTGTCACCACTTAGATATAGCGGACCAGCTTTAAACTTGACCTTTTTCGCATCAATGGTCGGCTGGCAGGCAGAACTAGGGAGCTGAAAAGCTCACTGACTGACTGACTGACTGAACGGTTAGCTGCCTGGCGACAACAGTCATTTGTTATCGACAACTTTGGCCAGTTTCGTAGCTGACCTGGAAAGCACGGAAAACAGCAGCAGCAGCAGTTGTCCTTGTCAACCGTAAACGGTTTGTCCGCCGGTGCTGGTGATCTATGACCGAGCTCACCCTAACCTAAATTCTTTTTTAACTGTAAAGTGTGTTTTAAAGTGTTTATTCCAAGTGTAGTTTAGAATTCTTTTTGGGTTGAGGTGAAGGCAATCATTTTGCTTGGTTGCTGTTCATTCTGTTTGGTGGTCAGCAGTAGTAATAACAATAAAGAGGAGAAAGAAGAAAGAGAAGTGTATCAAAAGCAATAAAGCAGAAGGAAAATGTGTGTGCCCAATTGACTGCTGCTGCTGCTGCTGCTACCATCAACACCACCAACCGCCAACAAACGCTAATAACGTGGAATGTCTCGCTACTTCAATTCAACTTTTTTTTGTCAGTCGGTTGGTTGGTTTGTCTGTGCCTGAGAGCTGCTTAGTCGCTTGGAAAACGATCGATGCGACGGCTGCTGCTGCAAGAAAGGATTCTCCTTCTCTTTACTTTTATCCCCGCCGCCGCCGTTGTTGTTATTTTGCAGCCACTCAATCGACCGATATCTTTTCTCCTTTTTCTTTGCATCACCAGCAACAGCAGCAGCAGTGCGTGGCATTGAACTACTTTTGCCGCTTTTTCCCCTCGTTTTTTGGTGGCAATGATTTACTGTCCGCTTAGCCGTTTTCTTGCTTCTGTTCTGCTGCTGCTGCAGTGCAGTGCAGACCAGAGCAGTGTCATGTCGACATGTCAATCGAGATGAGAGAAGGAAGAGGAGGAGAAGAAGAAGGCTGCATCCGTACGAAAGAACTTGCTCAGTTCAAAAAGAGAAAATCTGGCCCAAATTCAGCCTCTCAATTAATCAATTGAAGAGCTTTAGAGAGTGGGCATGAAGAGGAAAGTGACAAGTGGGTTGCCCAAAAGTCCAGTCCAGTCTCCACCCCCAACGAGACATGTAAACAATTTGCAGTAATTAATAATTGATGGTGACGGTCAGCATCACCACTTAAGCCCATCGAATTGTCATCATTATCGGCTGTTACTTCTGTCGCCAAAAGTGCAGCTAATGAAGCGCAAACGACTGACCGACCAATCAGTGGTCGTCAAAAAACCTTCTTTCACTTTCATTAGACAATGTCGTTGCTCACTGACACCAATCTTTCACTCAAAACGATACTTATTTTGTTCGAATTTAATTGCAGCTGAATATGATGCATTCGCATAATGCAAAAGCGCTGGGAGTGAATTGGTGACACACTTTTTACTAGTTATTATCACAACAATCATCAGGAAGAAGAATCGTAAAACAGCACTTGGACTGGCTGTCAATGGCCGCTTGCTTGACTGCTTTTTATGATTTCACTTCCGCCACTACTGTCTTTATTATCTCGCTTTTTGTTTTTGTTTGTTTGCCTGACTGACTGTGCCTGTTTATTTGCTCGCTTGCACTCGGTCATTCGGGTAGTGCATTTTTTGGGTTCTGAAAACTTTTTCTTTCTTTATCTGGCTGGGCGATAAGCAGCAGCAGCAGCAACAGCATCAACAACCCAATCAACAAACAGCGAAACAAAAAGAAGTAGTAGTGGGTGGCGGAAAACGTTGCAACAATTAAGAGTGCTGCTGCTACTGCTGGCTGAACGGCAGAACTGGAACCAGAATTGAAATTGACTCATCAGCGTTAATGGTGCTGGTGCACTTATTCAGTTGGCTGCTGCTGGTCACTTTCTGGTGCAAAGGGGAGAGAGAATAGGAGAGAGAGAGAGAGCGAGTGAGCGTGAGAGAAAGCAAGTGGCCACTTTCAGCTGCTGCTGTTGCTGCCATTGCCTTCTGTCCATTAGCATCGAGTACAGTGAGTGAGTGAGTGAGTGGGTCTCACTGTTTGAGTGCGTTTGGCGTCTTGTGTTGTGTCAGTGTCTGTCGTCGTGCAAAGTGGCTGACCTCAAAATCTCACATTCGAGAGAGATCTACAAAGGAGGGGAGAGAAAGATCCTGCATTCAAGAGGGAGAAAAGGAGGGAGTCGGACTCTTTTTCATTGAGAGAATTGGTGGCACTTGCTTGCGTCACTGTTGGCTGTCTCAGCAGCACTGAAAGCGGCCTTGGCTTTACTCTCTGGCGATTAATTGTACAACTGCACAGTGCACAACAGTTTGGTTTGCGGTGGTGGTGGTCGTGACGTACGTCAGGCACCTCGTTCAACGGTCTCCTTCTCTTTCTCCTTCTTCTTCTTTTCATCAGCAGATAGATCTGTTTTCTTTTATTTTATTATTATTTCAACGCCTCCTCCTCCTCCTCCTCCTCCACCACCACTTACTACACAACTTCTGCTGATGCATAAACAGACGGCAAATTGTAAAGTTGGCCGAATTGAATTGAACACTGAACACATGACACGACACTGGCTCACACATACACACACGACTAGGCAAACACTGGCTTAGCTTAAGTTGGGCTGCGCTGAACTACTGAATGAAAAGACTACCAAAGAGGGCAGCCGAACAGAACAGAACACATCGCTTCGATCTAATCGAGCGATTAAATTGGCGGCGAGGACAGCGGCGGCAGCGCCTGTCGAATGCAAATCTCATCATCAATTCTCTCTCTTTCTCGTTCGGTGGCCCTGAATTTTTGCTCTTTAGAGCGTTTGTTCATCTTCGATCAGGGACTCCTCCCCTTCATTTCCATATTTTGTTACACACAGAAGAAGGGAGAAAGACAACACATTCCAAGTGCATTGAAGGCATCAAAGGCATCAACGGAGGGGGTGAAGGAGATTGGCTGTTTGTGCCTGCTTAGCAGTGTTTGCCGTTTGCTGTAGTAGTAGCCTTGCCCTGACCTTGTTACAGTTTTTTGCTGATTTCTCCTCTTTGCACTCTCTCTCTCTCTCTCTGGATTTTTCTCACACTGTTTGTGCGGATTTATTGCCGCGATTCTCTCTTTATTTATTATTACAGAGCAGCAGCAGTGTTTGGTTTAGCTGTGCAGACAGGCAGTTAGTTTGATTGGAAGTCGATCGACCTCAATCTGCTGCTAATGTTGCTGCTGCCGCTGTAATCCAATCGTTGTGATGACAGTGCCAGTTTGGCCTGGCCACTGAATAAATTTGAGCGCTCAAAAGAAAGGAGAGGAGCTAAAAAAATACATTTGAAATACTAGATAGACTAAACCAAATGATGCTTCTTCCGTCATCAGATCGGTGAACAGGGCTCGCCTCTCTCTCTCTCTCTCTATCCCTCTCTCATTTTGAAATGGTAATCCATTATCTCATCACACATCCTGTCAACCTGATTGGGAAATCTGCTATTTATTGTTGTTGTTTTTGTTGTTGTTATTTTTATTACTAACTGTCTACGTCTCTGTGTTTATAAGAAATTCAACACTATTACTATTATTTTCATCTTCTAAGATTAGATGCGGAAGAAACAAGGTAATGGAAAGGTCTCGCAGAAGGAAAAGCTCATGGGACCAAAGCGACAGCAGAAATCTCAATCTCTCGCACTGTCGCAAAAAGTGTCATCAGAGAAAAAGAGAAAAGCAAAGCTGCCGAATGACTGATTACGCGTTGATCATTGATCACACATACAAATCATCGCTGCTGCTGCTGTTGTCCTGTTTCTTCCGTACATGCGTTCTTGTTGATAAACAAAACGGCGTACCAAGGAGAAGCAAAATGCCACTCTTTTCTACTTGGCACTTTCTAACCAGTTTCTTCCTCTTTCTACCCTATTTCTTCTTTATTCCGCTCTACCCTCGTCGATGAATATTCAGTGGTAAAAGAGCACCAAAAGAAACAGCAGCAGCTGGAACCAGTCCGGGAACTCGAAACAACCACAGCAGTGCCACTAGCACCGGCCAAGCAACCGCCAGCACTTTTCGACGCTCATTTCTTGCGCTATATTGCACTGCGACCACAGATCTTTTTTCTCTTCTCTTCTCTCTTTCACTCATCTCATCTCATCGTTCTCCACCCAAAAAGTGAACATCGTCTGCAGCAGCTGTCTTCGGTTTAAATGTGACCAAAACGCGCGCCAACATCAACAGCAGATGCAGCAGTCGCTTGTTTGATGCAAAGCAAAGCTGACAGCGAACTGGCAGACAGGCGACAATCGTTTGACGGTGCTAACCACACTGCAACCACTTGCTTGATCGGCCTGCACCACCCTCACCAGTATAAAAGTACGATGCTGTCCATCGACGGCCGAGTACATTACCACCAGCGCCTCAGTGAACTTGGTCGTCGCATCGGTCAACACTTCAACCACCACCACAACAGTAACCACAGTATTCAAACATCTTCAACTACTTTGAGTATCCCAGATTTCACTTTTGCTTGCACTTCAAGTCCTTGATTGGATTTCTTCAAACTTCTAAATTTTTGCATATCTAAACTTCTGCACCACCATAACACAATCAAACACCTGATTGTCTTTTGAAATTGTTATTTGCACCAATTCACCACTGACATTCTTTGTCACACCTCTGCCTTTACTTTCCCGTGATTCTTTAAAGTAATGACTATCACCTATCTAAACATCATCTTTAACAGTATAAGTAATCTTTGGGTTTTCAACCTTTTTCTAACTTTCAATAGAAAGCCTCTTAAAGACAGAAGATGGCTCCATCTCGCATGTTGGGCCTCTCCAAGCTGGCCTTCCCCGGCAGCTTCACTTGGAAGAGCGGCGGAAATAAGGAAAAGGTGCTCCTCCACTATCGAGTGGTCGTTCTGGGAAGTGGGCGTGTCGGTAAGTGCTAACAACTTTTTTACCAACTTTGTTTTTAATTAGAATGCTTAATTCACTTTTAATTAGCAAAATAAGTTATTTGAATTTTGAGTTGTTGTTGTTGACATGTTGACAATCTGTTGATGGTGGCGGTAGTAGTTGACAAATAAGCTAATTTACTAGTACACACTCACCTCCCACACAAAAACTCCCACCTTCTCTAGAGCCTCCAAAGCAAAAGTACACGGAAAAGCCATTTACTGAGCATTTAGTTGTACTGTTTTGCAAAAAGGGATGGGCAAATCTCTTCCGTCCTTCCTCATCATTTTTGTGATTTTCACTATCACTGGGGACTCACTTTGTGTTGCTGTGCGCTTTGGGTGGGGTGGTGGTCTCCACCCAAAATCTCTAATTGATGATTAAATTAACTTTTAATTAAATGGCTCCATTACTGCTGCTGCGGTTGCCACTGCCACTGGTGCCCACTGGTGTAGTGGGCCAATTGGCCAGCCAACTGACCAGCCAGCGTAGGCTGCACAGTGGCTGCATCACGCGCAATTAGCACTCCTTGCCCAGGAATAACAAGGAAAGGGAGAAAGAGATGCTAATTGAATTAGTGACAGCGAGTGTACTTGATGGTCAGTACAGTACGGGACAGTACATTGCGACCACCGGTGATTGCGGTGGTGATCGTGCCAGGGCTGACCACACCAAACTTCTTCCTAAACTGAGCAGCAACAAAAGACAGAGTGGAGCACTCCGTTCAATTGCCCTCGATTGGCAGGCTGATTTGTCTTTTTTTCTCTCTGTGTGTGTTTGTGTGTAGGTCTGTGTTTGTGTACTTGTTTGTCGGTCTGTTTGTCTGTTTGTTTGTCCCTGGCTGTCACCAACAGCAGCTGCAGCATCGGCGGCAACAATGGCTGCGGTGCCTTTTTCTTCTAATTAACAATTGGAAGAGTAGAAAAGAGGAATTGAGAATCGAGAAGTACGGTTTTTTTTGTGTTTTCTTTCTTTCTCTCATTCCTTCTCAATGCAGTTTCTTTCCCCTTCTTGCACTAAACTTAAAATTAGATTAGGTTCTTGCATTTTTTAGTTTTGTTTTTCCTTGTTCTAATTGAATGATCAACTGAACTGTATTTTTTTAGTGCTTTGGCATTTGAATTTTGCTTTAAATTTTTTTTGACAAAATGAGCGTTTTTATGCATTTGATGCACCCAACTGCAAAAGCAATTTTTTTGCTGTATTTTTTAAAGAAAAGTGCAATTAATTAAGCACGACTAATTTATTTATCAATAGTAGAAATTAAAGTGCAAGTCAAGAGCAACAGCAGCAGCAATGTGTTTTGTATTTTCAACCAACCGAAACTGTTATTGCGCAATCACACCACCATCACTCGCTGTCGTTAATCAACCGCGCCCTTTAATTAAGTTTAGAACGCAGCCAGGCAAAACGGGAGGAAAAAGTAAGGGTAGAAATGGTGAAAAAGAACAACAATTGCAGCTGAATTTCTTGAACTAGACTTGATCGAACTGGTCAATTCGTTTGCAGTCCAGGACGAAAACCAACAAACAAGTTCACACTAACAGTCAAAGAGGCTGCAATCGCTAATATTATTTAATTGCCTTTTTGGTTGTCTTTTAGGGTGGTCAGTGGCCACTACTCTAAAATGCCGTCCACGAGTGGGTAGTTTGAAATGAAAAAGTAAAGCGGCGTGTAACTTTTTCAGCCCGGGGATGCTTCCCTGCAGTGCATTTTTTCTGCTGCTGCTTCTACTGCATCGAAAGCACCGCCTGTATGTGTGCAAGCAACAATTTCACTTTATTTTAAACTAACAGCTAATTGCAGACTGCTTGCTTGGTTTTTTGGCAGTTTTCAGCTTTTTCCTTCACTGGCTGCAGTTTTAGTCTGAAAAACGAGAGAGCCAAAAACGGCGGCGGCGGTGGCTGCCGAGGTCCCAGTAATCCTAGTATTCCACTGAATTTTGTTGTGTTAAAAAGTACGCTCAGTTCCGCGAATTCAATTTACCCTTATTACACAGCAGTGTACCCTGCAAAGTACGGCAGTTGAGTAATTCAGTAATTAGTAGTTGGGTGTAGAGTGGAAGAGTAGTAGTAGTAGAGGAGCAATCACAATCAGTGACAGTGGCTGCAGCAGCTTCAGAAGCAAGGGCAGCAACAGTAGAGGCAGCAAAAACAACAACAACAAATCAAAAGGTGCATTGTCCTGAAGACAGACCCGAGTTTGGGTGAAAAAAGAAACAAAGAAGGGAAAGCAGGTTTAGCGTGAGGAGCACTAACCAAATCAAAGAGGCAAAGAGGGACACTGCCTTCTATTTCTGTTTGATTATGCATGCATCCTCGTTATTTTGATGCATGCTTTTTGACATTATAAGGGCGGAGGGTAGAAGAGCATTTTGTGCAAGCTGATTCGGATTATTTCAACAGACAGTTGACAGTAAAAAGAGAAAAAATAAAAAAAGCAAACGACAAACAGTAAAATGACGTCTAGTGAGAGAGAAAATAAAAACCTATTTGACGATTGAGAACCCACTTTTTTGTCAAGGCAGTAGAACTTTGAGTAGATGTCACCGGTAATTTGAAACTTATTGCCCATAATCGGAGAATGGGAGAAAAAGAAGAAGAAAGTGAAAGTGACTCTCACCCAAGCCATCTAATTAATGAGCGCGCTGCAACTCTTGACGACGTCATAACTGCTACTTTTGTTATTAGTCTCATTATTATTACTGTTCTGAAAAGACGGCAGTAGCAGCAACCAGAGACGAGCCAATGGCCTCGAAGAGAAAGAGAGAGAGAGCGAAAGGAAGGATGCGAATGAAGGTGAAGCTGTTTTTCTTTTCTCTTACAGTTGTTGTCCAGGTATTGCAAAAAGAAGGGAAGGCTTTGAAGGTCTCAATTCAGTGAACACAGTGCAGCAGCCTTGAATCACGTCCTTGCCCGTCGCTGCAACAACTAAAGAGAATCAGTGTCTGAGAATCCCCTTGAACATTAAACACAGCAAGCGCGCGCTCAATTTTACTTCCGAACGATGTATCCTGTTTCAGAATGAAAAGAGAAAGAGAGCTTTTTTTTGTAATGCAGCACTGTTTGAACTTTGAATGCGGCAGCAGTGGACACACACAGGCATTCTCTTCCTTTTCCCTTTTCAGTCTTCTCTCTTTCCGATGTCCACCTATGTGCTCTACCTTGTTTGGCAACAAACAGCACTGTACTGTACAGTACAGACATGCAGCGGGCACCCGGGCGACTTGATTGGCGCCATTGATATGGAAAGTAATTGCCTGCCGATGTCATCGATCAGTGGCAGCAGTGGGGAGCTCCTGCTCTGGTGCACTCAGTGCTGCTGCTGCTGCTGTGATCGGGTTGGATCGAAGTGGCTTGCGCCGGTGCAGGATTCAGTGCCAGTGCTGATGGTGCTGATGCTCTGGCAGCGTGCATTGTCCCACTAGACTGCCTGACTGAAAGTGTGTTTATGTGCAGAGTCATTCACCTCGATCTCTCTCTGGGTTCCCAACTCTCTTGCCCTCTCACACAACCCCTCTTTTTTTCCTTTTTCTTCTTCTGTTTCAATTGAGGCATGGAGCCACAGAACACTACACTAGTTTGTTATAGGAAGTTCCCCTTTCTTTTCTTTCTCTTATCGCTCTACCTTCCTGTCTTCTTTTTCTCTGCTATAATCGCATCATCATTATGGCACAGAAAAGTGGAAGAAGAAAGATAAAGAAGTATGTGTGTACTCTATGTGTGCATAAGTGGGTATACGAGGATTACGATTGGAAAAGAGAAAGGCAGGCAAGCTAGGTGCACCAGAGAGAGGGGGCAAACAGGAGAGATCGATAGATGAAGTGCATGTTTGTGACTGTGTCTGTGTCTGAGCACCCTAAGTGGCCACTGTGGGATTGTCGATTTGTCCTCGGTGCCTCATCAATTGCCTGCTAGGCCAGAAAACTGCAAGCAAACTGAACTGAAAGCAAACAGACAGACGGGCAACAGCAGCAAACTGATGAGAACATCACGAGATGAGCTCATCAGAGGCAGGCCAAAGCAGCACTTGTACACATCGACAAGGGTGCAAAAAATCGTCGCCAATGGCAATGACAGTGGCGGTGTTAATTAAATTAGACTTAGAGGTTTACCTAATTAGCAGCAGCAGCAAGGAGATAAGGGGCAAAAAGTTTGCATTTGTGGATTGCAGAATGTGCCTGTGTGTGTGAGTGTGCATCCGCCCATGGACCAAGGTGTCACTGGCCTGTAAAAGAGAAGAAAGAAAGAAAGATAAAAGTTCTTATTTATAGAAAAAACACAGGAAGGGGACTTGCACTCTGAAACGGAACGGCGAGATTGAGTCCGCGCTTCAGTGCACAGTCTGGTCAATCCAGTGCAATGTTCGATTTGGTTCGGTTTAGCTCAGTTTGCGTCCTGCAGCGCGGCGGAACTGCCGTCTTGTTCTGGCAGTAACTTTTTCTTTCTGCCACAACAACCACATCTCGCCTTTAAAAAAGAGGGATGGAGATTTGCAAGCAGTTACTTCTTTTTTCCTCTGTCTTTTGCCTGACACTGCCACAATCTGCTGCTGCTGTCGCATCTCCAGATGCTCAATTTGATCGCTGTTGTGTTTTTCTTTTTTGCGCGGGTAGTAAAAAAGCAGTTGCGCGAACCAGAGTGGGAAAGAATGGCAGGCCTTAAATAATAATTGCCGTATCGTTTTCGTATTCGTTTTCCAGTGTTTGTGTGTGTGCTCAAACTTGCCTGAACAAGCCCTGTGGGAATGAGAAGGGGAAACATGAGATTGGAAAAAGGCAGCAGAAGTGGCAGTCGGCAAACTGCTGGTCTCAGTTTCCTCGTTTAGAGCTGACAGATTCTGCCGTGGTTGCTGCTGTTGCCGCCGACGAAGACAATGGTTGCTAATTGAATTATACAATTGAAAGAGGAAGAGAAAATGAAAAGAGAATATAAAGCGGCAACGGCAGCGGCGGTAGATTGCAGTTGAGAACAATGAGAAAAAAAACAATGGAAAAACTTCGGATCGGCAGCAGCCTTGATCAGCAGGATTGCCGCTGAAAAAGTGATGTGAACTGCTGCCAGATTGTTTTAAGAGGACCCGGTACAGGAAGAAAAAAATTCCATTCTATTCTTTAACATTGAGCTGTAGTATCTTCTTCTTATTTTCCTATTCCGCAAAGTTCGATGAGCTCTGTGAGATGAGAGAGAGTTTTGTTCATGAAATCTTGTCAGCTGGTGGTGGTGGTGTGCAGCGGTCGGCGATAAATGAGCGGCAGCTGCAGCGGCAGTTTTTCCTTCTCAGTTTTTTCGCACTCCATCTTTTTTACAGAATGGTAAATCATAAATGTCAACATATAAAGACGGAGAATATAAAGAGAGGGTTTGAGGAAGGGACGGCTGATAGGAAAGACTATCACCCCCTCTCCACTGAAAACGCATTGACCCCGGCAGTGGAGGATGATGAGTTCAATGGAGAGCAGCAGCAGCTTAAGAAAGCTGTCACAATCTGAAATCTTTTGCTGTGTGTGCTGTGTGGTGCAGCCCATTCACTGAGTGATCACTTTCCCCATCAGCACTTTCTGAGCATCAGCTATTGTTGTTGTTCACTTCTTTATTTTATTTCATTTTTTTCAGTGCGGGTATCTTGAGGGACAACACCAGTACAGTAGTGTGACAACAGGCACTTTTAAAACGCCAGTAATAAAGTCTAAATCAAGCAAGACAGACAGACAGGAAGTGCCAGTGATGCTATTGTCTTTTTACAGCTAAAAATTACTACTTTCTCGTTTTTAGAAGGCGGAAAAGTGCTGGTGAATAGGGAGAATGAATGGATTCAAGATTCTTCCTTGGCGTGCAATTTCCCAGTGCTTTCTCTTTTGCCTTTTCTTTACTTTGCGGAAACATCTCGAAACGTATGTGTGTGTGTGTGTGTGTTTGTGTGCGCATAGCCTTCTCACTGATGATGACAGGACTGAAAGTAACTAAACAACCACACTCCTAGTACTACCACTAACAGGAACAACAACAGCGACAGCAAAGCTTTTCCCCCTTCTCTTTCTTCCAAACGGTTGATGCGTAGTAGTTGTACAATTAAAACGCAGCAGCAGCAGCGGTGGCGGTGGTGGCAGAACCAAATTGTCTTGCGTGTTTGCTTGCTCGATGATGATCACGATGATGATGATGATAGATGGATCAAATGGATAGGGCAACAGAAACCGTAGCAGCAGCTCTGAGAGTTGCTGCCGAGTTAAGTACACCGCCACTACACAGAAAGATCGGGTAGGGAACAGGGAACCGAATGGCTGGTCTATAATACACAGGCAGCAGCTATTATCTGTTCTCTATCAGCACCCTCTCACCCCTCTCTCCCCTTCATACTTTCATTCATTGGATGCTAGACAGCTCAAATATTTGATTACACTACCCGAGCGTGTCTGCACTCTGAGCCCCTTCTGCTAGCTGAAAGTGTGTGTGTATGTGTACAGGGTGCGAGGGTACTTCAGGGGAATGGGCTAGAGAGAGAGAGTCTTGAATAAAGGGAAAAACTAGTAGTAGTGATACTGAGCGGGTGAAAGTGATAGTGCTCTCGGGTAGTGCTGCTTTTATGCAAATGAAGTGAGAGAGAGAGAGAGTTAAAACGGAAAAAACGGCAGGCAAACAAGGAAGTGTCACTCACTCTTTCTCTCTTTCTCCTCTCGAGTAAAAACTTACTCAGTTTGTAGCACACAGAGGCACCAGACTTAACACTATCACAGCAACAGCAGCTAAAGTAGCGGCTAAATCCCTAAAAATAACGGCAATCGGGGTTCAATAAGTTAGAAGGGTCGCGGCTGCTGCTGCTGCTGCTGTTGCTGCCGTTTCTATTACCCAACATTGAAGCCCTTTGAGTCCCCTCACTACTACCACTTCCTGATTAGTGGTGGCAGTACTCTTTCTTTCTTTTTTTCTCTGGCATCGATCAACGCAAAAAACCGAGTAAACGAATATTAACGACATCAACAACAACAACAGTGAAAGAAAAAGCAAAAAAGTTCGGGTGCACTGATGTTCGGTGCGGTTACGGTTCGCCTTTACAGGAATGCCTCACACCGGAATTAGCAAGTGCTAAACGGGTACTTTGCTTGCGTGTTGTTTACTACCACCAAACACACTAGCAAACTCACATGCAGCACAAGTCTAGCTTTTGTCTAGCCACCCGAGTACTGCTACTGCTGTACTCAATCTCTCCCGTATCGGTCTGTCTGTCAGACAGACTGTCAGGGGAGAATGTCAACACCAGTAATAGAAACACAGATCGAAATTGATCGGAGCAATGAAAAATGAGTGGACTTACTTACTTACTTACGCCTACGATCCTCCGTTCCGATTGTCATAATCAATAACCATAATATCGTAATCACCCCCTCACTTTCAGTTCGTTTATATTTATTCATTTCACTTTAACGGTTTCCACAGGCAAAACCTCCATCGTCCGCCGCCTGCTCTCTGAGGAGCACTTTGTGGAGAATCACATTCCAACGGTGGAGGAGCTGTACCAGCTGGAGTACAAGTCCCGCGGCTCGGACGTGACGCTGGTGCTTGACCTGCTCGACACCTCGGGCAGCTATCCCTTTCCAGGTAAGCTATATTACTTTTTCCATCAGCTTATTAGTTTTGATTGTGATTGAAGCCTGCAACTTTAGTTTCAGTTTGTGTTATATGTTTCAAACTCTCAGCTAGTCAATTTAGAGCAAGGCACTTCAGAACAATCGACTAGTTAAATTGCTTTATTTTGTTGTAAAAGGCAATAAATAGTGAGTGCTGTTGACCCCTTTGCTGTGTTCATGAGGTCACTGATTTTGGATTTTTAAACATTAGCAGTTTATGCTAATGGAAAACCGATGTACCACCGCTGACCACTGACCTCAATCAGCTGTAACTTTTATCATCATTAGAAACAGTTGCCTTCTTCTTCTTCTTCTTCTTCTTCTTCTTCTTCTTCTGAGACCACTTAGCAGCAGCAACACTACAGGCACTAGCAGGCACTAGTCTCAGCTGTTGCTGACATCCCGCTGTCAGCAACAGCGTTCAGAGCACTTAGTTTACAGAATTTACACAGCTAGAAATTTCTTTAACCAGAAAATACTAAACGCATTTTGTACTTTTCTTTCCCCATTTTACTCATTCTCACAGCAATGCGCGAGCTGGCAATTCGCTCTGCGGACGCCTTTCTGCTGGTGTACGCCGTCGACGACGCCGACTCCTACGAGGAGGTGATTCGCCTGAAGGAGCACATCTACGCGCTGCGAGGCGAAACTGGCGTCCCGCCGGTGGTCGTCGTCGCCAACAAGACCGGTGAGTTGGACAAAGGCAAAGATCCACAGGAGCAAAAAAATCTCTGCGTGTGCTTACATGAAACGACCATTAACCCAAAATTGTTACCATTTTTTTGTTAGATCTGGTGGGAAGCCGTGTCATCGACACCAACCTGGTCGACTCGGTGGTGAGCATCGACTGGGAGTTTGGCCACGTCTGCTGCTCGGCAAAGGCCAACGAGAACGTCTCGCGCATCTTCACGCAACTGGTCCGCCAAAAGATCCAGCTGGAGCGCCTGGAGCTGGAGCGTGGAGTTGCAGTTGGAGGTAATTTCCCTGACAACGAGAGCGACGGCGGAAACTCCGTGGAGGCGGAGGTTTCGCCGCTCAGCCGCGCCTCCATTAGCTCCTCGGAGAGGCTCTTTTTTGGCGGCTCGCTGGAAGAGCCTCCTCATCACCACCATCACTTCGGGAGTTTCAGCTTCGGCAGCAACCACAGCCTGGAGTCAAACTCGGTGGACTCGCGCAAGAGCTCCATCACCGACTCCGAACTGGAGTTTCGCCTGAAGCAGGGTTTCAAGAACGGCTCCAACTGCATCATCTCGTAGGGTGGTGCTGCTACTACTACTTATCTCTTTTTGGTGATCTCGGGTTTTCTTTTCTTGTTCGTTTGTTTGCTTGCGATCGGTGCTCGCTGATTGTCTCGGGCCTAGAACTCCAGAACTCGACGAATTCCTTCCCCTTCTTTCTTTCCTTCCTTCTTTCACCATCTCTCTTCACGTCCTCTTCCCTTGATCTCTCCATGCACACTCCATCCAGGCTTCCTTTTGGCGTCTTTCTCACAACACAACTTTCCAACACACATTTCACACACTTTACACACATTGCACACAATTCCCTCAACGCCTGAAACTCTCTTGCTGTCTGTCTTTGTCAATGCTGAAGTGTGAAGTGAACTGATTTTACTCGGCTTTTTGTTGTTGTTGTTGTTGCTCCTTCTTTGCCCGCCTTGCATCTGCAACATCTGGATTTCGGTGACAAGAGCAGACAGACAGGCAGACACACTCTACACATGCACACACAAGTACACACAACACACTTTCTCAATTTACAACTGCGACTTTTTATGATCCTCTTTACTCCCTCTCTCATTCCTTTTCTCTCTCTCTCTCTCCTTTTCCTTCTTGATCTCTTGATCCCCTGATCTCTTTTCCTTCCCTCCCTTTACTCTACTTTACTCTACCCTCACGATCCTTTGACAGTTTCACAGTGGCACAGTCACAGTTACACATTTGTTCCCGGGCGATCCTTCTTCGCTGACTTCAGCCCATCAACAGCTACACCAAAAAACAGTACACTGCCCCATTTCTGGCACTGTACTGGCTGCTAATCAGCCGTCCTGCACAGCCCAAATCCTTTCAACTGACCAATTCTGCAATTGAAATCCTATACCAGTAATTGTTGTACTCGCAGTAGCGCCCATGTACTTTGCTGTTCTTTTTCTTTTCTTCACTACCAACAAAACAACACTTCTCTTTGCAGTACTTCTCTTCAGAGCATTCATTCAAATCTGAAAAGAAATCAAACAGTGTTTAGCGAAGTGCTGCCCCTTTTTCCTTCCAAGACTGAATTGCTCCCTATCTTTTTCTCTGTAACGATTTAGGCTTACGCTTCTAGTCCAGTTCCACTGGTCGTTCCCTTCTTCTTTGAATCATTGTGTCATTGTGCCGATTTACAAGATACACACACAAACAAACAAACAAACACACAAACACCACTTTTCTTTATACGAAAATCTCCTTCTCTCCTCTCTTCTGGATAAACGTTCGATTTTTCGACTCGCTGGCGATGCTTAATTCTACCATTCTCCCTTCTCCTATATACACGCTTTCATTAAAAAGTTGGCAAAGGCTTGCCTGATTAACCTTCTGAACACATATTCTGTCTTTGAGTTTGGATAAGCAGTGTTTCAGTGCTGCACTGCTATGAGTTTCTGAAAAATTAGCTTACTTAGAGCCCAAAAAGAAATCGCTACTCAGTGTGCTCAGTGGACAGAAATGAAAGTCCAGTGTCTGGAACAACGGTCAAGTATAAACCTTGGTATCACCTTTACTTTGGGTATCGATAAAGTAATAAAGTAATTTAGTAAAACAGCAGATAAAACTGTGAAATGAACCGCAAAATGCAAGATGGCTGTAGTGACTACTAACAGAGAATCTAGAGGGTGTAGGATATAAAGCGAACAGAAAAAAGTAGGTGTGTGGGGTGTATTTTCATGCTAACACGGTACTGAGGGAAAAAAAGAAGAGAAAATAAGGTAACAGTAAGAGAAATAATTAAAGAAAAAGTGAAAGAAACAGTGTGCCAGTGTCCCACCATATTACGCCTCAAACTTGAGCTCCTGACTCTCGGTGATGCAGATCGATTCGACGAAGCTGTCAAACTGCGGCGCATTGGACTCCAGCTCGGCCAGCTGCTGGCTGAGCTCGTTGATCATCTCACTGCTGCCGCCGTCGTCGGCGCCGCCGCTGACACCGCCACCGCTGTGGACGCTCTCCTCGTTCAGGCTGGGGTTGCTGACAAAGGTCGGCGAGGGGCCGTGGAAGAAGGAGCCAAACTCGCGGTCGTCCGAGGCGAAGGGCGCGTTCAGCTCCACAAAGACGAAGGAGTCGTTGGATGTGGAGTAGACGCCCTGAGTCTGCGGCGACTTTGAGAAGAGGGTGGCGCCGGCGGCGGCGGATGACTTTGGCGGTGAGGAGAAGAGACCCCTCCCGTTGGAGGGAGGAATGCTGATGGGCGCCGATGTTCTGCTGTTGTTGCTGCCGCCGCCGTTGGCCCTCCTCGGCTGTTCGTTCTCCTTCGAGTCGCTATCACTTCGGCCCAGTTGTTGGTGGCCGGAGGTGATGGACTGTACCTCTGCCGCCGCGGCCGCCTCCTGATCTGCCTGATCGTCCTTTCCCGGCAGCAGTGCGCTGAAGGGCGTTCCATTGGTGAGGTCGTCCAGGCTGTCCTTTTCTGTTTTGGGGAACAAAGATGAAGGTTAGAGAAGCGCCATAAGAACGTTTAACAAGTCTTACGAAAGGAAGCAAAGGCCGGATTGAGGGGCTTGAAGAGCTCAGTCACGTCAAAGGTCTTGTCACAAATGGCCTCCAGCGGTTCATAGTCGGCGTCGGCGGTAACCGCCTCCCCCTCCACCGACTTGAAATGGTCATCCTTCAGTGGAAGCAACAGCAGATTCTGCTGCTGCTGCTCCGTATTGCTCCTATCACAATTGCGCCCGCCGTCCAGTGCGGCGAGAATGTTGTTATTGACTGTTTCCTCCTCCGCCGAGTTCATGCTCATGCTGGTGCGGTAGATCAGCGAGATGGAGAGCTCATTGCAGAAACTCTTGATAGTGCCAAGCGGCTTTGCCGTAGAGAAGACTGATGGGCTTGATGTTCCGCCACCACCGCCACTGACAGTGTCCATGATGAAAGCTTCGTCGCAGGGGAAAACGCGGTAGCAGATGACGTAGGAGTCGGCACTTTGGCCCTTTGAGCTGACCTTATAGGCGGGTGTCGATCGGCTGAGAGTGATGAGCGACTTGAGCATGCCACTCATGCGACTCAGTAGCTGGTAGAGCGTTTGTTGCTGCTGCTTCTGTTGCTGATGCTGATTCGAGGTCTCAGATGAGGAGTTGGTGGAGTAAACGCCCACTGGCACGTTGGAGAAGATCCAGTACTCGAGGACTAGACTGATGCCGTCAGAGTTGCGCAGTGATATCTCACAGCAAATCTTCCAGCTCTTTCGAACGAAGCACTGAGGAGAGTTTGGTGAAGAATGGGTAGATTTGTGTTGTTGACTTGTTGATGATGAGTTGGAGTTGGTGCTGTTGGTGCTGCTGCTGTTTGTGTTTGAAGACTGATTTGGTGAGGATGCTGCTGCTGGTGTGGCTGTGTTGATGAGCTTAAGACATCTCGCAGTCTGCTCGGCGATGTCCTGAAAATCGGGTATGTCCAGGTAGAACCAGTCTCGGCCGTGGGGGTTACACCTCGTCTGCGTTCGCTTGCTGGTGCCCAGTCGCGACTGGACGATCACCTGGACGCACTTTTGAACAAAAGTCTGCACGAATTTGTCGATCTCCAGGAGGGACATGGTCTGCGCTGACACGGCAGCAGGCAGCACTGATAAGTGGATGGATGGAGAGGGTCAATGCTGAAAACTAGAAGAACCAGAAAAGCACCAGCAAAAAGTTGTAGGGGCCTGCAATCAAGCGGTCATCACATTACACCACAGCACTGATCGATGATCACCCACAAGACACCAGGATGGACAAAAAGGTACCCAAAAGTTAGAGCAGTTTTAAACGTCGTTGTCGTTGTCCACGCAGGCTGCTGAAGAAATAGAAGTGGCAGCGTTTACTCAAAGTGTCGGGAGTCGGATCAAAACAAGAAGACGAGCTCCCTTCTGCGTACACATCTCCTCTCTTATCTGCAGTGAAAGACACCAGCTGGCTCCGCCCACCAGCACTTTCGCTGCTGCAGCGCGGCTATATGCACACGTTGTACAGCTGCTGCTGCTCAGCGCCTGGGAAAGTCACGTGGAAGCGCCGCCGCCGCCGAAAACGTCTGACAACAACAAACGAAGCCGAAGTCTCTTCTAAAGAATCTTCCAAACTTCTCTGGTTTCTTCTTTTGCCTTGCTGATCGTATCATGGAGGCCACCAATGGCAGTGGCAGTGCTTCTGAGGAGGTGATTGTCGAGGGGAAGGCGAAGATTTTCAAGCGGCCCGGCGTTTTCTACAACAAGGTGCAAGAGTTTAACCGGGATCTGAGGTAAGATTTGAGCTTTCTTCTAGATTTTCTTTGAGACTATACTACCTGATGATGATCAACAGCGTTCTGGCAGTTCACACCTACCTGAAGAACAGTCTCTGGAAAAAGAGCAAGAAGGTGTTCATCAAAGATAAGGTAAGGAAGATCTGAGAAGTGCCCCAAGAGATCCTCTATTTCTAAAATTCCGAATAATACAGGTCACCATTCTGGACGCCCTCTCCGCCACTGGACTGCGCTCCATTCGCTACGCACTGGAATGCCGCTCCGGCAGCCCGCTGCCCGTGGAGATAGTGGCAAATGACATCTCCAAGGCGGCCATTGCCACCATCCAGGCGAACGTCGCCGCCAACGGCGTCGCAGAGGCCGTTATCGTCAACGAGGACGACGCCAGGTGCGTCTTAATGTTCTCATCTTCTTTTTATTGCCCCTTTTCTGTGTTTACAATCACTAATTTAATCTTATCCCAATACCACTACCAGTCTGATGATGTACAAGCGAAAGGGCAGCGGACTGGGGGAACGGCTGACCGTCGTCGACCTAGACCCGTACGGCAGCCCGGCGCCCTTCCTCGACGCCGCCATTCAGACGGTAGCCGATGGCGGCCTGCTGATGGTCACCTGCACCGACATGGCCGTCCTCTGCGGCAACCACGGCGAGGCCTGCTACGCCAAGTACGGCGCCGTTCCCCTCAAGGCCAAGTTCTGCCATGAAATGGTAAGGAGGAATGGGTGGATTATTGAACAAAGATCAGTGATATTTTTGGTGTTCTTTTTTCCACACAGGCACTTCGCATTCTCCTGCAGTCGCTGGAATCGCATGCCAACCGCTACGGCCGCTACATCGTCCCGCTGCTCTCCCTCAGCATCGACTTTTACGTGCGCATCTTTGTGCAGGTCTTCACGTCGCCCTTTGAGACGCGCAAGAGCACTAGGTAAGTAGTGGAACTTTTTTGAAAACCAACTTTCCATCAACAACTTTTTCAACTCCTCTTCCACACAGCAAACTGAGCTACATCTACATCTGCACCGGCTGCGAGTCCTTTCAGCTGCAGCCGCTGACTCACCAAAAGTTTGCCGACCCCAGCAAGCCGCACTACCTCCCTTCGAAGGTCCTTTTCGATTCGACCTGCGAACTCTGCGGCCGGGGACTGCAGATTGGCGGCCCCTTCTGGTCGGCGGAGATTCACTGCCCCGCCTTTGTCAAGCAGATGAAGGCAGAGCTGAGGGCGACTGCAGCAAACAGTGAAAACAGCGATACATCCGCTTCCTCCTCCTCTTCCACGACCACCACCCCCGCCCCCTTCACCACCTTTGGCACCTACCGGCGGATGGAGGGCCTCCTCGAGGTGGTCAGCGAGGAGCTGGTCGGCTGTCCGCTCTACTACCACCTCGACCGCCTCTGCTCGCTGGCGCGAACGCGAATGCCGCCGGCGGCGGTGGTCCGAGCCGCCATTCTCTCTGGTGGCTACCAGGCTTCTGTCTCGCACGCGCTTAAGAATTCCCTCAAGACGAACGCCCCCAATGAGTACGTGTGGGCGGTGCTGCAGGCGCTGGTGCGCGCCGAGGCGGAGGGAGGCACCCCTTCGAAGCTGCAGCCAGGCGAGCCCGTGCACACCATCCTCCAGCGGGACTTTGGCTACGGCGACACGGTCAGCCTGGAGGTGACCGAGGAGGCGGCCGCCGCGGAGCCGGGCTCCAAGGCGCGCCACCTCCTGCGCTACCAGGTGAACCCCGAGGCGGGCTGGGGGCCAAAGGCCAGGCCGAACAATGAGAAGGCGGAGACGAAGCGGAAGAACAACCAGGGAAAGAATGCCGACAAAAAGGGGATCAAGAGGACCAAGTTTGTGGAGGAGAATGATGAGAACCTGCCTGTCGATGACCTTGGCCTGCCATCTGGAGACACTGCTGCTGCTGCTGCATCCCAGAACCAGGAAGCAGGAGGTGAAGAGCAGTGAATGGATGTTGCAAAAAAAATGTTATTGTTAGAACGTCACACGAGAAAGATTCACTCGAAAAATTATGTGTCCAATTTTTGGTTGTGCATCACAAGTGGGAAAGGGGGAGAACAAAGACTGTCTTCATCACATCTTGATCATCAGTACGTGTACAGGCGGCCCTTGTAGTGGGTGGGCGATGGCAGCCGCCTCCAGTGGAGCAGACTTCGAACCGCTGTCGAACCGACCAACATCGGCGACCAACCACCGGGCCACCAGGACCGCCGCCACCAGTGCCAGCAGCAGCACCACCACCACCGACCGCGACAGAGGCCCGAGCTCCAGCGGAGGAGACGGAGGAAGCGGCCGAGCAGCGTGGGCGGCGGTCGGCCGCCGTTGATGTACAGCGCGTAGCAGTAGCCGTCGGCGGCGGCGCTGTTGATCAGGTAGTAGAGGGGGAGGAAGCGGTGCCGGCGGAAGGCCATCTTCTCGTAGAAGTGAATGGCCGCCGTGTTGGTGGTGAGCACGTGCAGGTACACCGCCTTCACGTCCTCCAGCATCGGGTTGGCGGTCAGGCTTTCGGTCAGCTTGGAGAGGAGGAGGGTGGCCACGCCGTGCCGACGCCACTGGCCCACCACGCCCAGAGTGAGGATGTAGGCGACGCGAGGGCTGCTCGTTGAGGAGGCTGTGTTTGAGGTAGAAGAGGAGGAGGTGGAGCCCTCGACGAGCAGGCCAATGTCCTCATGGTTGCACCGGGCGTAGGGCTTTATCTCGGCGACGAGCAGGCCGATGATGGTGTCCTTCACGTCGCCGACAGTGGCCACCAGTGTGTAGAACTTGTTGCTCCCGGTGATGTCCTCGTACCAGCTGTCGGGGTATCTACAAAAAAGTAAGGGGGCAAAGATAAGCGAGAATTGCGGAGGAGGAGGAGGAGAACTGGGGTGGCGATGATTGCCAATCGAAGCTGACACATCGTAGGCGTTATTTTCGAGAATAAGTTTGTGTGTACTTACTTTATAGGAAACCATTGTTTACACAGCTCCTTGACGACGTCAATGTCGGTTGGGCACTGGTGGGGTGGTGGTGGAGGAGAATTAGAAGAGAATCTAGGATTGTGGGCTGAAATTAGAACACTCTCGCTTACTGTGTGGCGCAACTTGACCAGGTTGGCAGCGTCGCAAGTCGACACCGTCGGCTGGACACCTCCCGACAGCATTCAGAACGCCGACGACCATAACCAGCGACGACGGCGATGGACTGGAGGTGACACACGAGTTTGCAGATACCGGTGGGAGAGAGAGAAAGGTGCAGCAAGAGAGGAGGAGGATTACGGGGAAATGTGGGTGATATCAACGATTGAACAGCAGTGTCGTTGGGTAATGTAAATATAAGACAGCACAGTTCCAAGAAGAAGAGGTAGAAGAAACGGGCGTTGCAGTAAACACACGAGATGGCAATAAAAGAGAGCAGCGAGGAAGGTGCAATCTTAGAAGTGAGTTGCAGTTCTTAGTTGTGCAGTTTTTATGTGTGCTTGTTGTCGCCGTTGGCTAGTGTCGATGAGCTGCTTACATTCTCGCTTGTTGGAATATTACTAAGCAGTGGAATTCTTGTTGTCGGACTGGAGAGTTGAGGATCAGCCGCTTCTGCTGCTGCTGCTGTTGCTGCCTTCATTAGCGTTCCGCAGATGGCTGCACTCGAGTGCCTGGTGGACACTTTAGCCTAGACTCCGCCGGCGCTCTCATATGTTTTGGTGTCTTCTTCTTCTGCTTCTTCACCACTCTCTGCCTTTCTGCTGTCTCGGTCTGCTGTTGTTTTGCTTGGATTAGGTTGGCATTTAGCAGCCGCAGCAGCTGCAGCAGCTGAAACATCAGCATCAGCGGCAGCAGCAGCAAAACAAATTACCAGCGACTTTTGCTGTACTGTACGCGCGCAGAACTGCTGTAGCCGCTGGAGGAGAAGCTGAGCGGCTCAAGTGACTGCTGCCGCCATCATCATCACCACCACAACCATCAACACCATCATCCACACTAGCAGTAGAAGAAGAAGAAGCAAATGATGTTCAGTGGCCAGCAGGATCATGGCCTCTACGAGTACTCCTAGCGTTACCAGCACCTCCACCACTCCCACGGTCACCGCCTCCACCTCTACCCCCAACACTTCAGCAATAGCTTCAGCTTCCACTTCATCTTCGACATCTTCAGCCGCCTCCTCTTCAGCATCAGCATCTCACCCCTCAATCAGTGTCTTCAATCTTCTCGATGGCAGCACCTTTGAGGAGCGCATCGGCAAGGATGAAACCGTCCAGGTGGTGGAGGACCTCATCCTCAAGATCGTCTCCGCGGTGCTGGGCGTCAACCCGGTCGGTTTTCACCTCTTCGCGCTGTACCATCCCAAGGCGAACCTCTGGCTGGCACCGAATGACCGCCTGGACACGCTAAAAGAGCGCCTGAAACTGCCAGACCTGCTCTTCCACCTGAAGATTCGCTTTCTGCCCGTCAATGCACTTGATTTGTTTGTAAGTTGCGATCAGCTGTTCTGCTTTTCTTTTTTTACTTAAAATTCTTTTTGTTTTCAGAAACAAGACCAGAAGGCATTTGAGTTCTACTTCAACCAGGTTCGAAATGACTTCAAGGCCTTCCCGAAGAAGCGGCTCAAGTCGAGCCTCGACTCGGACGTCTACGGCATCGCCCTGCAGGATGAGCTGCAGGAGGTCATCGAGCGGCAGGAGACGATGGATCAGGCCAACGTCAAGCGGGCGGTGGAGAACATCTGCACGAACCGCCTGCCGAAGAGCATGCAGCGGCCCTTCATCGAGCTGATCTTCCCCATCAAGAAGAAGGTGGAGGACAGCTTCGTGGACTCGTACAACAAACGCCACCCCAGCTACCACGTGCGCAGCAGCTACATCCGCCAGTTCATGAACACCATCGCCCACCACTACTACGACGAGACCTTCGAGGTGCTCTACTACAATCCGCGCTTCAACTCGCCCGCCCGCCGCAAGTTCCTCACCTACCAAATCTGGGCGCAGCAGGTGGTGACCCGGAACGACAAGAACGACCTCCAGCCAGACGTCCTCTTCCGCCTGAAGGAGCTAATGTACATCACCCTGCTGGAGGGCCACCACGGCCACAGCATTGAGGTGTCGCACGTCAACGGCGCTCCCGACACCATCACCTTCCAGAGCGGGCCGCAGATGCGCTCCTTTGTCTCCCTCCTCGCCGGCTACTACCGCCTCAGCCAGCGGCAGAACTTTGACATCTGCCGAGACTTTCCCTCTCCCTGGATCGACCGCCTGAAGCGCGTCTCCGCCCACGGCCCCGTCGACAAGGAGTTCACCCGTGAGAAGCTGACCAAGTTCAGCGATGACGCGGGCAAGCACGTGCCTTTCATCTTTCGCCTCAGTCGGACGGACTTTACGCTCTTTCGCATCAGTTTCCTCGACAAGTCCTACAGCGTCCGGGTGGACCTGCGGCGGGCCGCCCCCGAGTATGTGCTCATGGTCGATTCGGGGGGTGGTGGTGGTGGTGGCGCTGGTGGCGGCGGTGGCCCTTCGGGGCGGTCCTTTCCCACGCACCACGCGCTCTTTGAGTACATCCGCTCGGTGGTGGTGGGCAGCAGCAGCAGTTCCAACTTCTTCCCTCCCTCAAATGTCTCCACCACCACGTCCATCTCATCGCTACTATCCTCTACCCCCAGCAGCAGCAGCAGCAACCACAGCGGCAAGGTGGCCATCGCCTTGATACCCAGCGAAAATGACCTTCCCCTCAGCCTGCTGCTGTGTCGTGATAAGAAGGCGGAGGATGAGCTGCGAAGGCTCAACGGCAGCTTCGGCGCTGGCAAAGGCGATCGGCAGCTGTCTGTGATTCCCGCGAAGGACGTCAAGCGGTCGCAGCTGACCACCACCCAAAACGGCCTCTTCTGCGTCCGCTACGGCGACATCAAGGGTGGCGAGGAGAAGGTGACCATCAAGGAGTTCGTCTCGGAGGCGTCGGTGGGCTACTTCCTCCCGGAGATTGAGCGGTGGATCCACCTGCAGGACAGCAGCATCGTCAACTGCCGCGGCATTATCATGAGCCCCTTTTCGGTGCTGTCGGAGCTGTGCGGCACCTCCCTGGCGGACCTCTTCAGCCGCCACGCGGAGCTGCCCGTGGGGCTGCTGGTGCAGGCGGCCTACTACCTCGCCCGGTCGCTCGACTACCTCTTCAGCCAGGACTTTGTGCACGGGTACATTCGCTTTGAGAACCTCTACGTGTCGCACTACACCGAGCGGACGCTGCACATTAAGCTGGGCGACCCGATTGGCTTCCGCCAGCTGATGGGCGGCGTCGGCGGCCTGCAACGCGACCGACCCTGGCTGCCGCCCGAGTTCTTTGACCTGCAGCAGTCCTTTCTCTACCACAAGCCGACCAGCTACGCCGACGTGTGGGCCTTCGGAACGACGCTCTGGCAGATCTTCAACCGGGGTGAACGGCCGATGGACGATCCGAGGCGACTGTCGATGTCTGCTGGGTTTGGAGGTTTCCCTCTTTCGAATGCTAACGCCGCCGCTTCAGGATCATCATCGTCGAATATTCCGCCGGACGTGGCAAAGCTGATGCGTCAGTGCTGGCTGGACGACTACACCGCCCGCATTCAGCCGTGCAGCATCTTCGGGCAGATGTCCCGTCTGCTGAACGCCATGTACCAGCGACCGGTCATGAACGAGTACTCGAAGATCAACAACAGCAGTGTAGCACTGCCGCACGCCGACTCGGTGCCCAATGGCCTGGACTCGAGGTCGGCGCTTTTTCCCTCTTCCGCAGTTGGTGGCCCCTCCAAACTTCCCCATGTCAATGGCAATGCCGGTGGAAACTCTGTCCATCTCAACGACCCCTCCTCTTTGACGCTCAAAGTAGGCAATGATTACTACAACAGCTCTAAAGGGCGAGCCAGCAGCGGCAGCAAGACGAAGCTCTTCCGAAAGGGCTCCTCCTCGTCGACCTTCATCAGTCGAACCTTCAGCGGAAGTCGGCAGTCGCTTTCGAATATTTCGCTAACCAGCGGTCAGACGGACACCACTACGGTGAACTTGAATGAGGACGCCTGTTCAATCTACGATGTTCACGTCAGCAAGGAGCTGTACGAGATTGCTCACATTCACGGCAGCGACCTGACGCTGCTGAAGCCTATTGGAAAGGTGAAAATCTTTGAAAGCTTTAAATTGTATCATGTTTTAATTTTAACTGCTTTTAAATAGGGCAACTACGGAAGTGTGTTCAAGGCCAGCCTGAGAAAGCAGTACGGCGGTGCGACGACCGTTGCCGTGAAGATCATTCCGGAGAATAACGAGGTCGACCGAACGACGCTTGATCATGAAATGAGCATAATGACCAAGCTGAATCACAAGAACATTGTCGCCATCATCGGCTACTGTTTTCTAGGTGCAGTTGTTTTGGCATATGTTATTTTCATTGTTGTTATTGCCGTGCAAATCGATTTTTTCTCATTGCACTTGCTTTTATTGACATTTTTTTTGTTTTCTTTTCTTTTCTCACAGACAAAAATGCTCTTCAAATTGACAAAGGCTACACAATGGGCTCTTCAGGTAAGTGTAAACTGTTTTGATTTACAATTTTTTTTAAAAACATCACTACATTTGTTTCAGGTGTCATGTGCAAGGGTTTGGTGATGGAGTACCTCGAACTGGGTGCCCTGAACAGCTACCTTCACGACAGGTTTGAGGCCAACGATCTGGCTCTGCCCTTTATCAAATTCGCCACTGACATTGCCGAGGGTCTGGTGTTTCTCGCCGCGAGGAACATCATCCACCGTGACCTGGCGGCGAGAAACATTCTCGTCAAGTCAGCCAACGAGGTGAAGATTGCCGACTTTGGCCTGTCACACATCATTAAAGAGGACGGCTTCTACAACCTCAAGTCAAATCGGCCGATTCCAATTAAATGGTAAGTTTTTTTGACTGAAACTCAAATAAAATTTATTATCACTTGTTGGATACTACTACTGCTAATTTTATTTGTACCAAAATAAAAAAAACTTGCGACACAGGTACGCCCCAGAATCGATAATTCAAAATAAATTTAATACTAAATCAGACGTAAGTAACCTGGGAGAAAAATGCTATTTACGTCGGTGTACATGTTCGGGCGTCATCCTCATTTATTTTCTCTCTCACTTTCGTTTCAGGTGTGGAGCTACGGCGTTCTGATGTGGGGTAATATAAAGCTACTAGCATTTTTCTCTGTCTGACAACATAAGCTCAATCTCGATTGTTGTTTCTCTCCTGCTATCTACCAGAAATGTTCACCTTCAGCAAGGCGGAGCCGTTTGACAATGTGCACTGGCAGCAGCTGGGCAATTACCTGCTGAAGGGAAACCGCCTGGCAAAACCCTCCAACTGCTCGCCCTCCGTCTACGCCATCATGAACGAGTGCTGGCAGTTTGAAAATAAAGACCGACCTGATTTCGAGACGGTCCTCAAGCGGCTCAATCAGCTGCAGCCCCATGAGCTGTGATGTTTTTTCCTGTTTAGTACAACAAAAAAGATAATTCTGCGCTCTCCCTCACCCTCATCAACCTTTCACCTTCTTCTAATCATTCACCATTTTTGCGCCTCTATCTGTTCTCTTCCCCCCCCCCTCCCCTCAAAATCCCTTCCCCTCTCCGTTGCAGGCAATTACCGCCGGCTTAATTAGCCGTTTCAATTTCCCTGCCCCCCCTCTAGTGATTTCTCATTGATCATACTTTCTTAAGCACACACACACACATTCACAACTACTACTTCTACTCACATACACTCCACCACGCTGCCTCACAATGACTGCTTCTTCTTCTTCTTCTTTCGTCACAAGAGTTGAGGAGGATTAATCCCTCCCTTCCTTTCTCCCTCCCTCCTTCCTCAAAACAAACTGATCAAACCCAAGTACAAAGCATGTTTTTCTTAAAACAAACAAAACATTAATAAAAGTATAAAATGCCAAAAGAGTGTGCTACAATTCATTTTTTGCCCAACACAGTTTTTTTCTTTGCCCGGTCTAAAGTTTAGACGGCTAATTCACCGCTTTTGTGGGTGAAAAGAAAAATCTAAAACTGTGCTTGGTGTTAGCAGAACATTGGCTCAAATGTTATGATCCTCTAAACAAGCTGAACAAACTGGCTGATTTATGGCCCCCTCCCTGCCCCTGCTCTTCAGTAACTGTCTCCCAGGTGGAGGCGGTGGTCGATGAGAGGTGGAGAGGAGAGTCGAATGTGGCAATAAATGTGGAAATCAATCATTTAGCAGTAATGGCGGCGATTTTATTGCTGCCATGTTCTCTCTCCCTTCTTCCTTCTTCATATTCTCGCTCTGATTGGGGGCAGGAGAATTCTGTGGCAAAGGAAAGTGCAGGCGATAGAAGCAAATACATGTGTAGAGGGAGGAGGGAGCTGAGCTTTCGCGTACAAACGCATAAACCACAGAGATTTGATGGTCGTAGTCGTCGCTGCTGCTGGTGCCTGTGACAGAAGAAGGCCATGCTTGCACCGCTGACTGACTGAACTGAGACTAGAGCGCGGACGACCAAGTTTGTACGACCAACACCTAGCACAGAATATTCTCCCTTTACCGGTACCTACCTACCTACTTACTACTCTCATGTTCGCTGTTCATGTTCTCAGTGGCATTACCGCAGCATTGCGGTAATGGTGAGCCAAAAACAGAGAAGAGGAGGAGGAGGAGGAGAGGCAACAAAAAAGCAAGCTCTGAAACATGCACGCAGGAAGGCCAAGGGAAAGGGCATTCGAAGGCAGAGAGAAAGAGAATCGATATTTTGGGCGTCGTTTGGGGATTACGGATGAATTGGCTTCCGTTGTGTACGGGCAGTGTGTGTGTGTGTGTGTGTGTGTGTGCAGTTGGTGCCGCAGTCAGCCGCCTGGTCGCTAGTCCGCTGGTGTAGTGTCTTGCTAGTTTCTGCCGAACTCGGCCTGTCCGTCCGTCTGTAATGTCGTTGTGTCGATGGTAACCAATTCGTCACATTACCGAGAGCCAACTGAGAGCTCAGTGGCAGTGACGGCGGTGGTGCTCACTCACTCGCTGATTCGGGTCTGCTCTTTCTCTCCTCTGTTTTTCTGCTTTCTCTCTCATTCTCTTTCATTCACCATTACCGAATTCATTACCCACTCAGGCGGCGGCGGTTGGCCAGTAGAAGAAGAGGCAGAAGAAGGAGAAGGAAAGAAACAGACGTTGAACACAAGCCGACACTCAGTGTGCACTTTGCTCCGCGCTAACGGTGCACACCGAGGCAGCAGCAGCACTTCTCTTTTGGCTTCCCTTTCAGCTCAGCTCCACCACGACCATAATAGGAAAGAGCACAATATACCAACGTCAGTCGGCTGCTCTAGGCTGCCGACGACTGACGACCGACCGACCGACCGACCAACCAGCCAACCGACGACAACAAAGAACGGGGCAGCAAAGAGCCATCGGGGACCATGCCTGCTTTGCCTGCTTCGCTTGCTCTTGGCCACTCTTTTCACTTCAGTCAGGCAGGCAGTTTGTCAGAGGCAGCGGCGGCGGCAACAGCAGCAGCAGTTCAGTGTGCGCATCAGCACCACTTTTGTATAAATTGTATAAATCAACATCAACTTCAGCTTTATTGACGTAAAGAAGAGCGTGCTGAAGAGGTGCTGCTGCTGATATACATCTTCTTCTTGAAGAGCTACAGGCGAAGGCCACACTACGTGTAAGCTCGCAACTACGTGCACAGGCCACTAGCGCCACCACTGACCAACGGTGAGCTTTTTTGCGGCACACTCCAGCAAAACTTCTGCTTTTTTGCCAAACGCCGCTGCACGAAGCTTTGCACGTAGTGCAATGATTATCCTGGCCTGAAGTACATCTCAATCGCTCATTTCAATGTTCTGCCTCTCGGCTGCGCCGTTTGATTTCGTCGCCGTTCTCTCGGCCAGTATGACTGACGGTTCAGTGAGGAGCATCACCACCACCAGCACCACCATCACCACCTTTGCTACCGACACTTCCGCCAGCACGTGCCGTCAACACCATCCGTCGTCTTTTGCCTCGTGATCACAGTTCAAAATCAGTATTTTCTTCCCACCACTTTTTTTATTTCTTTCCTTTTCTTATCACCGAATCCCAAAATCAAAACAACACACCAAGATGGGACTGATGGATGCCACGCAAGAAGCCTGCTTAGGCGGCGACAATGGCGACGACGAAAGTGGCCACTTTAGAGAGTCCTCATTCTCATCCTCGACCTCATCTTCTTTCACCTCACCTTCTTCCTCCTCCTCCTCTTCCTCAGTAGCCCTTCTCTCCGCCAAAGCCAAACGCCGCTATCGTGCTCGATTTCGCAAGAAGTGGCGCGCCTTCACGTGGCTCTTTGCGGCGCTTTTCCTCACGATGCTCACCATTTACACGGTCACTAGGGACCACCACCACAAACAGAAGCAGCAGCTCTACTACCCGTCAGCTGAGCAGTCATCGCCCATGTTTGAAATGGACAGTTTACTGCTGGTCCACAGCTCATCATCAGAGTCGGCCGCCTTCCTCTCGCGGACACTGCTGCAAGCAGCGGGGATTAACGGCACAGTTGCCGATATTTCAGCAATCGCAGCTGCGAACCACAACAACAACAGCAGCAACAAAGAGGCCAAAAGTAAGGAGGAGACATCAAATAACAACTTTCCGGATGACCTCTTCACGCCAGAGCAACGCCGCCACGGGGCGATCATCTTCCACATCATCGGCCTCATCTACATGTTTGTCGCGTTGGCCATCGTCTGTGATGAGTTCTTCATTCCTGCCCTTGACGTGATCACCGAGAAGCTGGCCATCAGCGAGGACGTCGCTGGGGCGACCTTTATGGTGAGTGCCACCTCTGATTCTTTTTCTTTAATTACCTCAAAAGCCCAGGACAAATCCGCTACGTCGTAGCTGCCCAGTAATCGTATCTACGCCATTCAGCCCAGACATTCAATCATTTATGATACAAAATGAAAGCAAAAAAAACAAAAACAAAAACAAACGTAATCGCTCTAATTGATTAGCGGCAATTGAGGGAAAGAAAGAAAGTGGTAGTTGTTGTTGTCTGAGAAAATGCGCGCCATTTGTTTCCAATTCTGAAGTGTGCCCGAATGTGTAGCGCAGGCAAGAGGGCACATTTCAGACAGCGAGGAGGCCTGGTCGCAGCACTCATTAGCGGCACTTTTCCCGCCGCGGCTGCAATCGCTAATTGCCCCTTCTAGACGTCGGGTGTCCTCCTCTTCTTCCTCATTCTCCTCTCCTTCATTCCGCTCTCGTTTTCGTTGTTGTTAAGTGCAAGGCTTTATTTTCCTAGAAGCACACTTACACACACGTCGCCGAGTTGAACTATCGCACACAGACCTACACACAGACACATTACCGCTGATTCTGCTGCCGTTGCTGTGAATGTTCCAATTAGTGTCGGTGCTGATGGCATTGAAATTGAATTAGTTCACGTGCTATATACTACCAGCACTGCACCAGCACTGCCATTCAACCTAGCTGAAGTAGGTGAAATTGTGCACTTTCAATGTCTCGTCGTTTCAGTGTCCAATGTCCGGTGCACGACTGACTGACTGACTAGCTGTTTCCTCTCCGCTGTCTACTCTCTGTTTGCAGATTGCCACTCAGAGCACACACACAGAAAGAAAACATAAAAACACCGACTCATTTGCAGCAGCAGCAGATGATGATCTCATCATCATCATCAGCAGCAGCAACGGCAACAGCCTGATCTTCTTTCTCCTTTTCTCCTTCGACGGGCGCAAACAAACTCTGATGATGTAGCTGTACTGCTGCCTGGACAGCGGAAAAATCAACTAGAGGCTCAGAAATTCCAGCGAGAACGAGGCTGATTAGCAGCAGCAGCAACTTTGGAGACGGCACTTTTATGATGACCAGACCACCATCATCCGGCTGTGTCAGTGTCAGTGAAATGTGTGCTAGGAAATGTGGCGGCCATCAGTTCTGCTTCAGAAGATCACACTCACACACTCACACAGTTTTGCTGGAAGAATAATGAGGCTAGAGGAGGATGAGGAGAAGGATGAGGAGGATGATATCATATCATATCAGGCCAAAGATAGATAGGCCAAGTGTGTTCAGTCTAGTGTGTGAGCTGATGATGCTGCTGCCAAGGCTCTGCCAGGGCTCAAGACTTGGCTTTCAGGGCTTTCGATCGTGGCAGAGGCAGCAAAAGAGGAAAACTAAAGATGCGCCGTGGCTGCCCTGCATTGCATTTCCACTTCATTGCACCCACATCTCGGGCTTCTTTTTTCTTGTTAATTTTTTTTGAAAGGGCTAGAAGAAGATGATGCATCGACGCCAGCTTGTAAAGGCAAAACGTTAAGTAGAGTAAAAGAATAAAATAGAGAATAGAGAAGAACACTAACGTCACTTTGTTTTATCACCGCTTTTCCATTTTATATTTCCTCTTTCTTTTTTTCTTCTTACTTCCTTCTTTTTCTTTTTCCTAACCTTTTCGTATTTTTTTCTTCTTTAACAGGCTGCCGGTGGTTCTGCTCCAGGTACGTTATATCTGCTGTGTACACAGCTCCTCTCTTTCTCTTTTACCCAATTCAATTCATTCAACTCAATTTGCTTTTCCTGCTGTTGCCTCCGCCGCTGCTGTTGCAGCCGCTGATGATGATGATTATTATTGCGAGCACCCGTGTTTTCCTTCTTGTTCTCTATTCTTCTTCTTTTTTTCCCGTGTTCTCTGCCTTGTTTTGTTCTGTTGGCAACAACGTCAGAACAGCGAGGATGACGACGAGAACGAGGATGGCGGCAGCCTTTAATCCAATTAAAAATGGCTGCCCATTATTTACGAGCTTAGCGGGTGGTGGCGATGGTGGTGGTTTCAAAACGGGTGCGTTTCTCGTACAGTCAGGCCCCATTTGTTTTAGTGTATCAGCTGTGGTACAAATGTATGGTAGTAGGCCACCACCGTCGTATGTAGGCCGAAGCAGTCAAAGCACAGGCAAACTCAGACTGACTGTGGACAGAGAGTAGACAAATTCAGTGATTTGATTTGTCTGTTTCACCCGCTCTTTTCTCCCCCATTGCATTTCATTTTGCTCGTTCACTCATTCATTCATTCCAGGCATTGCACCGAACTGTGGCAATGCTTCATTTTTGTTTTGCTGGTGATGAAGAAGGGGAGGCAGACTTGTCAGCAACAGCAGCGGTGGCAACGGCGGAGACATTGCTTGCCAGTGACAGCAGCTCAGAAATGGACATTGGAGTTTGCATTCCCCCTTTTCCCTTTTTATTTCTCCTGAGGACGTGTCCTCTTGAGGTAGCTCACGAAGAGCAGAAGAAAGACCAGAATACCCACACACTCGCACACACACGTCTGTTGCTAAATGCAAATTCCTCCTCGCACTGTACCAGTCAGTCAAAGGGTTCTGCAAAAATGTAGCTGTTGCTGTAGCTGTGTTTGCTGTCTGCTACCTCTAATTCAGAGTGATATTGAAAGCAGAGCTAGTAGCGAGTGCAATGTAGGAGGAAAAGGAATGGCAAGGCAAATTACGGCTGGCAGATTCTCTGCTCACCCATTCTCTTTCTGCTTTTTCTCTCTTTGCTGATTAGAAGTGGCCTGTTGTTCATTGACAGCAGCAGACAGCGGACACAACAGCGAAAGCTGTCATTAGCGTTGCCCGGTGCGACGGTGTGTGCGACATTCACTCAGGGTTGAACATGAAGCTCACTGAAGGCCGACGTCGTTGTCTTCACTGCAGAAAAAAGGCATGGAGTATGGGAGAAGACCGTACGTGGTCAGTAGCTGACAGCAGTGGTGGTGATGATCACTGGAGCAAAAAGAGAGGGGGAGAAACGGAAAGAAACGGGGAGTAGTGAACAAGTGCAAATGGTCGTTTCAAATTAGCTGCAATTAAGGACAGCGTTCTCATGAGGTACGACAACGAAGTAGAGAACAAAACAACAGCTGACAGTGACACTGACATCAAAAGGGGAGGGGGAAAGAGAGAAAAGAAGGCGCTGTTGACGAGTTGACTACTGCTACTACCACTCAACTTCAGCCTTAATAAACTTTGCTTTGTTTGCATCATTAACAACAACGACAATTACATTTCAATTTTTCCTCTTCCTTTTCCACCACCAGAGCTCTTCACCTCGGTGATCGGCGTCTTTATTAGCCACGACAATGTGGGCATTGGCACTATCGTCGGCTCTGCCGTCTTCAACATTCTCTTCGTCCTCTCGATGTGCGCCATCTTCTCCAAGAGCGTCCTCGAGCTCACCTGGTGGCCGCTCTTTCGTGACGTCTCTTTCTACTCGCTCATTCTCATCACGCTGGTGCTCTGCTTCATGGATTCCTGGATCACCTGGTACGTGGGCTCAAGCTGAGGCTGAAAGGGATGATGGAGAGAGATTGAAGAATTCCCTGGTTCTCTCTGGAGACCTCCACCACCATCATCACCCATCAACCTAATTCCTTCACTCACTCACTCACTTTCATCTCCGCCCTTTCTTTCTTTCACACAGGTACGAGGCGCTCATTTTGCTCATCTGGTACGGCGCCTACGTGACGTTCATGAAGTTCAACGAGGTGGCGGAGAAGTTTGTCAAGCGGCTTTTTGGCGGCGCCAGAGTGGACAAGGTCGAGGGGGAGACTGGTGCTGGTGGTGATGGTGAAGCAGCTGGTCCTGGTGGCATTACCAAGGCTGACAGTGTCCAAGGTCCGCCGCCCAACTATCAGGTAAGTTTGAGGCGAAGAAGGTTTATGTGAAAACTTGATGTGTGTGCTGCAGCACCCTTTCTTCTTTTCACAAACCTGCACTTGGCACTTTTCATCAAAATCTCTCCTGTTGTGCACTTCTTTATCCTCATCTTTCTATGTGTTTTCTTCCCTTTCTCTCTCTCTCTTCTTTTTCACTCTTTTCAATCCTCCTACTATCGTATCCAATCAAACCACCACCCACCCGCACACTCTCCACACACGCTGACCTGCTTCAGTTTACCCGAAAGATGTCGACGCCCATCCTCCACGGTGGCTCCAAGTTCCGCCAGGGCGTTCTCCAGCTGATGATCCACTCGATTGATCCGCTCTATGAGGAGCCCCTTAGTCTGGCGATGAAGAACGGCCAGGCGCCCGGCGAGGTCAGTAAGGAGCACATTCACCCGCCCGGGGCGGCCTACTGTCCGATCTGCGGCGAGGAGAAGCACAGCATGAAGCTGCAGATGAATGCCAATGGGGTCTTCCACACCGCCAAGACGCTGATGACCACTAATGGCAATGGCAACAATGGAAACGTAGTTGGGGGAGGAGGGGGAGTTGATGGACAGGAGGCGGTCATGGCCACTCATGGTAACGGAAATGTTTCACGGGAGGTGAGCATGGTAAGTGTTTGAGGTGTTTTAGGGTTTGAAACTCTGTTTAACAGCCTTATTTTCTGCAGGAGGAGCCAACCCCCGAGCCGTTGGACGTCTCCTGGCCGACCACCAATCGAAAGCGGCTCACCTACCTCCTCCTGGCGCCCATCATCTTTCCCCTCTGGCTGACGGTGCCCGATGTCCGCCGACCGGTGAGTGATGATCATTTTTGTTTATGTTTCTACAACGCTTGTTTCCCTGTTTGCAGGAGAAGAAAAAGTGGTTTGCTTTTGCCTTTCTCGGCTCCATCCTCTGGATTGCCATCTACTCCTATCTGATGGTCTGGTGGGCGACACTGGTGGGCGACACCTTTGGCATGCCCGCGGAGGTCATGGGTCTCACTTTTCTGGCTGGTATATATGGATAAAGGAAAAATTTTTTAAAAATTTTTGGGCTAATTTTTTATTTCCATCTATCTTTTTTTAGCCGGCACCTCCATTCCTGATCTGATCACCTCAGTTCTGGTGGCTCGTAAGGGGCTCGGCGATATGGCCGTCTCTAGCTCTATTGGCAGCAACATCTTTGACGTGGCCGTTGGGTAAATGATCATTCAAATGAGCTTTTTAAGTTTTTTAAATTTTATCGTTTTTCACCCTGATCACCCCACACAGACTTCCTCTGCCCTGGTTCATGTACACCTGCGTCTTTGGCGACGTGAGCGTCATCTCCGAAGGCATGATCTGCTCGATCATCCTCCTGTTTCTCATGCTGCTCTTCGTCATCCTCACCATTGCCGCCTTCAACTGGCGCCTGAACATTGGCATGGCCATGGTCATGTTCATCCTCTACTTCTTCTTCATCGCCATCTCCCTCCTCCTTGAGAAGAAGATCATCAACTGTACGGCTCTGACTGGCCTCTAAGGGGAAAAAGAGGATTCTTTGGCTCTCATCTCTGTTGTCATCTTTCACCCACTTTCAATTGATGTCTCTTGCAACGCACCACACCCTTCACACAAAATGCCTGGTGTCCTACTCCATTTGCCTGATGACGTCAAAGTCAAAATATTTTTCTGCTTTTAAAATTTTGCTTTTAAAAAGGCTGTGCGTGAACGGGCTTGACTGGAGTTGTTTGATTTGGAAAGGAAAGCTCCAAAGCCACTGCTTGAAACTTGGTTGCCAACACTTGGAAATAATCTCTACTGGCCATATTATTATTTCACGTACACGTACACAGTGACAATCACTGGATCACCACTTCTTCGAATCTCCAAAAGTTTTGTGGCACCAACTACCACCAGCTCAGTTTTCTCCACCGTTGCACTTACGAAAATTTGTGTATGTGGAAAATTGGGAAAAGTGAGCAGTGAAGTTCTTCTGTTGCCTTATCAACTGGAAATGTTTTTTTCAAAGACAACACTATTGATTTTGTTGTTGTTGTTTTTATTTGGTTACACACACACACAATGTCTTTCGCCAATTGAAAAACTACCTTCTTACTTACCTGCTGCTTTTTTCGACGCCTAAGTTGTACTTTTACCTTTTCAGATCTGATGATGAACATGTTGTTGAGGGTCATTTTTTGCTGCTTTTAGATTGATTGCATTATTTTTTCTCATCTCTGTCTCTCGCTCTTTTTTCATAGATTTATTTGTCAATTTTATTCCGCTTTTTCTTTTTTTGTTCTCTCTACAACTACTTTAAGAGTAGAACTCTGTTTTTTTCTGCTGTCTGTGAATATCACACACCAAACATGATACCGACAAATACAAACACTCACAACTCACAAACACACACACAATCGAAATGTCTATTTTAATAATAGATTTTCTACCAAATGATAATAAAAACTCTGATAGATGATAAGCACAAATACGCATATTCTTACAATTTATAATTTCTAGTGCATTCCATGAGTCGCGCAAGTCGCTAAAGAATGCACTTTACTGAAATGAGCAGCACATTCACTGTCATTCGTTAAAGCACATATTTTCTGAATTTTATTTTCATTTTTTTTGTTGGCGGATGTCGTTGTGTCTGTGTGTTTGCATGAGAATGTGTTTGTGTCTGCGTGTGTGTGTCGTAAAGCAATGATGATCATGATGATGATGGTGATAGTCTGAAAGAAATATATATAGAATATTGTAAAATAATAATAACAACAATAATGTGAATGGTACACCAATGAGCAATTGACAATTGTTGAAAGCTGAAAGAGGATGAGGGAAGGGAAGGAGAGGAAGAAGATGGAGATAAAACTATGTGTTACCGAAAAAAGAAGAAATCCAGCAATCTGTGTGAATTGTGTGTATGAGTGTAATTTTGTGGCATGTGTTAACAGGGAATAAGGAAGTGGAGTCCAATATATCTTGCAATCGACCGAAAAATGATGTGTGAGTGTATGTAGCTCGCAGAATGTGTGACCATATCTACGATTCTGTCAGTCTTTCTGTGTATGTGTCAGTGGTCGAACACGTCTGTCAATGTGTGTGAGTGTGTGTGTCAGTGATGGAGAAAGAATGTACAATGAATCAAGAAGAATAAGAAGAAGAATGAGATTGAGAAGAACAGCCGCGAGAATCGTTCGCTTCATTTGGTGAGATGGCGAAGCAGACAGACACTCACCAAACGAGCGAACAAAACCGCAGGACACAGAGAGACAAAGAAAAAGAAAGGGAAAGAGAATAGAGCATATATCTGTACAACAAATAGTGAACAACAACAACGGGAAAATCGGTGGGGAAGAAGACATTTACAGATGAAAACACATTTACAGGCGGAAAGTGAGGGCGAAGAAAACGGGGAAAAAGTTGGCCATTTGGCATCGAGGAATTTTGTGTTGTGTTTAGCAGTTGTTGCCGAGCTTTTCCCCAATTCCTTTTTTTGCTTTGCTTCTTTTTTGGGTTTTGTTTTGTTCTTCAACACTGAACATACACTCAACAACAAAATTGCAGTGCAGTGGGCTGCAGCAGCAGAAACTGCGAGCGCATTCAAGTGTACACAGGCAGCGACAAGAGCGACGGAAACGGTTGCCGCCACCGCCGCCAAAGTTGACTTTGCAGGTAATAGTTATTGATTGCGCTCTGGATGATTGTCGTCGCCAGACAGGCGGCCACGGTGGTGGTGAGTGCAAGGTGAGCACTGCCGCCGCCGCCACTGCCACTGGTGCCGAATTCCCTGGTAGGCGAGAAGGAGAAAGAAAGAAAACAGCAAAGGTGAACAACAGTGAAACTCGGTAATCGGTAATCGGTGTTCTTCCTTTTCTATCGAAAACAACAACAACAAAATTGTGCCTACCTGGCACTGCGCTTTCCGTGCTGAATGCTCGCCGCCGGATTGGCGTTGTTGTTGATGTGCACTGCAATGTGCGCCGGCTCGGCGTTGGAGGGCGTGCAGCTGTAGTTGCCCGAGTCGTTTGGCTGGGCCTTGGCGATGGTCAGCCGCGATATGGTCTGCGTCGACTTCTCCGTGTGCACCTTGATGCCCCGTGGTGAGCCGTAGTTGATCACCTAGAGAAGATGGTTAGAAAGGAGAGATGGTTACCACAAGAAAAGAATAAAGAGCAAAAAAATGACTGGAAAGAATATGTGCAATCAGCACTGTCCGTCTGGGAAAATACTATAATAATAAAAATCTGGGCTCCTCTTTTGCAATGATTAGGTTTTCAGTTTTTATCTTTACTGTTATGATTATTCTTTTTCTGTTCAAAGTAGAAACTGGGTACTTTTCTCGCTAATAGAAATAAAGCGATGCTAATCTATTATAACTAGGCAAATTCTAATCTAATAGCTGCTGTAGCAGCTCACCACTACACAAGCAAGCAGGCACACTTACCCTTCCGTTGAAGTACCAGAAAATGAAATCAGGAGGCTCAGGGGTGTCCCGCACTAGGCAGGTTAAATTGAGCGTGGAACCGCTGCTCAGATAAAGAGTGGGGCCTTCTAAAATTTTCGCCTTGCTCACTGCAGGAAAAAAAGTAGTAATAATTTGCGATGGCGAGTGATAAGAGGAGCAGGGAAGAAGATGAAAAAGAGAAGGGGAAAAGGAGGAAAAAAACATCATCAATAAGAGAGCCAACCAGGCAACCACAAAAAATAATCTAAAGCGAAAGCAAAAAAAGCTGCTTGTGGTCAACAGCTCACGTACCGACGACGTTGAGCTGCACAAATTGACTCATCTTGGGCATAGTCGCCACCTGCAGAGAGGAAAAGAGAAGGGGCACAAAGAAAAACGCATTTAGAAAAACCGCTTGACAAAATTAGCTGTCATTTTAAAAAACAGCAAAAAAGTTGTTCCTGTTTCATTACCTGGCACTCGTAGACGCCCGCATCCGTCTTCTGCGGATAGCTGATCTCCAGCGACCAGTCATCGCTGCCCTCCATGTGCTTGCAGTTGAAGCGCAGGTCAGAGGCGTACGAGTACTTGCCAACTGAAAAGATGAAGAAGAAAAATAAAAAAGTAAATAAAAGAGTTACCAAACTATTTTCAGCCATTACCAGTGAGAATCTGCAAATCTTTTTTGCGAATCCAGGAGAGCGTTCGCTCGCCGAGCTGCTTCACCCGACAGGGCAGGTGGACCAGGGCGCTGCCCTCGCTGATGGTCACATTGGTGTTCATTTCCTCGGTGTCAAAGTAGGGGGCGATGCGGTGGCGGTGCCCTGGTGAAACTCCTCCTCCTGCCGACAGGGATGAATAGCCGCCGACGGCCGCCGAGGAGCCTCCCGTGCTGCCGAAGAACTGCAGCCCACGCTCACGTTCCTCCGAGGAGGACATGAACTCCTCGGAGTAGGAGCGGACGATGCGATTGTTGATTAGCTCCTCCAGTGGCGATTTGGCTGCTGATGTTGATGCTGCTGTGTTTAACGGACTACTGCTGCTGCTGCTGCTGCTCGACGTCGGAGTCTCGGTCATGTGGGAATTGCCTGCAAGAAAGATTTTGACAAGGAAAGAAAGAAAAGGAAAACATCAGTTAGATTCAAGGAAAAAAGCTCTTGACCTCTGCTGATGAGTGTTGCAAAGGTGTGGGAAGAGGAGGAAAGGTGGTAGTGGTAGTAGAATCTTTTTCACTCATTTCTATTCAGTAGTCGAAAAGTCATGTCTAGTGCTTTCTTTTCTTCTTTTATTTTCCGCCTAAAGTGCCAGTTTCGATTTCGCTCAGCTTGATGCCCTTTCTCAGTGTGTGTGTATGTGCGCTACTTTCACTCTGTTCAGCTCAGTTCAGCGCCTCAAGTGCCGTCACGCAAACAGCGCAGACAAAAAGCTGAATCAGAGAAAGTGAGTGAAACCTTCTCCTCCTCCGCCTCCTACTTTTTCCCTTCTGCATTCATTGGCGCCCCGAGTTCTCAGCAGCGGCTCGATGGTTCTCGCCGGCTGTCTCAGCGGACTTTGTCTCCTTCCCTCTCTTGTTTTGCTGCAGAAAAAAAGAAGAAAATCAGCAGCGGCACTTGCACACTGTTCTGCTGCACCGGAGAAAACTCTGTGCTCTGTACAATGAACACTACGTCCAGCTCAGAGCAGCAGCAGCAGCAGCAACGCCAAAGCTGTCACAAACGAGTAAATAATTGAGCAATTTAAAGGGCTAGGCGAAAGCTAGTCTCGTCCACCAGTAGGACCTAGAAGAGAGTACTGTGCCAGTGCCAACGCTGTTAACGTGCAGATGCAGCAGAAAAAACGGCAAGCAGAAGAATAAAAGCGAGCAGAAGTAATACATTATTAAGAGCGTGAAGGGATGAATGGAGTGAGAGAGAGAGAAAAAGAATGGAGAACACAAAAGAGAGGGACAAAAAAGAGAAAATCGCCTTTGCCTAAATCCGAACAGCACACACAGAGAGAGCTAGGATAGGCCAGGCGAGGCTTGCTTGCTGCCAGACAGCTCTGCCGGACACTCTGAACTCGCACACACACACACACGCACACAATCGAACGACCATCGGACGACAGATTTTCCTGAAAGCAGGAGAGAGAAAGCAAAACTGCAGCAGCGGAAACTGGAACTTGGTGGTGGCCAGCAGTGATTTGAAAAATGAAGTATGCACCACTACTGCTGCCACTTTGTTTCTCTCTTTCTTTTACTGAACAACAGCAGCTTCCAACTCAAACTTGCAAATCGAGCTGCCAATTACTGCTGCAGCCACAGCAGCACAAGCCCTGCCAAGTGAACTGAGAGTGGAAAGTGGGAAACTTTGGGCCTCCAATTTCCCAGCACACCGAGGAAGAGAAAGAGTAGTAGCAGTTGTAGTAGGGCTGATGCTTCTGCTTTATCCAGTGAGTTCCACCACTATCACCGCTGCTGTTTCCACCGATTTATCGATCTATTAATAACCATCGCCCATTATTGTCTTTGCAGTAGTAGTTGCAGTTAGCAGTGGTACTTTGCCGACCACACAACGCCCGGCGCCTATTGCTGCGCCTGTTTCAGTAGCAGCAGCAGTAGCCCTGATGATGCTCCCTCAGCGGGTGCACTTTGCATCGCCACCTCTTCCCCTTTCACCAGCGGCATTCTCTATTAGTCTCTATGCAAACTCTTTTACTGTCGGTGTTTGCCAAATAAAAAGACTTTGTGTGTGGAAAACACGAAGAGCAAGCCGACTAGCTGACTTTACCACACACTGAAGACGACAGACAAAGAGCAGGCGCCCTAGCTTGCTGCACTCGCATTCGCACACACACACACACACTGAGGCCAATTAATAATTCACGCTATATTGTCTGTAGTTTCGAGTTATATCCTCTCCTACTCCTACTCCTCCTCTTTCTAGTGCAACTCAGAATCAGCTCATCGCTGAAAGAGTTTGCCAAGTTTCTTTTTTCTCTCGGTTTCAAACAAAAGTAACTGTCGGAGTACGAGGACAAAATTGCTGTACTCTGAATGCGTGAGTGTGTCTGTGTGTGTACAAATACCTCATCTTTTTCTCTTTCGGCGGACAAATTAAAATTGATACAACACTTTACAAATGTGCGTGCAGTGGTTCTCTGGTGTAATTCTGGTTCTGCTGCTGTTGTTTGCAGTTCTAATGTAATAGCACCGGTGATCGCGGTGGTTTGAGCTGGTGTGTGTGTGTGTGTGCGGGGGCGCAACATCAATCACCGGTGAGGCTCCGCTTGTATGCACACAAGAACAGGCAAACACACAGAACCAGAAACAGTGCAATCAGTGCGCACAATAAAAGTCGGCCACTGGCGGCAATTTAGATGATGGTGCGAAGAAAGCCAAGGTGCAGGGGGGGGGGAAAGAAAAAAAGAAAAAATATTGTTAACCCCCTTTTGCACTTGCCACCCTTTCATCGGCTTTTGTAGACTCTAGTCTTCTCAGACTTCTTCCTTCTAGTCGTTCAATTCAATCATCTGACTTCTGATGTTGCTGTTGCTGCAGCAGCTGGGTGCTACAAACAGCTCCGGTTTCTATCCCTGTTTCTATCCTATCCACTGTTTATGCTGTGCTTGTCCTGAAAGTGTACTGAAAGTTTACTGGCGCAGGAATAATTGGCTCAGTGGAGAAAGGAGGAAGGAGAAGAAAACGACGACTAGCAGTGTGTTCTACAGCAAACAAGAAGAGACTGACTCAAAACAGCGACAGCGGACAGCTCAGTGAAAGAAAAAAGTCCTGGGAAAATGAAAGAGTGAAAGAACAAGAAAAATAGCCTTTAGTGAAAGACCGATGGATGGATGGATGGATTCCTGCTGGTAGACGGATGGATGGACTGAAAGCGATTCAGAAAAAAGAGAGAAAGAGAGCTAGAAAAGCAGCCTAAAAGTATTCAGCACCGTTAGTGAAAGGAACGAAGGAAGAAAAAGAAAAAGTAACGAGACGGCTAATTCAATGATGGTGGTCGTCGATGGGTAGTGAGAAAAGGGAAAAGATAAAAGGAAGAGAGAGAGAGAGAAAGAGAGAGAGCAAACTGTCTGCGTCTCTGTATCTACCAGCCAAATAGCCTGAATGTATGTGTATGTCAGCCGGAAGAGTGAAAGGGAGCGAGAGTGAGCACTGAAAGAGAAGCCTTCCAGGCAAATGAAGCAAACACGCATTTCATTAGCTATCGGTGAGAATGGCAAATTCTCGTGTGCTGTCCTGTCTGGAGCTGTCTTCTACTGCTGTGCTGCTGTTGCCACCAACTGTGCAAATGTGTTTGAATGTGTCCCATTTTTTCTTCTTCTTCCTATTTTTCTCTTTCAGCATCCTTCCCCTTTCTGCTACACTTTTTGAAGGAGCAGTTTCGTTTTGCAGTTTGCACTCTCTCTCTCTCTCTCTCTACGATCACCACCAACACAGCTACCGACACTACCACCACTTTGCGGCACGCAAACACGCACCTTCAAAAAGGGGAAAAAGTAGAGATGAAAAGGAGAAAAGGAAAAAGGGAACCTGCTGTTGAAACACACTCAGAACTCTTGGCGAAAACAGCTCGGCAGCAGGCAAAGTGTGTGAGTATGTGTGTGCAGACAACGGTAATGAATGAATGAATTCAAGAGTGAAACAGTGTGTGACTTGACTTTTGCCTTGCTGCTGCTGATGCTGCTATTGACGGGCAGTGAGGGGTAACAGAGAAAGAAAAAGAGTCAGGGTCTGGAGTGCGGCAAACACCGTCAGCAGTAGTGAAGCATCCCGCAAAGTATCCATTTCCCAGCACCTCGTTTTCATCTTGTTTTTGCGTTTTGCAGCAGCACCATTCGTTTTCTTCATCCTTTCCGTTTTTGCCTCTAACTTTCTTAGCCTAGTTTCCTTCTTCTCACCCTTCACTGCTCTCAAATTAATTCATTTAGCACATTTGCTGACGCCACCAACACATGACAAATGTTGCCGCTCGCGAAAATGTGATTCTCTCTCTCTCTCTTTCTCTCCTTCTCTGCTCACTTTCATAATAATGGCTGGCGCGCTTATTGTCTGTGTCATAATCTAATTTGGACACGTTAGACGGAGGGGTGAAAGAGAGAGAGAGAGAGTTCTCGAGAATTGGAATGCCAGTCCCCGTGTGTGTCGGCTTTCCTGCATTGCTTTTCACTTTCCAATCACAGGACGCAGTAATAGGCAGCAATAGTAGTAGCATTAGCTGCATTAGCTGAGCCTGTCTGATAAATGCTGCCGCTGTTGTCTTGTGCCCCACACAAGCAGCACTACGTCACTCGCAAATTGGTCAATTTGAGAAGACCGGAGAGCAATGAAAGGAGAGGCAATGAAGAGGAAAGGAAGGGAAAGCAGAAATGAGGAAGAAGAATAGCGTCGATCCTCTGCAACTCGAATGAAACTCAGCTTTCAAGAAAATGAATGAATGAAGCAGGAATCGATAGTGTGCTGCTGTTGCGGCGGCAGCAGCAGCAGTGGCCAGAGTCCAAATAATACCGCCAGCGCGCCACTTGCAGATGCGAGCACCAGCCTGATTTTCCCTTGACTTCATTTGCTCTCTCTGTGTAGTTCACCACCGTTGGGAATGATTAATGTGCATTCTCTCTGTCCGACTGACTGTATTCTTCTCTGTATTCTGTGTGCTCGAGCTTATTGAAAGAAGTAGTGTGCATTCTCTTCTGCCATTACCCGTGAGTGCTAGTGTGTGTGTGCATTGCACAGTTGCCCTAATTGATTTAGTTGCCTCTCGCCATCTCACTAACTGATTACTGCTGCTGCTGAGACTATTGAGACATCAGCTGGAAGCTGCGAGGATGGATGAAGCGAGAAAAAGAAAAGAAATTGCAGAAGAAAGAGGAGGAGGAAGAAGAAGAAAGAGCAAAGGAGCACATCAATCGGTCATTGTTTGAGTTAGGAGTTGTGTGCTGCTGCTGTTGCTGTCTCTTGCTTTTGTGCCACTGCTGTTGAGATCAACTTTGAAACGGAAAAGTCAGCAAAGAAAGTCGGAAAAAGCGTCAACTCCGAGCTGAGTTGTGCGACCTTGCGGCTGACACCTCTCCGTTCCTCGGTCTGTTTTCTTTTTCCTATTTCACTTTCTTTTGTTTTCTTACTCTTATTATCGTTCTTACTCTTCTTCACCTCAGTCAGCACTAATTTGATTATTCAAAATGACGCTCCTGCTGCTGCTGTTGCACTTTCTGCTTGCTTAGCGACTGCTCAACGCAACGACGGCAGTCGTGTGTGATTACGACTAATTAGAAATGCTGCTGTTGCTGCTGTTGCTCTTCTACTTTTACTTTCCTCTTCTCCTTCTTTGCCAACTAACTACTTTTGCCACCACCACCACTACCAGCTCTAGCACTATCTGCCTTTGCTGATCAAATTAAAAATTGCTGGCAAAAAACGCGCGACCAAGCGAGCGAGCAAGCGAACACAGCTCAGACAGTTATTCAATTAAATCAGTCCGTCGTCGTCGTCGTTGCCGCTGCCATTGCCGCAAAAACTGCTGATGGAGTTTAGGCAAAAAGAGTGAAATGAAAATGAAGCGGCAACCAGCCCAAGTTATCAGCAGCAGCTGAGATGCAAGTAGCAGCAGCAGCGGCAGTCTATGCAACAGCAAATGATAAATGATTCGCAGCAGCACACACTTTCTCTCTCGCTCTCTGTGCACTTATCATCCCGAAATTAACGAGCACAGAGTGCATTTGCCCATTTAATGCCTAGTCAGTGTGTGTGCCCAGTCAGTGTCAGTCAGTCAACCCAGTCTAGAAACACAGTGGTGGTAATCGGTGCTGTAGTAGTAGTAGTGAACTGGTGTTGGCAGCGACACCAGCCAAAAGGCCGCTTGTGTGATCCGTTTTCTTCCACTCTCTCTGATGAAAGTAATGTGTGCTGAGCACCAGCACCGTACTCGTCGATATATGCACTAATTATAATCGAATTAATAGGCAATCATTAGTGGTGGTGGTGTGCTAACGTGAAAGAGGAGGAGGAGAAGAATTCAGTGTCTGTGTGTTTGCTGTTGCTGCTGCTTGTGAGGATAATGTGTGTGTAGGCCCACACAGGCTTTCAGCCATAAATTACCAAATGTCCAGCTCTTTTTCCTTCTCTCCAATCATCAACACTAGCAAAAAGAGAAAGAGTTCACACAAATTTTTGCGACAAAGTTTTCCCTTTCCGTTCCCCCGCTGCCGCCGCCAGTCAGTTTTTATGTCAGTGATTAGTTCTTTCAGCTGAAAAGAGTTAAACTAGGCTAGTGGCAGTAAGAATGGGAAAAAATAAAAAAGGGGTGGCAGTGTCGGCGGTTGTTCAAAATTTGATGGTGGTCAGTTTGGTGGTGGTGCTGGTGGTGCTGGTAGTGGCAGTAACTAGCACCCCATTTTATAGCACGACCATTATTCGCTCTTGTACAATCACTGAAAATATTATTACTCGCACAAGAACTGGTACGAGAGAAAAAGAGAGTGAGACTTGAACAGCACAGTCAGTGCTGCTGTTGCTACAGTCGCCTTGTTACCGCCATCGTCGCTTTGGCTGCCGCTGCCGCCGCCGAATAATTACAGCCGAATTATGGCGCCATAATTAAAGCTAATGATAATGATTGTTTTCGTTTTCATTTTCAGACTGGTGTGCACACGCTGGCTGCTGATGGCGGCTGCTGCAGCTGAAGTCGCTTAAAAGTGCAGTACAGTGCTTGTCTGCTCATGTACGGCAGTGAATGAGTGAGTGAGTGTACTACTCTCCGAGAGTTGGCGGCCATCGCTGGCTGCTGCATTTTTGGCAACCGATTTTTTCCTAGTCATCTAGAGTACTAACTACTCAGTGTTGGCTGCTGCTGCTGATTCCATTCGGTGACATGATTCGACGGCCTTTCTCCCCTCATTCTTTTTCCCTTCAACCTCCTCCTCCTCCTCACCACCACCATCACGACCGCCATCATCATCATCACCCTCTGGTTCCTTGCTGATGGTGGTGATGGTGGCCAAGGAAGAAGAAGAAGACGAAACTCTGCTCTTTGCTCCCTCTCTTCTCTGGTGCGCCGATAAAACAACAATGCAAGTGCGGCACAATGCTTAGTCATGCGGAAAGAGCGAGAACCCAGAGAGAAAAAGAGAGGAAAAGTCAGAATACATAGACAGAGCAGAGTGCAGGGCAGCAGTGCACCAGAGCAATGCAGTGCCCGAACCAGACGGCTAATCTCCACCGACTCCTCTCTCCCTCTCGTTCTTTGGACAAGACTCCTCTCCTCCAGTCGTTGGACTATCTTCCTTTTTACACAATGTCTGCCTGCCTGCTTTCCCTGCCACGAACGCATTCCGCAAAAGCTCTGCAGAGGCTTCCCCTCAACCAAATTCACCACTGTACCATTCTCATTACCGACCCGATACTGTCCAGTGCACTACAACACACAGTGTGTTTTGTTTATGATTGCGGCGGCTGCGGCGGCGGATGAGTTAATATTCGCAGCAATACTCGCGCTGTGCTGAAGACCAATGACTACTACACACACTTCCCACACACTTCTCCGCCTCTCTCTTCCACTCCATTCCATTTCATTCTGTCCAGTTCACTTGCTGCCAACATTGTTTCAGCAAGAACATTTTGCCTGCCAGCCTGTGCTTTCCCCCACATTAACAGCCCAGCGATGATAATTAGGACTGGGCAGTTAATTTGCTTTTGCTGCTGCTGAGGGCCTGCCTGCCTGACTGACCATTAGGCTCTGCAGTGTACTGCAGCAATTGCGCTCTTCTGCAATTTGAATTGCTTCAGTTCAGGACTTGACTTCCTCATAACAGCACACAACTACTCATAGACTACTAGAAAAAGCAGGTGAGAGGTAGAACTGCTCTTTTATCTCTTATTTTTTGGTCTTTCTCCCTCTCTCTTCAAATACAAACAAAAACACAGTCGTAGAAAGTGAGAGGGAGTAACAGAGTGAAACCAATTTAGTTGCCGTATTGACTTCTTCTTCTTTACGCATTCTGCTTAACGTTTCTCCTCTTTCAGCTAAGCAGCTCTCTTATTTACATTTGCACAAATAAAAAAGCAAAGCTAAAGAAGAAGCTTCTGCTAAAAAGAAAAAGAGGCAAAAGAAGAAAAACACACACAGAGAAACAGAGACAGACAAAGAGCACAGTGTGGAAGAAGCTGCTGCTGCTGATTCTTACTACTTACTACACGATTCTCGCATGGAAAAGGCCAATTTAACAGCTCAATCAGAGAAGCAGCAGATTCTCTCGTTTCTCTTCTGCTGCTGCTGCTATCTGAAATAATGGCAAGCTTGAGTAAACTCCTGCGCCGAGGGCGCCAACACTGGTCAACACAGGCTGAGGGGATTTCAGCCGTGAAGGCGACGGCGGCGGCGGCGGCTTCTGCGGCACCAATTGCCAGCAATCACGACACTGCAACTGCAGCCAGCACCTTCTGCAGCAGCAGCAACCAGCAGTTGTATTCTCTTTTATCTAGTCTTATTTACCCTAACTGCTACAGCAGCAGTCAGCGTGGCAGTGTACGATCAATCAAAGGCCCACAACGACTACGATTTTCCCCCTTTTTCTTTTTCCTCTTCTTTTCCGCCGACTCTACACTACCACCAATTGGAAGAATGAAGGCAATGTCCAAAGAGTGAGAAAGAGAGAGAACAATTCAATTTGCCCTCGTGTGTGTGTGTGTGCCAAGTCGGCTGTGTCATCGGCGACTGCTGCTGCTACTATTAATTGTCCAAATCTAAAGACGATTTTGATTCCTCCGATTTTGTTTTCTTTTTCCCTTTTTTGCTTTTTTTATTTGTTTGTTTACTTGCACTCCTAACTGTTTTTTGTTGCCGTTGCTGCTGCTGCTGTTTGTCCTGTTGTACTGCTGTTTGATTCACTCAAATGAGTAGAGAAAAGAGAGAAAAGCGAGCAAAAAACTACTGGTCGGCGATGCACATCCCCAGCAGCACTTGCACTTGCACTCACTCTGCCGCCTCAGTCATTCATTCATCCATTCTCCCTCTCTGACTGACTGACTTGCAGACTCGTCTTCTTCTTCCTCTTTGTCGTAGTCGTCGCGGACACACCAATGCATGCATAATTTATGTGTCAAGCGAATCGATTTCGGAGGAAAAGCGAGAAGGAGAAAAACAGAACAAATAAAGGCAAAGAGAAAGAGGAAGACACGGTCGCTGATGCCAAGCAGCAGCAGAAGCATCGAATCAGCAACCCAAATGGCAGAGTCGGAATCGGAAAACAGAGGAGGCAGAGAAAAACAACAAATACACCCGAAGTACAACAAAAAACGACAAAAACAACAACAACAGCAGTCAAAGTGTGTCCGTCGATAATGGCGATTAGTGTGGCACCAGAATTGGCTGAAGTTGACTGCTGCCACTGCTGCCGCTGCTGTTTCTGGCACCAGCATCAGCAGCAGCTCGAACACACACGAATCAATCTGAAAGCGGCATTCCGCCTCTTTTTCCCCTCCTTCTCATCCTCCTTCTTGGCTGACCACCGTGACGGCAGAGTGATGACCAGAACCAGAACCAGAACTAGAGCACTAGCATCAGCAACATCAGCAGCATCAGCTCAAAGGAAAGAGAATGGAGCAGAGCTTATCGCAGCGGACAGTGCCACTGGACAAATGAGCACCAGCAGCAGCCTCCGTCGACTTGCTCCTTATCGTTTAATGCTAAATTAATACAATTGAAGCCTAATGCATTACTACTGCTGCTGTTTGGACACAACAACTACTTTGCCGCCGCCGCTGCCGTCGCCGACAGACATTTGTTTTCCTCTGTTTCCCTGTTCTTCCTCTTCTTCTTTTCTGTTCATCGTACATCACTCGGCGATAAGCGGGTAAATGCGCAAAGGCAACGCGGGCAAATGAAGGCTCCAGATTTGTGTGCGTGCCATAACAGCAGCAGCAGCAGTAGCAGTGAGTGAATGAATAGTGTCCGCGCAGTTTAGTCATTCGAGGAAGAGGATTCTCGTTCACACTGCAGACAATCAGAGCTTTTTCCTGCAGTGTGTGTGTGTGATTCGGTTCTGGCACGTTAGGACCATTTGATCCTTATTAGCGCCGCTGCAAATGTGCAGCGGCACACACAAACACAGACAGCACAGACAGTGGCACAATTGCCGTACAAAGGACTTTAAAAAGTAGAAAGGAATTGTCTGTTTTTCCCAGTAGAAGAGCAAAAGGTCATTCGTCTCCTACCGGCTTTTAATTCTCTTGCCTCCCATACAAATAGACACACTTTTGATTTAGTTTTGTACCGTACAATACTCTAGCGAGGCTTGCCATTCTTAATTTTAAAGCGCATACAATGGAGCAAATTTTGCTCAACAAAGCTCTTCAAAGAAGAAGAAAGGAAAGGATGGCAGGCAACAACAAAAACAAAATTAAAGAAGGCGTAAATAATAATGAGTTTCTAATATTACCAGCAAAAAAAGTCAAAGTAAAGTGGGGAAAAAGTGCATCGCTCACTTTCGGCAGCTAACGAGTCAACGGTGGCGGCTGCGACACTGACTCAGCTCTTCCGCTTTCAACATCAACAGCAGCAGCAGCTTCCTCGCTTCCGTCTGTCTCACTTTTTGAGCTTGAATTGTATTGAATTACACAGACACACAGACTTGCACACATATCCTTCTTCCCTAAAAAAATGATGTTTCTCCCTCTATTTCTCCGAACGCA
>JAALOO010000117.1_pt1 | contig 66641 bp, 61 predicted proteins | sample 7257641 | NCBI WGS metagenome assembly JAALOO01 (sample SAMN14085613, study PRJNA598686) | mite metagenome | biome: ENVO:01001000; feature: ENVO:01001002; material: ENVO:01001226; isolation source: single female mite from University of Michigan culture on fish food culture... ...
GGTGCAAGCCATTGAACAGGTTTTGGCCAACGGCCCACGTACCCCTGATCTGGGCGGCCAGGCCAGCACCGCAGAAGTCGGTGCCGCCGTTGCCCAGGTTCTGGAAGCGATGGCCTAAGCCATCAGCTGGACTTGGGTGGGCGCAAGCCTGCCCAGGTGATGGCGCCAATCATGATGGCTCCACCCAGCAGCGCACGGCTGCTGGGGTATTGAGCGAAGAGCAGAGCCGCAAAGGCGATGGCGTAGACAGGCTCCAGGGCGATCACAATTCCGGCGCTACGAGCATTCAGAACGGTTAGCGCAGAGACCAGCAGGTAGTGCGACAAGGCCGTACAAAACACTCCCAGCAGTGCAATCCATACCCAGTCCACCAGCGTGCTGTCGCCCAGCAGCGGTATGGCAAAAGGCCAGCACATCAAGGCGACAAACAGGTTTTCCCACCAGGCCACTTGCTGTGCCGACAAATGCTTGGCGGCGCGGCGGTTGATCAGGGTGAACATGGCGAAGGTAAAGCCGGAGGCAATCGCCCAGGCCAGGCCAATGGTAGATTGATCCTGGAAATCGAAAGAGGGGGTCACCAGCAACAAGCCAAAGGTGACCAGGGCCAGAATGATCCATTCCGACACGGTGACGCGCTCGCGCAGCACGGCCCATTCACACAAGGTAATGAAGGCCGGGAAGCTGGCAAAACCCAGGGTGGCAATGGCTACACCGCCCACTTTGACGGCCACGAAAAAAGTGGCCCAGTGAATGGCCAGCATGATGGAGGCCATAAGCAGGGTGCGAAAGTCCGCGGCTTTCATGCCCTGACCCAGGCCACGTCCTTGAGAGCGGATACTGATGAACAAGGCCAGCACTGCAAAACTGGCCCGGCCAGCCGTGATCAGCATGGCGCCGACCTGGATGAGTTCACCAAAAATACCGGTCAGTCCGAACAGAACGGCGGCCACATGAATGGCAGCCAGAGCACGTCCATGCGTCATGGAAAGCGATCCGAGAAAAAAGAGTCAAATTTAGGCTATTCTGGTGCTTTATATCAGCCAGCGATAGGGCAGCGGGGTCGGGCAGGCAATACGCGTAAGGCATTATTCTAAGACATTGCCACGGGCCCCTCATCAAAGGAGTAAACAATGACGCAGACGGTTAAGGCGATACGGATTGAACGTAATGGAGGCCCGGAGGTATTGCAATGGGCTTCGGTAGAGTTACCCGCTCCGCAGGAGAAGGAAGTCACCATCCGACAGAAAGCGGTGGGTTTGAACTTTATTGATATCTATTTCCGTAATGGCCTCTACAGCAACCCCTTGCCACATGGTTTGGGTTTTGAAGCGTCCGGCATTGTGGAGGCAGTCGGTTCGGGCGTCACGCACCTGAAAGTGGGTGATCGCGTCGCTTACGGTCAAAGTCCCCTGGGAGCGTATGCCGAAGCACGGAATGTACCTGCCGATCGCGTCGTCCGTATTCCTGATGGAATCACTTTTGAGCAGGCGGCGGCCATGATGCTTAAAGGTCTGACGTGCTGGTATTTGCTGCGCCAGACCTATCGCGTGCACGAAGGCCAGACGATTCTGTTCCATGCGGCTGCCGGTGGCGTGGGCTTGTACGCCTGCCAATGGGCGCGTGCCTTGGGCGTGAAGTTGATTGGTACGGTTTCCAGCCCCGAGAAAGCGGCGTTGGCTAAAGAAAATGGCGCTTGGGAAGTCATTGATTATTCGCACGAAGACGTAGTGCAGCGCGTGCTGGAACTGACCAATGGCCAGAAAGTACCTGTTGTGTATGACGGCGTGGGCAAGGACACCTGGGAGCGCTCGCTGGATTGCTTGCAGCCGCGTGGCTTGATGGTCAGCTTTGGCAATGCTTCCGGCCCGGTAACGGGTGTGAATCTGGCGACGCTGGCATCCAAGGGCTCCTTGTATGTGACTCGCCCTGTGCTGGGTGCGTATGTGCCTACGCAGGAAACCATGCAGGCTGCTGCCGACGAGATGTTCGAGCTGGTGCTGCAAGGCAAGATCAAGCCGCTGATCGGTCAGCGTTTTCCTTTGGATCAGGTTGCCAAGGCGCATGAAGAGCTGGCCGGCCGTCGTACGACGGGCTCTACGGTTTTGACGCTGGATTAAGGCGGGTTATCGGGCGGTGACGAGCAGTTAGCCGCAATCGTATTGCTTTAAAAAAATGGCCTCCGAGAAGGAGGCCATTTTCATTTGGCAGTGCTGTATCCGCCGAGGTTCGGCGGACAGCAATCAGCCTGGCTCGTGGTACTGACGCACGCGCTCGACTTCATTGCGCGAACCCAGAATCACGCCAATGCGCTGATGCAGTTCGGTAGGCTGCACGTCCAGAATGCGCTGTGTGCCGTCAATCGACATGCCACCGGCCTGCTCGACCAGGAAGCTCATGGGATTGGCTTCGTACATCAAACGCAGCTTGCCCTTGCGACCGGAGGCGCGGGCATCACGGGGGTACATGAAGATACCGCCACGGGTCAGGATACGGTGTACATCGGCCACCATGGAGGCGATCCAGCGCATATTGTAGTTTTTGCCCAATGGGCCTTCGGGACCCGCCAGGCAGTCGTCGATATAGCGTTTTACCGGGGCTTCCCAGTGACGCATATTGGACATATTGATGGCAAATTCAGAGGTGTCCTCGGGGATGGTGATGCGCTCGGTGGTCAGCACCCAGGAGCCCATTTCCTTGTCCAACGTGAAGGCGGCCACGCCATCACCTACCGTCAGCACCAGCATGGTTTGCGGGCCGTAAATGGCATAACCGGCGGCCACTTGACGCACGCCAGGTTGCAGGAAGTCCTGCTCTTCGATCACGCGGTCACGTGCTTCGGGCGGTACGCTCAGCACCGAGAAAATGGTGCCAATGGAGACGTTCACGTCGATGTTGGACGAGCCATCCAGAGGATCGAACAAGAGCAGGTTTTCGCCCTTGGGGTAGTAGTCGGGAATGCGGTGCAGGGTGTCCATTTCCTCGGAGGCCATGGCAGCCAGGTTACCGCCCCATTCATTGGCTTCCAGCAGGATTTCGTTGGACAGTACGTCCAGCTTCTTCTGCACTTCGCCCTGGACGTTTTCGGAGTCCAGAGAACCCAGAACGCCGCCCAGCGCCCCTTTGCTGACGGCATGGCCAATGGCCTTGCAGGCGCGTGCTACGGTTTCCAGCAGCAGGCGCACGTCGGCGGTGACCGTTTTCTTCTGGCGCTGTTGCTCCACCAGATACTGAGTAAGGTTTTTCTTCAAGACAGACTCCGAGGTCAAAGAGTTAATGCTTTATGTACGATTTCGGCCACATTGCCCGACAGGCCGGGTTCGGCCTGAATACGCTCCAGCGCTGCTTTGAGCTGGTCGCGGGCTTCCGGTTCAAAGCGGGCCCAATTATCAAATACACGGGCCAGACGGGCAGAGATTTCCGGGTTGAGCTTGTCCAGGGCAATGACTTGCTCGGCCCAGAAAGCATAGCCTTCGGGCGTGTGTACAGCCTGCATATTATTCATGCAGAACTGGAAAATCAGAGAGCGGGCGCGGTTGGGATTGCGCATCGAGAAAGCAGGATGCAGCATCAAGGCGCGCACCTGGGCAACTTGTGTGCTGGGGGCGGTGGCCTGCAAGCTGAACCAGCGATCCAGCACCAGGGGATTGTCCTGCCAGCGCTGGAAAAAGTCATCCAGACCGTCCTGACGATCTTCTTCGTCACCGTAGTTCACCAGCGCACTAAGAGCACCCATGCGATCAGTCATATTGGTGGCCTGATCATATTGATTGCGTGCCAACTGCGGGCCGGTATTCACACCGGCCACCAGCAGGTAATTCAGGGCCAGATTGCGCAAGGAGCGCTGGCCAGCCTGCAAGGCGTCGGGGCTGTAGGGAGCTTGTTCCAGGCTCAGGTACTGATACAGCTCCTGCCAGTAGGGCGTCAGGGCTAGGCCCAGTTCACGTTGCAGCTGGCGACGAGCCTGAACCACGGTACGCGGGGTCATGGGCTTGGTTTGTTCCAGCAATTCGCGTTCGCTGGGCAGGGACAGGATGCGGGCCTTGTAAGCAGGGCTCAAGGCAGGGTCTTGTACCAGCGCATGCCAGGTTTGCACCACCGTCGCCAATTGTGCGGCCGAAGGTGTGCGTCCTGATGCCGAGGACAAAATCAGACGGGTAGCCAGCAACTGAGCTGCTTCCCAACGGGCAAATGGATCTGTGTCGTGGCGGGCCAGCAAAGCCAGTTCGGAATCCGGACGGTAGTAGTCCACCCGCACTGGTGCAGAGAAGTTGCGCAGCAAGGACAGAACTGGCGCTTCAGGAATCTGCGTGAAGGTCCAGCTTTGTTCGGTTTCGGTGAAATCCAGTACCAGCGTATCGCCTTGCTGACCATCCAGATGCAGAGTCAGTGGTGTGCCTTGCTGATCCAGCATGCCCACGGCAAAGGGGATATGCAAAGGTGGCTTGGGTGTGGATTTGTTCTCGATGCCGGCAGGCGCATTGCTTTGACGCAGGGTCAGCGTGGCGGTCTGGGCGGCTGGGTCATGTTGCAGGCTGACCTGAACACGCGGGGTTCCCGCTTGCTGATACCAGCGGCGGAACTGCTCCAGGCTTTGGCCGGGTTTGACCTGGCGATACACGCTGTCCATGCTGTCCACGAAATCATCGCAGGTGACTGCCTGGCCGTCGTGGCGCTTGAAGTATTCACGAATACCGGCCTGGAAGTTTTCTTCGCCCAGCAAGGTGTGCTGCATGCGAATAACTTCAGCGCCTTTTTCGTAAATGGTGGCGGTGTAAAAGTTGCTGATTTCCTGATAGCTCTCGGGGCGAATGGGGTGAGCCATTGGGCCGGCATCTTCAGGGAACTGAGCTGCGCGCAGGACGCTGACATCATCAATGCGTTTGACGGCACGGGCACTGGCAGCTTGAACACCGTCCAGCCCTTGAGCCAGCATGTCGGCCGAGAATTCCTGATCGCGGAAAACCGTCAGGCCTTCTTTCAGGGAGAGCTGGAACCAGTCACGGCAGGTGACGCGGTTGCCCGTCCAGTTATGGAAATACTCGTGACCTATGACCGCTTCAACAGCGTGGAAGGAGGCATCGGTAGTGCTTTGTGCATCGGCCAGCACATAGGCGGCATTAAAGATGTTCAGGCCCTTGTTTTCCATCGCGCCCATATTGAAGTCGCGAGCGGCCACAATCATGAAGCGGTCCAGATCCAGTTCCAGGCCAAAGCGTTGTTCATCCCAGCGTACCGAATGTTCCAGGCATTCCATGGCCCATTCTGTTTTATCGCCATCACCACGATCGCAATAAACTTGTAATAGGGCAGGCTGACCGTTGGCCTTTTTGATTTCGCGTTCGCGCACATCAAAATCGCCCGCAACCAATGCAAATAAATAAGAAGGTTTTGGAAAAGGATCTTCCCAGATTGCCTGGGTACGGCCATCGTCCAGCGTGGTGCTTTCCAGCAAATTGCCGTTGGAAAGCAGATACGGGTAAAGCTTGGCATCGCCGCGCAGCACCACTTCATAACGGGACATGACATCTGGGCGGTCCGGAAAGAAGGTAATGCGGCGAAAGCCCTGGGCTTCACACTGGGTAAACAGATTCTGACCCGAGACATACAAGCCCATCAGCATGGTGTTGTCTTGCGGGCGGCAACGGCTCACCAGCACCAGATCAAATTCTGCCGTCGGGGGCGAGAGTGTCAGCCCCTGTTCATCAAGCTGGTAATCCTGGGCGGTCAGGGCGACGCCGTTGATACTGACTTCGAGCAGTTCAATATCTTCGCCATCCAGTACCAGGGGGCGGATCTGGCCGTCCCGGCTGCTGGCTCGAAAAGCCAGACGAACCAAGGTTTGCTCGGCCGCCAAATCAAATTCCAGCCGTACCTTTTCTATTTGATAGGGGTAGGGCTGGTAATCGTGGCGGGAGATCGTAGGTAAGGTGTCTGTGCGCATGTGATCCTGGTCCGACAATCGAAAAATATGGTCTATTGTAATGTTGTTTGAACGCCCACACTGGACGCCAGAAACAGGCAGTAAACTAATTGTTCGTCGGCGCTACGGTGCTGTCATTAATCGGGCTTGAACGTGCAAACGAAAAACAAGCAAGGGTGAAACTATGACGTTATTTTCTGAAGGGTTTTCCTGGCGCGCCCTACGCCTGATGAGCCTGGCACTTGCGGTATTGACCACGGCTTGCGCTGCGCCTAGCTGGTCTGCCAAATTGACGCGTTATCAGCAATGGCCCACAGCCACCAGCGGTGATACGTATTACATCAAGTCCTCGCCAGACAAAAGTAATAGTCTGCAATATCAGTCTTTTGCTGATTCTGTGCGGGCCTCTATCGGGGTGACGGGGCTGGTGCAAGCGCCGGATCTGAAAGCGGCACGTTTTGTGGTGCAAATGGATTATGGCAATCCGCAGGAACAAAGCTGGGTGCCGCAATTTGCCGATAGTTTTTATGGTCCATCTGCTTGGGGAATTGGCCGCGGCTATTATGCGCCAAATGATGGTTGGGGCGGCGGTTTCTTTTATTCTCCGAATGTAGTGAATGTTCCTGTCACTGTGTATAAAAATTATCTAAATGTAATCATTACAGATAATCAAAACTCGGGCGCAGAAGTGTATCGTGCTACAGCCGTGTCTTATAGCCATTCCGACAACCTGGACCAGCAGATGCCATTTTTGTCCCAGGCCATATTTGATGGCTTCCCCGGTAATAATGGACAAGTGATTGATATCCGATATCCATTAGCTCGGGATTGAGTCGCTAGAACCCCGGCATTATGTAGGGGTTTTATATCAATAAGAAAGGGACCGCTTTTTCAAGCGGTCCCTTTCTTTTGTTCGGTGTCCGTACTTATTTGATAAGGAACTCTTCACGGCTGCGGCCATTGGCTTCTGCATCAATGATCCAACGTGGTGGGCGGCCACGGCCAGTCCAGGTGTCCTGGGTGCCGGGGTGGCGGTATTTGGGAGGCAGGCTGGTTTTAGGGCCGTTGGAACCAGCACCAGCACCGCGGCGGGCGGAATTTTCCAGAGCTTCAGCGACTTCTTCAATCGTGATCTCGTTATCTTGCATGGACTTGACGATAGATGCGATGACAGGACGACGCTGTTTGACTCGAAGAGATTTCATCTGCTTTTGCAGACGGAGAATCTCTTTTTCTATCTTCTGCTTTGCGGAGCTGTAAGTTTCGACTGACATATAGGATTCCTGTTTCATGTTTGTAGTTATCTGATAAACCCTGCCTGCACAAGCTCATGTTTATCATGTGAAAGCAGTGTACTTTGATTTTCTTGAAAAGATAAGTGGTTTGGATAAAAAATAAACGCTTAATCAAAAAGCTGTTTGGTTTTTGTAATTATTTAAGGGTATTAGGCAATTCTATAGCTCTTGATTAATTAATCTAATCAGGGGTTATCATGAAACCGAATGGGTTTATATTAAAACCATATAGGTGCCTTTCTAATTAGAAAGATTTTAAAATAGTTTTAATTCCGTATCAGAAAATGTCGGAATTGGAATTTTTGAACCTATTAGTTCAATAGGCTGATTTTGGGCACAGAGGGCCCCTTATTGGCCCGATCCGTACGTCGGCATCGCATACGGTGGCACATTCTGTTTTAATGCTCAGATGGACGGAAGCCAAGTTGATGTCAGCACGTCTGCTGGTACCCATTTTCGTCCCTTGCAGCCATGGGCTTGCCGGGGATCTGTCAGTAGGAATAAACGATGAAGTTAGTTGATCCGGCTATCAATGCCCTGGAATGCGCCCGTGGACTGTTGCTTGAGCCCTGGGGCTTGAATGAAAGCCATTTGTCCGGTGCGCTGGGTGAGATCTTCACCCATCAGGCTGACTATGCCGATTTGTATTTTCAGTACACCCGCAGCGAAGGCTGGGCGCTGGACGAAGGAATCGTCAAGAGCGGCAGCTTTTCCATTGAGCAGGGTGTGGGTGTGCGCGCATTAAGCGGCGAGAAAACCGCCTTTGCTTATTCGGATTCCCTGAGTCCCGAAGCTTTGCTGTCGTCGGCTCGCGTGGTGCGCTCGATTGCTCGCCAGGGCGGTTCGGGTAAAAGCGGCATTCTGGTGCCAGCCGATACGCAGCGCCCCACTTTGTATACCGGCACAGATCCTATCGCCAGCTTGCCTGCCCCTGAAAAAGTGGCTTTGTTAGGGCGGCTGGATGCCTTGGCGCGCGCAGCAGATTCACGCGTTGTGCAGGTCATGGCCAGCCTGGGGGCGGAATACGATGTCGTGCTGGTGGCCGGCAGCGATGGTCGTCTGGCCGCCGATGTCCGGCCCCTGGTTCATTTGTCCTTGTCGGTGATTGTTGAACAGAATGGCCGTCGTGAACGTGGTTCGGCAGCAGGGGGCGGGCGGGTCGATCTGTCCTATTTCTCCGATGATATGCTGCGCAGCTACGTGGACAAGGCCGTGCGTTCTGCTATGACAAACCTGGAAGCCAAACCCGCGCCTGCTGGTCAGATGACGGTGGTTCTGGGCCCAGGCTGGCCTGGCGTCATGCTGCACGAAGCCGTGGGCCACGGTCTGGAAGGCGACTTCAACCGTCGCGGCAGCAGCCTGTTCTCGGGCCGTATTGGCCAGCGTGTGGCATCCAAAGGCGTTACTGTCATTGACGATGGCACCCTGGAAAACCGTCGTGGCTCCTTGAATATGGATGACGAGGGCAATGCCACACAACGTACGGTCTTGATTGAAGACGGTATTTTGAAAGGCTATTTGCAAGACACCCATAATGCACGCTTGATGGGCGCGGCGATTACGGGGAATGGCCGTCGGGAATCCTACGCCAGTCTGCCCATGCCGCGCATGACCAACACTTTTATGTTGGGAGGCGATAAGGATCCACAGGAAATTATTGCTTCGGTTAAAAAAGGTTTATATGCCGTAGACTTCGGTGGAGGTCAGGTTGATATTACTAGCGGTAAGTTTGTTTTCTCCGCCTCGGAAGCCTGGGTGATTGAAAACGGCAAACTGATGTATCCCGTTAAAGGTGCCACCCTGATTGGTAGCGGACCCGATGCCATGAATCAAATCAGCATGATCGGTAATGACATGCAGCTGGATTCTGGAGTGGGCACTTGCGGTAAAGAAGGCCAAAGCGTTCCGGTTGGAGTCGGTATTCCTACCGTGCGGATGGAAAACCTGACCGTAGGTGGAACCGCCTGATTTAATTTGCTGGCTAAGCAAAACCCATAAAAAGACCGCCCGAAGTTGAATTAACTGGGGCGGTCTTTTTTTATGCGGCTTTTATTGCAGCGCAGCAAACGGCTTTTTATTTTGATTTTTGCGCAGCAGGCACAATGGCGTCGGAATTAATGAATATGGTTTTTTCAGGCAGTGCTTTTTAGCGAGCGGGGTTTGCGAACCCGGATGGCCAGCCAGCATAGCAGGGCACCCGAACACACCATGGCCGAGCCTTGCCAGAAGGTCAGCGTCAACGAAGCTTGCAGCAAAACGGTGGACAGGGCGGCTGAAAATACCGGAATAAAGTAGGAAGCGCCGGCCAGGATGGTGACATTGCCATGCAAAATACCGACATTCCAGGCGGCATAGCCAAAGCCCATCGCAATGGCAGCCAGCAGCAAATACACCAAGGCGGGAACCGTAAACGTCATGGCTGGAGCACCTTGGACCAGGTACTTCACCCACAAGGCCGCTGCCGTCAGCATGAAAAACAGGGTGATGCCATTTTTGCCCTGGGCGATGCGGGCGGTCATGGTGCTGTAGCCGGCCCAGATCAGCGCGCCGCTAAAGGCCAGGCCGTAGCTCAAGGGATTGTCCTGCACATTCAGCCAGATGTTGTGCAGGCTCAAGCCTTGCTCGCCGCCTAGAATCCAGCTGATCCCCATCATGGACAAGAGCAGGCCGGGTGCAAGCAGCCAATTGGCTTTTTGCTTATTGAACAAGATGGCGGCCACAATGGTAAAAGTCGGCCACAGATAGTTGACCATCCCCACTTCAATTGCCTGCTGGCTGTTGTGGGCATAGCCGATGGACAGGGCCAGACAGAGTTCATAGCAGACAAACAGCACACTGCCCCAGACCAGGTAGCGACCCGGAAAGTCGCGCAAGCGTACCCAGCCCACTGATAAAAGAAGAAAGACCGAGGCCAGGGTGTAAATCAGGGCAGCGCCGCCGGTTACGCCCAGAGAGTCGCTGACGCTGCGTATCAGGCCGACAATCGTGCTCCAAAGGACAATGGCGATCAGCCCGATCAGGGTTGCCTTATCAGATTGCTTCATGCTGGTTTCTATGTCTGGCGGGCGCACCGTGAACCGGGAGCGGCTTTACGTGGCCAACAGACTTATGGGTTAATGGACCGGGTTTGTATCAGGCTGTGGCGGTTTGCAAGCAGGATTCTGATGCAGCACGCCATGTCTTGGGCAAGACCAGGAGTGACAGCCCCGGCAGGGACTCCTGGCAGTGTACTGTAAGCTTCACGCTGCCTTGTTCTGTTCCTCGACAAGAAGGCAAGGAGCAGGGCATTGCGCCCGCTTGCTTGCCCGCTGCGAAAGGGGCAGGCGCTTACATTTTTTTCAGTTTTGAGTCAGATCCACGGGTTTACGCTCCGTATGATTTTGAGTGTAAATCGGTTTGACTTAGATCTTTTCTAGGCATATCATTTCAACACGAATTAATCGTGCTGAATTATTTTGTTTGGCTAATTAAATGACCACAGATCAACACTACGATTTACGAATTTTGCGGGCCTTGCGCCAGATCACGCGCTCGATTGCCCTGCATTCCAGGCAACTGTCGGCGTACAGCAATATCACCGCGCCCCAGTTGATCTGCCTGCGCACCATTATTGAAAAAGGCCCGCTGACGGCTACGGCCATCAGCCGCGAAATGCATGTCAGCCCCAGCACCGTGGTCGGTATTCTGGATCGCCTGGAAGACAAGAAACTGGTGCTGCGCGAGCGCGGCCGTGAAGATCGACGGATTGTTTTTGTTAGTGCGACACCTGAAGGGAAGACCTTGGCACATGACACGCCGTCCCCCTTGCAAAAGAAGTTGTCGGACGCCTTGAAAGAGCTACCCGAGCTGGAACAGGCCACCATGACCCTGTCGCTGGAGCGCATTGTGCGTTTGCTCGACGCTGACCCCGATGTTGTGCTGGAGGCCGATGAGACGGCCTCGCCTATTCTTGAGGTCCCGGAAGGGGATGTACCCCCCGAATCCGGGTTGGTGGTTTGACGGACCGACCTGGTCCGGGCAGCTCGGCCGGCAGCGTGACTGCCGCCGATCCTGCCCCCAGTGACCCGGCGCTGATACTGCGTGCGCCCCTGTTGCGTGATGCCGCCGCCATCCATCAGCTGATTGCCGACAGCCCGCCACTGGATCTGAATTCTGAATATCTCTATTTGCTGCTCAGCGAGCACTTTTCCCAGACCTGCGTTATCGCGCAGCGTGGGGAACAAATAGACGGTTTCATCTCTGCCTACTTTCTCCCCGACCGTCCTGATGTGCTTTTTGTGTGGCAAGTGGCCGTGCATGAGCGCGCTCGTGGGCGTCGTTTGGGGCAGGCCATGCTGGACCACCTGAAGCAGCGTCTGCGTGGCCGTTCCCTGCGCTATCTGGAAACGACGGTCAGCCCTGGCAACCGGGCCTCGCGTGGCCTGTTTGCAGCCATGGCGCGGCGTTGGGGTGTGCCCATGCAGGAGCAGGAATTCTTTGATACCGCCTTGTTTGCCGATGAGGCTCACGAGGCAGAACCTCTATTACGAATCGGCCCCTTGGACTCTGGATAAGGGGACTTTACGCAAAAGAACGGTAGAGCCGGTCTGGTTCGCTGATTGTTGTTTGTCGGCTCAAGACACGCCGTTCTATAACCAGGAGAGGAAATATGACTGACTTAAAAATATTCGACCGGATGGAGTCTGAAGTAAGGGGCTACGTCCGGTCCTTTCCGGTCATTTTCAACAAAGCCCGAGGCTCGGTCTTGGAGGACGAGTCAGGCAGACAATACATCGATTTTTTCAGTGGGGCCGGTACGCTCAATTATGGGCACAACAACCCTCATCTGAAAGAAAAGCTGATTGAATACCTGAACACCGACGGCTTGGTACACGGTTTGGACATGGCCACCAGCGCCAAGAAATACTTTCTTGAAACGGTGGACAAAGTGCTGCTCAAACCGCGCGGGTGGGACTACCGCTTGCAGTTTACGGGGCCTACCGGCACCAATGCCGTAGAGGCGGCGTTAAAACTGGCACGCCAGGTCAAAGGCCGCCAGAATGTGATTTCCTTTACGCACGGTTTCCACGGCGTCAGCACGGGTTCCCTGGCAGTGACGGCGAACTCCAAGTTCCGTAGTGCAGCGGGTGTGGCCCTGGGCAATACCTCGTTCATGCCTTATGACGGGTATTTGGGCCCGGACGTCAATACGATGGCTTATCTGGAGCGCTTGCTGGAAGATCCCAGCAGTGGCCTGGACCATCCTGCCGCGGTCATCGTGGAAACCGTGCAAGGTGAAGGGGGCGTGAACGTTGCCACACAGCGCTGGCTGCGTGAGTTGCAGCGTCTGTGCCGCGAGCACGACATGCTGCTGATTGTCGATGACATTCAAGTCGGTTGCGGCCGGACTGGCCGTTTCTTCAGCTTTGAGCAGGCCGGTATCAGTCCTGACATCATCACCTTGTCCAAATCCCTGTCCGGCTTTGGTTTGCCCATGTCCCTGGTTCTGCTGCGGCCTGAACTGGATGTGTGGAAACCCAGCGCGCATAACGGCACCTTCCGTGGCAATAACCTGGCTTTCGTGACAGCGGCTCAAGCCCTGGAAAGCTACTGGGCCAACGAGGACTTTGAAGCCGAGATCCAGGGCAAAGAGCGTCAAGTACGCGACTGGCTGGAAAACCTGGTGCACAGCTACCCCGATCGTGGCTTGAGTGTGCGTGGTCGTGGCCTCATCCAAGGTCTGGTGACGCCACCGGGTGCTGGCCTGGCCAATGAAATTGCCGCACAGGCGTTCAAGCAGGGTCTGGTCATTGAAACCTCGGGCGCTCACGACGAAGTTCTGAAACTCCTGCCGGCGCTGACGATCAGCAATGAAGAGCTGACTCAAGGTCTGGACATTATTGAACGCAGCGTGGCCCAGTGCCTGTCCAAGCGCGGCAGCCAGGCCAAGATTCTGAAGATTGGAGGAGCACGCTAATGTTGGTGAAGAACGTACAAGATGTGATTGGAACCCGTGACGAGGTGCGCACAGATACCTGGGTCAGCCGCCGTGTCTTGCTCAAGAAAGACGGCATGGGTTTTTCCTTTCATGAAACCGTTATTTTTCCTGGCACCGAAACGCACATCCACTACCAGAATCACCTGGAAGCGGTGTGGTGCATCGAGGGCGATGGTGAAATCGAAACCGTTGCCGACGGCAAGAAATACGATTTGGGCCCAGGCGTGGTCTATGCCCTGGACCAGCACGACGAACACTATCTGCGCGGTGGCAAAGAGCCACTGCGAGTGATCTGCGTATTCAATCCGCCCTTGACCGGTCAGGAAGTTCACGATGAGAAAGGGGTTTACCCAGCCATCGTGGAAGACTGAAGACTTAAGGAGAGCATGATGACAGTGACCATGAGCGATCTGTACACATCCCGTACAGAACGAACGGCGGCCATCGTCAGCCGCCAGGAGCCGGTGGTGTATCCGGATCCGGTAGGTAGCCAGCCTTTGAACAAGTCCCAGTTGCGGGAGTATGAGGACAACGGCTTTTTGCTGCTGCCCGATTTGTTCAATGCGCAGGAAGTGCAAGCCTTGCTGGGCAATGTGGAAGCCATGAGCACGGACCCCGGCATCTTGTCGCGTGAAGAGGCTGTGGTGGAAAAAGGCAGTCAGGCCGTGCGCTCGATCTTTCGTGTGCATGAATTAAGCGAACTGATTGCCCGCCTGGTACGTGATCCGCGCGTGCTGGATGTGGCCCGCCAGATTCTGGGCTCGGATGTGTATGTGCATCAGTCCCGTGCCAACCTGAAACCGGGCTTTACCGGCAAGGAGTTTTACTGGCATTCGGACTTCGAGACCTGGCATATCGAAGATGGCATGCCGCAAATGCGCGCCTTAAGCTGCTCGGTGCTGTTGACTGACAATAATGTGTGCAATGGCCCCTTGATGCTGGTGCCGGGTTCGCACCGCCAGTTCATCTCTTGCACGGGGCAAACGCCGGACAACCATTACAAGGAGTCCTTGCGCAAGCAGGAGTATGGCGTGCCCGATCCAATCAGCCTGCGATTGCTGGTGGATCAAGGCGGCATTGAAGCCATTACTGCCAAGGCCGGTTCGGTGATCTTTTTTGACTGCAATACCTTGCATGGCTCGGCCAGCAATATCTCGCCTTGGCCACGAGCCAATGTGTTTACGGTCTATAACAGCGTGGAAAACTGCGTGGGTGATCCCAAGCAGGGGCTGACGCCTCGTCCTGCGCATGTGGCTACTCGCGGGCAGTTCCCTGTCCTGACGCCATTGAATGGACCGCTGCTGGAGTTCTGAGCAAGAAGAAGGTCTGCGCCTTGGGTGCAGGCTTGGCCGGATAAGACGCTCCCTGGATTTATTTCAGGGGGCGTTTTTTGTGTGTCCAGGATTCTGCTAAACGTTTGAGGTGGCAAGCCTTTGGGAGCGAGCTGTGGGCACATGACGGATTTGATCGCACTGACCGGCCTGGGCCCAGGAACGTACCTATAATTTCATGACCGCATTGGGTGGCGATTTGCCCGGTTTTGAAGAAGCCATGCGAGCCTTGTTTGCCGATGAGCTGGAGCGCTTCAAAAGTTTGCTGGCTGCCTGGCCGGACGATGTGCGGGAGCATGCCATCGAGCTGGCTCAAAATGCAGATGCCTCTGCGGTCAATGAAGCTTGAAAAAAACATCCTCTCCCTCTGTAAAGCCCACTTGAAGCCGGGTTTGCAAAGGGAGAGGATCCAGGCAGCCTGCAAGCTCTACCCGTATGGCTTATCTGGTCGAGGACTCGCTGCTGTGATAACCCAGTAGTTGGGACAGTTCTGTTGCAGCGCTGCGCACAGTATTGACTAAGGATGAGGTGTCCAGCTTGCCGGAGCGCAAGTAGCTGACCGGGATCGTCACACCCAGTGCGGCCACGATATGTCCTTGCTTATTGCGTATCGGGACAGCTGCACTTCCTACTTCAGGCTCAAAATACCCTTCGTCGTATCCATAGCCACGCTCGGCATCTTGGCGGATGAGTTCGTACAGCATATCCGTGGTCGTAGGCGTCCGCTCAGAAAATCTGGGCAGTGTGTTTTCTGGGTACAGCTGCAGCAAATCCGCCGGTTTCATATCACTTAACAGCACCCGTCCCAGCAGGGTGGCATGCAGCGGCAAACGGGTGCCCACATGTACGGTGCTGACAAATGGGGTGGGGGCGGCCACTTTGCTAATGATGACGGCGCTATGTTCATCTTGAATCGCCAAGTTGCACGAGAGCCCGGTTTCATCACGTACGCGCTCCAGAATCGGTGTCCCTAATTGAGTCAGCTCCAGAGAAGCCAAATACTCAAACCCCAGTCGCAAAATGGCCATGCCCAATTTATACGTATGGCCACCTTCCACACGCTGTACAAAGCCCAGATTTTCCAGTGTCGCCAATAATCTGAAAGTGGTGGTGCGGGGAAGATCCAGTCTTTTGGCCAGCTCGGGCGCCGTCAAAGTCTGCTCGTTCCGGTTGAATTCGAACAACAAGCGCAGGCCACGCTCCAGTCCTGGCACGGTGTAGTTTTGTTGTGCCGGCAAAGTCGTACTCATAAGCTCTCTTGGGTGTTGGTCACAGCGGTTTGGTTGATGTGGCTAAGTATAAGAGTGGGCGCCGCTATTGTGATAGACAACGGCGTGCCCGTCTGAAGTGATTCATGCTTAAAGGGTTTCTACTCATTTCTCTCGAAGTTTAAATGATTTTATACTTTCTGTTCCTAATATAAAACAGCATTTCACTAGTGAAACATAAAGGGTAAGGGATGAGTAAAGGACGAATGGGGGCAGTAGCGGGTGTATTGGTCATGGCGTGTGCCGGGCACGGCGCTGCGTTGGCCCAGCAAAGCAGCGTGCAGCTCTACGGCTTGCTGGACAGCGGCCTGTTGCTGGAAAAACAGTTGGATGACAGCAGAAAGTTTGGAATGGCCAGCGGGATTGCCGGTCAATCGCGCTTTGGTATCCGCGGCAGTGAAGACCTGGGTAATGGTTATTCCGTGACCTTCCAAATGGAAGGCGGCTTGTTGACGACGACCGGCACCTCCACTCAAGGCCGACTCTTTGGACGGCAAGCAACCTTAGGAATCAAGGGCGGTTTTGGTGAACTGAAGTTTGGTCGGCAAACTGTTTTTGGCTATTCGTGGACGCCCTTTATTGCCAGCCCGTTTGGCGTGGCATGGTCTGGTAACGGCATCGGTTCTACCTTCGGGTATAAAAGCGGCGACTACGGTGCAGATGGTCGCTTGAGCAATGCGGTGACGTATCAGACGCCTGTTGTCGGTGGGCTGGAAGCCGGTATTGGTTATAGCTTTTCCACTGCTGATGAACAGTCTTTTGGCTCATCCAACAACAATCGTGTTCTGACCGCTGGCTTGCGCTATAGCAATGGCCCCTTGAAGGCGGCGCTGACCTACGAGCGCTTGAATCCTATTAAAGATAGTAATAATCGCAAGGCGCAAAACCTGCAGTTTGGTTTGTCTTATGACTTTGGCGTCGTGCGTTTGTTCAGCGGCTATAACGAGCAGCGCAACATTAACCTGAACCCTGCGCCTGGCTATGTGAAAACAGGGGGCGACAAAGATCGCGCCTTTACGGTCGGTGCGTCCATTCCTACTGGAAAAAGAGGGACGGCCATGCTGAGTTATCAGCGCGCCATGCTCTCGAACAATGGCGGTTTTGCAGCAGGTTACCGCTATCAACTTTCCAAGCGCACCAACGTGTATGCGATGGGCAACGTGTACAGCGTGCGCAACCACTTTATTGACGAAAAACAGCGCAAACACCAGCTCGGTGTTGGGCTGCAGCATTCATTTTGATTGATTTGATGTTTTGGGAGTAGAAAGGAAAGCCATGAGTGATACGACAACAGAACAAATTGTGCCGGTTCCCGATCAGGAATCTCCTCTGTTTGCGAGCTGGAAGCGTCCACAGGACAAGAGTTTGCAAGAGTGGATTGAATCACGCATCGCTCGCCGCAAAAGCCGTCAGTACGATTGGAATGCACTAGGTTGGCAAGCAGAGGTGAACCCGACGTACCGTCGAGCGCAAACTCGCTACATCGGCACAGGGGCAGCGGGCGTAACCCATGACGACAACGTCATTCCGGCAGAGCATTTCACGTTTTCCACCATGATCTTGCCTGCTGGTTGTGAAGGCCCCTTGCATGTGCACCACGACGTTGAGGAAGCATTTTTCATTTTGCGCGGCGACAGTATCCGTCTGTTCCTGGAATACAAGGGAGAGCGTTGCGAAGTTGTCTTGAACGAACGTGACGTTATTTCGGTGCCACCGGGTGTGTACCGCGGTTTGCGCAATGAGGGTCAAGAAGAGTCCTTGATGTGCGTGATGCTGGGGGCGAACCGGCCTGATTTGCCTGACTATCCCGAAGACCATCCGCTGACTGCCGCCAAGAAGCTGCGTATGCAGGCAAAGGCCGCTGCGCAAAACAAGCAGCCCACCTAAATCCTATCAAGGAGCGATTCCATATGAACCGCAGGAAATTTCTGGTTTATAGCGCCGGCGCCTTGGGGGCAATGAGTTTGCCCCTGAGCGCCAGCGTGGCCTTTGCCAAGGCAAAGGGGACCTACACGTACCTGACCCCTTTCACGCTGTCCCTGGCCTTCGCGCCCGTCTTGTATGCCAGCGCGTCGGGTGGTTTCGACAAACTGGATGTGAACGTCAAAGTAGAAGTGGGCAGGGGGGCCGGTCAGGCCATACAGCTGGTTGCCGCCAAGCAGGTAGAAGCTGGCCGCACCGGTGGCGCCAATTATCTGTCTGCGCGCGCCCAAGACAACTCCGATGTTCTGGCCTTTGGCACGGTGTCACAGATTTCACCGTTTGTGGTGATTTCTTCCCAGAGCCACCCAGTTCGGGACGTGAAAGAACTGGCAGGGAAAGTGGTTGGCGTGGCGTCATTCGGTGGTTCTATGGAGGCCACCTTGAACTTGATGCTGGCCAAAGCAGGTGTGGACCCCAAGTCGGTGCGTCGTGAGCGTGTTGCTGACGGTCCGGCGTCGTTCGCGATGGTGGAGGCGGGCCGTATTGCCGCATTTTTTGGCAATGCCAGCACGGTATCGCGCCTGCGTGCTGCCGAACTGCCTTTGGTGGCGCTGCCTGTAGACGACGGTGTGCCTGGTCAAGTCTATGTGGCCAGTGAAGAGGATCTGGAATCCAACCGCGAGCAGCACGTCGCATTTTTGCAAGGCACCCGCTCGGCGATCTTGGCGATGGCGGATATGGACGATGCGCAACTGCTGGAAGTCATTCGCACGATTGCGCGTCGTTTTGATGTTCCAGGTATTGAAAAAGAAGATATTGCGCTGGGTGACCTGAAAGGCAACCGTGAGTTGTGGTTGGCGCACGGTAAAGAAAATGTCTTGCGTAATGTGCCCGAACAGTGGGATGAAGCGACTCGCTTGTTGCAGGGTGCCGGTCTGATGAAGGAAACCTCCAGACAGCTCTATACCAATGCCATCTGGGAGTCTACCGTTGTCTGAGCTAGCAAAAAAACCGTCCACTGACGCACCGCCCATCGTTCGTTTTGACCGTGTCTCCAAGCATTTCAAGACCTCTACCGGTACGACCATTGCTTTGCAAGACATCAATCAGCACATCATGGCCGGTGAGTTTGTGGCAGTAATTGGTCCATCAGGCTGCGGCAAGTCCACCTTGCTGCGCTTGTTATGTGGTTTGGAACAGCCCACCTCCGGTCAGGTGAACTGGCCCGCTACGGCCGACAAGAAAACGCCCGATATCGGTGTGGCATTTCAAGAGCACCGACTTTTGCCGTGGATGAATATCCAGAAAAATATCCTGCTGCCCAAGTTGATGCAAGCGGGCAGTTACAGCGCTGAGGATGAACAGCGGGCGCTGTTGCTATGCGACATGGTGGGGTTGAAAGGCTTTGAAACCAAGAGCCCGGCCGAGCTGTCCGGTGGGATGCGCCAACGGGCGTCTTTTGCGCGCGCCCTGTTTTCCCAGCCCGATTTATTGCTGCTGGATGAACCGTTTGGGGCATTGGATGCCTTGACCCGGGAAAAAATCATCGCTGATGCAGAGCGTATCTGGATGGATCAGAAATTTGGTGCTTTCCTGATTACGCACTCTATCAGTGAAGCGGTGCACTTGGCGGATCGGGTCATTGTGATGTCGGCGCGCCCGGGACGTGTGGTAGCCGAAATTCCTATTACGTTGGAGCGTCCGCGCACAAACTTTTTGGGTGATCCCGAGTTTGCCCGTCTATGTGATGAACTGCGTCAGCATCTGGAGTTGTAAGTGAATCGTCTACTTATTCAAATCATTTCCGTGCTGGTGTTTTTCCTGCTCTGGAAAGCCTATGTCAGTGGTTTTGACGTGTCCCCCCTGGTCTTGCCCCCACCGGAAGATGTGGTGCACGCCCTGGTGCGGCTGATGCAGCGCGATGATACCTACTATCACATCTACACCACCTTGGCCGAGTGCCTGGGAGGCTTTTGTATCGCAGTCATTGTGGGAACCTTGCTGGGGCAGTTGCTGGGACGGATCGCCATCCTGGACACGATCTTCAAACCCTTTGTGATCGCCTTGCAGCTGACGCCTAAAGTGGCGCTGATTCCCCTGTTCATTTTGTGGTTTGGTTTTGGAATCGAATCCAAGATCATCATCTCGGCGCTATTGGCTTTCTTTCCGGTTTTCTCCAATAGTTATCTGGGGGCCAAGTCTGTCGATACGGGTTTGATTGAAGTGTTTCAGGTGGGCAAGGCAAGCACCTGGCAGCGCTTCAAACTGCTGGTGATCCCTGCCTCCTTGCCTTACATCCTGACGGGTATGGAGATGGCAATTGTGCTGGCCATTATTGGTGCCGTGGTGTCTGAGTTTGTGGCCGGTTCGCGTGGTCTGGGCTACTTGGCCACCATCAAGCTGCAGGATCTGGAAGTGGATACCTTGTTTGCCGTTGTAATCCTTTTGGCGATGATTGGTTTCGTGCTGTATTTCACCGTTGGTTCACTGCGTAAAGTCGTGATCCCTTGGCATGAGTCGGCAAAAGCGGCCAAGAAATAAGCCATCGCACGAAAGTAGGAGGCAAAACATGCCATTGAGCACACAGGGTGCGATGCGTAAGACGGCTTCTGGCCTGTCTTATTGGGATAACGGGGAGCAGCAAGGCGATGTGTACGTCTTGCTGCACGGCATCAGTTCGGCTGCGGGTTTGTGGGCCAAGCAGTTTGCAAGCCAAGCGGGGAAAAACCGGCTGATAGCCTGGGATGCGCCGGGCTATGGCGACAGTGTCGCTTTGGCCTCAGCCACCCCTAGCGCTGCTGATTACGCTCAGGCACTGAGAACCTTGGTGCAGGAGGTGGGCTTGCCCGCCTTCACGCTGGTGGGGCATTCCTTGGGCGCATTGATGGCCACTGCCTATGCCTCGCTGTATCCGGAGGATGTGTCACGTTTGGTGTTGGCCAGTGTGGCACAGGGCTATGGCAAAACCTCGGCAGAGCAGCAAAGGCAGGTATACGAGAAACGTCCACGACTGCTCGAAGCGCTGGGCCCGGAAGCCATGGCGCAAGAGCGTGGGCCGTTTCTGTTGGGGCAAGTGACACCCGAAAACATGCAGATGGTGACGCAGGCAATGAAACGACTGCGTCTGGAGGGATTCCAAGCGACTTCCTATCTCTTGGCGTACGACAGCATTGATGATTACCTGCCGAGTATTCAAGGTGACATAGAGGTTTTGTACGGCACAGAGGATGGCATTACTCCACCTGCCGGGATGCAGGCCTTACAGCACAGTTACCCACGGCTGAAATTACAGGCAGTGCCGCAAGCTGGCCATTTGCTGTACGTGGATCAACCTGCGCTATTTGATCGCCTGGTCTTTGGCCATGCCGAGCAGGACAAGAAGGAGAGCAGCATATGAGTTTTCAAGTTAGCGGCAAAGTGGCCGTCGTGACGGGAGGCTCTTCAGGCATAGGTCTGGAAACCGTACGACTATTGCTTGAGCAAGGCGCATACGTCGCCTGGTGCGGACGGGATTCCGGGCGCCTGCAGGATTCCTGGGAAACAATGGCGGCCTGTTTTGAGTCGGATCGTCTGTATATACAGTGTTGCGACGTGTTGAATGCGGATGCCATCAAACAATTTATTGAGCAGGTAGCGCAGCGTTTCGGCGGTGTGGACATGCTGATCAACAATGCGGGCCAGGGAAAAGTTGCCAGCTTTGAAGACACCTCGGATGAAGAGTGGATACGGGAAGTGCAGCTGAAGTACTTCAGTGTGTTAAATCCCGTGCGGGCCGCCTTGCCGTATCTGCGCCAGTCAAGCATTGCGTCCATCGCCAATGTGAACTCCTTGCTGGCTTACAAACCTGAACCGCACATGATGGCAACTTCAGCCGCCAGAGCGGGTTTGTTGAATTTGAGCAAAGGTTTATCCAAAGAGTTTGTGGCTGCAGGCATTCGAGTGAACTCCATTTTGATTGGCATGGTGGAGTCCGGGCAGTGGCAACGTCGCTACCTGGATAGATCAGATCCTGATCAAAGCTGGGAGGATTGGCTGGCGGGCATTGCCCGCAAGCGTGGCATACCGATGGGACGTCTGGGCAAGCCTGTGGAAGCGGCTCGGGCTTTGGTGTTTTTAGCGTCGCCGTTGTCTTCCTATACAACGGGATCAGTCATTGACGTGTCTGGCGGGTTTAGTCAGGAAATTTAGGGCAGAACGATGAAAAAAGTAGCATTTATTGGCTATGGGGCCATGGCAAAAACGGTGCATGCCCTGTTGCCTGAATCCATTGAACTGGCATGGGTGATTGTCACTGAAGCGGGTGTGGCCGCCATGCAGCAAGAGCTGGGGCCTGCAGTGCAAGTGATCAGCCATGTGGATGACATGGTGGGAACGCCAGATCTGGTGTTGGAGATGGCCGGGCAAGCTGGTTTGAAAGCCCATGCCAAAGCAGTATTGCAGCGCCAATTGCCTTTGGCTGTGATTTCGGTGGGGGCGTTTGCCGACAGTGTGTTTGAGCAGGAGATACGTGAGTTTGCGGTTGCACAGGGCGCACAGCTACAGATTTTGCCAGGCGCTATTGCGGGCGTTGATGGTATTGCCGCTGCACGCACAATGGGTTTGGATAGTGTGGTGTATCAAGGGCGTAAAAAACCAGCCAGTTGGAAAGGCAGCTATGCCGAGCAATTGGTCGATTTGGATGCGCTAACCGAAGCGACCGTATTTTTCCGAGGTTCGGCTCGTGAGGCGGCACAGAAGTTTCCGGCCAATGCAAACGTGGCAGCGACCATCGCCCTGGCAGGGGTGGGCATGGACGCAACTCAGGTTGAGCTGATTGCTGATCCTGCCATGACACGAAACCAGCATCGTATCCGTGTCGAAGGAACGTTTGGTGAGATGCAAATAGAAATGCAGGGCGTCGCTTTAGCCAGTAATCCTAAGACGTCCACCTTGGCAGCACTGAGTGTGGTGCGCGCTTGCTATCAACTGGGTGACGCCCTGGTCATCTAGGCGGAGAAAAACATGAAAGCATTATTTTTGGCCGGCCATTGGCGGCAAGGCCGGGGGGCGGTTGCGCGCAGCATTTTTCCAGCAGACGGTAGCGTGAATGCCGAGTTTTCTACCGCCAGCCTGGAAGATGTGCAAGAGGCCGTTCAAGCCGCGCACCGGGCCTGGCAAGAGCCCTCCTGGCGCGATAGCTTGCCCGTGGAGCGGGCTCGGGTGCTCTATAAAGTGGCCGATCTGATCGAGCAAAATGTGGCCGAGCTGGCAGCTTTGCAAACAAGAGACAACGGCAAACCGCTGGCAGAAACGCGTGGTTTGGTGATGAGTGCTGCCGCCACGGCCCGTTATACCGCCGCGTGTCTGGAAACCCTGGATACAGAGCTGACCAATGCCCGGTCCAGAGAGTGGTTGACCATGAGTGTGCATGAGCCCTTGGGGGTGGTGGCCGCCATCACACCCTGGAACTCGCCCATTGCCTCTGAAGTGCAAAAACTGGCACCCGCTTTGGCAGCGGGTAATGCCGTGATCTTGAAACCAGCCGAAGCGACATCCTTGATCGCCTTGGAACTGGCGCGCCTGTTTGAGCAAGCGGGGCTGCCTCCCGGCTTGCTAAGCGTGTTACCGGGTAAAGGTTCAGTCGTGGGCAATGCCATTGTGCAGCATCCACTGGTGAAGAAAATTTCCTTCACAGGCGGGACGAGCACAGGACGTCAGCTGGCTCATATTGCAGCAGAGCGCTTGATTGGTACCTCCCTGGAGCTGGGAGGCAAGTCGCCGACGGTGGTGTTGGAGGATGCCGATCTGGATCTGGCCGTAAATGGGGTGATCTACGGCATTTTCAGTTCCTCGGGGCAGGCTTGCATCGCCGGTGCGCGCTTGTTTGTACACGCAAACGTGTATGAGGCCTTTATGCAGCGTTTGGTCGCTAAAACACAAGCGCTGCGTGTGGGGCATCCCGAGCACGCCGCGACTCAAGTTGGCCCACTGATAGACGAGAAACACTTGAATTCGGTTGACGCCTACGTGCGACGCGCCGAACAGGAGGGCGGGCAGATTGTAGTTGGTGGGTACCGTCTGACCGAGGGTGATCTGGCGCAAGGCAATTACTACGCCCCCACCATTATTGCCGGGCTCGGTAACCGGGCCAGCGTGTGCCAGGAAGAGATCTTTGGCCCCGTGCTGGTGGTATTGCCGTTTGAGGACGAGCACGACTTGTTGCAGCAAGCCAATGACAGTGTCTACGGCTTGGCCGCCGGCCTTTGGACTGAAAACTACCGCAAGGCTTGGCAACTGGCCCGAGCACTGGATGTAGGCACGGTCTGGATTAATACCTACAAGAAATTCTCTATCTCCACACCCTTTGGCGGTTTTAAAGAAAGCGGCGTGGGCAGGGAGAAAGGCAGGCTGAGTATTTTGTCGTACATGCAGCAAAAAAGTATTTATATGGGGCTGAGTACACAGCCTGATCCATGGTGTGAAGGATGAGAGACACAAACATGACAGAAACCATTTCCGTGGGTGAGGCCATTGCCCGTGTGTTGGAGAGCCACCAGGTACGCAATGTGTATGGCGTGATTTCCATTCACAATTTGCCCATTGCCGATGCGCTGGGCCGCCGCAAGCAGGTGCAGTTTGTATGCGCCAGGGGCGAGGCGGGTAGCGTCACCATGGCCGACGCAGAATCGCGTTTCACTGGTTTGGGCGTGGCCTTGACCAGCACGGGGGCGGGGGCCGGCAATGCCGTGGGCTCGCTTATCGAAGCCTGCAATGCTGCCAGCCCTGTGCTGCATTTGACGGGCCAAGTTGAACGTGAGTATCTGGATAGAGATGCCAGTTTCATTCATGAAGCCAAAGATCAGTTGGGTTTCTTGCGCGCGTCCAGTAAAGCCGCGTATCGCATCACCAGCCCGGAGAACGCGGTGGGCATGATTCAAGAGGCCATACGCGTTGCGACTACCGTTCCCATGGGGCCGGTAAGTGTCGAGATTCCTATCGATGTGCAGGCTGCACACATAGCCTGGCCTGTCTCCCTGGAGCCGGCCGCCCCCTTGCAATTGCCTGCTTTGCAAGAGCGCGACAGAGCCCGACTGGCCGCAGCCGTTAAAGCCGCAAAACGTCCCATGCTCTGGATAGGGGGGGGAACCCTGAAAGCGGGTAAAGCCGTCCGTCAGTTGGCGGATATGGGGATTCCAGTGGTGTCGTCTACACATGCACGTGGCGTCCTGGCAGATAGTCACCCTCGTAGTTTGGGTGCATTTCACAATACCGCCGAAGTGGAAACGCTGTTGGCCGACGCGGATTTGGTCTTGGTGGTCGGTTCGCGTTTGCGCAGCAATGAAACCAAAACCTATTCCATCCAGTTTCCTGCCAACACCCTGCAAATTGATGCGAACCCGGCTGCACAACAGCGAAACTACGCCATCAGCCAGTTCGTCTGCGCAGAGGCCAACGAAGCCCTGACAGCCTTGGTGCAAGATCTGCAGGGCTGCAGCTTTGTCGATGCGGATTATGATGCCGCGATTACCCAGGCCCGTGAAGCCGCCATACTCCAATTGACTGAACAGTTGGGGCCGTATGCCGAGCTATGCTTTGCCCTGCGTGCTGCCATGCCTGAAGATGCGATCCTGGTGCGCGATATCACCATGTCCGGAAGTACCTGGGGCAGTCGGCTGTTCCCTGTACACGCCCCCTTGCAAAACATCCACTCCTTGGCAGGGGCGATCGGCTTGGGGCTGGCACACGCGATCGGTACGGCCAAAGCGAACCTGGACAAGAAGGTGGTGGCCTTGGTGGGTGATGGGGGCTTGATGCTGGGTATTGGTGAAATGGCCACGATGGTGCAAGAGCAAAGCAACCTGGTCTTGCTGGTGATGAATGACGGTGGCTATGGCGTGATGCGCGGCATACAGAAGCGCTACTTTGAAGATCGGCAGTATTACAACCAGCTGCACACACCTAGCTATCGTGATGTGGGTCGGGCGATGGGGTGCCAGGCGTATCTGGTGTCGTCCTTGGACGAATTCAAAACAGTGGTGAAGCAGGCCATTGAGCATCAAGGCCCCTCGGTGGTCGAAGTGGATATGGCTAGCATCGGACCACTACGTTTTTCAGGCCCACCTCAGAAAAAGCTGTATTGATTCATTTCATGTGGCAGAGCAGGGTGGCATGCCGCGTAAGGTAGTGCCACCCCGGCTGGATTGTGTGAAACCGCAGCTTGTGGAAATCCGCTTTCGGCGGTTGCAGACCTTGCCTTCGCATCATCCTGTTCAGCTTGGTGTTGTCTGCTAAATCTGGATGCTTTTTTATCAGCCACTCTTTCTTGTTGCCGCGTTTTTTGGGTTATGGAGGCAGCGAACAGACGTGTCGCTGGTCTATACGCTCCCTCTGATCTGCCCTGTAAACAAAAAGAATCAGGCCGCTTGAATAAAGTTGCTCAAGAACGCCTGCGTTCGTGCTTCCTGCGGGTTGCAGAATACTTGTTCGGGCGGGCCGGATTCCACGATCACGCCTTTATCAAAGAAGCAGACGCGGTCTGAGACTTCCTTGGCAAATTGCATTTCGTGGGTCACCAGCAGAATCGTCAGGTCCTGTTCCTGACTCAGCTTTTGAATGACGCCCAGCACTTCACCGACCAGCTCCGGGTCCAGGGCCGAGGTAGGCTCGTCAAATAGCAGAATATTCGGTTCCATGGCCAGGGCCCGAGCAATCCCCACACGTTGTTGCTGCCCGCCGGAGAGCTGGCTGGGGAATTTGTCGGCATGGTCGATCAGGCCCACCAGATCCAGATATTTGGTAGCCCGTTCGCGTGCCTGTTCTTTGGACAGGCCCAGCACATGGGTAGGCGCTTCGGTGACATTGCGCATCACCGTCATGTGCGGAAACAGGTTGAACTGCTGGAACACCATGCCCATTTCCTTGCGCATTTCGCGCAGGTGATTCTGGCTGGCGGGTACCAGTTTGTCATCGACCCGCTCATGCCAGAGGGGCTTGCCGGCCACGGTAATGACGCCTTCGTCGATGGTTTCCAGTGTCATCAGGATGCGCAGCACGGTGGATTTACCAGAACCGGAAGGGCCGATGATAGTGACTTTCTCACCCGGCTCCACCTGAAAGTTCAAGGCGTCCAGGACGGTGACATCACCAAACTTCTTGGTGACATTGTCAAATTGAATGATGGGGCTTGTTGTGTCAGTCATCGCAGGGGAATTCCTTGCTTGGGCAAACGCTGATCCAGCGCTCGTACCCCAGCGGAAGCCAGGAGGGTCAGCAGCAGATACAGGCCGCCCACCATGGACAGGGGAATGATGTAGTTAAAGGTGCGGTCACCAATAATCTTGGCCACGTTCAGGACTTCCAGCACCGATACGACAGAGAGTACGGGCACGTCCTTCATGATGGACACCAGGTAGTTACCCATGGCCGGGATGATGCGTGGGATAGCCTGGGGCAGGGTGATGACCATAAAGGTACGCAGCGGAGAAATATCCAGCGCGCGGGCCGCTTCAGTCTGGCCGTGGGTGACGGATTCCAGACCTGCACGGTAGACCTCGGACAGATAGGCGCTGTACTGCACCCCCAGCGCCAGTGCGCCGGTCAGGAAGGCGGGCAGCACGATGCCGTAGTCCGGCAGCACGTAGTACAGGAAAAACAATTGCACCAGCAAAGGCGTGTCGCGCAGGAATTCGGTCAGCACATAGGCGGGCCAGGAAATCAGGCGCAGGCGCACGCTTTTCAGGCCGGCCAGGATAAGTCCCAGGATAGCGGCCACCCCAAAGCCCAGTACGGCGGCTTGTATGGTGACCCACAAGCCTTTAAGCAGAATAGGCAGGATAGACAGCGCAAATGCTCCGTTGCTGCTGGTGTCCCATTCAATACCAAACAGCATGTTCAGCTCCTTTGCGCGCGCCAGCGGCCGGTTGCGCGTTCCAGCAATTTCATCAGAACCGTCAGCACCAGTGCCATGCCAAAGTACATCAGCAAGAGCAGGGTGTAGATAGTGGTGCTGTCCTGGGTGAAGTTGCGTATTTGTTCAGCTCTAAAGCTCAAGTCCCCCAGGCTGATCAAAGAGACCAGGGCCGTATCTTTCAGATTTTGTACGGCCAGATTCCCGAAGCTGGGCATCATCTCGGGGATGGCCTGGGGCAGGCTGATGCGCCACAAGGTCTGGCGCTCGGTAAAGTCCAGGGCCTTGGCGGCTTCCAGTTGAGAGTGCGGTACGGCCTGAATGGCTCCGCGTACTACTTCCGCACCATAGGCGCCAATGTTCAGGCCCAGGGCCAGGGTGCCGGCCACGACCGGGTCCAGGCGCCAGTCCAGACCCATGGACTCGCCCAGAATAGGCAGGGCAAAGTACAGCCAGAACAGCTGTACCAATAAAGAGGTGCCGCGAAAAACTTCAATAATCGTGATGGACAGTGAGCGCAGGGCCACCGAGTGGGACAGCCTGCCTATGCCCAGGGCAAAGGAGGCGATCGCTCCCACTACGGTTGAATACAGCGTGAGCTGTATGGTGACCCAGGCCCCTTCCATCAGGGCCGAGCTGTAACTTAACCAATCCATATCAGGTTCCAGACAAGGGCAGGCGGTGCACCTTGTGTGCGCTGTCGGCCCTTGCAAGGAGCCGCGCAGGCCCGTGCGGCCGCCTTACCCGCAGGTGAAGGATCAGGCTTTACACAGCTGTTCCGTGGATTTCTCAAACGAGTGCTTGGCGTCTTCTTCGGTAAAGCCATGTTTGCTCAGGATGGCTTTCCATTCATCGGTTTTCTTGAATTCGGCCAGTTCCTTGTTGACCGCGTCGCGCAGGTCTTCGGATTCCTTGGCAAAGGCAAAACCGCCCCAGCTACGAACCGGGTTGCCGTCAATGATGGGGTCCTTGAATTCGGCGGCCAGTTCCACCTTGCCGCCCCCTTTGGAGGCCAGGTCACTGGCTGTCTGGCCGGTTGCGGCATAGGCATCGGCACGGCCTGTTGCCACGGTGGAGATGGCATCGGCATTGTTGGAAATGGTGATCATGCGATCATCGGGCACCCCCAGGGCCTGCATCATTTCCAGCTGATCAGCCCCAGCCATGATGGCAATCTTGTGATCGGTCTTGGCGAAGTCTTCGTAAGAGTGAATGTTCTTGGGATTGCCCTTGGCCACCAGCAGGCCTTCGCCATAGGAGCTGTTGGGCTCGGAGAACAGCACGGTATTGCAGCGTTGCGGCAGGATGGCCATTTCAGCGGCCACCATATCAAAGCGCTTGGCTTGCAGACCGGGAATCAGGGAGCCGAAATTGGCGGTTTCCCATTTGATCTCTTTGACACCCAGGCGCTCCATGATGGCCTGGGCCACTTCCGGGCCAGCGCCTTGAGCTTTGCCGGACATGTCCATGTATCCGTACGGAATTTCGTTAGCAACGGCGACGCGAATCACGCCGCGCTCTTTGACTTGTTCCAGCGTGACAGCTTGGGCGCTGGAAGCGGCAGCCAGGGTGCCCAGCAGGGCAAAGGCCAGCGCGCAGAGGGGCTTGGATTGTAGTTTCATCATGAGTCCTTTTCTCGCCTATACCATTTCGTTATGAATGATTTGTTTTACGAAAGATTTGTAGGGAAATCATAGCGCATAAAATCATTCGTACTCAAATTAAATGGATAGAAACTATCGACGAAAAGAACTGATTAGAATTTATATATAAGCAAAGAGTTTGGTCTTAGGGAAAATGCGTGGTGTTTTGAGTACGTGTTTTTACTATGCTCCCAAGGATTAAAGAGCGCTTGTCCTCTTAAAAGCGCCTGGCTTGTGCCTACCCCAGATTGATTCATGAATGAGTTCGGCGCGCCTTCGGGCGCGCCGACACCTTTTTTGGAAAGTGCGCTTTACGGCGCTTTCAAACCCTGCTGGTGCGGGAAATGCACGGTATCAAGAACACTGTGCGGTCCCAGCAAGAATGCTCGCCCCTACGCGGTGCAGCGCCTCTTGTACTGGCAGCTGGCGACTTCTTCAGATCAGAAGTGCAGCCGGAAAAAAAGTTGGTGACAGACTTACTTAATGCAAAATCGTGGAGGCTCTATGAGCAGAGAAGAGGGCGGTTTTATAAAACAGCATCTGATTTGGGTGCTGGTTGCGGTGCTGGGGGCCTTTGCCCTGGGAACGGTGGCGCTAAGCCGGGGGGAGAGCATCAATGCTCTATGGATCGTAGTTGCCGCAGTCTGCGTCTATTTGATTGCCTATCGTTACTACAGCCGCTTCATTGCTCGCAAGGTCTTTGAGCTGGACGCCACCCGCATGACGCCTGCCTGGCGTCATAACGATGGTCTGGACTATGTACCGACCAATAAGCATGTGCTCTTTGGGCACCACTTCGCGGCGATTGCAGGCGCGGGCCCCTTGGTCGGGCCGGTGCTGGCTGCGCAAATGGGTTATCTGCCCGGCATGCTCTGGATTCTGGCCGGTGTGGTGTTTGCGGGGGCGGTGCAGGACTTTACCGTTCTGTTCATCTCCATGCGCCGCGACGGGCGCTCGCTGGGGGATCTGATCAAGTCCGAACTGGGCACGGTGCCCGGTGTGATTGCGTTGTTTGGCGCCTTCATGATCATGGTTATCATCCTGGCCGTGCTGGCGCTGATTGTGGTCAAGGCCCTGATCAACTCACCGTGGGGCACCTTTACGGTGGCAGCGACGATTCCGCTGGCCATTTTCATGGGGATTTATCTGCGCTTCCTGAGGCCGGGCCGTATTGGCGAGGTCTCGGTGATCGGGCTGATCTTTCTGCTGGCCGCCATTGTCTATGGTCAGGATGTGGCTGCGCACCCAACCTGGGGGCCGTTCTTCACTTTGAATGGCGAAGAGCTGACCTGGGCGCTGATCATTTACGGCTTTATTGCCGCCGTGCTGCCTGTGTGGTTGTTGCTGGCTCCGCGTGACTATCTGTCCACTTTCCTGAAAATCGGCACCATTGTGGGTCTGGCCATCGGGATTGTGATCGTGGCTCCCGAGCTGAAAATGCCAGCGACCACCAAATTCATTGATGGCACAGGTCCGGTCTGGTCCGGCAGCTTGTTCCCCTTCCTGTTCATCACCATTGCTTGCGGTGCCGTGTCCGGTTTCCACGCCTTGATTTCCTCGGGTACCACACCCAAGATGATCGAGAACGAAACCCAGGCACGCTACATCGGTTATGGCGGCATGCTGATGGAATCCTTCGTCGCCATCATGGCGTTGGTCGCCGCCTGCGTGATCGAGCCCGGCATTTACTACGCCATGAACAGCCCGGCCGCCTTGATTGGCACCACGCCTGAACAGGCCGCACAAGTGGTGTCCAGTTGGGGCTTTCTGATTACACCCGCCGATCTGACCCAAATGGCCAGCGATGTGGGCGAAAACAGCATTATTTCCCGTGCCGGTGGCGCGCCTACCTTGGCCGTGGGTATGGCCTTCATCTTGCACAACGTCATCGGCGGGCCTGCGATGATGAGCTTCTGGTACCACTTTGCCATTCTGTTTGAAGCGCTGTTCATTCTGACGGCAGTAGACGCCGGTACTCGTGCAGGTCGCTTCATGCTGCAAGACTTGATGGGCACCTTTGTACCAGGCTTGCGGCGTACGGAGTCCCTGGTTGCCAACTTGATTGCCACTTCCTTGTGCGTGGCGGCGTGGGGCTACTTCCTGTATCAGGGCGTGGTCGATCCGCTGGGCGGCATCAATACCTTGTGGCCTTTGTTTGGTATCGCCAACCAGATGCTGGCAGCGGTGGCGCTGGTCCTGGGTACGGTGGTGCTCTTCAAGATGAAGAAAGACCGCTACGCATGGGTGACCGTGGTTCCCACTATCTGGCTGCTGATTTGCACGCTGGTGGCGGGCTTTCAGAAAATGTTCCACCCCGATCCCAAGATCGGCTTTTTGGCCCATGCCAAGGTATACCAGCAGGGTCTGGCGGAACAAACCGTCATGGCACCGGCCAAATCACTGGAGCAGATGCAGCAGGTTATTTTCAACGATTACGTGAACTCCACCTTGTGCGGTCTGTTCATTTTCGTGGTCTTGAGCATGGTGTTCTTTGGCATCCGTTGCGTGTTGAAAGCGCGCCGCAGCACAGAGCCGCATTCTGCCGAGACTCCCTACGAGCCATTGCCGGCTCAAGCGGCAGCAGGAGCTTGATATGAAAGGCTTATTGACAGGAGCCATCTCGCGCAGTGCCCAGGCAGGGCGGGGTACCGGGCGCTATCTGGCCACAACCTTGCGCCTGATGGTGGGCGTGCCTGATTACGAAACCTATCTGAATCATATGCGGGTAAATCACCCCGATCAGAAACCGATGGAGTACGCCGAGTTTTTCCGCGAGCGACAGCAAGCTCGTTATGGCGGAAAAGGGCGGATAGCGTGCTGCTAAATTAGGCAGCTAAGGGCCAGAACCCTGTGTTCTGGCCCTTTTCCCTCTACGCAGGACAGATAGTGATCAGGTTTGTATGTAGATGTAAAAATAAGACAAACAAGTCATCTAAACGATTTATCGTGGTTTTTCGCGATAACACGAAACAAAAGGGCTAATAAAAAACGCTAAACGAAATAGTTATTTCGTTTGATGGTGTTTTTTAGGGCCTTGTTGGTATAAATATTTTGTTGTTCTGCGTTTTTGTGGGTGAATCTTGCTGGTTTTGTTGGCGGCGCGTCCGGAACTGTGTTAGGATTTTTCCCATGACTTTCGCAACCCCCGTTTTCTTCTTTTATTTTTATGCTTTTCCGATGCCGCTGGTGGAGGAAAGGACGGGTTGCACCAAACACAAGTAAGACCCAAATCCTGAAATAAGCCGCCAGCATTGTCCGGGCGGCTTTTTTTTCGTTTGCCCCCGGACCTGGCAAACCAACTGGAGTTCAATCGTGTCGCACAATACTGATGATTTACGGATTCGTGAAATTAAGGAGCTGTCTCCCCCATCCCATGTGATGCGCGAGTTCCCATGTACCTCTGCTGTCTCGACCACGGTTCACAAGGCACGCCGCAGCATTCACAAAATCCTTCACGAACGGGATGATCGTCTGGTGGTCGTGGTGGGCCCTTGTTCCATTCACGATACTGAAGCCGCAATGGACTACGCCCGCCGTTTGACAGTGGAGCGCAAGCGCTTTGCGCCCGAGCTGGAAATTGTGATGCGTGTGTACTTCGAAAAGCCACGTACCACCGTGGGCTGGAAAGGGCTGATCAACGACCCCTTCATGGATGGCAGCTTCAACATCAATCAGGGCTTGCGTACGGCGCGTGAATTGCTGCTGGCCGTGAACCAGCTGGATTTGCCCGCTGGCTGCGAGTTCCTGGACATGATTACTCCCCAGTACATTGCTGATCTGGTTTCCTGGGGCGCCATTGGTGCGCGTACCACTGAAAGCCAGGTTCACCGCGAACTGTCCTCCGGATTGTCCTGCCCCGTCGGCTTCAAGAACGGCACCGATGGCAATATCCGTATTGCTCTGGACGCGATCAAGGCCGCTTCCCAGCCACACCATTTCCTGTCGGTCACCAAGGGTGGTCACTCCGCCATTGTGTCCACCGTGGGTAATAACGATTGCCACGTGATTCTGCGCGGCGGCAAGACACCGAACTACGATGCTGAAAACGTTGAGGCAACCAGCCAGGCCATGATCAAGGCCGGCATGGTGCCGCGTGTGATGGTCGATGCCAGCCACGCCAACAGCAATAAAGACTACCGCCGTCAGCCCGAAGTGCTGGCCGATGTGGCCGGTCAGATCTCGGGCGGCGATATGCGTATCTGCGGCGTGATGATCGAAAGCCATCTGGTAGGCGGTCGTCAGGACGTGGTGGAAGGCAAGCCCTTGACCTACGGCCAAAGCATCACCGACGGTTGCATCGATTGGGATGACACCGTGGTGGTTCTGGAAAAACTGGCTGAAGCGGTGCGTCAGCGTCGCCAGGCACGAGTCGCTCTTGAAGAGGGGGCACTTAGCCACTCATAATAGGGTTTTGCCTTTTTGGAATGCTCATGAATGCTCCCGGTCATGCCGATCTAGCGCGGCGCCCTTTACCTGAAGGTTTTGTAGAAGCCTTGCAGGCTCAGTTCCAAGAGCGGTGCTCGCTTTCTCACGCTGTGCGTGAACACCATGGACGGGATGAATCGCCGTATCCACCCATGCTGCCTGATGTGGTTGTTTTTGCTCGCAGCACAGAAGAAGTAGCCTGGGTGGCACGTCATTGTCATGAGCATCATGTTCCCCTGATCCCTTACGGGGCCGGTTCCTCCCTGGAAGGGCATTTCCTGGCAATTCAAGGTGGCGTCAGCCTGGACTTGTCCGGCATGGATGAGATCGTGGCGATTAACGCCGAAGACTTCACCGCCACAGTGCAAGCTGGCGTGACACGCATGGCCTTGAACGAGCATATTCGTGATACGGGTTTGTTCTTCCCCATCGATCCCGGTGCGGATGCCAGCCTGGGCGGGATGGCTGCAACCCGTGCCTCCGGTACCAATGCCGTGCGTTACGGCACCATGCGTGAAAACGTCCTGACCCTGAAGGTCGTCACGGCAGATGGCCGCATTATCGATACGGCTAACCGCGCCAAGAAATCCTCCGCCGGTTACGACCTGACCCGCCTGTTCATCGGTAGCGAAGGCACACTGGGCATCATCACCGAAGTGACGGTGCGTCTGTACCCGCAACCCGAAGCCATTTCTGCCGCCATCTGTAATTTCCCCGATCTGCGCTCTGCCGTGCAAAGTGTGATCGAGGTCATTCAAATGGGTATTCCGATTGCGCGCGTTGAGTTCATGGATACGGCCGCCGTACGTGCCACCAATGCCTACAGCAAGCTGACGCTGAAAGAATCGCCCCTGTTGTTGTTTGAATTCCACGGCAGCCCCAGCGGTGTGCAGGAACAGGCTCAGGTGGTTCAGGAAATTACCCGTGAAAACGGTGGCATGGACTTTGAATGGGCTGACAAGGCCGAGGATCGTTCCCGCTTGTGGACAGCCCGACACAATGCCTATTTTGCCGGTTTGCAACTGCGCCCCGGCTGTCGTTCCAGCACCACGGACGTTTGTGTGCCTATCTCCGCGTTGGCAGAGTGTGTGGCGCAAACCGCGGCCGATATGGATCAAGCTCCCTTCCCGTACACCATCGTGGGCCATGTGGGCGATGGCAACTTCCACGTTCTGATGCTGCTGGATGCCGATAGCCAGGAAGAGTGGGACGAGTCCGAGCGCCTGAACCATCGTCTGGTAGAGCGCGCCATTGCCATGCAGGGTACGTGTACCGGCGAGCACGGTGTGGGCTTGCACAAGATGGAGTTCATGCTGGCCGAGCACGGTCAGGATGCACTGGATGTGATGAGCAGCATCAAGCAGGCGCTGGATCCTCACAACATCATGAACCCCGGCAAGATGTTGCCCCCGCGTCCTCTGGACTGATCGCGCTTGAGTCACACTTGAGTTGCTCTGAAAGCCCGGACCGCGTGTTCGGGCTTTTTATTTGTGTCCTGGGCAGCACAGTTTTCCATAAACCCCAGCCGTGGGCAGTGTCTGCCTGTACATGCGTCAGGGCAGGCGTACAATGCCTTTTTTAGTTAGTCAGGTGCACGCGCCAGACCGCAGGTCTGCTTGCTGCGGCACCTCTCATCATCACTGCAATGACTATTTCCACCAAAAAAGGTCGCGTCGTTATCGGAATGTCCGGCGGCGTGGACTCCTCTGTCTCGGCCTGGCTCCTTAAAGAGCAAGGTTATGAAGTCGTGGGCCTGTTCATGAAGAACTGGGAAGACGACGATGACTCCGAATTTTGCTCCTCGCGCCAGGATTGGCTGGATGCGGCCAGCGTGGCCGATCTGGTCGGGGTTGAGATCGAGGCAGTCAACTTCGCTGCGGAATATAAAGACCGCGTGTTTGCGGAGTTCTTGCGGGAATACTCGGCAGGCCGTACCCCGAATCCCGATGTTCTGTGCAATGCGGAAATCAAGTTCAAGGCTTTTCTGGACCACGCCATGACCTTGGGTGCGGACTGGATTGCCACTGGCCATTACGCCCGTGTGCGTGGCGTGCCCATGGCTGGGGGCGGTACAGACTATCAGCTCCTGAAAGGTCTGGATGCGTCCAAGGACCAGAGCTATTTTCTGCATCGCCTGAACCAGGCGCAGCTGTCGCGCACCTTGTTCCCGTTGGGCGAGATCAACAAGCAGGAAGTGCGCCGTATTGCCGAGGAATTGAAGCTGCCCAATGCAGCTAAAAAAGACTCGACCGGCATTTGCTTTATTGGCGAGCGTCCTTTCCGCGAGTTCCTGAATCGCTATCTGCCTACTCAACCCGGTCCGATCAAGACACCAGAAGGGCAGGTGCTGGGGCAGCACGTGGGCCTGGCTTTCCACACCTATGGTCAGCGCAAGGGTTTGGGCATTGGTGGCGTCAAGGGCAAGCAGCGCGAAGACGGTACTGCCGACGCCTGGTATGCCGCCCGCAAGGATCTGGCCACGAACACGCTGTATGTGGTGCAAGGGCACGATCACCCGTGGCTGCTGCAGTCCGAATTGAAGGCTGAACAGACCAGTTGGGTAGCGGGCCATCCGCCAGCGCTGGGCCCGATTCATGCCAAGACCCGTTATCGCCAGGCCGATGCAGCCTGCACGATCCTGGCTGCCGATGGCGACAGCCTGTCCCTGCATTTTGATCAGCCCCAATGGGCCGTGACTCCAGGCCAGTCCGTGGTCCTGTATGACGGTGACCGCTGCCTGGGCGGCGGCATTATTCAATAAGAGGCGAGCATGGATCCCATTCTTGTCATCAGTTTGCTGGTGCTGGGTGCCGGTATAGGGTTGGCCGCGGGTCTGCTGGGGATTGGCGGGGGCATGATTCTGGTGCCATTCCTGACCTTCCTGCTGCCGCTGTTTGGTGTGCCGCAAGAGCTGGCCGTGCATGCGTCCATTGCCACGGCCATGGCCACGATTCTGTTCACTTCCTTGTCCAGTGTGCGGGCGCACCATAAACATGGCGCCATCCGTTGGGACGTGGTCAAGGTGATGGTGCCCGGTTTGATCGTGGGCGGGCTGCTGTCGGGCGGCGCGATTTTTGCCATGATCAACAGCACGGCGCTGGCGATTGTGTTCGGTGTGTTCGTCTTGTATTCGGCCTCTAAAATGGCGCGCAAGTCGGCCCCGGTGCAAGGCCGCTCCCTGCCTGCTCCATTCTGGATTGCTGCCATGGGAGCCTTGATCGGCTTTGTCTCAGGTCTGTTAGGCGCAGGCGGGGCCTTCTTGTCCGTGCCCTTCATGTTGCGCGGTAATGTGCCCGTTCGGCAGGCCGTCGCTACTTCGGCTGCCTTGGGCTTTTTCATCGCCCTGGCCAATAGCGTGGGCTATATCTGGTCCGGACAGGCCACCTTCGGCAGCCATCCCGGCATGATTGGCTTTATCTACTGGCCTGCCTTGTTGATTGTTTCGGCCACCAGTATTTGTACGGCTCCCTTGGGCGCCAGTCTGGCCCACAAAATTGACCAGGTGACACTCAAGCGCATCTTCGCTGGCATGCTGACTGTGCTGGCGATCTACATGATTACGCAGGCCACCACACAGGCTTGAGTCAGGCAATAAAAAAAGGCAGACCCAGGGGTCTGCCTTTTTGCTTTCAGAGCCTCTCAATACGCTTCCCATACTGAGTTGCCGCAGGTTTGTTCAAGCATCAAGCATAATTCCGGGCCCTTCTCCAGACATAAAAAAACCCATTCAAAAGAATGGGCCCTGGCTTGCTAGCGCAACGCTCACTGCGTAGGCGGTAAGGTGCTGGCAAACGAGGGGCGCGCTTGGAGTTTTTCATCCAGGCGTTGCAGATTGCCGTACTGCGAGCGCCAGTCCAGTTCAGGAAAGCGCAGATCCAGATAACCCAGTGCGCAGCCTACGGCAATATCGGCCAGGCTAAAGCTGGTGCCCATGCAAAAGGACTGGTCACCCAAGGTGTTGTTCATGGATTGCAGGGCGGCGGTGATCTTGCTGTTTTGGCGGTCAATCCAGGCGGGCAGGCGCATTTCTTCGGGACGGCGTTTTTCCACCACGATGGCAACGCAGGCATCAAGCAAGCCATCGGCAATGGCTTCCCAGCATTTAACCGCAGCGCGATCACGTCCGGCTTGGGGAATCAGGCGGCCGACGGGCGAGAGGGTATCCAGATACTCGACGATCACGCGGGAGTCAAACAAGCTTGCCTGATCATCCATAATCAGACAGGGGACTTTGCCCAGTGGATTGTGTTTCAGAATATCGCTGTCATCGGCCCACACATCCTCCAGAATCAGCTCGTAGTCGAGCTTTTTTTCCGCCATGACAACACGCACTTTGCGCGCGTATGGGCTGGTGAGGGAAGCTAGAAGTTTCATAAAAAGCTATCAAAAGTTGCAGGCTCAAAAAGTATAGCAGGAACCTATGGGCGAACGCCCCGCAGGCCGGGCCTGAACCTGCCGCTGGAAACAATGTCGAAAAACTGTGGTTTATTCGTCAAAGCCTCGAACAGTCGTCGCATTCTGACCCCATGCTGAACACGCGGCATACGGGTGTCAGCCCGCAATGTTAGAATGCGGGCTGACTTTATTCCCCCTTCTTTTCTGTAGAACGATGCACATAGCCGATACCCTGAGCACTCTGAATGCCTTGTCGCCATTGGACGGGCGTTATGGCAGCCGTACCGCCCCCTTGCGTGGCCTGTTGTCCGAAGCCGCATTTATGTGGCATCGCGTGGAGGTCGAAGTGGCCTGGTTGATCGGCCTGTCCGACGCGGGTCTACCTGAACTGCCTGCTTTCTCCGCCCAAGCCCGCGAGGTGCTCAAGAGCCTGGTGCAGAACTTCTCGGAAGACGATGCCGCCCGTATCAAGGCCATCGAGCGCACCACCAACCACGACGTGAAAGCCGTGGAATACTGGTTGAAAGAAAAAGTGGCCGACCACGCCGAGCTGTCCGCAGCGGCTGAATTCATCCACTTCTCCTGCACCTCTGAAGACATCAACAACACTTCGCACGCCCTGATGTTGACGCGTGCCCGTGAGCAGGTGATCCTGCCCCAGTTGCAGGAAGTGTGTGATGCCATCAAGGCCCAGGCCCGTCTGCATGCCGAGCAGCCGTTGCTCTCGCGCACCCACGGTCAGCCTGCCAGCCCCAGCACCATGGGCAAAGAGTTCGCCAACGTGGCCGCCCGCTTGCAAAACGCCATTAGCGCCATCGCCGCTGTTCAGCCTCTGGCTAAACTGAACGGTGCAACCGGTAACTACAACGCGCACTTCTCGGCTTACCCCGAAATTGACTGGCCAGCCTTCAGCAAGAAGGTGCTGAATGGTCTGGGCCTGACGCAAAACGTCTACACCATTCAGATCGAACCGCATGACTGGATGGCTGCCCTGTTTGACGCGATTGCCCGCGCCAATACCATTCTGCTGGACTTCAACCGTGACGTTTGGGGCTACATCTCCCTGGGTTACTTCAAGCAGCGCCTCAAAGAAGGCGAGATCGGTTCGTCCACCATGCCGCACAAGGTCAACCCGATTGACTTTGAAAACTCGGAAGGCAATCTGGGCCTGGCCAACGCCATGCTGCGTCACCTGTCCGAGAAGCTGCCTATCTCCCGCTGGCAGCGTGACCTGACTGACTCGACCGTGCTGCGTAACCTGGGCGTGGCCCTGGGCTACAGCGTGGTGGCCTATGACGCCTGCCTGCGTGGCATCGGCAAGCTGGAACTGAACGCGGCCGCCGTGGATGCCGATATTGATGCTTGCTGGGAAATCCTGGCCGAGCCCGTGCAAACCGTGATGCGCCGCTATGGTTTGCCCCAGCCTTACGAACAACTCAAAGCCCTGACCCGTGGTCGTGGCATTACCGAAGAAGCGTTGCGCGAGTTTATTGGTGGCCTGGAGCTGCCTGCAGACGCTAAAAACTATTTGCTTGAGCTAACTCCACGCAGCTATCTGGGCGTCGCGGTACAGTTGGCCCAGGCAATCTGAATCCATAGAGCAGGGTCACTGTGCAGTGACTCTGCCTGATTGGGTTTCTTGAGCCAGTGCTTTATGAAGTGTTTTATGTTTCATCACACAGGAGTTCCCATGAAAAAACTTGCGTTTTTGACTGCCGCTGCCGCCTTGTGCGCCGCGTTTGTCACGCCAGCTACAGCCCAATTCGCCAAGCCCGAGCAAGCCGTGAACTATCGTCAAGCCAGCATGTCGCTGATTGGTTCTCACTTCGGTCGTATGGCTCCCGTCGCTAAAAAGGAAGCGCCTTACGACGCGGCTGCTATCGCCAAGAACGTGGAAGTGCTGACTGTTTTGGCAGCTCTGCCTTGGGGCGCATTTGGTGCCGGTACTGAAGGCGGCGAGACCAAAGCTGAAGCCTGGAGCGATGCCCAGGGTTTCAAGCAAGCTACCGATGATTTCACCGCTGCGATCGACAAGCTGAAAGTGGCGTCTGACTCGGGCGACTTTGATGCCTTCCGCGTGGCTTTCGGTAATGTGGGCAAGTCCTGTAAGACTTGTCACGACGCTTACCGCAAAGAAAAATAAGCAGCCGTTCTGCTTATAAAAAAAGCCCTCGAAAGAGGGCTTTTTCTTTTAGGTTTGTACCTGTGTTTAAAGGGGGCTGTTTGCCGGTGGGCAAGATAATCAAGAATCATGATGGGATCTCAATGTTGATAACCCGTTTCACCGTGGGTACGGATATCCAGACCTTCACGCTCATGGTCAGCATCGACACGTAAACCACCGCAGACGACTTTGGCAATTTTGAAGGCAATCCAGGCAGCCACACCGGACCAGACCAGAGTCAGCAAGACACCTTCGAGCTGAATCCACAACTGCATCCAGATACTGTTGCCAGCAGCGGTACCGGGACCACCCAGAACAGGGGCGTTGAACAGACCCGTGAGCAACGCGCCCACAATCCCGCCCAAACCGTGAATGCCAAAAACGTCCAGCGTATCGTCAGCACGTAGCCAGCGCTTCAGAACATTAACGCCCCACAGGCAAGCCAGGGAGGTAATCAGGCCAATGGCCAGTGCACCGGAAGGAGCCACAAAACCAGCTGCCGGGGTAATGCCAACCAAACCTGCGATCGCACCCGAGCAGGCACCCAGCAAGGAAGGGTGACCTTTGCTGATCCATTCGCCCAAGGTCCAGGCCACAACGCCAATGGCAGCGGCCAGCATGGTGTTGAAGAAGGCCAGTGTGGCATTTTCATTGGCTGACAAAGCCGAGCCTGCGTTGAAACCGAACCAGCCTACCCACAGCAGAGCTGCACCAATAAAGGTCAAGGGCAGGTTGTGAGGGGGCATGGCTTCACGACGGTAGTTCAGACGTGGGCCAATCATCCAGGCACCGACCAGACCGGCAATACCGGCATTGATGTGCACGACAGTCCCACCGGCAAAGTCCAGCGCGCCACGGGAGTTGAGCAAGCCGCCGTGCTGTTCATCGGCAAACCAGACCATATGGCAAATGGGCAGATAGGCCAGGGTGAACCAGATCACGGTAAAGACCAGGATGGCCGACAGGCGGGTACGTTCTGCCAGACTACCGACAACCAGAGCGCAAGTCAGACCGGCAAAGGTAGCCTGAAAAGACGCAAACAGCAGTTCAGGCAAAGTGCCCGACATGGAGAACTGTTGGTCAGCAGCGGTGAACATGCCGTTGAACAAGACCTTGTCGAAACTGCCAATCAAGGGATTGCCAGCGGTAAAGGCCAGTGAGTAGCCATAGATAAACCACAGCACCACCCCCAGACTGAACACCAGCAAGGTCTGGGACAACATGGACAAGGCATTTTTTTGACGCACCATCCCCGAGTAAAACAGGGCCAGGCCCGGCGCGGCCATCATCAGTACCAGAAGCGTGGAGACCAGCATCCACGATAGATCAGCGTTGTTCATGATGGAGTCTCCGATTACAGGGCTTGTTCATCGCATTCGCCGGTGCGGATGCGGATGACGTGGTCCAGCGGCTGGACAAAGATCTTGCCGTCACCAATACGACCGGTGCGGGCGCTGCTTTGAATGGCTTCCAGAACGCTTGGCAACTGCTCGTCGGGAATAGCCAGTTCAATGCGGATCTTGGGCAGGAAGTCGACCGCATATTCCGCACCGCGGTAAAGCTCGGTGTGGCCTTTCTGGCGACCAAAACCCTTGACCTCGGTAAGCGTCATCCCCTGTATGCCCAGATCGGAAAGGGCCTCGCGTATCTCGTCAACCTTGAAGGGTTTGACGATGGCGGTAATCAATTTCATAGGTGTTCCTGAAGTAAACACAGGCAAGCTGGCCTTGCGGATGCAAAGGAACACCGAGAGGGGTAGGAGACGGTTGAGAGGGGGCCGACCGGGATGGGTAATCCTGGTGGATGGCTTGAGTGCAACCGGGCAGTGCCGGTGTGAGCGACTCTCCGGCTGTCGGCAGGGTGTGCGACAGCGCGAACGCAAGTGGTAGGCAAGCGGACCTGTGTTGTAGGTTGAAGAGCAACACAATTCCGGCAAGGCGAGTAAGCTAGCTAGGCACGTGACCCCGGTCTTGCCTAGTCGGTGGGCAGCGAGATAACAGCAGCGCTCTGTGACGCCTGTCTCCGCTCATCTCACCACCGCAGGAACAACGACTATGGAAAAATAATATATTCTGCAGCGCAACAAGTGAGCATTGTGTGCAGTTTTTTTTTGAATAGTCTTAACTTTGCAACATTCGATTTGGAAAAATGACTGGTTTGGAAGCAGGCAGAACAGGCCTGTTCAGGCAGCACTGGTCTGGACTGATGCGGTCTGAATGGCAGGCCCCGAAGGGGGGATGGTCATGGTGCACGCTACAAGCAGGTGCAGCATTTCAAGCGGGGCAGGTGAATGGTGGATGACCGGGCAGCCGGCAGGAAAGAGCTGCCCATACATCGATCCAGCGTGTTCTGCGACTAGCAGGGTTCAAGAGAGCAGCTCAGGACCCTGGTGCATCTTGGTTTTTTTGCTGGCTGTACTCGGAGTGGGGACGACAAGCGGTACATGCCGCCGGTTAAATGCCTGCAGGCCCCCTTGCCATAACTTGAATCCCAGGCAGACGTCCCATTTGTTGCGTTGATATAGCCAATGGGTTTGACAAACAGTGCAGTGGTAAAGACTTTCCGTGCTTTGTTCGTCGGCGTCATCGACCCGTCTGATGGGTTTGAGGTAGGGATGCCGTTGGGCGTTAGGTTGCGAGAGTGGAAGGGTTTGGCACATGATGCACATGGTGCCTCGATCGAGCTGGGCCATACAATGCTCCTCAAATAATTTTTGCGGTTGATGTAATAGCGTTTGCAACCTGGCTTGCTAATCAGCCTATGGTGATGGTTTGTAATAAATGTCACCACGATTCACTGTACTGCAGAAAATGTAGCAGCTATTTCAGGCCGCATCTCAATGTAATGACATGCGACCTGCGTTTGACAAGACAGAGCGTAAACTCTCGCGGATGCGGGCTTGCGAAGCCACAGGCTGAGGTTATTTTTTGGATGGCGGCTCATTGCCAGGGATCTTTTTTGGATCAGGCTCGGGGTTGGGAGTTTTGCCGGGAGGGGTGGTGTCGGGGGCTTTGGTGGGATCAATCGCATTTAGCATGAACATCTCCTGACTAAAATGATCTTCCAGCGTATCGGATTTATGGCGCAGGCATCGTAAACAACTATGACTATAGGAAAAGCGGCGCTTGTCGTTTCTTGTTGCATCGAAAAATAAGGGGACAGGCAAAGGATAAGCTCTTGTCTGGCGATGCTATGATCAAACTCCTGATAGAAAGCGGACTAGCGCCTTGGGAAGCGAGTTGGAAAAAACCACCCTGGACCTGGAGAATTTTCTCCCGTATCAAGTCACAATACTGGCCTCGCATATTGCGGTGACCTTTGCGCGCCAGCATGCGCAGCAATTTGGGTTATCCATTCCGGAGTGGCGCATTATTGCGACCTTGGGTCGCTATGGCACCTTGACCTCTGGCAGTTTGACTGAGCGCACCAGCATGGACAAGGCCAAGGTCAGCCGTGCGGTTTCCCGCCTGACAGCCGCCCAGTTGATTGCTCGTCGTGATAATGAAAACGATATGCGCAGCAATCTGCTGTGCCTGACCGAGCAGGGCCAGCAAGTGCATGATCGCATCGTGCCTATCGCCCTGGATTTGGAGCAAGAACTGACGTCCGTGCTTAGCCAGGAAGAGCTCAGCTCCTTTAAAGAAATGATGACGCGCCTGGAAAACCGCATGGTTCAGCGCTTTGGCAGCGATTTCAGCGGCGACGCACATATTTGAAGTTTCAAGGGTAATTACCGGGTTGTGCTGAATTCTTCTCACGCTAATATTGTTTCGTTTGAAACGAAACAATATTCAGGAGATGAAAAATGGTGCAGGCCGTAGACAGTCCAATCGCAGCCAGTCGCTTGGAAACCAGAATTATGTCGCCCGCTATCGGCGTAGAGGTAGCGGGAGTCGATTTAACTCAGCCCTTGGAGGACACGCAGGTGCAGGAACTGCGTGCCTTGTTGTTGAAGCATCAATTGCTGGTGTTTCGTGATCAGCCTTTGAACGCAGCACAGCACGTTGCGTTCGCCCGTCGTTTTGGGGAGCTGGAAGTGCATCCGGTTTTCCCTCACGATCCGGACTATCCTGAGCTGGTGCTGTTAGGCGGCAATAACACGCAACCGGGACGTGAGAATATCTATCACAGCGATGTCAGCTGGCGGGCCGAACCTTCCATGGGCTCCATCCTGCGCTGCATCGAATGTCCACCCGCCGGGGGCGACACCATCTGGTGCAATATGGCACTGGCCTATGAAAACTTGCCGCCTCACATAAAAGATATCTTGCATGAACTGGAAGCCGTGCATGATTTATTGCCTGGTTTCATAGACCGTATTCCTGAGGAGGACAGGGCGGCAATGCGAGACCGTTTTCCAGCGCAGACACACCCTGTGGTGCGTACTCATCCAGAAACCGGTCAGCGGATTTTGTATGTCAGCAGTTGGACTACCCATCTGGCCAATTACATCGAAACCGGCTTTTTCCGTGGCATGCCCGAGCTGCAAAGCGGCGCTCATTTCCTGCTGCAGTATTTGGTGGATCAGGCTCGTCATCCTGAATACCAGGTGCGCTTGAAATGGCAGCCTCACACCATCGCATTTTGGGATAACCGGGCGACTCAGCATTATGCTGTTCAGGATTACTTCCCTTTGCCCCGACAAATGGCCCGAGCCACTATTGTGGGTGACCGTCCTTATTGATCGTATCGCTGCATTTTTGACAAGTTGGGGGGAGACATGGAAAACCAAAAAAAGTATTTCCCAGGACAGCGGTACGTCGTGGTGTTCTTGTTGTTTTTGTTCATGGTGATCAATTTCGCGGACAAGGCGATATTTGGTCTGGTCGCGGTGCCGCTGATGGAGGAACTGGCCATCAGCCCGCAGCAGTTTGGCACGATTGCAGGCAGCTTTTTCTTTCTGTTTGCGATCTCGGGCATTGTGGTGGGTTTTATGTCCAATACGGTGTCATCGCGCTTGTTGCTGGTGGGGCTGGTCATTATCTGGTCGATTGCGCAGGTGCCGGTTGCCATGGGCGCCAGTACGATTGCCGCCTTGATGGCTTGCCGCATTTTGCTGGGCATAGGAGAGGGGCCGGCTTATCCCTTGGCCTTGCACGCTTGTTATAAGTGGTTCCCGGATCAGGAGCGAACCTGGCCTACCGCCATCGTGATGCAAGGCGGGCAGGTGGGGATGTTGCTGGCCGGTCCCTTGGTGGGATACCTGGCAATCAGCCACGGCTGGCGCTCGGTGTTCTGGGTGACGGCAGCGGCAGGAGTGCTGTGGCTGCTTGTGTGGGCCGTGCTGGGTAAAGATGGCCCGATCAGTGCCACTGCAGCCCCCACGGCGGAGGCGGGCAAGAGTACGACTTTGTCACGCAGTTCCTATCGGGATGTACTGCTGAATCGCAGCTTTATCGGCAATTTGTTGATGTACTGGGTGGCTTACTGGTGTGCGGCTTTGGTTTTTACCTGGTTACCTGCCTATTTGCAGCGGGGCCTGGGCTTCTCGTCCGATACGGCGGGCTGGCTGTTTTCCCTGTGCATCTTTGTGGCAATTCCGATTGTCTCGGGCGGCTCCTACCTGTCCAATCGTTTCTTGCGCCAGGGCTATTCCTCGCGAGTGGCACGTAGTCTGGTCACAGTGGGTTTCTTGCTGGCAGGAGCCTTGTGTCTGCTGGCTGCGGCCTATCTGAATCCAGGCCCAACTGCCGGGATTGTGCTGATCGCTTTGGGCTTGAGTTTTCCGCAAGTGGGCTTTGTCTTGTGCTCGGCCATTTCGGCTCAAATCAGCCCGGTGGAAAAGCGTGGTTCTACCCTGGCCATTACCAATTCCTTGTCCACCACAGCCGGTCTGGTCGCGCCGATTGTGATGGGGCGCTTGATTCAGGCCGAACCCGGAATTGCAGGCTTTCATCAAGGCTTTGCATTAACGGCGCTGCTCTTGCTGGCGGGGGCTGTGTTGGGGTTCATTCTGGTCGACCCGGCCCGAACCTTGTCGCAAATTCAGGCCAAGACGGGCAGTGCCTTGGGCGGTCCGGCTTCTGTCTGAGTGTGTTGCGGGCTGGCGCTTAGGTAGGGGGAAGCGTCAGCCTGCCGGGCCTGTGAAAAAGCAGGGCAGTGATGTGATTTATTACTGCGTCCAAACGCAAAAAAGCCCGCTGCAGTAGCGGGCTAATTTACGGTGTTACGGCATGGTGTACCGTAAGCAGCAGGATATTTGGTGGGTCGTGACAGACTCGAACTGTCGACCAATGGATTAAGAGTCCAGTGCTCTACCAACTGAGCTAACGACCCCCGTTTCCTGCGAAGAAAAAGATTATAGAGCGGAAATTATCTGACGCAAGGCGTGGTTACATAATTTTACGTTTATCAGGAAGCGGGGTCGGGACGCGTGAAGGTATCGCACATTTTCAATTGTCCGGTTTTATAACCTTCCATGAACCAGGCCATGCGTTGTTGCGAGCTGCCATGGGTAAAGGAGTCGGGGACCACATAGCCTTGGGATTGTTTCTGCAAGGTGTCATCGCCCACGGCTTGAGCCGCATCCAACGCAGAGCGGATATCGCCTGGCTCCAGGATCTGGCGTTGTGCATCGGCGTGATTGGCCCAGATACCGGCGTAGCAGTCCGCCTGCAGTTCCAGACGCACAGATGCCTGACGGGCTTGCGAGGCCGAGCCGCTGCGACGGGCTTCATCCACACGGCGCATCATGCCCAATTGGTTCTGAACGTGGTGGCCCACTTCATGCGCAATCACGTAGGCAGGGGCAAAGTTTCCCTTGACGCCCATCTTTTGCTCCATCTCGGTGAAAAAGCCCAGGTCTATATAGAGCTTTTGATCCGCCGGGCAGTAAAACGGGCCCATGGCCGATTGGCCTGCGCCACAAGCCGTGGGAGTCGCGCCGCGATACAAAACCAGCACAGGATCGCGGTAGCTGCCATTGGTTTGCTTGGCAAAAACATCACGCCAGACATCCTCGGTTTCACCCAGGATCTTGGCAATGGTTTGGCCCTGAGCATCCGAGGCCGGAACGGGTTGAGACTGTGGGGCGCTGGTGGGGCCATCGGCCAGGTTCAGCACCACACTGGGATCAACCCCAAAGTACATGGCCACCAGGGCCAGCACAATTGTCCCCAAGCCGATCTTGCCGCCGCTCAGGCGTGGCCCATTGGCACGGCGGTCCTCGACATTACGGCTGGAGCGAGACTTATCCAGACGCATCACGCTCTCCTTGAATATGAAAACGTCAATGTACTCTGATTTGCGGGCCAAAGCAGGGGCATTTTCGATTCTTGTCATCTTGAAAAGGAGAGGGGGCTTTAATTACCCCCTCATGACAAGTCATTGAATTGCTTGGCTTAATGTGACTTGTCCAAAGGCTATCCCCGAGCTTGCCCACTGAAAATGTGGATAAGTGGATAAGTAAGTCACTCGGACACTGCGGTATGCTACTTTTCTCAGGGCGTACCCTACTGGAGAGCGAGTATGTTGGGAGGAACCTTGTTGGCCTTGCGCGACCATGCGCGTGTGCGTGCCATCGGAGCGGTTATTGCTCGATACGGGATTGGGGATGTGATGCATCGCCTGGGCTTGTCGGATCTGCTGCCCGGCGGCAAGACCGCGGTGGCGACAGAAATGCCCGAACGTTCTGCGCCTGAGCGTTTGCGGCGGGCCTTGGAGGAGTTGGGGCCGACCTTTATCAAGCTTGGCCAGATTCTGGCAACTCGCAATGACCTGCTGCCGCTGGAATGGACGCAAGAATTGGAAAAGCTGCAAGGTCACGCTGCGCCGGTGCCTTGGGAAACCATTCGGCCTGAGCTGGAGCTGGCCTTGGGGCAAACCGTGGAGCAGGCCTTCGCGCGTTTTGATACTCAGGTGCTGGCCTCGGCGTCCATGGCACAGGTGTATCGCGCCTGTTTGCGTGATGGCACTGAAGTGGTGGTGAAGGTGCAGCGCCCTGGTCTGGAGCCTCTGATTCAGGCTGACCTGCGTTTGCTGAAACAGATTGCCCGTCTGGTCCAGCAGCAAGGCTTGCTGCCCGAATACCGTCCCTACGATATTGTGCGGGCCCTGGCCGAAGCTATTGCTGATGAGCTGGACTTTACGCGCGAAGCGGCCAACACCCTGGCGGTGCGCGAGAACATGCAGCCCTTCAAGGACATTGTGGTTCCGCGTGTCTATATGGAGTGGACCAGCGCGACGGTCATGGTGCAGGAGTTTGTGCCCGGGGTTTCGCCGATTCAAGAGGCCCAGTTGCACGCCATTGAGGCGGATCGCCCTTTGCTGGCTCGTCGTGGCGCCTTGGCGTTTTTGCATATGGTCCTGGAGGATGGGCTGTTTCATGCCGACCCGCACCCTGGCAACATGATGGCGCTGCCCGGCAATAAGGTCGCCTTTATTGATTTCGGCTTGGTGGGCCATTTGACGGAGCGTCGGCGGCAGCAATTGCTGGTCTTGTTGCGGGCGATTGTGGATGGGCAGGCCGATGGAGTGGCCACAACCTTGCTGGATTGGTCCGGTGCGGAGGATTTTGATTGGAGCCGGCTGGAAGAAAGCGCTCAGCGCTATGTGGCCCGACAAAGCAGTGGGCTCTTGTCCATCTCGGCCGCCTTGCTGGACTTCATGGCTCTGGCCCGCGAGAACCATTTGATTCTGCCGCCCGATCTGGCTTTGCTGTTCAAGGCTTTTATCACTGCGGATGGGGTGTTAAAGCGTCTGGACCCGCAGTTTGATGTGGTGGAGGTCGCACAGCCGGTCATCATGGCCTTGATGCGCAAGCAGTATTCCCCGCGTCGTGTCTATGCAGACCTGCAACGCAGCTTGCTGGAGTCCCGCCAGTTGGCGATGGATGCACCCCAGTTGTTGCGTTTGTTGATGCATCGAGTCCGGCAGGGCAAGATTTCTGCTCGCATTCAAATCGAGGGTATGCCACGTTTGGCCTCATCGCTGGAAAAGGCGGCCACCCGTTTGGCTATTGCGATTGTGACGGCGGCTTTTGTCCTGATTCTGGGGCCGGTGCTGGTGACACGCGGCCCCGCTTGGCTGGGCCTGACTATTTTCAGCTGGGCTGGTTTATTGGCCGCCGTGCTGGGTCTGGTTCTGGTTCTGTGGGGATTTTGGCGACGGCGCTGAAAAGTATCTTGAGGCCATCGCCTTTTGTGCAGAGAGTGCTCAAGCGGCTAGTCACCGTCCAGTTTAAAAGACGGCTAGTAAAAATGCGGCTCAGCCCAAACAGTCCCCGCGTTATCCCCAGGTTTACTCACAACTTCTGGGGATAAGTCGGACTTACATAAAGTCGTCCATGCCACCGCCTGCCGGTGCAAGGCCAGTGATCCAATACACGCCCCAGGCAATCAAGGCCACAACGATCAGAGCGAGAAAACGGGTTTTCCACGTGTCTGTGCTGGCAGGCAGGGCTTGCTCGCTGGGTACGGGCATGCTGCCCTTGACCATGACGCTGGTTAATTTCTGACCACCCAGCACGCGATACAGGAAAATAGCCAGGATATGCAAGCCGATAATCGCCAGCATGATCCATTCGTTGGCCTTGTGCAGACCGGTCAGGGTTTTGGACCAGTCACTGCTGAGGTAAGCCAGAGGACCAGAGGTAAAGATATCGTCGTTGGCAAACAGGCCCGAGACAGCCTGAAAACCAAACACAATCAGCATGATCCAGACAGACCAGGCACCGACCGGGTTGTGGCCCGGATAGACCGCGGGCTTGTCGCGCAGATAGCGCAGGCTGCGTATCGGATTGGGAAGGAAATGGCTAAAGCGCGAGTAGTAGCCGCCGATCAAGCCCCAGACCAGTCGGAAAGCCAGCAGTCCCAGCGCCAGCAGACCAAAGCGTACGTGCCAATCCATCCACAGCCCGCCAACTTTGATCGTCACAAAACAGCCCACAATGCTGATGACCAGCAGCCAGTGGAACAAACGGGTAGGTAAATCCCAAATGAGTAAAGGGCGAGTCGAGGAGGCTTGCATAGGGAAAATCCGGAGAGACGTAGACATCTGATTATAGTCAGTGTTCCGTTTGAGTCCGCTTTCCGTTGCAGGTTCCGTTTATGGCACGTTTTGACGACGCTTGCGCAAACTGATCTTGCGGCCGTCGTAGCGGTACTCGTCGATCAAGGCCGGATTGTCCAGGCTGGGCGTTTCCATGATCAGGGTGCGGCCGTGATGGCGTACCCGGATTTGAGCGCTGCACGAGCCAAAGGCGGGCGAGACGGTGTAGCCCTTGGAGGATACCGTGACCCAGTGGTAATTGATCGAGCAACCGCCCAGGCCATTGTCGACGGAAATCAGGGCCGTCTGATTATTGGACTGCTTGAAGGCATAGGGAATATTGATCAGACCCTTGAGTTCCGGGGCGATGATTTTCGCGTCCAGTTGCAATTGTGCTTCATAGACATAATCGCTTTGGCTTACCTGCAGCGTGCCATAGGGGCTATCCAGGCTTAGCTGTGAGGGAGGCTGAGGCCAGGTCTGACTTGCCGCACTATGGGCGACAAACGGTTGCAGGGCCAAGGATAGCCCAATCACAACATGGCGAATAAAGACCTTAGGGGCGCGCATGATCTATCAAGTTTGAGGATGATCAGGGCTCAGTGAAAAACACAAAGCGCCATGGATCATCTGTATTTGTAAGTTTCATAACATTTTATGTATTTTCTTGTTGCGTAGAATACCGGATCGCAGAACTTTTCGCTATAAGGATAGGCACATAAGGTGATTGTTTCACTCTTGCGTCATGGATAAACAGGCGAAATTAGTCCTTAAAAGCATCTTGTCCCAGGCTTAAAGAAACGGACTGAATTGGGCTATCATTGCTGAGTTGCCCCGGTTGGGGCCAAGCCGCATTTCTTCGCCGCAGCAGAGACTCATTATGCAATCCATCCCAGATGCCGCATTGGCGTCAGAATCGGGCTCCGTGCCTGCTGCCCAGCAGGCCAAACCCGGTGCCTTATTGGACTATGTCAGTTCCAGCCGTTTGCCGACTCCCTGGGCTGTCTTTCAAATCCATGTATTTGTAGAGCGCAGCAATCAAAAAGAACACGTCTTGTTAACGCTGGGGGACGTGGCCGATGGTGAGCCTGTCCTGGCCCGTGTGCACTCCGAATGCCTGACAGGGGACGCCTTGTTCAGCCTGCGCTGCGATTGCGGCCCCCAACTGCAGCTGGCACTGGAGCGTATTGCCACAGCGGGCCGGGGCGCCCTGATGTATTTGCGCCAGGAAGGGCGGGGCATCGGTCTGGTGAACAAGATTCGTGCGTACAACTTGCAAGATCAGGGCGCCGATACGGTAGAGGCCAACGAGAAGCTGGGTTTCCCGGCGGACATGCGTCGCTACGATATTTGCAAGGATATGCTGGAGCACGTTGGCATCCAGAAACTGCGCTTGATGACCAATAATCCGCGCAAGGTAAAAACCTTGCAGGATATTGGTATTGATGTGGTGGAGCGCGTGCCGCACCAAATCGAAGGCAATCCCTTTAACGAGGCTTACCTCAATACCAAGCGTCTGCGTTTGGGCCATTGGCTGGAAACGGACGAATAAAAAAGAGGGGCGGTCAGGGGGGGGATCCTGTCCTGGCTTGATCCTCTCTTGATCGCTACCAGAACAAAGGGCCATGCATTGGCCCTTTGTGTTTTGCGTTGGTGAAAATTCAGTGTTTCGTAATTGGCCTGCTGGTCGTGGATGGCATGCCAGTGCACAAGGTTTGCCTGTCCAACCGTGGAATCGCTTGGCAAAGCACGGTCAATATCAATTGTCCCGTGTGCATAGGGTCCAAGCTCTTGTGCCTGGGCAGGCAATGGTCGCGCAAGCTCAAAAAATAAAGCCCAATCCGAGTCCTCGTATGGATGTCGGATTGGGCTTTAGGCGTGCCGGCTCAGGCTTGGCCGTTGAAGCGGTTGATGCCCGGTCTGGCAGAACTAAACAGTCAGGGCTTGGTCGAACCAGGCCTTCTCTGCTTTAGGCAACGCTCTTTTCCAGCAAGGCGCTGACACTGGCTTTGGCGTTTTCTACAATCTGATCACGCAGCTCTGGGGTCTTGCCCAGACCTTCGGCGTACACAATACGCAGGTCGGTCACACCCATGAAGCCGAACATCACGCGCAGATAGCTTTCCTGGTGTTCCATGGCCTGGCCCTGCTCCGACTCGGAGTAGATGCCGCCACGGCTCAGAACCAGATAAACCGTTTTGTCGCCAGCCAGACCTTCAGGGCCATTGCTGGTGTAGCGGAAAGTGCGGCCAGCCTGGGCCAGACGGTCCATCCAGGCTTTCAGCTGGCTGGGGATGGTGAAGTTGTAGAAGGGGGCGCCAATTACCACAACGTCCGAGGCCAGGAACTGGTTCAGGTATTGTTCGGTGATGGCGTTCTCGGCGCGCTGACGCTCGCTCAGTGTGGCGGGGTCCAGACCCAGGCGCATGCCCAGGGAGTCAGCCGAGAAGTGAGGTGGCGGGTTCAGGGCCAGATCTACATGCTCCACTTGGACTTGATCGTTTTGCTGGCGCAGCTGATCAACCACAAATTGCGAAAGTTCGCGGGAAACGGAGTTGGCGCCGGTGATACTGGAGTCTACGTGTAGCAGTTTCATGATGTTTGGTGTCCAAAGCGATGAAGGAATGGTGTCATTATGTTTGATGCCCATACCTTTGATAAGCCGGTTTTTCTGAGAAAGATTATTCTAATTTTGTCTGTAATCCTGGAAAACATCCCTGTATGTATGACTTAAATGACATGGTGCTGTTTACCGAAGTGGTGCAACGCGGCGGGTTCAGTGCTGCCGCCCGACACCTGGGTATGCCGCCATCGCGGGTATCGCGACGTCTTAGCCGCCTGGAGGCAGAAGTCGGTGTGCGCTTGTTGCAACGCACGACGCGTAGCTTGTCTCTGACTCCTGCCGGAGAGGTATTCCTGCGCCATTGCCAGGCCATGCGTGACGAGGCCGAAGCGGCTTATGCCGCCGTTGCACAAGTGCAGCAAGAGCCGCGTGGCCTTTTGCGCATCAGTTGCCCGGTTACCTTGGCCCATACGGTCTTGTCGACCGTATTCGCTCAATTCTTGATCCGTTATCCCCAGGTCGAGCTGGAGGTGGAAGTCAGCAACCGGGTCGTTGATCCGGTGGCTGACGGGATTGATGTGGCGTTGCGCGTCCGCACTACCTTAAGTGATAGTGCCAGCTATATTGTGAAACGCCTGGGGGAGACAGGGGCGATTCTGGTTGCCCAGCCTGAGCTGCTGGCGCGCTTTGATCCGGTACGCGGCCCGGCAGATTTGATTAAGCTGCCTACGGTGGCCATGTCGGCTCGGCAAGGTCAAAACGAATGGGAATTGTACGGTCCCGAGGGAGCCAGCCTGACGGTGACGCACCGGCCACGCTATATGGCCTCGGATTTGCTGACTTTGCGTGAAGGGGTAGAGCAAGGCATAGGCGTGGGTATTTTGCCCGACTATATGTGCTGCGATGCCTTGAAAGCCGGACGTTTGGTGCAAGTCCTGCCGCAGTGGGCACCCTTGCCGGGGATTATTCACGCCGTGTTTGCCTCCCGCCGAGGCATGGCCCCGGCGGTACGGCATTTTCTGGATTATCTGGGTGAGCAACTGCCTGTGCATCACCCCAAGATTTAAGCGGTTTAGCGGGCAGCCGCTGCAAAGGGGCAGCTGCTTTGTGCGGGCAGAATTGCCCAGTTCAGATCAATCATGGGGCTGCGCTCGGAGGACCAGCGCTGCTCGGCCTGTCCCTTGATAGGGGCTTGTTCGTACAGCTCGAGCAAGGATGCCGGAGGTTTCCCACGGGTCTGAATGCTGTACACAATCAGGGCCCCGCATTCCATGTCCTGGGGCAGTTTTAACCAAGGGGATGCGGCAGGGTCGGCATCAATAAAGACCATTACATCCTGGCCTGCATGAACAGCAATATTGCCTCCCAGCCAGGTATCCGCCACCACGACCTTCAGGGGAATGCCGGGCATATGCTTTTTCCAGATGGCTTGCATCTGGGCAGACACCTCCGGGCCAGGGAAAGTGGAGCGAGAGTCCCGGCCTTTATGCCAGGCCAGTGGTCCGCGAGCCAGGGCGTAACCCGATGCCAGCAAAATCTGCAGCACGATCACAATAATGGCTACGCGACGCAGCTGGATCTTGTCCTGGCCATGCATGATCCACAAGGCAAAAAAACCATATAAAACAAAGAAGGTTGTCGCCCAGGAAGCGACCAGGCGGGTACCCATAATGGCTGAAATCAGGACCGTGCTGACGATGGGAGTCAGGCCCACCCACAGCAGGAATTGCTTGTCGCTGCGGGAAATATCGTCGGCATAGCGCTGCTTGTTTTGCAGGGCTGTATCCGAAGGTGCCTGCTTGTTCTTGTCGCGACGGTTCCAGACACCCAGCGCAATCATGGCTACAACCATGGGGCTGAGCCGGCCCAACTGGTCCAGGCTAAAAGCCAGCAATTCCTTGTAGGCCTCCCAGCGGGTATGCGTTTCTAGGGAACCATCCATATAACGGAAGGGGGCGAAATCGTGTTTTACCAGCCAGTACAGGTGGGGAGAGAGCACCAGCACATAAGCCAGCAGGGCCAGGCCCAGCCCTATCCATGTTTGCCGTTGACGCCACATCCCGCTGCGCAGGAAATACAAAAAGAAGGCGGTGAACAGAATGACGGCGCTGTATTTTGTGACGGTAGACAGCGCAGCGACTGCGCCCAGCCACAACCAGTCTGCCGGTTTCTGATCCCGGCTGGCGCGGTAGAAAAACCAGGTTGCGGCGGTGACTGACCACAGTTGTGCGGTGTTGTGATTAAAAATGGTGCCGCGCAAGGAAAAGTAAATACTGACAGAACTAATCAGCAAGACCATGAAGGCGCGTTCGGGGTTCAGGAACTCGCAGGCCAGTTTCCAGATAAACCACAGCCCCAGCACCGAGGCTGTCATGCCCGCCGCAAAGGTCAACCACGCTTGGCGCCCGACTACGCTAGTCAGGGCGGCCATCACCCATGAAGGGAAGGGGGGGTGTTTCAAATAGCCCAGCTCGAAACTGGCCGACCAGACCAGCTCTTCCATGCCGTCCAGGTCGGGCGCTTTGTGGCTAATGGCCATCAAAACGGACCACAACAAAATCATGAATAACAGATACAGCAGCACATAGCGCTGGTAGGTGTCGGGCTTGCCTGATGCTGGGGTTTGGGCAGTCATGCGTAAGGTGAAAGCGTGGAAATAAGCAAGTGTACTTCCTGTGCGTTGAAAACGTCCCGATTGGACAGGCGCTTTAATATGGGCTACGATGCGCTTCGTCATTAGGGAGTAGCCGCTTCGGATTACCGAAGATCAGCGTCAACATACTTGGCCTACACAGGGTCATGGCGCTGATAGCAACTAGCCTGGCAAGACTTTTGACCATGGACCTTCGCGTTTGGCCGGGAGGGTTTGTGGTCATTTGTCTCTTATCCGGCCAGGAGTTGTTATGGAAGCGCTGTTTATCTCCACGGGTGTGGTTGCCTTGGCGGAAATTGGGGACAAAACCCAGTTGCTGGCCTTTATTCTCGCAGCCCGCTACAAACGCCCTTGGCCCATCATTCTCGCTATTTTCATAGCAACCTTAGTCAATCATGGTCTGGCCGGTGCCATTGGTGCCTGGGTTCCTGCTTTGCTGGACCCTGAAGTACTGCGCTGGGTGCTGGGTATTTCTTTCCTGGCCATGGCTATCTGGATTCTGATTCCCGACAAGATCGACGATGCCGAAGCCACCCGTACCCGCTTTGGCGTTTTCGGCACGACGCTGGTGACCTTTTTTCTGGCCGAGATGGGCGACAAGACCCAGATCGCCACCGTTGCCTTGGCTGCTAAATATCAGGAATTCGGTCTGGTGGTACTGGGCACGACCTTGGGCATGATGCTGGCCAACGCCCCCGCTGTCTTGTTCGGCGAGCGTATCGCCCGCCGTTTGCCTACTCAGCTGGTACATCGGATTGCTGCCTGTATCTTTGCCGTGCTGGGTGTGCTGGCTCTGCTGGGAGGCGCTGAAAGCCTGGGCTTCTAGCGAATCTAGGTGCTGGATGCCAATTGTCGCAGTCGGCCCGGATGGACGGGTCGGCGACGAGCGGCATCCATATTCACAACCGGGGCCAGAACCAGGGGGGTAGAGGAGCGAGTGGGCTTGTGGCTGTGCGCACTGTCGCCATGATTCAGCACGCTGATAGCCTCTTGCAGCTCGGCTCCGTTCTGATTCAGTTCCTGAGCGGTTTCACTCAAGTCATGGACCAGGGCGGCATTGTCACTGGTAATTTGGTCCACCTGTTTCAAGGCCTGGGTCAATTGGCCCAAGCCAATGCTTTGCTCGCTGGTGGCAGCAGAAATTTCACCCATCAAACCAGCCACTTCAGAGACCGAAGTCAGAATCTCCTGCATGGTTTGACCGGCATGGGCAGCATGGTCCGCTCCCTCAGCACTGAGCGTCTGGGTTTCCGTGACCAACTGCTTGATTTCATCCGCCGCTTCGGCCGCTTGCTGGGCCAGCGAACGAACGGCAGAGGCGACTACGGCAAACCCTTTACCGGCTTCCCCGGCCCGCGCAGACTCAATCGAGGCGTTGATTGACAAAATATTGGTTTGAAAGGCGATGTTATTGATCATCGACACAATATTGCCAATATGCTGCGAGCTTTCCAGAATCTGTTGCATGGACGAGCTGACTTTTTGCACCGCCTCATTGCCACGACTGGCAATATCCGCACTGCGGCTGGCCAGTTCATGGCTGGCCTTGGCATTGTCTGCGGTTTGCAAAACGGCCTGCCCGAACGAGCTCATGCTGGCGGTTGTCTCTTGCATGGATGCGGCTTGCTCTTGAGTGCGTGCTTCCAGCAAAGCACTGTTGTCCGAAAGTTTGCGCGATACCAGCTGATTGTTTCCGCAGCTCTGGTCCACGTCCGTGCTGATGCTCATCAGGCTTTTGCGCATCAGATCCAGATTCTGTCCCAGCGTTTCCAGCTGTTTTACGGCGGGCCCACGCGTGTTGACCGTCAGGTTGCCTGCCGCAATCTGTTGGGCAATGTGCGTGGCCGTTTTAAACGATCCCAACACGCGTCGCATCAGCACGGCCTGATAGCCCAAAATCATCAGCGTGCCCACGCCCAGGGAGCTGGCCAGCAGAATCATGCTTTGTTGCGGCATTTCCGTATTCAGGATCATGGTAATAATCCCGCCGGTAATGCCCAGATTCAACAGGCCTTTTCGTAAAAAGGCAGCCAGCAAACTGGGGCCGGCTAAAAAACGAAGGCCGGCAAAAGGGCGGCGCCAGCTGCGGGCTGTAATTTGGCCAGCGCGTATGGTTCGCGAACGATTTCGACCCGCGCGCAATTCCTGATAAAACTGTTCAGCCGCTTGAATATCTTGGGTTTTTGCGCGCACACGTACCGACGCAAAACCGGTTAATTCGCCTTGTTCAATAATCGGGCTGGCATGGGCCAGGACCCAATAAAAACCACCATCTTTACGGCGATTCTTTACCACGCCCACCCATGAGCGCCCCTGTTTCAGGGTATGCCACAAATCTGCAAACACTTCAGGTGGCATATCGGGGTGACGCACGATATTGTGCGGTGCGCCAATCAGCTCTTCCCGACTGAACCCGCTGACCTCGACAAAGGCCGGGTTCGCATAAATGATGCGACCGGCCAGATCAGTTTTGGAAATCAGATACTGCTCGTCCAGCAGCTCGGTTTCGATGCCGGTAATTGGTAGGTTCTTGCGCATAGCCTTTCCCTTTGTATTTTTGTATCAGCAAAAGACTCGAGATAAACGGATCAATTTCTTGTTGTGAATTTTCGTGAATAGTATCATTTGATACGTTTTTTATGTCTAAAAATAAAAAAATGATAATCAAATGAAAGTTTTTGTCACAAAGAGATCGAAATTGAAAAAAATGATCCGTGCTGATAAAGGGAAGAGGGAGCGCTCAGGAGGGCAGGTACTGGGCGTGGAAGGCTTCGCTGAGCAGTTGCAGGAGCAGGGCAATGGGAATGGGTTTGGCCAGGGCTGTCGCGTTGCCGGGCAAACCGCCACGCGCGTGAATATCAGCGGCGCTCAATGCAGAGATCACGTAAATCTGGGTATGTTCAGTTTCAGGGGCATCGGCCAGCGCCTTGAGCATGGCAAACCCATCCAGTTTGGGCAGGTTCAGGTCCACGATCAGCACATCGGGGTAGAAGTTGCCGGCGGCAATCAGACCTTTCAACCCATCTTGCTCGCAGCGCAACTCGACCGGGAAGGGTAGATGTTCCATGGCCATACGGTAAATCGCCAGCAAATCCAGGTCGTCTTCAACGACCAGGACGCGCAGGCAGGGTTCACCGCTGCAAACGGGCAGGCTGGGAGTAATCGGGGCGTCGGGTGTCTGGGAACTGGTTTGCCCCTGGCGCTCTTGCAAGATGGCTTGTACGGAGTCACGGTCGATACGTCGGTGCCCGCCTTGGGTTTTCCAGGCTTTCAGGGTCCCGGCTTCTACCCAGAGTTGTACGGTGCGTACAGACACACCTAGCAAATCAGCAGCCTGCCGAGTGGAGTAAACGGCGTCGTTCATGGAATCAACAAAATGAAAGCAGGCCAGACCGGGGAAAAGAAGGCTGTGTGCCCCGATGTAGCAGTGCAAAGTGTAGAGACGGTATTAGTAAGTACAGAACTACTAATAATGGCAATGGAAAGTGGCCTGTTCACGCCAAGTGATAGGCAGAGTAGTCGACACACATGCTTCTAATATCTCCGATTTTCAGATGTTCATGCTTCGTCAGGGAGTCACTTCAATCGGGCGGGCCCGTGAACCTGGACTCGCCTTGCTGATTTTACGCGTATCCCTTGCACTGTCGTGTTACCGGACGGGCCCAGTGTGGGTAGCTGTACACACTTATAAGTGTTGGTGATATGGGCGGGTCCGAGCGATGTTTGGCTTGTCGGGCCAAGAAAAAGGGTGTTAGCACCCTAGCATTTGTTTTTATCGTTAGTTTTGATCCTGGTCAGTCTTTATGAAGTAAACGGGAATCTATTTTGTACAAGTTTCCGTATTTTCTCAAAGAAAATTTATGGACCTTATGATACGGCGGTTTCTGCCGTTAAGCAGTATGGATAGGGGTTTTGGGGTAAAGCTTTTAAAACGTACCAATACCTTTCCTGTTGTGTCGCTTAATTGTTATGAAATTTATTTATTAGGCGGTTAACCGTTTTTTTTACCCAGACTAATGCAAGGGCATTGGCATATCAGTAATCCCATCGAGAAAAATGCTTGGTTTATCCGCTGGATTGGCGTTTTGTTGCATGGAGATTGAAACCACACTGAGGCAGGCGCAGTGCTTGTTTTGGGAAGAAAATAGGGGATTGGCTTGTCGCTCACACTATTTACCAGTTTTTTAATCGGGCAACGTTTGTTTCAACGAACGAGCGTCCCTAAATGGCCGGGGCAGGCTGATGACAAAGCGCATCGCTTTGAGCAAATGCTGGATGCCTTACCCGATGCCATTGTCATGTTTGATTCCTGTGGGCGAGTGGAAGGCTGTAATCAGGCCATGCGCCGTTTACTGGATATACCCGATTTAGCCAAGGGTATCGATGATTTAATCGGTTTTTTCCAGAGTCTGGAAAAAGGAATACAGGCAGATTTGGCGTATTTACTGCCTGAAATTAGTCAGGTCATTCAGCGCGTGAAAACTCCCTTTTACTGCATGCACCGGGATGGTGAAGGGGAACAGGCTCGCGCACTGGAGTTTCATGCCTATGCCGCCTCGGACTCAGACACCACAACCCTGTTGATGATTCGCGATGTCAGCGAAAAAATGCAGCAGGAGCGCGACCGTGCTGACTGCTTTGCCGTAGCGGCCCATGAAATACGCTCGCCGTTGGCCGCTATCAGTGGGTATATCCAATTGCTGCAACTGGAGACGACCCCTTCAGCCTGGGCGAGCAAGATTTATACCCAATTACATGAGAAAGTCCGTAGCGTAGATGTGCTGCTGGACGACTTGACGCGCCTGAATCGCATGGAGCACGAAGGGGCGGGCATGCAAGAATGGCGCGAGTCCGATTTGCGTGCTGTGCTGCGCCTGAGTCTGCGTCCCTTTCATGAGCAGCGCCACCGCATTTCTCTGGATTTGCCCACGTATGGCTTGTGGGTCAAAGCGGATATTGTTCCTTTACTGGTGGCTCTGCGCAATGCGCTGGAAAATGCCCTGAAGTATTCCGCGCCGGACACCATGGTGACCTTGCGCTTGCAGCCCGGCGAAACTGGCTGGGCGCGTATAGAGGTCCTGGATCAAGGGCCGGGAATTGATCCGCTCTATAAAGAGAAGGTGTTTGACAAGTTCTATCGTCTGCCCGGCCAGCAGGAGCAAGGAAGCGGTCTGGGCTTGTCCATTTTGCGCTCGATTGTGCATCACCATGGGGGCAAGGTCTATTTCAAGGACCGTCCGGGGCCGGGCGCCCATTTGGTCATGGAATTGGTTCTGCTGCCTTCCGCCTCGTATATACCTTAATCTTCTCTAAAATAGGGTTATTTTCATATATTTAAGTTTGATATAAGGTACAATTTCCGCTCTTTTCGATGAAGCGAGGTGATCGCCATTTCAGGTGCACCTCGCTTTGAAGTTTTTATGTTGCGGTCATCTCGTTGGTAGGGGACGCAAAATCCGTTAAAGGAGCACACGATTATGCAAGGCTTGCACTTGACCGCAGACCTTTACCAATGTGCATGCAGCCCGGAGCTGCTGATCGATGCCCAGAAACTGGCTGATTTTTGCCGCCAGCAAACGATTGATGCAGGGCTGACGATTGTTGGTGAAGAGTGGCAGGCATTTCCCGAGTTTGAAGGGCAGCCCGGTGGCGTAACCGGTGTACTGTTGCTGGCCGAATCTCACTTGGCCATCCATACCTGGCCAGAGCGTGGTGGCGTGACGCTGGATGTGTATGTCTGCAACTTCATGCAGGACAACTCCGGTAAAGCGACCCGCCTGATCAACGGAATTGAACAGGCTTTCAAGCCCGGCCAGGCCCAGCGTAATCGCTTGTGGCGCGGCGAGGCCGACGGCCCGGCTCATGCCGGCGAATTGCTGACTGAAAACCTGAACCAGGATGCCTTGTACGGTTTCCGCTTTACCGAGCGTTTGCTGGAGCGCCAGACCGCTTTCCAACGTCTGGAATTGCTGCGTTCCGAAACCCTGGGTACGACCTTGCGCCTGGACGGTTGCATGATGACCTCCGAGGCTGAAGAGTTCTTCTATCATGAGGGTCTGATTCACCCGGCCGCCATGGCTCACCCCAATCCACGTCGCGCCCTGATTGTGGGCGGTGGTGATGGCGGAGCCCTGGAAGAACTGTTGAAGTACCCCAGCCTGGAGCGAGTCTCCCTGGTTGAACTGGATGGTGAGGTGATTGAGGTAGCTCGCGAGCACCTGCAGTCCATTCACAAGGGTGCGTTTGATAACCCGCGTGTGCAGATTCAGATTGAAGACGGCGCGAAATTCCTGGCCAATACGCAAGAGCAGTTTGATCTGATTTATCTGGATCTGACGGACCCTGAAACGCCAGCCGGTCCCTTGTACACGACTGCGTTTTTTGAATCCTGCAAACGTGCGCTGGCAAGCGGCGGTGCTTTGGTATTGCACCTGGGTTCGCCTTTCCACGAAAGCCAGCAGGTCAAGAATCTGAGTGCCTCCCTGGCCAGCGTGTTCGCGCAAGTGCATGGCTACGGTCTGCATATTCCGTTGTACGGCTCTTACTGGGGGCTGGCAATTGCCTCCGACGAGCTGAATCCGCGTGCATTCTCCACCGAGCAGATCCAGGAACGCCTGGAGCAGCGTATGAGCAGCGAGAACCAGGATTCCCTGCAGTTCTACAACGCTGACCTTCATGGCGCCTTGTTTGCTCTGCCTACTTTCTACCGCCGCCTGATGCCTGTGAACGAGGTCAATCTGGAAGAGGTCTGTTAAGCAGGTTCTGTCATTAAAAAAGCCCCTGATCTTGCTGAGATCAGGGGCTTTTTCATTCTGCGAACAAACTGGATAGCGCCTTACTCCTTATCCGCCCCACGGTAGCGCTGGTAGGGCAGAACGTTCCAGGTGCGTGTGGTCAACTGCCTGGCAGAAATCACCGCTGGAATATCGTCCAGCAAGCTGCGGGCCGAATGCAGCTCCCGCACGACCTCTTGCTTGTCCTGGTACATGAACTCGTCCGAGGCCTCTTCCGGTGCTTGCTGGTGCTTTTCTTCCAGATCGCTGATCAGACGTTCCTGCTGGAAACGCAGGGCGGCACGCGCATCCTCAATCCAGGCGGCTTGCATGCTGCGGTTGTGGTCCACGACGGCGCTGTACTCCGCGTACACCCCGTTATAAATATCCCCCGCATGATGTCGGACGTCGTGGCTGGCAATTTCCAGATCGCGGACGGTCAGTTGAGAGGGATCCAGCGGCTCACTCCGCTTGGCCCCGCCCAGACGAGTGTATTGGGTGTAGTAGGGGAACATGCTCTGGATAACCTTGCTGACGGGTTGGATGGCTTCGCCTTCCTCGCACAGTCCCTTGGGTTGTACGCCTTGCATGGCAGGCAGGATGGATTCGGGGCGGCAAATCTCCTTGGGTGGCATGATGCCGTGACGCAGCATCTCGCGAATGCCGGTGCCGGAGATGGTCAGCCTGAAGCGATCATCGTGCGGGCAGGTCTCGGAAGTGGCATGGCAGGCGCAGCGCGTGCAGTAAAACACCTCATGGAACAGGCGCACATCAATACCCATTTCCTTGGGGCTGAACTGGTCGAAAATACTGTGGCTGGCGTATTTGTCGTAGTAGCTGCCAATCCCGGCGTGATCCCGACCAATCAGGGCGTGAGTACACCCGTAGTTCTTCATGATCAGGGCATGCAAAATGGTTTCGCGCGGGCCCGCAAAAATATAGGTAACGCGCAGCGGTGACAGGATGGCGCGGTCCTTGGGGTAGTAGGTATCCAGCACATTCCGGTAGGCCATCATGCGGAACTCATGGCGCACGTATTCGCGTTTGGCCATCTCTACCAGCGGCTGCAGGAACAGGCCATCAATCCCCTCCAGCGCATTGCGGTGAATGTACTCGTGGCCCCGGTGCAGCGGATTCGCGCCGGTGATAAAGCCTGCCACGGAATTGAATTTCTTTTCTTCATAGAACAGGCGCCAGGTGTCTTTGGGTTCGCGACGCAGCTTCTCGAACGGGCCCCAGTCCACACGTTGCAGCAGGTGCAAGGTGCCGCCCAGAGACACATCGCCCATGCGGCGGTAAATGGAGTCCACGCCGGGGTGGTTTCTGTCCGTGGTGCCAAACAGTTGCTGGGCGCGCTGCTCCTTGTCGTAGGAGAAGATGTCCTCGATGCTGAGGATGGCAACCGGCTCGTTGTCGCTATTGGTCAGTGCCACTTCAGAGCCGACCGAAAGGCCTTTGATAATGTCGCGGTTGCGATCGCCAATCGGGGCGAAGCTCAAGGGCACAGGCCACACCACACCATTACTCAAGCGACCCTCTTTGAGCACGGAGTTGTAGTCGGCCTCGTTCATGAAGCCTTTGTTGGGGGAGAGCACGCCGGTGGCGATCATCTCGATGGTGATGACCGCCTCCAGATCCACGCGGATGCTGGGCAGGGAGCGCGCACGCTCGATCTCGTCCTTGACGCGATCTTCCGGGACGACCTGGTTGACCAGCGTTCCACCGTGCGGCTGTTGTGGATAGCGGTCAAAGTTCAATGTTGAGTGCTGCATATTGCCTCCTTTAATTTGCCCCGCATGACGATGGAAGATAGTTTTTTTGTCGGGGCGTTTTTCTGCTTGTGGGTGATAGATGTGTTCTGGGCCGGAGCAGGTGCTCCTTGCTTTCAAACGCTCTATTTCTTTTTGTGATGTCAGATGAAAAAACTTCGTCTGAACAGGTGACACAGCGCTGGCTTGACTATCGCCTGCGCATCGCTTTGTTGCAGTCCTTGAGGCCGGGGCTGGCGACAGGCATACAGGCATCGTTCAGGGCGGGTTGGCGGGTGATGTGACCCTCCCCGTGGCCTACGATGCTGCGGGTGCTGCTTGCGCCAGGAATTTCGTTCTGAAATTCAAATTGGGTATAGGTGATAAGCCCTAGCTTTCCCAGGCCATATACCGCAGGAACTGCCTTAGTATTACCCACAATCGCGAGAAAAATCATTGCGTTATACCAAAGTAGGAGACAGTGCAGATGACGCCAGCTTGGGTGGTGTTGGCTTCCTTGATTTATGCGGCAATCTTGTTTGCCATTGCCTGGTTCGGGGACAGGAATCCCTTGTATACCCAGCGGCCCTGGTTGCGACCCACGGTCTACAGCCTGGCCCTGGCTGTGTACTGTTCTTCGTGGACGTTTTATGGTGCAGTCGGCTCGGCCGTGCGCTATGGCATCGGCTTTTTGCCTATTTATTTAGGCCCCATGTTGATGCTGCTGTTTGGCTGGCGGATTATCGAACGCCTGGCGTTGGTAGCCCAGTCCCAGAATACGGTTTCCATTGCGGACTTCATGGCCAGTCGTTATGGGCGCTCGCAGCGCTTGGCGGCCATGGTGGCGGGGATTGCCGTGGTGGCGGCCGTTCCGTATCTGGCTCTGCAGTACAAGGCCGTGGCCTTGAGTTTGAGTGTCCTGGCCGGGACGGAGTTTCACGCAGGGTTGTTTGGTGACCCAGCCTTGTATGTGGCCATTTTGATGGCCTTGTTCTCCATTCTGTTTGGAACGCGACAGGTTGATGCCACCGAGCACAGACCGGGTTTGATGCTGGCTGTGGCGTTTGAATCGGTGGTGAAACTGGTGGCGCTGGTCGCCGTTGGTTTGTTCGCCTTTCGCTGGTTTGGCGAGGCTGAACTCAATATGGTGGGAGCTGTCACCACCTTGTTCGAGAACAGTCCACCCGTGGGCTTTGTAGGGCAGACCTTGCTGGCTTTTGCCGCCATTATTTGTTTGCCCCGTCAGTTCCATGTGGCCATTGTGGAGTGTGGTGACGTGGTGGATATACGGCGGGCGCGCTGGTTGTTTGGTGCGTATCTGCTGGTGGTCAGCGTCATGGTTTTGCCTATTGCCGCGGCGGGTGTCAGCTTGTTTGGCGTCGGGGGCGAGGGCGTGGCACCGGACAGTTTTGTGCTGGCCTTGCCCTTGTCGCAAAACCAGGTTGGCCTGGCCTTGATGGTTTATATAGGCGGTTTTTCTGCGGCAACCGGCATGGTGATTGTGACCAGCGTGGCACTCTCGACCATGGTCAGTAATGACTTGGTGATGCCTTTGTTGCTGCGCCGTGGCTGGGCGCAATATCAGCAAAGCACAGTGGCTTCCACGGTGTTATGGATACGTCGTGTTGCCATCATGGCGCTGGCAGGCGTGGCTTATGGCTATTACATGCTGAGCGGCAGCGACACGACCTTGGCGGCCTACGGCTTGATGGCTTTTGTGGCGGTTGCGCAGTTTGGGCCGGGCTTGATTGGGGGCTTGTATTGGCGCGGTGCCAGTCGACAGGGCGTTGAGGCCGGGCTGCTATTGGGTTTTGCCATCTGGGTTTATACCTTGCTCCTGCCGACCCTGACCGAGGTGGGCTGGTTGGCGGATGACTGGTTGCATCAAGGGCCTTTTGGACTGTCCTGGCTACGCCCTTATCAGTTGTTTGGCGTAGAAGGTTGGGACCCGCTGACGCATGGCACTTTCTGGTCCTTGCTGTGCAATATCAGTGCCTTCTTGTGGGTGTCCTGGCGTCGACGTCCGGGCCTGGGAGAACGCTTGCGTGCCGAGCCTTTTCTGGATCCTTATGCCGAGCGACAAACACTGGCGGCCCGGCATTCTTATGGGGATCTGTCGGTGCACGATCTGCTGGCATTGGCGGAGCGTATTGTTGGCAAGAAAATGGCGCGCCGTGCTTTTGAGACTCAGGCCAGACAGGTCAAGCAAGCGCTGGAGCCCGGTTTGCGGGCTGATAGTGCCTGGGTGCATTTCACCGAGTTGCTATTGGCGGCGGCGGTGGGGGCGGCGTCTGCCCGTCTGGTGCTGACCAGCGCCTTGCGTGGTTCGGGCATGGAGGTGGCCGCCATCATGGCCGTGCTGGATGAGGCGGGCCAGGAGCTGCGTTTCAATCGGGATATTTTGCTGGCGACGCTGGAAAATATTGATCAGGGCGTCAGCGTGGTGGATGCGGATATGCGTCTGGTTGCATGGAACCAGCGCTATCAGCAGTTATTCGATTATCCGCCCAGCATGTTGTATGTAGGCCGTTCGGTGGCGGATCTGATTCGCTTTAACGCCGAGCGGGGCAAGGTCGATGGCGTGGAAAGCATAGGGGTGGAACAAGCCATAGAACGTCGTATTCAGTTCATGCGCGAAGGCTCGTCTTATGTGACTCAACGCATGTTGAATGACAAGCAGGTGGTGGAGC